>Ga0308163_10000070_pt1 | contig 314376 bp, 279 predicted proteins | sample PhyTR1_FD_201037 | JGI IMG/M metagenome (GOLD analysis project Ga0308163, IMG submission 201037) | Phyllosphere microbial communities from UC Gill Tract Community Farm, Albany, California, United States - DLSLT.R1 | ecosystem: Host-associated > Plants > Phyllosphere > Unclassified | place...
ACTTGCATGTGTTAGGCCTGCCGCCAGCGTTCAATCTGAGCCATGATCAAACTCTTCAATTTAAGTTTGATGCTCGTGAATTAAACTTCGTAATGAATTACGTATGTTCACTCAGAGACTTGGTTATTCATTTAGCGTCTTGCGACGTTTAGAATCCATGTCACTTTGAGTGCCCACACAGATTGTCTGATAAATTGTTAAAGAGCAGTGCAACGCGGCTTTCGCTCACCGTTGCGAGGTGGCGTATATTACGCTTTCCTCTTTCAGAGTCAATCCTTTATTTCAGAATTTTTCTCTTCAACCGAACCGGCTGTTTGTGTGAAGTGATTCACATCCGCCGTGTCGATGGAGGCGCATTATAGGGGGCTTCTGAGGAATGACAAGCGGAAAAATACAATTTTATTTCAACCGCTCACTTTTTCATCATTGCGCTTATTTTTACGACTTTTTTAGCGCTTTTGGCAGATCAGCAAGGCTATCAATGACCAGATCGGCTGCACTTTCAGCTTCTGGTGTCACTGGCTTACCTGTGCGAACTAACACTTTTGTTCCTATGCCAGCCGCTGCGGCTGCCTGCATGTCTTCCAGTTTATCTCCCACCATATAAGAAGCAGCCATATCAATGTGCAGGAACTCTTGTGCAGACAGAAACATTCCGGGATGCGGCTTACGGCAATCACACGTCTGACGATATTCTTCTACAGTGCCTTGCGGATGATGGGGGCAATAATAGATACCATCCAGTTCGACATCCCGATCCGCCAGCGACCAGTCCATCCATTCAGTCAGTGTTTCGAATTGAGCTTCAGTGAATTTGCCTCGGGCGATACCAGACTGATTAGTCACCACCACCAGCGCATAACCCATTCCTTTAAGTTCGCGCATGGCATCAATGGCGCCGTCAATAAACTCGAACTCATCAATCTCGTGCACATAACCGTGATCGACATTGATAGTGCCATCACGATCGAGAAATATTGCGGGTACTAATTTTGACACTGGCTTACTCCTGAAAAATGCATGTACAGCTAGTATCTCATGTTTCGTAGCGCAAGAAAGTGCTCATCTCGCACACTCAGATTGATTTAGACGTCTGGATGCCTTAACATCCGTTTTGTTTACGGTTTATACCCGTATCTGGCAGAAGAAAATGCCACGGCTAACTTAAATACGATAAAAATAATCCAATGATTAAACTTTCCAATATCACCAAAGTGTTCCAGCAAGGAACCCGAACGATCCAGGCGCTGAATAACGTTAGCCTGCATGTTCCGGCTGGACAGATTTATGGCGTGATTGGCGCATCAGGTGCAGGTAAAAGCACGCTTATCCGCTGCGTTAATCTGCTCGAACGCCCAACCGAAGGTAGCGTCCAGGTTGGCGGCCAGGAGTTGACCCAACTTTCCGAAACGGAATTAACCAAATCACGCCGCCAGATAGGCATGATCTTCCAGCACTTTAACTTGCTGGCTTCCCGCACCGTCTTTGGTAACGTCGCGTTGCCGCTGGAGCTGGACAATACCCCTAAGGAAGAAATTAAACGTCGAGTGACGGAACTGTTGGATCTGGTGGGTCTAAGCGACAAGCGTGACAGCTATGCAGCCAACCTGTCTGGTGGTCAGAAGCAGCGTGTGGCAATCGCCCGTGCGCTGGCGAGCAACCCCAAAGTTCTGCTGTGTGACGAAGCCACCAGCGCACTTGATCCCGCAACCACCCGTTCAATCCTCGAATTACTGAAAGACATTAACCGCCGTCTGGGGCTAACTATTCTTCTTATTACGCATGAGATGGATGTAGTTAAACGCATTTGCGACTGCGTAGCGGTGATCAGCAATGGCGAATTGATCGAACAAGATACCGTGAGTGAAGTATTCTCACATCCGAAAACGCCGCTGGCCCAGCAGTTTATTCAGTCAACATTGCATCTGGATATCCCTGAAGATTACCTGGCTCGCTTAAAAGCAGAACCAGCGGAAGCCAGCGTCCCGATGTTGCGTATGGAATTTACTGGCCAATCGGTAGATGCTCCGCTGCTGTCCGAAACTGCACGCCGTTTTAATGTGAACAACAACATTATCAGTGCACAGATGGATTACGCCGGTGGCGTAAAGTTCGGCATCATGCTGACGGAAATGCACGGCACACAAGCAGAAACCCAGGCGGCCATTGCCTGGCTGCAAGAACATCACGTAAAAGTAGAGGTACTGGGTTATGTCTGAGCCGATGATGTGGCTGCTGGTTCGCGGCGTATGGGAAACGCTGGCAATGACCTTCGTCTCTGGTTTTTTTGGCTTTGTGATTGGTCTGCCTGTCGGTGTCCTGCTTTATGTCACTCGCCCAGGGCAAATTATCGAGAACGCCAAACTCTATCGCACGCTGTCTGCGCTGGTAAATATCTTCCGTTCGATTCCTTTTATTATCCTGCTGGTATGGATGATTCCCTTCACCCGCATCATTGTGGGCACATCTATTGGTCTGCAGGCGGCAATCGTTCCGCTCACCGTCGGAGCGGCTCCTTTTATTGCTCGTATGGTTGAAAACGCCCTGCTGGAAATTCCTACAGGGCTGATCGAAGCGTCGCGCGCAATGGGTGCAACCCCAATGCAGATCGTGCGTAAAGTGCTGTTACCTGAAGCGCTGCCAGGCCTGGTCAATGCCGCCACCATTACGCTCATTACGTTGGTGGGATATTCCGCGATGGGCGGTGCCGTCGGCGCGGGCGGTTTGGGCCAGATCGGCTATCAATATGGCTATATTGGATATAATGCTACCGTGATGAATACCGTTCTGGTATTGCTGGTTGTGCTGGTTTATCTCATTCAATTCTCGGGCGATCGTATCGTCCGGGCAGTGACTCATAAATAACGTTACACAACGCAAACTCGACGAATTAAGGAAATAACATGACGTTTAAATTAAAGACCTTTGCCGCAGTCGGCGCGCTGATTGGATCTCTGGCTCTGGTAGGTTGTGGTCAGGACGAGAAAGACCCAAACCACATTAAAGTGGGCGTCATCGTTGGCGCAGAACAGCAAGTTGCTGAAGTGGCGCAAAAAGTAGCAAAAGAAAAATACGGCCTGGACGTTGAGCTGGTGACCTTTAATGATTACGTTCTGCCAAACGAAGCGCTGAGCAAAGGCGATATCGATGTCAACGCCTTCCAGCACAAACCGTATCTTGATCAGCAGATTAAAGATCGCGGCTACAAACTGGTTTCCGTAGGCAATACGTTTGTATACCCGATTGCTGGCTACTCCAAAAAAATCAAATCTCTGGAAGAACTGCAGCCAGGCTCTCAGGTGGCAGTACCGAATGACCCAACCAACCTTGGCCGTTCTCTGCTGCTGCTGCAGAAAGTGGGCTTAATCAAACTGAAAGACGGTGTTGGCTTACTGCCAACTGTGCTGGATGTTGCTGAGAATCCAAAAAATCTGAAAATTGTTGAACTGGAAGCGCCACAACTTCCGCGCTCTCTGGACGATGCACAAATTGCGCTGGCGGTAATCAACACCACTTACGCCAGCCAAATCGGCCTGACACCAGCAAAAGACGGCATCTTCGTTGAAGAAAAAGACTCTCCTTACGTCAACATGATCGTTAGCCGTGAAGATAACAAAGACGCGGAAAACGTGAAAAAATTCGTTCAGGCTTACCAGTCTGAAGAAGTTTACCAGGAAGCCAATAAAGTGTTTAACGGCGGCGCTGTTAAAGGCTGGTAATCTTACCTTTATGTAATATCATCAGGACGGGCGAAAGCCCGTCTTGTCATTTATACAGGCAACTGATTCAATAACTGACGATTTGATTATTCATTGAGGAAATATTATGCGGGCTTTACCGATCTGTCTTTTAGCACTCATGCTGAGCGGCTGTTCAATGCTAAGCAGATCTCCTGTTGAACCTGTTAAAAGCACTGCAACTCCGCCAAAAGTGGAACCAGCCAAACCGAAGGCACCGCGTCCAGCGCCGGTAAAAATTTACACCAAAGCCGAGGATCTGATCGGCAAGCCTTTCCGTGATTTGGGCGAAGTCACTGGCGAATCATGCCAGGCAAGCAATCAGGATTCACCGCCAAATATCCCAACAGCGCGCAAGCGTCTGCAGATTAACGCAGCCAAAATGAAGGCTAACGCCGTACTGCTGCATAGCTGTGAAGTCACCAGCGGCACGCCGGGATGCTATCGCCAGGCCGTGTGCATGGGCAACGCCCTTAACGTCTCGGCTAAATGAGTGCATTTGAGTTCGAGCAGATAGGTGTTATCCGCTCGCCTTATAAAGAGAAGTTTGCCGTTCCGCGTCAACCAGGTTTGGTCAAAAGCTGTGGCGGTGAACTTCACTTAATTGCGCCCTATAATCAGGCCGATGCAGTTCGTGGGCTGGAAGCATTCAGTCATCTGTGGGTTCTGTTCATCTTTCATCAAACGATGGAAGGAGGCTGGCGCCCTACCGTTCGCCCTCCCCGGCTGGGCGGCAATGCAAGAATGGGTGTTTTCGCGACGCGCTCAACATTCCGCCCCAACCCGATTGGCATGTCGCTCGTTGAATTAAAAGATATCCGCTGCCAAAAAGATCAGGTGATTCTCGAACTTGGGAGTCTGGACCTGGTAGACGGAACCCCGGTTGTGGATATCAAGCCGTATCTGCCCTTCGCCGAAGCCCTGCCCGATGCCGTGGCGAGCTATGCCCAACAGGCGCCAGTGGCAGACATGCCGGTTGGCTTCACTGCTGATGTCGTCTTACAGCTTCAGCAGCTCGAAAAGCGGTATCCTCGACTGAAAGATTTTATCGTCGAAGTTTTGGCTCAGGATCCACGTCCGGCTTATCGAAAGGAAGAAGAGGTAGGGAAAAACTACGCCGTCTGGTTGCTGGATTTTAACGTTCGCTGGCGTGTAACCGAGGCGGGTTTTGAAGTGTTTGCACTGGAAGTGCGCTAATTTTATTGTCCTCTCTTTTGGCATCTTTGCCACACTGGTAAACTAAACCACTTTTTTTGTGTCAGGTTGACGAATCAACCTGGTCCAATCGTCGAAATGGAACCGTAACAACATGCGTACTAGCCAATATCTGCTCTCCACACTGAAGGAGACACCAGCCGACGCCGAAGTCATCAGCCACCAGTTGATGCTCCGCGCCGGGATGATCCGCAAGCTGGCCTCAGGGTTGTACACCTGGTTGCCGACTGGTCTGCGCGTCCTGAAAAAAGTCGAAAACATCGTGCGTGAAGAGATGAACAACGCCGGTGCAATCGAGGTGTCTATGCCTGTGGTTCAGCCTGCTGACCTGTGGGTAGAAAGTGGTCGCTGGGAGCAGTACGGCCCGGAGCTGCTGCGTTTTGTTGATCGCGGCGAACGTTCGTTTGTGCTCGGCCCAACGCATGAAGAAGTCATCACGGATCTGATCCGCAACGAGCTGAATTCCTACAAACAGCTGCCGCTGAACTTCTTCCAGATCCAGACCAAGTTCCGTGACGAAGTGCGTCCACGTTTCGGTGTCATGCGTTCTCGCGAATTCCTGATGAAAGACTCTTATTCTTTCCACACCTCTCAGGAATCTCTGCAAGAGACATATGACAAGATGTATGAAGCGTACAGCAAAATTTTCTCCCGCATGGGTCTGGATTTCCGCGCTGTGCAGGCGGACACCGGTTCTATTGGTGGCAGCGCTTCTCATGAATTCCAGGTGCTGGCGCAGAGCGGCGAAGACGATGTGATCTTCTCCGATACTTCAGACTACGCAGCTAACATTGAATTTGCAGAAGCGCTGGCACCATCAGCGCCACGTGCTGCTGCAACAGAAGAGATGAAGCTGGTCGATACGCCAAACGCAAAAACCATCGCCGAGCTGGTTGAGCAGTTCAATCTACCAATCGAAAAAACGGTCAAAACCCTGCTGGTTAAAGCCGTTGAAGGTAGCGCTTATCCACTGGTTGCGCTGCTGGTGCGTGGCGATCACGAACTGAATGAAGTCAAAGCGGAGAAACTGGCGCAGGTTGCCAGCCCACTGACTTTTGCGACCGAAGCGGAAATCCGCGCGGTGGTTAACGCAGGCCCAGGATCTCTGGGGCCAGTGAACATGCCAATTCCAGTGGTTATTGACCGCACCGTAGCCGCGATGAGTGATTTCTCCGCTGGCGCGAACATCGATGGTCAGCATTACTTTGGTATCAACTGGGATCGTGACGTTGCGACGCCAGAAGTGGCCGATATCCGTAACGTGGTGGCAGGCGATCCAAGCCCAGACGGTCAGGGTACGCTGATGATCAAACGTGGCATCGAAGTGGGTCACATTTTCCAGCTTGGCACCAAATATTCCGAGGCGCTTAACGCTTCCGTTCAGGGTGAAGATGGCCGCAACCAGATTCTGACAATGGGTTGTTACGGTATCGGGGTCACGCGCGTTGTGGCGGCTGCAATTGAGCAGAACCATGACGAACGCGGCATCGTATGGCCAGATAATCTGGCACCGTTCCAGGTCGCCATCCTGCCGATGAACATGCACAAGTCTTACCGTGTGCAGGAGCTGGCGGAGAAGCTGTACAGCGAACTGCGCGCTCAGGGTATCGAAGTGCTGATGGACGATCGTAAAGAACGTCCAGGCGTGATGTTTGCTGATATGGAACTGATCGGCATTCCGCACACCGTGGTGATCGGCGATCGTAACCTCGACAGCGACGACATTGAGTACAAATACCGTCGTAGCGGTGAGAAGCAGATGATCAAGACCGGCGATATCCTTGATTACCTTGTCAAAGCCATCAAAGGCTAAGCCACTTAGCGACAAAAAGCCCCGCAAATGCGGGGCTTTTTATTATCAGCATGTAATCCGTTTATTGAGTATTACAGTCTTTACCCGCCACAAACTTAGCGCCTTTATCCACTACCAGCGTTTTGACCCTCTCGCCGCTATCCGGATTAGGTTCCAGAGTAAAGTGGCCATCCACGGTCAAAAGAACCGGCTTACTGTCATTTCCACGCGCCACGGCATAATCACGTTCCAGCTGCGCATTATTGGCAACACTGACTTTCTTACCCGTCGCACAATCGGTAAACACCGCAGCGTCCGCCATATAGAAATACATGCCGCGCATCGGCATCGGAGTCGATGGCAGGGCCACGTTTACCGGTGCCAGCGTATAATTGAGCTGAGATTCAATCGGAAGACCTTCCCGATCGAGCATCTCCATTCCTTCGCCCTTCGGACGGAAATAGGTTTTCTCACCTTCAGCATCCGTCAGGATCAGCTTTTCAGCTGTGCGCACCCACTTACCGTAAGTCGCGAAAGATGAAGGTTCTTTCGCGCCTTGGTAGCGCTGATTCATTACCCATGAACCGTCCTTTTCCAGGAACAGTGTGGTTTCAATTCCCTCACAGTCGGCGCAGGGTAAAACACCGCGCCAGCTCTGCTGCATCGGTTTCAACGCTTCCGACTCCGTCGGTTGCAACACTTGTGTTTCCGTACGGTTATTACAGCCAATAAGTGCAAAAAGCGTAGAGGCTGCGAGCACTGACAATATCGCTGTTTTCACGATGAATTCCTTATAAATTGGGTGTCCCGGTTCGTTAATCAGAAGACCGTCGAATTTTACCGCGTAGTGACTTCACTGTGGACTTTTGCGCTTTCGATGACAACCGGCGCTCTTTTGACGCGCGGGTAGGCCGTGTTGCCCGACGGCTTTTCTGCACGACGGTTAACTCTTTAATCAGCGCCACCAAACGAGCAAGCGCAGCTTCGCGATTAAGCTCCTGGCTGCGATACTCCTGCGCCTTAATAATGATCACACCATCACTTGTGATGAGGTGATGGCTGGCTGCAAGCAAAGCGTCTTTGTATGACTCTGGCAGACTTGAGGCCCGAATGTCAAAGCGCAAATGGATAGCGGTTGAGGCTTTATTGACGTGTTGCCCACCCGCGCCCTGCGCGCGAATCGCTGTGATCTCAAACTCGCTGTCAGGAATGCTAACGGTGCGGGACAACTCGATCATGACGGGGACTGCCACGCGGTAAGATGAATTTCCAGATTATTCTTTGAATCAGACAGCCAGATCGCTCCGTCCTGAATCGTCGCCTGTAAAGCCATTGTTCTTCCGGCAAAATCACTCAGCTGCGCCAGCTGTTCATCATCCAGATACCAGACAGAGAGATGCGAATACTGCGCGCATTTGCGTTGGTTTTGCTGCCACCAAATCTCAGCTGCACGCTGATTATACGCAAATATCGCCACCTCAGCGGACTGCGTGCAGGCCTTCTTGATGCGACGTTCATCGGGCAGACCGAGTTCAATCCACAAGTCGATGCCCAGATGATCGTTCTTAAGCCAGGCCTCTGGCTCTTCTTCGGCACTTAATCCTCGCGTGAACTGCAACCGCTCGTTGGCATATTTAATCCACGCCAACAGGCGCAGCATCATGCGTTCCTGGGTTTCTGAAGGGTGACGCGCCAGCGTGAGCGACGCATCGAGAAACTGGTTGCGGTCAAGATCGGCTACATTGACTATCGCTTTATAAATTGTCGCTTTCAGCGCCATGACTAAACTCCATTCTTATAATGGCGGCCATTGTAGCGAAATTATGGCCAAAAGACTGTTCCGGGTGGGCGAAAGTCCACAATATCAAGGCGCTGATATTGCCAGGATGAGTATGTTATAGTCACCTTGATAAACCGTGTTTATCTTCGTAGGCTTAAGTATCTCACAGTAACGTCAGTGCGCTGGCAGGAGGGGATGTGGAAATTTATTGTGAGTTAATTCGCAAAAGGTATGCGGAAATCGCCAGCGGAGATCTGGGTTATATCCCGGATGCGTTGGGCTGTGTGTTGAAAGTGCTGAATGAAGTGGCGACGGATAACAGCCTTTCAGAATCGATCAGGGAAAAAGCGGCGTATGCTGCTGCGAATTTACTGGTGAGCGATTATGTCAATGAATGATACTTATCAACCCATCAACTGTGATGACTATGACAACCTGGAACTTGCCTGCCAGAACCATTTGATCCTGGCGCTGGCGTTAAAAGATGGTGAAGAGCTGAAGGCAAAAGCCAGCGATCTGGTTATGCGTAAGAACGTTGAATATCTTGTCGTCGAGGACGCAGGCTCAACGCGCGAGCTTCGTCTCGATAAGATTGCCAGCTTCAGTCATCCGGACATCGGCACCGTTTTCGTAAGCGAATCCTGAATGTCCCTAACGGGCAGTCACCTGCCCGTTACGCTTTCCACTCCAACCGCACGCCCTTCTCTACCCAACCTTCCTGCGTAACAAAAACACCGGCAGCCGCGATCAGCGTTTCGCCATAAAACAGCAGTGGAGTCGTACCGCGTAACCAGGGAGGAATGTTGTACTCCTGCCAGATTTTCTTCAATTTTCGTCCGCCGTGACGCCCAACAATATGCAGTATTCCGCTGGCTTTAAATCGGATTGTGACCTGTTCATCAGGTTTCGGCAGACGAATATGGCCGCCCTCCGCAAAAGAAACGCTACCCTGAGGCAACATCAGAGGCACCGACGGGTCGCGCCAGTCGATAATCTGGTCAGTCATCGAAGGCTGGTATTTCACCCACCAAAGCTCTCCTTTGTAACGCCGGACTTCGAAGCCGCCGAGATGCAAACGCGGCGTGGCATCTTCACGCGCTAAAGCGACCTCTTCCCAGATGCGGTTTAACATTGTGCGCGAAGGCATTTGGGCAGGATGAGCCGCCAGCCAGCGGCGTATTAGTGCAGCACGACGCACGGGACTCATCGCTTTAAGCGGTTCAATTTTGAGCCCACCTTCCGTCGAAATTACACTGGCCAATTCTTCCGTCAGCAGCTCATCCAGCAGACTCTCTTGCTCGGCGCACAACTCCGCGCTTCTTGCCGTCGCCTCTGCAAAATGCGGCCAACGTTCAGAGAGTAACGGCACTACGCGTAATCGCAGGAAATTACGGTCATAGCTGTCATCCTGATTGCTTTCGTCGTCGATCCAGCACAGGTTATGGTCCTGCGCCCACTTTTCGAGGGAGATACGCGTTTCACCCAGAAGTGGACGAATCAACTGCGTGCCAGCAAACCCTGTGCGCACAGGCATGGCGGATAATCCCGCCGGGCCGCTTCCCCGTTTAAGTGCCAGTAAAAACGTTTCGCACTGATCGTCGAGATGCTGCGCCGTGACAAGCGCCTCACCCACTTGAAGCGCTTTTTCAAACGCTAAATAGCGCGCTTTTCGCGCCTGCGCTTCTGTCCCCAAACCCTCATCATGAAGCGTCACTCGTTCAACGATCAGCGGAATATGCCACGCTTTACAGAGCGATTCGCAGTGCGCAACCCAGCGGTCAGCATTCGAACTCAAACCATGATGCACATGAATAGCGCGTATCTGAACATCAGGTTCCTGTTCCCGCCAGAGCATTAATCGATGAAGTAAAACGGTCGAATCCAGCCCACCGCTAAATCCCACCAGCAGTTGGCGGTACGGCAAAACAGACTGGGCGATTACGGATGAGGTCATAAGAGGTCTTATAGAGAGCCAATGCCCGGAAAATTACCGAGCATTGGCGATGATGGCAAGCATTACTGCTGGTAGAGCTCCAGCGGTAAGCCATCCGGATCGTTAAAAAACGTAAAACGTTTGTCGGTAAACGGGTCGACGCGAATCGATTCACACTTCACGCCGTGCGCTTCAAGATGTTCTACTGCCCGATCAATATCGTCGACGCTGAACGCGAGATGACGCAGCCCACATGCTTCGGGACGAGACGGACGTGCAGGCGGAAACGGAAATGAGAACAGTTCGATCACATAATGGCCGTTCAGCGCCAGGTCACCTTTCCAGGAGTCACGCTCAGAACGATAGGCTTCGCTCAACAGCGTGAACCCAAGAATGTCGCAATAGAAAGCCTTACTTCTGGCGTAGTCCGAAGCGATAATCGCAATATGGTGAACCTGTTTTAAACCCAGCATAGCGTCTCCTTTTTATCATGCCTGCACGTTACAACTGAAAACCCTACACACGCAAGGGATCAACACGCTTTTAAGACTCGTACCCGGTAGACACCATTCTCATCGCGTTTTGCACCGTGAATGTCCGTCTCAAAGCCAGGATAATGGCGACCAATGGAACAAAGCATCAGCAGAAAGTCGAGCACCGCTCGACTTTCCTCGGTGATCATTTCTCCCGGCATCAAAAGCGGGACGCCTGGTGGGTATGGGAGAACCATATTTGCGGATACGCGCCCAATCAGATTTTCCAGCTCAATGGTTTCCACTTCACCTTTGACCTGCTGCTGCCAGGCTTTGTGCGGCGTGAGTTTCATTTCAGGCAAGACGTCAAACGCCTGAAGCATCAGCCGAGGGAGATCGTGCTGACGGATCAGCTTATGGATCCCTTGCGCCAGATCCTGAATCCGCATATTCCGGTAATAGTCAGGATCTTCGGCATACAGATCCGGCAGCATATTTTTGACCCGTAGATTGAGATCGTAAGCGCGCTTAAATTCCATGAGTCCGCGTAACAGCCCCATCGCTCGGGTCTTATCAATACCAATGCTGAACAGAAAAAGCAGATTGTAAGGGCCGGTTTTCTCCACCACGACGCCGCGTTCGTCGAGGAATTTAGCCACCAGCGCAGCCGGAATCCCTTCATCACTCATCGTTCCCTGCTCATCCATCCCCGGCGTCAGAATGGTGACTTTGACCGGATCAAGAAACATATGATCCGCGTCAGCTTCCCTGAAACCGTGCCAGTTCTCGCCTGGCGCGACAGACCAGCATTCCGCCTCATCGATCTCTTCCGGTTGCCAGATATCAAAGAACCAGCCGTCGGCTTCATCTTTCAGGCGCTGAACTTCCTTACGGAAATGGAGTGCCCGTTCCACCGAACGGTTTATCAGTCGTTTTCCCGGATTGCCGCGCAGCATAGCTGCTGCCGTTTCGATTGATGCGACTAATGGATAACTCGGTGATGTGGTGGTGTGCATCATATAAGCTTCGTTGAACGTCTCTTCGTCGTATTCACCCTTAATATGGATTAACGACGCCTGAGATAAAGCGGCCAGCATTTTGTGCGTCGACTGCGTCTCGAAGAAGACTTTGCCCGGCACGCGCTCGCCGCTCATACCGCTTTTACCAGCGTAAATCGGATGGAAATTGGTATAGGGTACCCATGCAGAATCGAAATGAATTGAGGGAACATCAAGCGTCTGCTTGATCCAGTTGGTGTTATACAGCAGGCCATCATATGTCGAATTAGTAATCACCGCGTGAATCGGCCAGCTTGCATCAGGGACAGCTGCAACTTTATGTTCAATGGCGGCGCGGGAGAATTCACGGCGTGGGATCCCGCCCAGAATCCCCAGCGCATTTCGTGTTGGCGAGAGCCAAAGCGGCACAACATCACTCATCATCAGTAAATGCGCCAGTGATTTATGACAGTTACGGTCAATCAGAAGCGTACTTCCAGCGGGGGCGGCATACATCCCGACAATCTTGTTGGAAGTCGACGTGCCGTTTGTCACCATATAACTTTGCTCCGCACCAAAAGTACGCGCAATGTACTCTTCGGCCTCAAGATGCGGGCCTGTGTGATCAAGCAGCGAGCCCAGTTCCGTCACTGAAATTGACACGTCAGCTTTGAGTGTATTCCCGCCAAAAAAATCGTAAAACAAGCAACCCACCGGGCTTTTCTGATAGGCGGTTCCCGCCATATGGCCCGGTGTGCAAAACGTATATTTGCCTTCCTGAACGTAGTTGAAAAGCGCGCGGGTAAACGGTGGGGTAATATTGTCGAGGTATTCACGCGTATATTGCTGAATGCGGGTCGCAATATCTTCTGCAGCACCCAATGCGTATTCAAAAAACCACAGCGCCATACGCATATCGTGGGCACTGACATCCATCGTCGAATGCGTGTTGATGAAAGCGTACAGCGGCAGGTATTCATTCAGCTGATTGATATCGCTGCACAGTTCGAGGTCGTACTCATCCCAGTCAAATATCACACCGCAGATTCGCGGATTGTGTTCGATAAATTTCAGCAGATCGGCATTGTTGTGCGGCCAGATAAGTTGATACCCGCGGGCCTGCAATGCCTGTTCCAGCTCCTTGATGGGCTCATCTTTATAAAAGACGCCGTGCGGCCCCATAATTGCAATGATGTTCACGGTCTACCTCCTTAAAAAACATGCGTAAAGGATAGTTGAGGTAAATGGCTGACATAAAAAAGCCGCAACAATGTGCGGCTTTTAAGACAAATGTGAAGCTTATGCGTAACCGTAGTTCATCAGACGTTGATAACGACGGTTGAGCAAATCTTCTTTACTCAGCACATCGAGATCGGCCAGATCGGCCAGCAGTTGCGCTTTAAGGGAAGCGGCCATCACTTCAGGCTTACGGTGCGCACCGCCCAACGGCTCAGGGATCACGGAGTCGATCAGTTTCAATTCTTTCAGACGCGGCGCTGTAATACCCATCGCTTCAGCAGCCAACGGCGCTTTATCGGCGCTTTTCCACAGAATAGACGCGCAGCCCTCAGGGGAGATAACGGAATAGGTGCTGTACTGCAGCATATTCACTTTATCGCCCACGCCGATCGCCAGTGCACCACCGGAACCGCCTTCACCAATCACAGTACAGATAACCGGTACCGTCAGGCGAGACATTTCGCGCAGGTTGCGAGCGATGGCTTCAGACTGGCCGCGTTCTTCTGCGCCGACACCTGGGTATGCACCCGGCGTGTCGATAAAGGTCACGATTGGCATGTTGAAGCGTTCAGCCATTTCCATCAGGCGGAGTGCCTTACGGTAACCCTCTGGCGCTGGCATACCAAAGTTGCGACGGATTTTCTCTTTGGTCTCACGGCCTTTCTGATGACCAATGATCATCACCGGGCGACCATCAAGACGCGCTATGCCGCCGACAATGGCTTTGTCGTCAGCATAAGCACGATCGCCAGCCAGTTCGTCAAATTCATCAAACGCCAGGCGGACATAATCCAGGGTGTACGGACGCTGTGGATGACGTGCCAACTGGGCAATCTGCCATGCGCCGAGATCGGCAAAGATTTTGCGCGTCAGTTCTACGCTTTTTTCACGCAGACGATGCACTTCTTCGTCGATGTTAATATCCAGTTTTTCATCCTGACGGCTAACCGCGGTCAGAGAATCGATTTTCGCTTCCAGCTCCGCAATCGGCTGTTCGAAATCAAGGAAATTCAGACTCATAGTATTCCTGTATTAGTCAAACTCCAGTTCCACCTGCTCCGAACCAATAAGGCCACGGAGATCGTTAAGTAAACGATCGCTCGGAGAGACACGCCACGTTGCACCAAAGCGCAACCGTGCACGTGCATCCGCCCTCTGATAATAGAGATGTACTGGAATGGTCCCCGAACGATGGGGTTCCAGAGACTGACGGAGTCGGTTTAAAAGCTGGTCATCAATTTGCCTGTCCGTCAGCGAGATAGCAAGCCCGCGAGCATATTTTTCACGGGCTTCGTCAATATCCATCACTTCACGGGCCATCATTTTAAGCCCGCCGCTGAAGTCATCAAAGCTGACCTGTCCGCTGACGATAAGTATGCGGTCGTTTTCCAGCAAATGCTGGTATTTTTCCAGCGCTTCGGTGAATAACATCACCTCCAGCCGCCCGGAACGGTCATCCAACGTACAGATGCCGATGCGATTACCGCGCTTGGTGACCATAACCCGCGCTGCAATGACGAGCCCCGCTGCCGTAGTCATTTTACCACGTTCAGTTGGATGCATGTCTTTTAGCCTATTGCCGCCGACATAGCGCTCAATTTCTTTCAGATACTGGTTGATCGGGTGTCCCGTCAGATACAAGCCTAACGTTTCACGCTCCCCTTCCAGCACCGTATGTTCTGGCCACGGCTGGCAGTTGGCATACGATTGTTCGATTTGCTCAGGCTCATCGGCCAGCACACCAAACATATCGGCCTGACCAATCGCTTCTGCTTTAGCGTGCTGATCGGCTGCTTTCAACGCCTCACCGAGTGAATTCATCAGCGCTGCGCGATGCGGCCCGAGGCGATCAAATGCCCCGGACATGATCAATTTTTCCAGCACACGGCGGTTCAGCTTTTTGGTGTCAGTCCGCGCACATAAGTCGAAAAGCTCACGGAAATAGCCGCCATTATTACGCGCTTCCAGAATCGCTTCGATAGGGCCTTCGCCCACACCTTTAATCGCCCCAATGCCGTAAACAATTTCACCGTCATCGTTAACGTGGAAATGGTACATCCCGGCATTGATATCCGGCGGCAGAATTTTCAGCCCCATTCGCCAGCATTCATCCACCAGGCCGACAACCTTCTCGGTATTATCCATGTCGGCAGTCATTACGGCTGCCATAAATTCTGCCGGATAGTGCGCTTTCAGCCACAGCGTTTGATAGGACACCAGCGCGTAAGCCGCTGAGTGCGATTTGTTAAATCCATAACCCGCGAATTTCTCCACCAGGTCAAAGATTTTTATCGCCAGTTCACCATCAATGCCGTTTTTCTTCGCGCCATCCTCAAAGGTGCCACGCTGCTTGGCCATCTCTTCCGGTTTTTTCTTACCCATCGCACGACGCAACATATCGGCGCCGCCAAGGGTATAGCCCGAAAGTTCCTGCGCAATCTGCATAACCTGTTCCTGATACAGGATAATGCCGTAGGTTGGCTCAAGCACCGGTTTCAGGCAATCATGCTGCCACTGCACGTCAGGGTAGGAAATCTCTTCTCGCCCGTGCTTACGGTCAATAAAGTTATCAACCATGCCCGACTGCAATGGGCCAGGGCGGAACAGCGCCACAAGCGCGATCATGTCTTCGAAACAGTCAGGCTGAAGGCGCTTAATCAAGTCTTTCATGCCGCGCGATTCAAGCTGGAATACCGCCGTGGTTTCCGAGCGCTGCAACATGTCGAAGCTTTTCTTGTCATTAAGCGGAATAGCAGCGATGTCAATCGGCTCCAGGCCTTGCTTGGCCCGACGCGGGTTGATCATCTTCAACGCCCAGTCAATGATAGTGAGTGTTCGCAAACCAAGGAAGTCAAACTTCACCAGGCCGGCGTACTCCACGTCATTCTTGTCGAACTGTGTGACCGGATGCTGCCCTGATTCATCACAATATAACGGTGCAAAATCGGTAATTTTGGTCGGCGCGATAACCACGCCACCTGCGTGCTTACCGGCGTTACGCGTGACGCCTTCAAGCTTGCGCGCCATGTCGATAAGCGCTTTGACTTCTTCGTCCGCTTCATAAATTTCCGGCAATTGCGGTTCGGCTTCAAACGCTTTTGCCAGCGTCATGCCCGGGTCCGGAGGCACCAGTTTTGAGATGCGATCCACAAAGCCATACGGATGACCCAACACGCGGCCCACGTCACGGATAACCGCTTTCGCCGCCATCGTACCGAAAGTAATAATCTGCGATACCGCATCACGCCCGTACATTTCCGCAACGTGATCAATAACCTGGTCGCGTTTCTCCATGCAAAAGTCGACGTCGAAGTCAGGCATAGAGACACGTTCCGGGTTAAGGAAACGTTCAAACAGCAGGTCGAACTCCAGCGGGTCAAGGTCGGTAATTTTCAGCGCGTAAGCCACGAGCGAACCCGCGCCCGAACCACGGCCTGGCCCTACCGGCACGCCGTTGTCCTTCGACCACTGGATAAATTCCATCACGATCAGGAAGTAGCCCGGGAACCCCATCTGGTTAATAACCTGAAGTTCAATATCCAGTCGCTCATCATAGGGCGGGCGTTTCTCGTTGCGCTCAGCTTCATCCGGGAATAAAAACTCCAGACGATCTTCCAGTCCCTCTTTCGATTTGAGGACCAGGAAATCTTCCGTACTCATCTCACCAGTTGGGAACTGCGGCAAGAAATATTCCCCCAGACGGACGGTAACGTTACAGCGCCTGGCAATTTCGACACTGTTTTCCAGTGCTTCCGGGATATCAGCAAACAGCTCGCACATTTCATCTTCGGAGCGCATATATTGCTGCGAGGAATAGTTGCGCGGGCGTTTTGGATCGTCGAGCGTAAAGCCGTCATGAATGGCAACACGGATTTCGTGCGCATCAAAGTCTTCAGCGTTAATAAACCGTACGTCATTGGTCGCGACCACTGGCAGACCACGTTGTTCAGCAAGTGCTACCGCCGCATGAAGATAGTTTTCTTCATCGGGGCGACCCGTGCGAATCAGTTCCAGGTAGAAACGATCCGGGAAATGTTCTTCATAAAACGCAACGCACTGCTCAACCAAAACATTGTTGCCGCGTATCAGACTTTTGCCCACGTCACCCATGCGACCGCCAGAAACCAGCAGCAAACCTTCATTGAGTTCTGCAAGCCAGTCCCTGTCTATCCACGGCCCCGCAGCGCCATAGCCCCGCTGATAGGCGCGGGAAATGAGCAGCGTCAGATTCTGATAGCCCGTATTGTTCATCGCCAGCACGGAAATTTGTGTCATCTCATCGCCGAGCAGCTCGCTCTGGACGTGAAAATCCGCACCGATAATCGGCTTAAGGCCCGCGCCATGCGCCGCGCCATAGAACTTAACCAGACCGCACAGGTTGGTGAAATCGGTGATCGCCAGCGCAGGCATGCCAAGAGCCGCTGCCTTTTTTACCAGCGGCCCGGTCTTCGCCAGCCCATCAATCATGGAGTAGTCGCTATGCACCCGCAGGTGTACGAAACGTGGTTCAGCCATCTTCAGATTCCGCGTGACTTAGTTGCTTGCGTATTGATTCAGCACACCAGTCCCAGTGCGCGTTTCACCGGACCAAAACTGCGTCGATGATGTTCAGTTGGGCCATGCTCAGACAGTCTTTCCAGATGGAAAGCAGTTGGATATCCCTTGTGCTGGGCGAAACCATACTGAGGATATGAAAGATCCAGCGCCGCCATTTCGGCATCGCGTGTCACTTTGGCAATGATAGACGCTGCACTAATCTCTGCGACACGGCTATCGCCTTTTACGACCGCCAATGAACGCATCGGCAGTGCAGGACAACGATTACCGTCGATCAGCACATATTCTGGTACGATTTTCAGCCCTGCAACAGCACGCTGCATCGCCAACATGGTTGCGTGAAGAATATTCAGCTCGTCAATCTCTTCGGGCTCTGCACGCCCTAAACTCCAGGCCAACGCTTTTTCTTTGATTTCATCATAGAGCGCCAGACGGCGTTTTTCAGACAGTTTCTTCGAATCATTCAGCCCTACAATCGGGCGAGCAGGATCAAGGATGACGGCCGCCGTGACGACAGCACCGACCAACGGCCCGCGTCCGACTTCGTCCACACCCGCCACAAGATGCGTGTGTGGGTAAACAAACTCTATCATTGCGCTAACTCCATCACGGCATCCGCTGCTTGCTCATCGGCGTTACAGCGGATCTGCTGATGCAGTTCCCGGAAGGTGTCGTGCATTTGATGACGGGTTTTACCGTCTGCCAGTAAAGGCAACAGCGCATCGGCTAATGCCTGCGGTTGACACTCTTCCTGCAACAGCTCTTTCACTAACTCACGGCCTGCCAGCAGATTAGGCAATGAAACATAATCCGTTTTAACCAAGCGCTTCGCCAGCCAGAAGGTAAATGGCTTCATGCGATAGCCCACAACCATTGGGCATTTTGCCAGCATGCACTCCAGCGCCGCCGTTCCGGATGCCAGTAATGCGGCATCACTCGCCACCATGGCTTCACGTCCCTTGCCATCCAGAAGATGAATGTGCAGGTCAGGCGCGACTTCCGCTTTGATACGCTCAAACTGCTCACGGCGTTTGGCATTCACGAGCGGCACAACCACTTCCAGATCGGGATATGTCTGGCGAAGAATTTGCGCGGTTCTCAGGAAATCAGCGCTAAGCATTTCGACTTCTGCGCCACGGCTACCCGGCAAAAGAGCCAGGCAGTGAGCGTCATGCGAAATACCAAGACTGTCTCGCGCAGCATTTTTATCGGGATCAAGCGGCATGGCATCGGCCATGGTATGCCCGATAAAACGGCAGGGAACATTGAATTTGTCATAAAACGCTTTTTCGAAAGGCAGAAAAGCCAGCACCATATCGGTGGATCTGCCTATTTTGAAAACACGTTTCTGTCGCCATGCCCAGACGGACGGGCTGACGTAGTGAATCGTTTTAATACCCTGTTTTTTCAGGTTGCCTTCGAGGGTGATATTGAAATCAGGCGCATCGATGCCCACAAAGACATCGGGCTTTAGATCGGTAAAACGACGTGTGAGATCGGCGCGAATATGCAGTAAACGGCGTAAACGCCCCAGCACTTCAACGATGCCCATCACCGCGAGCTCTTCCATTTCGTACCAGGCTTCACAGCCTTCGGCCTGCATCAGCGGGCCAGCAACACCCACAAAGCGAGCATTCGGTACGCGGGCCTTGAGTGCCCGGATGAGACCTGCACCAAGAATATCGCCGGAGGTTTCTCCGGCGACCAGGGCAATCGTTAGTGGACGGTTGTCGACCATTAACGAATCAGACCTCGAGTAGAGCGCTCAAAGAACTCCGTGAACGCTTTTACTTCCGGGTGCTGCTCTGCCAACGCTGCCACTTCTGGCTTGGCCTCTTCCAGCGTTTTGCCGCTACGGTACATTAGTTTGTACGCGTTGCGGATCGCTGTAATGGCTTCACGGCTAAAGCCACGACGCTTGAGGCCTTCGATGTTAACGCCAAAAGGTGTCGCATGGTTACCCTGCGCAATCACATACGGTGGCACGTCTTGCGCGACACCGGAGCAACCGCCAACCATGACGTGCGCACCAATAATGCAGAACTGATGAACTGCCGTCATGCCGCCAATGATCGCGAAATCATCAACCGATACGTGTCCCGCCAGCGTTGCGTTATTGGCGAGAATACAACGGCTCCCCACTGTACAGTCGTGCGCAATGTGCGCATTAACCATAAAGAGGTTGTCGCTGCCCACCTTCGTCAATCCACCACCTTGTACTGTGCCACGATGAATGGTGACGCTTTCGCGAATGCGGTTACGATCGCCGATTTCCAGACGGGTCGGCTCACCAGCATACTTAAGATCCTGGTTGACTTCGCCGATGGAGGCGAACTGATAGATCTCATTATCGCAGCCTATGGTCGTATGACCATTCACGACGACGTGAGATTTCAGTACGGTACCCTCACCAATTACGACATGGGGTCCAACAATACAGAATGGGCCAATGTGAGCGTTGGCACCAATAACGGCACCCTCTTCCACAATGGCAGTTGGATGAATAAAGGCGGTTTTATCAATCACGTATCAGGCCTCCCGGCTACGCGCACACATCATGGTAGCTTCGCAAACAACTTTGCCGTCAACTAAAGCAACGCCTTTGAAGCGCGTCAGTCCACGGCGCGTTTTTTCAAAAGTCACTTCCATGATCATCTGATCACCAGGTACGACTGGGCGCTTGAAGCGCGCTTCATCAATACCCGCGAAGTAATACAACTCACCAGGCTCAAGTTTGCCCACGCTTTTAAACGCGAGAATACCCGTAGCCTGTGCCATCGCTTCCAGGATCAACACACCCGGGAAGATAGGTTTACCAGGGAAATGCCCCTGGAAGAATGGCTCATTTACTGAAACATTTTTCACTGCGCGCAGAAAACGACCTTCTTCAAAATCCAGCACACGATCTACCAGCAAAAACGGGTAGCGGTGCGGCAGAAGTTCTAAAATCTCTTCAATATGCAGAGTATGAGTGTCGGTAGTCAAAATACTCTTCCTGTCAAAATGTACTGAATAGCAATAATAACACGGCCTGCCGGATTATAAGAAAGCCGACAGGCCGGGAAATTTAGCGTTAAAAGATGAACGCTTAGTCTTGTTGATTGATTTTGCGCTCAATAGACTTGAGGCGCTTACTCATATCATCAATATTCATCACCAGAGCTGCGGTTTTACGCCACATCTTATTCGGTTGCAACGGAATGCCGGAGGAGTAAACACCAGGTTCATTGATAGGACGCATCACCATACCCATGCCCGTCACCGTGACCTTGTCGCATATTTCCATATGCCCATTGATCACGCTGGCTCCGCCGATCATGCAGTAGCGGCCAATTTTCAGGCTGCCTGCCATGATGACGCCACCCGCAACCGCGGTATTGTCGCCAATCACGACGTTATGCGCAATCTGACATTGGTTATCGATGATAACACCATTACCAATAAGGGTGTCGTCGAGCGCGCCGCGGTCGATCGTCGTGCATGCACCGATCTCAACACGATCGCCGATAATCACGCGACCCAGCTGGGGGATCTTGATCCAATTACCACGATCGTTGGCATAGCCAAAACCATCCGAACCGATCACGGTACTGGACTGGATCAGGCAGTGTTCACCGATCTCAATTTCATGATAAATGGTCACATTGGCCCACAAGCGAGTGCCTGCACCAATTTTAGTGTGTTTTCCAACGAAGCAACCTGCACCGATCACCACGTTATCACCCAAAACAACATCGGACTCAATAACGGCGTTCGCACCAATTGATACGTTGCTACCCAGCATTGCCGTTGAATCGATCACTGCACTTGGTGCAATGTTTTGTGCCGGCTGCGGCGTGGTATCTAAAATCTGAGCCATGCGCGCGTAAGTCAGGTAGGGATTTTTCACTACCAGCGCTGCGCCTGTGGCAAAAGGAAGGTCGTCCTGTGTTAAAACCACAGCAGACGCCTGGCATTGGGCCAGGTGTTCACGGTATTTAGGACTTACGATGAACGTAATGTTGCCTGTTTTAGCAGATTGCATGGACGCAACAGCGGTGATGACGATATCGCCATCACCGTGTAATTCTGCATCCAACTGCTGAGCTAGATCAGCCAGTCGAATAGAAGGCATTACTTATTTAACCTGTTTCAGTACATCTGCAGTGATGTCTTTAACATCTTTGCTATTGAAAGCAACGGCGTTCGCATCAACAACCAGATCGATACTCTGATCGGCTGCCACGGATTTCACCGCAGACTGGATACGAGTCACCAGTTTGCCACGTTCTTCGTTAGAGCGACGCTGACGATCCTGCTCAAAAGCCTGCGCTTTCTGGGAGAAGGTCTGGCGCTGTGCCATCACGTCTTTTTCCAGCTTGCTGCGATCGCTTGCTTTCATGGTAGAACCATCACGCTGCAGACGCTGCATTTTGGACTGAAGGTCGCTTTCCATACCTTGCAGTTCGCTAGCACGGCCTTTGAATTCATTTTCCAGTGTTGCAGAAACACCGGTTTTCTGTGCAACTTGCTGGAACAGGTTGCCCATGTTGACGATTGCAATTTTGTCCGCTGCCTGAGCAGAAGTCACCATAGCCAAACCAAGACCTGCCGCTAATAACCACTTTTTCACAATAAACTCCTTACCATCCCATTGGCACCCGAAGGTACCGTTCTTTGCGTGGCAAGGCGATCGTCTACGCGATCGCCGGTTGTCAGCGCTACACTGCAAACGCATTCCATCGCCGCGGATTATTACCAGGTTTTACCAATGTTAAACTGGAACTGCTCCGCTTTGTCTCCATCGTATTTCTTAAACGGTTGGGCGTAAGAGAAGACCAACGGCCCCAACGGTGACATCCATTGTAATGCGATACCTGCAGACATGCGAATGTTGCTCGGATCGCTGTAGTCTGGCACACCAGCCGCTTTCATCTGCGCAGTGTTTTCCCAGTTGGTATCCCATACCGTACCCGCATCCCAGAAGAACGACGTACGCACGGAATTCGCATACTTGTCACTGATAAACGGCGTAGGTGTGATGATTTCCAGGCTGGCGACACCCATGGCGTTACCGCCAACTGCGTCATCAGAACTACATACTTCGCTTGAAGATGTCTTATTACAGTTATCTTTGTCGTTTCCACCGTAATACACCGCTTTCGGACCAATGTTATTGGACTGGAAGCCGCGCACCGTGCTGGAACCACCGGCATAGAAGTTTTCGTAGAATGGCAACTCTTTGCCACCTAAACCGTCACCATAACCCCAACGCGTACGACCCAGAACCACCCATTTATGATCGTCATCGATCGGGAAATAGGATGCGGTATCAAGCGTCAATTTGTAGAACTCGTTGTCGGAACCCGGCACGGTTACTTTACCGTTCAGATTGACACGAGAACCTTCGGTCGGGAAGAAACCACGGTCGAGACGGTTATACGTCCAGCCATAGTTAAAGGTGAAGTCATCTGCAGCAAAACCATTGTTATCACTAGATTTGCTGGCTGTTTGACCGATTGAGTCCAGATAACGCCACATCGCCACTTGCGGTTGCATGTTGGACAGGTCGTTATGCACGTAACCTAAGCCAGCACGCAGGGTGTTGTATTCGTTAATCGGGAAGCCAAGCGTTCCGTCTAAACCATAGCTTTTGTTGGTATAGGAAGACAGGTCCGCATCGTCAGCTTTAAAGTCATTATAGAAAATACGACCGCCGAGACTCACACCATCAACCGTAAAGTATGGGTTAGTGACCGAGAATTCGGAATACGTCTGGTAATCGTTTTTGGTGCCGTTGATACCAACGGAATAGCCAGTACCTAACCAGTTATCCTGCTGAACGCCAACCTGGAAGCTAACACCACTCTCAGTACCGTAACCAACACCGAAGTTGAAGCTACCGGTGTTACGTTCTTTGACTTTGTAGACCACGTCTACCTGATCAGGGCTGCCCGCAACACGCTGGGTATCCGTATCAACCGTTTCGAAATAGCCCAAACGGTTCAAACGTTCTTTACCCTGATCGACGAGGTCGCTTCCCAACCACGCGCCTTCCATCTGGCGCATTTCGCGGCGCAGTACGGAATCTTTGGAGGTATCGTTACCTTCAAAGCGGATTTTACGCACGTAGAAACGGTTACCCGCATCGACGTTCACGCGGAGTTTAACGGTTTTGTCAGTATCGTTAATTTCAGGCTGAGTCTGTACGCGCGGATAAGCATAACCATAACGGCCGAGCAGCTTTTTAATGCCATCTTCCATTTTGGTGACTTTTGCACCGCTATACAGCTCGCCCGGCTGAAGTTTGGTCAGACTTTCGATTTCAGCAGAATGACCCGCCAGGTTTCCACTGACTTCAACACCTGAAAGCTTATATTGATCGCCTTCAGTGATGTTTACCGTAATGTAGATACCTTTCTTATCCGGAGTCAGACTGACCTGAGTGGAGTCGATATTGAAACGGGCGTAACCGCGATCCAGATAGTAACTACGCAGGGTTTCAAGGTCGCCTGCCAGCTTTTGTTTCTGGTATTTGCGATCGCCAACCACGTTCCACCACGGCACTTCGTCGCGGAGCTGGAACGTAGAGATCAATTCGTCCGTAGTGAACGCGTGGTTACCCACGATATTAATCTGCTGGATTTTCGCGGAAACGCCTTCCTGGAAGACGAGCTTCAGATCGACACGGTTACGCGGCAGCGGTGTGACAACGGCTTTTACGCTCGCGCTGTATTTACCGACGCTATAGTAGAAATCTTCCAGTCCTTTTTCGATATCAGACAGGGTTGTGCGGTCAAGAGACTCACCGACACGAACACCCGATGCTTCAAGGTTTTGCTTGAGCATATCGTCTTTAACCGACTTATTACCGGAGAAAGTGATACTGGCAATCGTTGGGCGTTCCTTCACCTGTACCAGCAGCGTATCACCATCGCGAAGGACGCGGACATCCTCAAAGTTGCCAGTGGCAAACAATGCGCGAATGGTATTACTGATATCTTCATCATTAACCGTGTCGCCCTGGCGAACTGGCATGCTGAGGAGGGCCGCACCAACGGCGACACGCTGAAGACCTTCGAAATGAATATCCTTCACTACGAAACCTTCAGCACCGTATACGGTCGCGCTGCTAAACAGCAGCGACGCTATGAGCAACTTTTTCATCGCCATCGTTATTATGCGTTCTTCCTAACACTCTCTCTTACAACCGAGAGAAATCATTGAAAAGTGCAAGCCCCATTAACAACACTAGCAATATCGAGCCAATGCGATAACTAAAGTCTTGAACTCGCTCGGATACTGGTCCGCCTTTTAGCTTTTCAATCGCTAAAAACAGCAGATGCCCCCCATCTAAAACGGGAAGCGGGAACAGGTTGATTATCCCAAGGTTCACGCTTATGAGCGCGAGAAACATGAGATAGTAGATCACCCCGAATTCCGCTGACATCCCAGCCCCTTGGGCGATAGAAATCGGCCCACTGAGGTTGTTCAGTTTTACGTCACCAGTTATCAATTTCCCCAACATAGTGACCGTAAGCTTCATCAATTGCCATGTTTTATCCGTGGCTTCAACGATTGCGCTAAACGGCCCATACTGGCGTATTGTCTTGTACTCATCTGGCAGTGGGATCACTTTTGGCACGACGCCAGCAAACCCCTCAGCCTTGCCACCGCCCGGTTTGGTATCCGGAATCAGCGTCAAAGAGAGCGGACTCCCCTGCCTTTCAACTTCCAGCGCTAACGGTGTGCCGGGATTATCGCGCACAAGATTAACAAAGGTCATCCATTGCGTTAAAGGCTGACCATCGACTTTAACGATCCTGTCGCCCGCTTGCAAACCTGCTTTACGCGCTGCTGAATTATCCTGCACTTCAGCTAAGACTGGCTCAATCTGCGCACCGCGCGGGCGAATCCCCAGCGCAGCAACGGGATCTTCTTTGTCTGGCTCAAAAGCCCACTGACGCAAATCAAGAATTTTTTCCTGGCGCTGACTCTCACCCACTGGCGATACGCTAACTGATGCTTTTTCATCGCCAATCTTAGAGACCAATTGCAGCCTTACGGCATCCCAATCAGGGGTTTCGATGCCATCGATCGCTTTAAGTTCCATGCCTGGCGTAATTTGCGCTGTTGCTGCGATGGAGTTGGCGGTAATTTCACCAACAACCGGGCGAACACCAGGGACACCGATGATAAACACCAGCCAATAAGCGAAGATGGCAAAGATGAAGTTGGCTACCGGACCGGCAGCGATGATAGCGGCACGTTGGCTCACCGTTTTGTTGTTGAACGCGTAGTGTCGCATTTCGGGCGCGACAGACTCTACGCGTTCATCAAGCATTTTGACGTAGCCACCAAGCGGGATCAGCGCGATGACAAACTCAGTGCCATGGCGATCGGTACGACGCCACAACGACTTGCCAAAGCCAATAGAAAAACGCTCGACCCGCACTCCGCAGCGCCGGGCAACCCAGAAGTGGCCAAATTCATGCACGGTAATCAGTACACCAAGTGCAACTATGAACGCCGCCAGATTCCAGAGAATGCTCAGCATAAAACCTTCCGTTAAATCGTCCCGAATACCAGAAACAACAGGCATGCAAACACAGGAACTGCAGCCGTCAGGCTATCAATACGGTCCAGTATTCCACCATGTCCTGGAATGAGGTGACCGCTGTCTTTAATCCCTGCTTCACGCTTGAACATACTCTCGGTCAAATCACCTAATACGGATGCCAACGCAGCAAAGATAGAGCAAATCAGCAGTGTTGTCGGCGCGACGTCCAGATTCGCCCAGACGCCATATCCCCAGGAGATAATCGCTGCTGTGAACAGACCACCGATGAAGCCTTGCCAGGTCTTACCAGGCGAAACTTTTGGTGCCAGTTTATGTTTGCCAAACAGTTTACCAAACATATAGGCACCTGAGTCAGCACCCCAGACGAGAATCATCACATAAAGCAGCCACAACGCGCCGCTGTAATGGTTTTCGTCATAATGCCAGGCGCGCAACACGAGCATACCCCAGAAAAATGGAATAATAGTGAGCAGGCCAAAAATCAGGCGCAGCGTTTTAGAGTTGCGCCAGATAGCCGCAGACTCAGGATAGAAAAGAACCAGCAGCAACGCGGCAATCCACCAACCCAGTGAGGCCCATAGCGAACCTGCCACCAACGGCTGATGAATATCGTGATGATACTCGGGCAACATAAACAGCATCAGGGCCAATAACAGACCACAGAGCACCGCCAGCCATACTCGCTGAGTGCGCGAGGTAAAGCCGCTAAGCTGTCCCCATTCCCACGCAGCGAGCATACACACCACCAGCGTGACAATAGCAAATCCCACCGGGGGCAGTAAAAACAGCGCCGCAATAACGATGGGTATTAATACAAAAGCGGAAATCAGGCGATACTTCAGCAAAAGCTACCCCCATCAGACTTTTTCGGCGCCTGGCTCAGTACCACCGAAGCGACGCTCACGATTGGCAAAGGCATACAGCGCACCTTCAAAGTCTTGTTCATCAAAATCGGGCCAGAGCACATCCGTAAAGTAAAGTTCGGCGTAGGCAATTTGCCAAAGCAAAAAGTTACTAATGCGGTGTTCTCCCCCTGTCCTAATTACCAAATCCACGGGGGCGAGTTCATTCATGCAGATTTGCTGACCCAGCGCCTCTTCATCAATTTGGTCGGGTCTTAACAGCCCTTCCTGAACTTGCTCGGCCAGATGCCGAACCCCCTGGATAATATCCCAGCGTCCGCCGTAGTTCGCAGCGATATTGAGCGTCAGACCTGTATTATTTTCGGTCACCGCTTCCGCTTTGCGAATACGTTCCTGCAAACGTGAGTTAAAACGACTGGTATCGCCAATAATGCGCAAGCGAACGTTGTGGCGGTGCAGGCTTTTTACTTCGCTGTCGAGCGCCCACACAAACAGCTCCATCAACGCAGTCACTTCCTGCGGAGGTCGATTCCAGTTTTCACTGCTAAAAGCATAGAGCGTTAACGCATCAATGCCGTTATTGGCGGCAAATGAAACGGCGCGACGAACAGATTTCGCCCCAGCTTTATGCCCAAAGGCTCGTATCTTCCCTTGTCTTTTCGCCCAGCGGCCATTGCCATCCATAATGATTGCTACATGGCGACAGCCATGAGCTGGCAAGTTTTCGCTTATTGGTTGATTCGCAGACAACATAACGCGTTTTTAGTCCCTGAAAGGATTTAACGGTACTCAGGAATACTGAAGCCATTACATAAAAAAGCCGTGTCAAACCACGGCTTACCTGACCACTCAAAGCCAAATACCTGCGATCAGGTGGCGCAGACTATATCACTGAAGCCTAACGCTAACAAATAACACAAACACGAGTCAGTGGATTATCACCAGCTTGCGAGATGTGTCACCTCTTTACGCGCCGCCGTGCGAGCTAGTGAATCAACGGCCAGAACCTCTTCAACGCTCTGCGGTTCCCGTAAATCCATCTTTTCGAGAACCGACAGATTGAGCGCCGCAATATCCGTAAAACGGATCTGCTGATTCAGAAATGCCTCAACCGTTATTTCGTTAGCTGCATTCAGTGCCGTCGTTGCCGCTTGTCCCTGATCAAAAGCGTTCATCGCCAGCTTCAGACAAGGGTAACGATCGTAGTCAGGTTCGCTGAAAGTGAGTGCGCTCAGCGCGCAAAAATCGAGTGGTTTAGCGCCCGACATGACACGGTTGGGCCACGCCATCGAATGCGCGATTGGCGTACGCATATCCGGTTCACCCAACTGCGCAATTACGCTGCCATCTTGATAGCGCACCATGGAGTGAATCACCGACTGCGGGTGAATCAACACTTCCATCTGTTTTGCCGACGCGTTAAAAAGCCAGCGAGCTTCAATGTATTCCAGACCTTTATTCATCATGGTGGCCGAGTCGACAGAGATTTTTCGCCCCATCGACCAGTTCGGATGACGGCATGCCTGATCGGGCGTCATTGAGACCAGTTCAGACAATGGCGTTTCACGGAACGGGCCACCAGACCCGGTGAGCAAAACTGACACAACGCCATTTTGCTCAAGATCAGCGTACCCCAGGTTTTCCTGAAAAGGTTGCGGTAAACTCTGAAAAATCGCGTTATGTTCGCTATCTACCGGTAAAAGTCGCGCGCCTCGTTGTTTTACGGCATCCATAAACAGGCGTCCGCATGTCACGAGTGCCTCTTTATTTGCCAGCAAAACGGTTTTCCCGGCGTCAATTGCCGCGAGCGTGGGCAACAGCCCTGCTGCGCCAACAATGGCCGCCATCACCTGATCGACGTCATCCAGCGCAGCCATATCACAAGCGGCTTGTCGCCCACTCATGACTTCCGTACGACTTCCCCGATCAGCCAGTAACGCTTTAACCTGGCGAGCACTATCCTCGTCATCCATCACCGCATAACGGGGAGAAAACTCAAGACATTGTTCAACCATGCGCTGCACGTTCTTCCCGGCCACAAGAGCGGTTACCGTGTATTTTTCAGGATTATGGCGAACAACGTCGAGAGTGCTGCAACCAATAGAGCCGGTCGAGCCGAGGAGAGTTAAATGCTTCATGAGATGCCCGGGAGATAGTTAAACCATATAAAAGCAAAACGCCGCCAGCAAAGTCACAGGGACTTTCTGAACGGCGTTTATCAGATTACGTCAGAAATCAGAACTGCATCAGTTCCGCTTCTTTATCTGCCAGCGCCGCATCAAGTTTTTTGATGGCTGCATCTGTCAGTTTCTGCACGTCGTCCTGAGAACGGCGATCGTCATCTTCGCTGATTTCTTTATCTTTCAGCAGTGCTTTCACTTTGTCGTTCGCATCACGACGAACGTTACGTACCGCAACGCGCGCGCCTTCTGCTTCGCCACGAACCACTTTGATCAGCTCTTTACGACGTTCTTCTGTCAGCGCTGGCAGCGGCACGCGAATGTCAGTACCTGCTGAGCTTGGGTTCAGACCCAAATCAGAAGCCATAATCGCTTTTTCAACAGCCGGGCCCAAAGAACGGTCAAAGACGTTGATTTTTAGCGTACGGGTATCTTCAACCGTGACGCTCGCTAGCTGACGCAGCGGTGTTGGCGTACCGTAATATTCTACGATAATGCCATCCAGCAGGCTTGGAGAAGCGCGGCCAGTGCGCACTTTGCTAATTTGGTTTTTGAAGGCTTCTACGCATTTTTCCATGCGCACTTCAGCATCTTTTCTGATATCGCTAATCACGTTACGAATCCTTGAAAACTTGTTTCAGGCAGACTATCCGCCAACACTGCCGCTATAGGAGTGCTAAGTATAGTCGCGTTTAAATCATGACAACGCCTGAGGCGCGTCGAGGTAAGAAATCACTACAAAGTAAAGCGGAATCTTACCCGTATTTATCGTCAACGGAAATTATTCCGTGATCAAAGTGCCTTCTTTTTCGCCCATCACTACGCGACGCAGTGCTCCGGGCTTATTCATGTTGAAAACACGAATCGGTAATTTGTGGTCACGAGCCAGCGTAAAGGCTGCAAGATCCATGACTTTCAGCTCTTGATCCAGCACTTCGCTGTAGCTCAGCTGTTCGTACATCGTTGCGGAAGGATCTTTTGCTGGATCGGCGGTAAACACGCCATCCACTTTGGTTGCTTTCAATACTACGTCGGCTTCGATTTCAATACCGCGCAGACACGCTGCAGAATCGGTCGTAAAGAAAGGATTACCGGTACCCGCGGAAAGAATCACCACACGGTTATTGCGCAGCAGACTGATAGCTTCTGCCCAGCTGTAGTTATCACATACGCCATTCAGGGGAATAGCGGACATCAGGCGAGCGTTCACATAGGCGCGATGAAGTGCATCACGCATTGCCAGACCATTCATCACGGTAGCCAGCATACCCATGTGGTCACCTACAACACGGTTCATACCCGCTTTCGCCAGACCAGCGCCACGGAAAAGGTTACCACCGCCAATTACCACGCCAACCTGGATACCCAGTTCAACCAGTTCTTTGATTTCCTGTGCCATGCGGTCAAGAATGCTTGCGTCGATACCGAAGCCTTCTGTTCCCTGCAGCGCTTCGCCACTAAGCTTAAGCAGAATGCGTTTGTACACGGGTTTTGCATTGGTAGCCATGTTTCTTTCCTGAGACTGTCAACGATTGAGATGGGGTTAATTCTGGCGACATAGTACGTCGCTTATCAGTGCAGAAACTACGGGCTTCTGTCTGATTTTTACATGACGGGCAAAAAGAAGCCGCCCTCAGGCGGCTCCTTCGCAATCCTTAAGACTGCTTGGACATTGCAGCAACTTCTGCTGCGAAGTCAGTTTCAACTTTCTCGATGCCTTCGCCCACTTCGAAGCGGATGAAACCAGTCACGTCAGCATTGTGCTCTTTCAGCAGCTGAGCAACAGACTTGGTTGGATCCATAACGAATGGCTGACCCGTCAGAGAAACTTCGCCGGTGAATTTCTTCATGCGGCCTTCAACCATTTTCTCTGCGATTTCTTTCGGCTTGCCAGACTGCATAGCGATGTCGAGCTGAACCTGGTACTCTTTTTCTACAACTTCAGCAGACACGTCTTCTGGCTTAACGAATTCTGGTTTGCTTGCAGCGATGTGCATAGCCAGCTGTTTAACCAGCTCTTCGTCAGCGCCTTTAGCAGCAACCAGAACACCGATACGTGCACCGTGCTGGTAAGAACCCAGTACGTCGCCTTCGATGGAAGCAACACGACGGATGTTGATGTTCTCACCGATTTTAGCAACCAGCGCAACACGCTCTTCTTCGAACTGTGCTTTCAGAACGTCAACGTCAGTGATTTTGCCAGCGATAGCAGCGTCCAGAACTTTGTTAGCAAATGCCTGGAAACCACCGTCTTTTGCTACGAAGTCAGTCTGGCAGTTAACTTCCAAAATGATGCCGTAGGTGCCGTCGATTTTGGTCAGGATTACGCCGTCAGCAGCAACGTTGCCTGCTTTTTTCGCCGCTTTGATCGCGCCGGATTTACGCATGTTTTCGATTGCCAGCTCGATGTCGCCGTTAGCTTCAACCAGTGCTTTTTTGCAATCCATCATGCCTGCGCCAGTACGTTCGCGCAGCTCTTTTACCAGGGATGCGGTAATTTCAGCCATTCTTAAATCCTCGGGAGAGATGACCTGCTCGGCTCATGGAACCAAACAGGTTTAAAAGTGAAAAAGGGGCCATTAAGAGGCCCCTATCCATACACGGTACTAATAAGGGGTAGAACCTTATTATTCAGCTTCTACGAAGCTTTCTTCCGCTTGAGAAGCCAGATCCTGAGAACGGCCTTCACGTACGGTAGCCGCTACAGCACCCAGGTACAGAGTAACAGCACGGATTGCATCGTCGTTACCCGGGATAACGAAGTCAACACCGTCCGGATCGGAGTTGGTATCAACGATAGCAAATACCGGGATACCCAGGTTGTTAGCTTCTTTGATTGCGATGTGCTCGTGGTCTGCATCGATAACGAACAGAGCGTCTGGCAGACCACCCATGTCTTTGATACCGCCCAGGCTGTTTTCCAGCTTGGCCAGCTCACGAGTGCGCATCAGGGCTTCTTTTTTGGTCAGCTTATCGAAAGTACCGTCCTGAGACTGGATTTCCAGATCTTTCAGGCGCTTGATGGACTGACGAACAGTTTTCCAGTTAGTCAGCATACCGCCCAACCAGCGATGGTTCACGAAGAACTGGTCGCAGTTGTTAGCAGCATCTTTCACAGCTTCGCTTGCAGCGCGTTTAGTACCAACAAACAGAATCTTACCTTTACGGGAAGAGATCTTGCTCAGCTCAGCCAGGGCTTCGTTGAACATTGGTACAGTTTTCTCAAGGTTGATGATGTGAACTTTGTTACGCGCGCCGAAGATGAAAGGCTTCATTTTCGGGTTCCAGTAACGGGTCTGGTGACCAAAGTGAACACCAGCCTTGAGCATGTCGCGCATGGAAACAGTTGCCATGGTAAAAACCTCTATATTAAATGTTGGGGTTATGCCTCCACGTATCCCATATTACCGACCCCTAGGGGCACCCCGGAATATGTGCCGATACGTGTGTGTAATTACACAAAGTGAGATTTGTCGCTTCTGGTCCATCTTGTGTATACGAAATGGATCGGAAGTCCGGCGCGCTTTATACCACAAAACACCGGCAGAAACCAATTATTGTTGGCCTGATGTGCTGTTACTGATTCTCAATTTGGCAGCGAGTGCGAGGGACTGATACCATTGACAACACTTAGACTAGTATCGTCGAAATAATCGACACTGATGGACAGATTACATGGCTATCTCTATTAAGACCCCTGAAGAAATTGAAAAGATGCGTGTCGCCGGTCGTCTGGCCGCCGAAGTGCTGGAAATGATCGAGCCGTTCATTAAACCGGGCGTGAGCACCGGTGAGCTGGATCGCATCTGTAATGACTATATCGTCAATGAGCAGCACGCAGTCTCCGCCTGCCTGGGCTATCATGGTTTCCCAAAATCCGTCTGTATCTCTATTAATGAAGTCGTCTGCCACGGCATCCCGGACGATGAAAAACTGCTGAAGGACGGGGATATCGTCAACATCGACGTGACCGTCATTAAAGACGAATATCACGGCGACACCTCAAAAATGTTTATCGTCGGCAAACCAACCATTCTGGGCGAGCGCCTGTGTCGCGTGACGCAAGAAAGCCTCTATCTGGCGTTGAAGATGGTGAAGCCAGGCATTCGTCTGCGTACCCTCGGTGCCGCCATTCAGAAATTTGTCGAAGCGGAAGGTTTCTCCGTGGTTCGCGAATACTGCGGTCACGGCATTGGTCGCGTCTTCCACGAAGAACCGCAGGTCCTGCACTACGATGCAGATGACGGCGGCGTGGTTCTGCAAAAAGGCATGACCTTCACTATCGAACCGATGGTGAACTCCGGCGACTACCGCATCCGCACCATGAAAGATGGCTGGACGGTAAAAACCAAAGACAGAAGCTTGTCTGCGCAGTACGAGCATACTATTGTGGTCACAGACAACGGCTGCGAAATTATGACGTTGCGAAAGGATGACACCATCCCGGCGATACTCTCGCACAACGAATAATAAGAAGCCGGCGAATGCCGGCTTTTTTAATGGCGATAGCTTTTACTTATGGGTGACGTAGATGAATAACCTTTTACCCGAACAGTATGCCAACACGGCACTCCCCACCCTGCCCGATCAGCCGGACAATCCGGGAGTGTGGCCGCAGCGTGAGCTGACGTGTGCGGATATCAAAGCGCACATTGAAGTCTTTCAGCGTTGGCTGGGTAAAGCCTTTGACGAAGGCATTTCTGCGGAAGCGCTCATCGAAGCGCGCACCGAGTTTATCGACCAAATGCTGCAACGGCTGTGGATTGATTATGGCTTTGGGCAAATCAGCGACGTCGCGCTGGTCGCCGTCGGGGGGTATGGTCGCGGTGAGTTACACCCGTTGTCCGATATCGACCTGCTCGTTTTGAGCCGTAAAAAGTTACCGGATGAACAGGCGCAGAAAGTGGGCGAACTGCTGACGCTACTATGGGATGTCAAACTGGAAGTGGGCCACAGCGTTCGCACGCTGGAAGAGTGTCTGCTTGAAGGGCTATCCGATCTTACCGTCGCCACCAATTTGATCGAAACACGTTTGCTGATTGGCGACGTGGCGCTGTTTCTTGAATTGCAGAAGCACATTTTCAGCGAAGGCTTTTGGCCTTCCGAAAAATTCTTTGCCGCCAAGGTCGAAGAACAAAATGTGCGCCACCAGCGCTATCACGGCACCAGCTATAACCTTGAGCCGGATATCAAAAGCAGCCCGGGCGGTTTGCGCGACATCCACACGCTTCAGTGGGTTGCCCGCCGCCATTTTGGCGCAACATCTCTTGATGAAATGGTCGGCTTTGGCTTTTTAACTGAAGCCGAACGCAACGAACTTAACGAATGCCTGCATCTGCTGTGGCGGATCCGTTTTGCGCTGCATCTTGAAGTCACCCGCTATGACAACCGTCTGTTGTTCGACAGGCAGTTGAGCGTCGCCCAGCGCCTGAACTACAGCGGCGAAGGCAACGAGCCGGTTGAACACATGATGAAGGATTTCTTCCGCGTCACCCGTCGCGTAAGTGAACTCAATCAGATGCTTTTGCAGCTGTTCGATGAGGCGATCCTGGCGCTGACGCCGGATGAAAAACCGCGCCCGATTGATGACGAATTCCAGCTACGCGGCACCTTGATTGACCTGCGCGATGAAACGCTGTTTATGCGCGAGCCGGAAGCGATCCTGCGCATGTTTTACACCATGGTTCGCAACAGCACGATCACTGGGATCTACTCCACCACGCTGCGCCATTTGCGCCACGCACGTCGCCATCTGAAGCAGCCACTGTGCTACATACCGGAAGCCCGCTCGCTCTTTCTGAGCATGCTGCGCCATCCGGGCGCGGTCAAACGTGGCCTGTTACCAATGCACCGACACAGCGTTTTATGGGCCTACATGCCTCAGTGGTCGCACATTGTCGGCCAAATGCAGTTTGACCTTTTTCACGCCTACACTGTGGATGAACACACCATCCGCGTGATGCTGAAACTGGAAAGTTTCGCGAACGAAGAAACGCGTTCCATGCATCCATTATGTGTGGATCTGTGGCCGCGCCTCAGCCACCCGGAGCTGATCCTGATCGCTGCGCTGTTCCACGATATCGCCAAAGGGCGCGGCGGCGATCACTCCGTGCTCGGCGCGCAGGATGTGCTGAAATTTGCCGAGCTGCACGGGCTCAACTCTCGGGAAACCCAGTTGGTCGCCTGGCTGGTGCGACATCATTTGTTGATGTCCGTGACCGCGCAGCGGCGTGATATTCAGGATCCGGAAGTCATCAAACAGTTCGCCGAAATCGTCCAGACGGAAAACCGGCTGCGTTTTCTGGTCTGTCTCACAGTGGCAGATATCTGCGCCACCAACGAAACGCTGTGGAACAGCTGGAAGCAAAGCCTGTTGCGCGAGCTCTATTTTGCCACTGAAAAGCAGCTGCGCCGTGGAATGCAAAACACGCCCGATATGCGTGAACGCGTGCGCCATCACCAGCTTCAGGCACTGGCACTGCTGCGCATGGACAACATTGATGAAGAGGCGTTGCATCAAATCTGGTCGCGCTGTCGGGCAAACTATTTTGTGCGTCACAGCCCACATCAACTCGCCTGGCATGCTCGTCATCTTCTCGACCACGATCTGTCGAAACCGATGATCCTGTTAAGTCCGCAGGCCACACGCGGCGGGACCGAAATTTTCATCTGGAGCCCTGACAGAGCCTATCTTTTTGCCGCAGTGTGCGCCGAACTGGACAGGCGAAATCTCAGCGTCCACGACGCACAAATTTTCACCACGCGCGACGGCATGGCGATGGATACCTTTATTGTGCTGGAGCCAGACGGAAGCCCTCTTTCTGCCGATCGCCACGAAGCCATCCGCTTCGGCCTGGAACAGGCCATCACTCAGCACAGCTGGCAGCCGCCGCAACCGCGTCGCCAACCGGCAAAACTGCGCCATTTTACCGTCGATACCGAGGTCAATTTCCTGCCGACCCACACCGATCGTAAATCGTTCCTCGAACTGATCGCACTCGACCAGCCAGGACTGCTCGCACGCGTCGGCCAGGTCTTTGCGGACCTGGGAATTTCCCTGCACGGCGCCAGAATTACAACCATTGGCGAGCGAGTAGAAGATTTATTCATAATCGCTACTGCCGACAGGCGTGCGCTTAATAATGAGCTGCAACTTGAGGTGCAACAACGGTTGACAGCGGCCCTCAATCCAAACGATAAAGGGTGACGTGTTTTTTAGTGAAATGGAAAGTGTAAACAATGCAGCAGTTACAGAACGTTATTGAGTCCGCCTTTGAGCGTCGCGCCGATATTACTCCGGCAAATGTGGATACCGTAACCCGCGAAGCGGTTAATCAGGTGATTTCTCTGCTTGATTCCGGCGCGCTGCGTGTAGCAGAAAAAATTGACGGCCAGTGGGTCACGCATCAGTGGCTGAAAAAAGCCGTGCTGCTCTCTTTCCGTATTAACGATAACCAGGTTATCGACGGTGCGGAAAGCCGCTACTTCGATAAAGTGCCGATGAAATTCGCGGATTATGACAAAGCGCGTTTCGTGAAAGAAGGTTTCCGCGTCGTGCCGCCTGCGGCTGTTCGTCAGGGCGCATTTATTGCACGCAATACCGTGCTGATGCCGTCTTATGTGAACATCGGTGCTTACGTTGACGAAGGCTCAATGGTAGATACCTGGGCGACCGTCGGTTCTTGCGCGCAGATTGGTAAAAACGTTCACCTGTCCGGCGGCGTCGGTATCGGTGGCGTTCTGGAGCCATTGCAGGCAAACCCAACCATCATTGAAGACAACTGCTTCATCGGCGCACGTTCCGAAGTGGTTGAAGGCGTGATCGTTGAAGAAGGCTCCGTGATTTCTATGGGCGTTTACATCGGTCAGAGCACCCGTATTTACGATCGCGAAACGGGCGAAGTGCATTATGGCCGCGTACCCGCAGGCTCCGTTGTCGTTTCCGGTAACTTGCCGTCGAAAGATGGTAAATACAGCCTGTATTGCGCGGTTATCGTGAAAAAAGTCGATGCCAAAACCCGCAGTAAAGTCGGTATCAACGAGTTGCTGCGCACCATCGATTAATCAGGTACAACAAAAAGCGGGGCTACCCCGCTTTTTTTACATCTGAAGGTGGCGAAAATAGATTTTTTCGTTAATTATTCATGGGTTATGTTGAGATCAAGGGTACCGCTATGTACGACAATCTGAAAAGTCTGGGCATTACCAATCCTGATGAAATTGATCGTTACAGCCTCCGCCAGGAAGCGAACAACGATATTTTGAAAATCTATTTTCACAAGGACAAAGGAGAGTTTTTCGCGAAGAGCGTGAAGTTCAAATACCCACGTCAACGTAAAACCGTCGTCGCTGATGGTGTCGGCCAGGGGTATAAAGAAGTTCAGGAAATCAGCCCCAATCTGCGCTACGTGATCGATGAACTCGATCAGATCTGCCAGCGCGATCGCACCGAAGTCGATCTTAAGCGTAAGATCCTCGATGACCTTCGTCACCTTGAAAGCGTTGTGACTCACAAGATCAGCGAAATCGAAGCCGATCTTGAGAAATTGACCCGCAATAAGTAAAAACATAAACGGCAACCTTGAGTTGCCGTTTTTAGTTTTCTCTCTCTCCCCATGGGAGAGGACATCAGGCCGCGCGCCACATTATCTCTGCTCATCCAACTGCAATGCGACGTACAATAATAACCTGTCGTCGAAATTGCCCAAATCCAGCCCTGTTAATTCCGAAATACGGTTGAGACGGTATTCCAGCGTATTACGGTGGATAAACAACGCTTTCGACGTCGCCAGCGGCTGGACGTTATGGCGAAACCACGCCTGCAACGTCCGACGCAGTAATCCATTATTATCCATTGCCTTGAGGCGCACTAATGGCCGCGCCAACTCGTTGGCCTGCCAGCCACCGCGCAAGCTGTCGAGCAGCACCGGCAACATCAAATCCTGATAAAAATATCCCCTGCTTTCCGGCATGCGCTGCTTGCCCACCATCATGGTGGTGCGCGCCGTTCGCCATGAACGAGCAATGCTGCCGGGGCCGGTAAAATAGTTGCCCAGCGCGACGCGAAAACGCAGTTGCCCGTTCTCTTTCATTCGCGCAATTAACTGCTCAACCCGGCGGCGGTGATCTTCAGCATCCCAGCGGCCAAACTGATTCAGCGCGGGCTTCAGCACCACCATTTCAGTCAACGAAACAATCGCGACCAGGTTGTTACGCTCCGGTGTCGCCAGCGCGTTTTGCAACTGTTGTAATTCCGCCATTGCGCTGTCCACGCCAAGCTGACCGCTATCGACTTCGATAACCGCCACGACACGCGGCTGATTGAGGTCAATCCCCAGGCGCTGCGCCCATTCTGTCAGCGCAGGAGTATGCTCTTCGGCCTGTATCAGGTTCATCACCAGCTCTTCGCGCAGGCGACTGTCTTGCGCCAGAAGATGCATCAGACGCGATTGTTCCAGCATCATCTCGGCGGTCATACACACCAGTTCGCCGTATTTTCGCAACGATTCTGGCTCGCCCGTCAGGCCAATGACGCCAACGATTTCTCCTTCCAGACGCAGCGGCAGATTGATGCCCTGACGCACGCCATGCAGATGCCGTGCGACGGCGTCGTCAATATCCACGACGCGTCCCTGGGAAAGCACCAGCAGCGCGCCTTCGTGCAATTCACCAATTCGCTCACGATCGCCGCTGCCAATGATTCGCCCACGGGCATCCATTACGTTGATATTGGTATCGATGATGCGCATGGTGCGCGCCACGATTTCCTGCGCCATTTTGGTATCAAGATGCCAGCCAGCCATGTAATCCTCCCGTGAGCAGAGCTCAAGCATAGGGAAGTTCAATGAAGGCCGCATTGTGCGAATGCACAAACTCAGGGGAAGAAGTATGGACTTGTGGGAAGGGTCACAGAAAAGGAGACGCTCCAGCCTGATGTCAGGCTGGAGCGCAGGAGATTACTGCATCAACAGGTACAGAGTGGTATCACCACGCTGAATATTCAGCGCCAGCACGTTAGGTTTGCTGTCGAGAATTTTACGCAGTTCAGCAATGTTTTTCACCGGCTGCTGGTTAGCACCAATAATCACATCACCTTTTTTCAGGCCGATACGGGCCGCTGGGCTGTTGGCTTTAACGTCACTCACCAACACCCCTTTATCCGCCCCTTTGTTGCTCATATCCGCACCTTCAATACCGCTGAAGATAGAGCTGGAATCGACCTGAGTCTGGCTGCTCTGCTGCAGTTCAAGGTTAACGCTGACAGGTTTACCGTCGCGCAGCAGACCCAACGTCACTTTGCTGCCCACCGGCATTGAGCCGACTTCAGCACGCAGCGCCGCAAAGCTGCTGATTGGCTTACCGTTCAGGGTGGTGATCACATCACCCGCCTTGATACCCGCTTTCGCCGCAGAAGAATTTGGCATCACCTGGCTGACAAAGGCCCCGCGCTGCGCGTCAACTTTCATTGCCTTCGCCAGTTCGGAGTTCAGTTCCGTGCCCAGAATACCCAGTTCACCGCGTTTCACCTGGCCGAATTCAACCATCTGACCGGTCAGGTTTTTCACCATGTTACTTGGAATCGCAAAACCGATTCCGATGTTACCGCCGTCCGGTGCCAGAATCGCGGTGTTGATACCGATCAGCTCGCCGTTCAGGTTAACCAGCGCACCGCCGGAGTTACCGCGGTTAATGGCCGCATCCGTCTGGATAAAGTTTTCATAGTTTTCTGCATTCAGGCCGCTACGACCCAGTGCAGAAACGATACCGGATGTCACGGTTTCACCCAAACCAAACGGGTTACCGATGGCGACGGTGTAATCGCCGACGCGCAGGGCATCGGAATCAGCCAGCTTAATGGCCGTCAGGTTTTTTGGATCCTGAATCTGAATCAGAGCGATATCAGAGCGCGGGTCTTTACCCACCACTTTGGCATCAAATTTACGGCCGTCGCTCAGTTGTACTTTGATGGTGCTGGCGTTATCCACCACGTGGTTATTGGTAACGACATAGCCTTTCGCCGCGTCAATAATCACGCCCGATCCCAGCGCCATGAATTTTTGCTGCTGACCGCCACCGTTGCCGCCGGGGCTGTCATCACCCGCACCACCGCCCTGACAGAACGGTGAGCTCTGGAATGGCGAACCGTCCTGGCAGAACGGTGAATTATCGCCAAAGAACTGCTGGAAGTTGCGCGGCATACGCGGCGTATTAACGGTTGTGCTTCCCTCAACGTTAATACTCACCACCGACGGCATCACTTTCTCAAGCATTGGGGCCAGGCTTGGCATCTGCTGCGCGGTTGTGGCCGAAGACGCGGTCTCTGCTGCGCTTGCAGACAGGGGAGACAACGCTAAACCTAAACTCAAAGCGAGTGCACTCATTGCTAATGTTGTTTTTTTCATGTTCTCAATCTCGATTAACAGATTACGCAAAATTGCTGTGTACATCAGATTCGTTTTCAGCGCCTAAGTTCCGGGATTAAGTTTCTGGAAAAAGTAAAAATTTATTGGCCGTCTTTACAAAACTCATCAGTTATTCCACAGCCATCAGACGACGGTATTCATCCCATGCATACAAATCTGTCATCCCGCTGATATAGTCCTGAATAAGCCGACAGCGATAATAATATTCCATCACTGGCCACTGTGCAGTGGTGCGATCAATTTTACTCACGGCCTCGATATAGGCAAGACGATGGCGGGTAGAGAGTTTATGTAATAGTCGTGTTTCAATCGGCAGGCGTTTCACGCGATCGGTTTCTACCAGCTCAGTAAATTCCTCGACGGATAATTTCAGCAATGGCTGATAAATATCCAGCAGACCGCTGATCACCCGGTAGCCTTGTAATTCCAGCTGTTCCACATCCGGGTGGCTAAACACATGGCGGATAGCAACATTCTTATACAACTCAAGAAGTTGACTGAAACTGCTGTCGTCCTCCAGCAACGCATGATTAAAGTCGCCAGAGAAAATTGCGGGCAGATTGTCGATAAAACGCGCAGCGGAATACGGCACCAGTTTATTTAACGTGTTAACGCGCAAATACATAAAGAACTGATCTTCGGTGCTACGACTGAGGGTATTCGAGCGCGATTTATCCCAGGCATTTTCGACAACCTGAGAAAACAATGAACCTTTTTCGTGGGTGCCCCAGGCATCATAAAGATGCTGATAAAGTTCCTCGACGCTGAATATTCTTTTCTCTACGGCGTCTTCCAGATCGGCCACGCAATAGGAAATGTCATCGGCAGCTTCCATAATCCAGGTCAATGGAAAACGGCCGTGAGGCGTCAGTGAGAGTTCCTTACGCAGTCGTTCAATATAGGCTTCTTCAGACAAATAATAGCCGGGCTTTTTCATTAAATAACTGTGGGACGCGGGCGGTTCCCCCATCCACCATGCCGGACGGGTGTATTTCAGGATGCACCCCACCTGCGCCCAGGTTAGGTTCATCCGCATCAGGGAGTGCACCAGCCGGATTCCTTGCGCATTGCCTTCAAACTGACACAGATCCTGACGCACTTTGCGCCGCAGATCGTTTAATGGCTCTTCGCCCTCGCGCAACCGTAAATCCCGGACGATACAGCGATCGTCGCTTAACGGCTGGCTGGCAGCGTCCAACGGGAACAAACGCTGTTTAAACCAGTCGTTGATCGCCGCCTCGCCAAAGTGACCAAACGGTGGGTTACCGATGTCGTGCATCAGACACGCCATCTCAACGATGCTCTCAAACGGGCCGGTTAATTCATCCAGACCGTACGTTTCAAGCAGACGCTGTTCTTTCAGGCGGCTTAAAATTTCTTTAGCGATATACCGCCCCACCTGCTGAACTTCCATGGAATGGGTCAGACGCGTGCGGACGGCAGCATTACGCTCGAGCGGGAACACCTGGGTTTTTTGCTGTAAGCGGCGGATGGCAGGAGAGTTAATGATGCGCCCACGATCGCTTTCGAAGATCCGCAGGATCTCATGCTCGCTCTTGCTCCCCTGTGGGGATCGGAATCGACGATGCCAGTTAATTTTGTTGCGAAAATCGATTGGTGCCATGTGCTCCCCCGCGTGAGAATGCGTTTCCCCTTAAGCGCATGATAGACTATGCATCTTAACAAGGCACATCGCGAGTAAATCTATGAAAATCGGCATTATTGGTGCAATGGAAGAAGAAGTTACGCTGCTGCGTGACAAAATTGAGAACTGTCAGACTCTGTCGCTGGGCGGCTGTGAAATCTATACCGGCCAGTTGAACGGCACTGACGTGGCTCTGCTGAAATCAGGCATCGGTAAAGTCGCTGCCGCGCTGGGCGCGACGCTGCTGCTGGAGCGCTGCAAACCTGACGTGATCATCAACACCGGTTCTGCGGGCGGTCTGGCCCCAACCTTAAAAGTGGGCGACATCGTCGTTTCTGATGAAGCACGCTATCACGACGCCGATGTGACAGCGTTTGGCTACGAATACGGCCAGCTTCCGGGCTGCCCGGCCGGTTTTAAAGCCGACGACAAACTGATTGCCGCCGCTGAAAGCTGCATTGCGGAACTGAACCTGAACGCTGTACGTGGCCTGATTGTCAGCGGCGACGCTTTCATCAACGGTTCCGTGGGCCTGGCGAAAATCCGTCACAACTTCCCGAATGCCATTGCTGTTGAAATGGAAGCGACGGCCATTGCGCACGTGTGCCATAACTTCAGCGTGCCGTTCGTCGTCGTTCGCGCCATCTCTGACGTGGCCGATCAGCAGTCTCATCTGAGCTTTGACGAGTTCCTGACCGTTGCGGCTAAGCAGTCCACGATTATGGTGGAAACTTTGGTGCAGAAACTGGCGCGTGGCTAAGTTTTTAGGGGCGCTGGTCGCCCTGTGTCTGCTCTCTCCGGCGTGGCTTCTGGCTGCGCCGCGTGTGATTACCCTCTCCCCTGCCAATACCGAACTGGCTTTCGCTGCAGGGATCACGCCCGTTGCGGTCAGCAGTTTTTCTGACTATCCCCCCGAAGCCAAAAAACTCGAGCAGATCTCCACCTGGCAAGGCATGAATCTTGAACGCATCGTCGCGCTGAAGCCGGATGTGGTCCTCGCGTGGCGCGGCGGGAACGCAGAGCGGCAGGTCAATCAACTCACTTCACTTGGTATAAAGGTGATGTGGATTGATGCCATCAGTATTGAGCAGGTCGCTCAGGCGCTACAGGATCTTGCCCCTTACAGCCCGACACCTCAAAAAGCCAAACAAGCCTCGCAACAGCTGCTGAAAGACTATGCGGATCTGAAAGCGCGCTATGACACACCCGTCAAAAAACGCGTGTTCCTCCAGTTTGGCAATCAGCCGCTGTTCACCACCGGAAAAGGTTCGATTCAGAATCAGGTGCTGGAAGTCTGTGGCGGTGAAAATATCTTTGCAGCGAGCCGCGTGCCCTGGCCGCAGGTGAGCCGTGAACAGGTGCTGGCGCGTCAGCCGCAGGCCATTGTCGTAGCGGGCAATGCGAGCGAGATCCCTAAAATTGAACAATTCTGGCAAAGCCAGCTAAAAATTCCGGTTATCGCCCTGCACAGTGACTGGTTTGAACGCGCAAGCCCGCGTATTATCCTCGCCGCAAAACAACTCTGCTCTGCGTTGTCGCAGAGCCATTAATTTAGCCCCTGGTCATTTTAGGACTCGACGATGCTCGTTTATTGGCTGGATATCCTTGGCACCGCCGTCTTTGCTATCTCTGGCGTGCTGCTTGCAGGCAAACTGCGCATGGACCCGTTTGGCGTGCTGGTGCTCGGTGTGGTGACGGCGGTAGGCGGTGGAACAATCCGCGATATGGCGCTCGATCACGGCCCCGTGTTTTGGGTGAGAGATCCCACCGATCTGGTGGTAGCGATGGTCACCTGTCTACTAACCATCGTGCTGGTGCGTCAGCCTCGCCGTTTACCCAAATGGATCCTCCCGGTGCTGGATGCCGTCGGATTGGCGGTGTTTGTAGGGATCGGCGTTAACAAGGCGTTTATGGCGGGGACGGGTCCGATGGTCGCCATCTGTATGGGCGTATTGACGGGCGTCGGTGGAGGGATTATCCGCGATATCCTGGCGCGTGAAGTGCCGATGATTCTGCGCACCGAAATCTACGCCACGGCCTGCATTATCGGCGGGATCGTCCACGCCACGGCGTTTTACACCTTTGGCGTTGAGCTGGAAACTGCAGCGATGATCGGCATGGTGGTAACGCTGGCGATTCGTCTGGCAGCGATACGCTGGCACTTAAAATTGCCGACGTTTGCACTCGATGAGAATGCAAGGTAAAAGCAAAACGGCAACCCATGGTTGCCGTTTTTAGTATTTGTCCCCTCTCCCCGTGGGAGAGGGCTGGGGTGAGGGCATCTGACCGCATCTGACAAAAGCAAAACGGCAACCATGGGTTGCCGTTTTTAATGTTTGCTCCCTCTCCCGTGGGAGAGGGTCGGGGTGAGGGCATCAGACCGCACCCCGAAGCAAAACTATTAGATGCTGAAGGAAGAACCGCAGCCGCAGGTGCTTTTCGCGTTCGGGTTGGTCACCACAAAGCGCGAACCTTCCAGGCCTTCGGTGTAATCCACCGCGCCGCCCACCAGATATTGCAGGCTCATTGGGTCAACAACCAGCGCAACGCCCTGCTTCTCGATGGTCATATCCCCATCGTTGATCTGATCGTCAAAGGTAAAACCGTACTGGAAGCCGCTGCAACCGCCGCCAGTAATGTAAACTCGCAGTTTCAGCTCCGGATTATTTTCATCGGCAATCAGGACTTTCACTTTTTTGGCTGCTGCTTCAGTAAATTGCAACGGCAGCGCTACGTCATCACTCATTTTTTGCTCCCATGAATACTGCTATTGAGTAAAAATCACCCAATTCATATTTTCATTATCTAATACCCTGGTAATTCATTCAAGTATTCTGCTTCACGGCAAGCTCTGCCTCCTGCTTCGCCAGGGTGCGGGCAAGAATCGTGGAGTATAGCGGCTTTCCGCCCAGGAATTGGGCTAATAGTGTCGCGCCCAGGCAGGTAATGATCATTGGCAAAATGAGCTGATAATTGTCCGTCATTTCCAGAACCAGCAAAATTCCGGTCAACGGAGCCCGCAATGACGCGGCCAGCAGCGCGCCCATTCCGGCGATGGCAAACGTGCCGGCTTCAAGATGATACGCCGGGAAACCCACTGCTGCCGCCATGCCAAATGCCGTACCGAGCAGCGTCCCTAACGCCAGCATAGGCGCAAAAATCCCGCCCGGCGCACCAGACGAAAAGCACAGCAGCGTGGTGATCACGCGCGTGAAAAACAGAAACAGCAGCATCCCGATGCTGAAATTCCCCGCCGCCGCGATGGGTATCAAACTGAATCCGCCGCCAGATGTCTCGGGTTCGATAACACCCAACACGCCGCACATCCCGCCGAGCAGTCCGCCCACCAGCACCCACTTTGTCATATTGCCGCCGTGAATACGCTGGAACAGATCCTGCGTGCGCAGAATCAGCGTGTTAAATAGCGGTCCGACAACGCCAAAAATCATCCCCAGAATCAGATACAGCCAGAGCGTGTTAACCGGCGCATTGGTGAATTTCCCCACCTCAATGACTGCGCCCTCGCCGTTGAAAATGCGAAACACGATGCTCGACATGATCACGCCGGTAAAGACCGCTTTGATCGAGATAAGGTTGTAGCGAAACTGCGGGCGCATCTCTTCGATAATAAACAAGATCCCGGCCAGCGGCGCGTTAAACGCGGCGGAAAGCCCAGCGGCGGCCCCCGTCGCAAGCAGCGTGTGCTGCGCTTCGCCGCTGCGCATACGGAAAATATCCGCCACCATACGCCCGATATTGCCGCCCAGTTGCACCGTTGGGCCTTCGCGTCCTAGCACCATTCCCGCGCCGAGCGTGCCCATCCCGCCAAGGAATTTGACCGGGATAACCCACCACCAGCGAACCGGGCGCAACTCTTCCAGCGCGCCCTCGATTTCCGGAATCCCGGAACCGCCCGCTTCCGGCGCAAATTTCCGCACCAGAAAATAGCCCACCATCGCCAGCAGCGCCGACAGACCAAACGCCAGCGGCCACACCAACCACGAGCGATCCGCTGTCGCCGCCAATGTGCCGATACGCCAGTTAAGTATGGCGTTAACGGCTTTCTCGAACGCAATACCCACCAGCCCCGCGAGCGTACCGACAACCGCCGCCATAATCAGGATCATCAGCGGCGTTTTATCACGATTGAGCAGGCGTCGGATGCTTATCCGGCGGCGTACGCGGGCCAATTGCTGTTCTTCAAATGAGGAATTGTTTGTTGTCATCACCAACGCTTATATTGATCATACAAATATTTGAGGGGATTTTAATGCGCCTGACGCCGCGCGTCGCCTGAAAAATCCTTAACGTTTGTTCTGTATCATTTGGGCAAAAATTTTATAACCCTCCGCGAATCACTTAGAATAGCTGGCTTACCCTTTTTCTACGAACCAGGAACACGCTATGAGCAAGTCTGAAAACCTGTACAGCGCTGCACGTGAGCTTATCCCGGGCGGCGTAAACTCTCCCGTTCGCGCCTTTACCGGCGTCGGTGGAACGCCGCTGTTTATTGAACGTGCTGACGGCGCGTTTCTGTACGATGTCGATGGCAAAGCCTATATCGATTATGTCGGTTCCTGGGGTCCGATGGTGCTCGGCCACAACCACCCCACCATCCGCAATGCAGTGATTGAAGCCGCACAGCGCGGATTAAGTTTCGGGGCGCCTACCGAAATGGAAGTCAAAATGGCGGAGCTGGTGACGGAACTGGTTCCGACCATGGATATGGTGCGTATGGTGAACTCCGGTACGGAGGCGACCATGAGCGCTATCCGTCTGGCGCGTGGTTTTACCGGACGCGACAAAATCATCAAGTTTGAAGGCTGCTATCACGGCCACGCTGACTGTCTGCTGGTCAAAGCCGGTTCTGGTGCGCTGACGCTCGGCCAGCCGAACTCGCCGGGCGTCCCGGCGGATTTCGCGAAGCACACACTCACCTGCACCTATAACGATCTCGACACCGTGCGCGCGGCGTTTGAGCAATATCCGCAAGAGGTTGCCTGCATCATCGTTGAGCCTGTCGCGGGCAACATGAACTGTATTCCGCCACAACCCGATTTCCTGCCGGGCCTGCGTGCGCTGTGTGACGAATTCGGCGCGCTGCTGATTATCGACGAAGTGATGACCGGTTTCCGCGTCGCGCTGGCCGGTGCACAGTCTTATTACGATGTGGTGCCTGACCTGACTTGCCTTGGCAAAATCATCGGCGGCGGTATGCCGGTGGGTGCATTTGGTGGGCGTAAAGATGTGATGGAAGCGCTGGCACCGACCGGTCCGGTTTATCAGGCGGGTACGCTGTCTGGCAACCCTATCGCCATGGCCGCCGGTTTTGCCTGTCTGACCGAAGTGGCGCAGCCTGGCATTCACGAAACCCTGACTGACCTGACTACCCAACTGGCCAACGGCCTGTTGGAAGCGGCAGAAGAAACGGGGGTTCCGCTGGTGGTGAACCACGTTGGCGGCATGTTCGGGATCTTCTTCACCGATGCCAAAACCGTGACCTGCTATCAGGACGTAGTGAAATGCGACGTTGAGCGCTTCAAGCGCTTCTTCCATCTGATGCTGGAAGAAGGTGTTTATCTGGCGCCGTCCGCGTTCGAAGCGGGCTTTATGTCCGTCGCGCACAGTGTGGAAGACATCAACAAAACCATCGACGCAGCGCGTAAGGTGTTTGCGAAGCTTTAAGCCTTGTGCGGCTTGATGCCCTCACCCCAACCCTCTCCCACAGGGAGAGGGAGTAAATACCAAAACGGCAACCCTGATGCCCTCACCCCGGCCTCTCCCACAGGGAGAGGGCGCAAAGACCAAAACGGCAACCCTGAGGTTGCCGTTGGCTTTTATTACCGACTCTGCTTTCTCAACAGATAAATAAAGTACGGCGCGCCGATAAAGGTCGACAGCAGCCCTGCGGGTATCTGATATGGGAACAACACCATTCTGCCCAGCCAGTCCGCGATGACCAGCATCATGCCCCCCGTTAGCGCCGACATCACGATAAACGGCATCGTGCGACGAAAGCCCATCATGCGCGCAATATGCGGTGCCATCAGGCCAATAAAGCTCAACGGACCGATTGTCATGGTCGCGACCGCCGTCAGACAGGCCGCCAACAGCAGCAGCCCCACGCGCGCTGGCGTCAGCGCGACGCCCACGGCCCGTGCGGTTTCACCGCCCAGCGGCAAAATAGTCATCCAGCGACGACAGAGCGGCGTCACTGCCAGCAGCAAGAGCATTGCCACGCCGGAATGAACCACCTGAGCGCCCGTGGCGTTATACGTCGAACCTGAAATCCACGTCAGGATCTGTGCCATGCGCGGATCGCCGCTGGCCTGCAGCATCATCAGCAGCATGGTAAACGCGGTACTCAGCGCCATCCCCGCCAACAGCATGCGATGCGGCGAGAAACCGCCGCGCCCCGCCGCGATCATGATAATGAAAAGTGTGGCCGCCGCGCCGAGACTGCCCGCCGGCATCAGCCAGCCAAAGGCATCGCCCGGCACAAAGAACAGCATCAGCACCACGCCAAACGCCGCACCGGAGCTTATCCCCAGCACTTCCGGGCTTGCCATCGGGTTGCCGGTTAAACGCTGAATAATACAGCCCGCAACGGCCAGCATGACGCCTGCAATCAGCGCGGAGGAGATGCGCGGCCAGCGCCACTGCGCCAGTTCGTTGAGCAGAGTACCGCTTGCCCAATGCCAGCCGCTGGCATCGCGTCCCAGAGACAGCGCCAGCCAGCAGACAAGAATCAGCACGCCGACGCCCGCCACGGAAAACCACAGGATGTGCTGGCGCTCGGCATGAACTTTGTCCCCGGCATCCATTGCCGGTGCGCTCATGCTGCGAAGACGCGGCAGCAGCCAGAGCAGAAGCGGTGCACCGATCAGCGCCGTGATGGACCCGGTCGAGACTTCCATCCAGACACGCGCCAGCCAGAGAATAATTTGGTCAGAAAGCCAGAGGATCAGCGCCCCAATCAGCGGAGCCAGTATCAGGCGCGCCAGCAATCGGCGCGCGCCGAGCATTTTCGCCAGCAACGGCGCAAACAGCCCAATAAAGCCGATAATCCCGACGGCGTTGACCAGCAGCGCACTGATGACAATCGCCAGCGTCAGTGCCCCCAGACGAGCCAGCGACAACGCCAGACCGAGATTGCGCGCCACGCCGTCGTCCAGTCCCATCAGCGTCAACGGACGCAGCAACAGCAAGGTCAGCAGCACGCCGCCGAGCAGTTGCGGCCACAGGCGCTGCACGATGCTCCAGTCGGTTTGCGTCAGCGTTCCGGTGCTCCAGAGGAACATGCTTTGCAACTGGTCATGATGGAACAACACCAGCAGCTGATTGATCGCCCCGCAGTACAAACTCACCACCAGGCCCGCCAGAATCAGCGTGACCGGAGAGAGACGTTTACCCCAGGCAACGCCAAACACCAGCGCGCCCACGATGCACGCGCCCGCCAGCGCGGCAAACTGGCTGGTTAACGCGCCAGGCAGCGCCCACAGCGTGGTGATCGTGATGCCGAGCTGCGCGCCGGTGGCGACACCAAGCGTGGTAGGCTCGGCCAGCGGATTGCGTAATACCTGCTGGAAAAGCACCCCGACAAGACCCAGACCTGCGCCTACCAGCAGCGAAATCGCCAGCCGCGGCAGCAGGCTGTAGTGGAAAATCATCTGCTGGATATTGTCGATATCCGGAACGGCAATCGCCTGCCCCCACTGCCCACGTGGCAGCGCAATCGACAGATTTGACCAGGTGAGAAGCAGCGCGACGACGAAGACAACGCCCAGCAGGATCGCCGGGAAAAGAGCGACACGTGATTTCATGCTTTGCCTCCGAGCGCGCCATCAAGCACGCGAGCGAAGTGCATCGCAGAGAGCGTCGCGCCGTAGAACCACACCGCTGGCGCGCGCTGGAAACGCTGCGCGCGCACAAACGGCATGGCCTGCCACAGCGGCGTCGCCATCAGGGTTTGCATTTCACGCTCATTACCATGATCAAAACAGAGCACGTCCACATCGCGGAACTGCGCCAGACGATCGATACCGATCGCAGTACTGCCCCAGAAGGTCATCTCGCCTTCCCACGCATTCGGGATCCCGTAACGATCGAGCACTTCCTGGAACAGACAGTTTTTACCAAACACCAGCATATGCCGCGCGTCGAGTAGCGTGACCATCAGCAACGGCCGATCGCCACGCCTGGCAAAGCGCGGTTTTAAGGCGTCGATAGTACTGTCGAAATGATCGAGATGCGCTTTGGCTGCCGCCTCTAAATCCAGAAGCTGCGCCATTTCGGACAGGGAGTGACGCGCCATGGTCAGCGGTTTTTTCCCGTCGCTGAACGCGAAACCGCGGCCCGGCGCGATGCGTGCTAACGTCTCCGGAGACGGGCCGTATCCCGCGGACCAGACCAAATAAGAGGGTTTCATCTGGGTCAGCAGTTCAAGATTAGGTTCGGTGCGCAAACCGATATCGATCACCGAGTCCGGAATTTTTGGCTCGTTGACCCATAAATTGTAATTGGGGATGTCCGCGACGCCGTAAGGCGTGATGCCCAGCGCCAGCATCAGCTCGACCGGCAACCATTCGAGCGCCACGATTCGGTGCGGGTTGATGGCAGCGGCGCGGGCGGTACCCATTTTCAGCAGCAGTGGCGAAAGCGCCATGGCCGTCAGTAAGCGACGGCGACTTATAATAGGACCCCGCATCAGTACACAAAGCTCACCGGTGCAGCGCCTGCCGGATGCGGCAGAATGCCCATCGGAATGCCGTAAATCAGCTCCAGCGTTTCACTGCGCATCAGTTCAGATGGCGTGCCCTGGGCGATCATTTCCCCGCCGCGCAGCGCCACCAGATAGTCGCAGTAGCGCGCGGCCATATTGATATCATGCAGAACCGCAATCACCGTCAGACCTTTTTGCTGGCTCAGGCGATGGATTAACGCCAGGACATCCACCTGGTGCGCGATATCCAGCGCAGAGGTCGGTTCATCGAGCAGCAGACAGTTGCTGTCTTGCGCCACCAGCATCGCGATCCACGCACGCTGACGCTCGCCGCCGGACAAACTATCGACCAGACGATGCGCCAGCGGTTTTAAGCCCACGAGCGAGATCGCCTCTTCCACTTTTTCTCTGTCGGCCACGCCAAAACGCCCGAGCGCTCCGTGCCACGGATAACGCCCAATCGCCACCAGCTCACGCACGGTCATCCCTTCTGCCTGTGGCAGTTGCTGCGGCAGATAGGCCACTTTGCGGGCAAACGCCTTGCTGTTCCAGCTGTCGAGAGGCTGTCCATCAAGCAGGATATCCCCTTCTGACGGCGGCTGATGGCGACCCAGCATTTTGAGCAATGTGGATTTACCCGAACCGTTGTGGCCGATAAGGCCGGTCACTTTGCCAGCAGGGAACGTCAGGGAGAGCGGATGCAGCAATGTGCGTCCGGGTACGCGGAAGGCGGTGTTATCGAGCGTAAAAGTGGTATCGGATTGCGAGTTTTTATCCTGCATTGTGGCCAACGTCAACGTGTTAAAGGGCACGGCGAACCGTGCCCGAAGAGAGATTAGAAGCGGAAGGTCGCGGTAGCGACAACCTGACGTTCAGCACCCCAGAAACAGCCGTAGGTGTTAAAGCAGCTGGCGACGTATTCGCGATCGAACAGGTTGTTCACGTGAAGCGCCACGTTAGAACCTGCCATGCCGACACGCGCCAGATCATAGCGAACCAACGCATCCACCAGGGTATAGCTGCCCACTTTGAAGGAGTTCGCCGGATCGCCATAGCTGGTGCCGGTGAAGCGTCCGCCGGTGCCCAGGGTCAGGCCAGACAGCGCGCCATCAAAGAAGGTGTAGTCGCCCCACAGGGACGCCATATGTTTTGGCACCTGCGGTGGCGTGTTGCCTTTGTAATTGGTGTCGGTGGTGTATTCCACATCGGTATAGGTATAAGAACCCACCATATTGATGTTGGCGGAAAGCGCCGCTTTGGCTTCCAGTTCAAAACCACGAGAACGGATTTCGCCGCCTTCAACCGAGAAGAATGAACCCGCAGGATCACCCATCAGGTTGTTGGTTTTGGTGAGCTGATATACCGCACCGGTCAGCACAATCGGACGATCTTTAGGTACATATTTCACGCCGGCTTCGTACTGCTTGCCTTTGGACGGAGCAAAGATATTGCCATCCGCGCCAACGGTTGACGCCGTTTCGAACGATTCGCTGTAGCTGAAGTACGGCGTAACGCCGTTATCGAACAGATAGTTAACGCCGCCACGCCAGGTGAACTCGTTATCATCACGAGAATCCTGCGTACCGGAAACACGGTTCAGAGAGTCCTGCTGCGCCCAGTCGTAACGGCCGCCCAGGGTGACCAGCACTTTGTCCCACTGCGCCTGATCCTGGACGTAAACACCGGTCTGCTTCTGCTTGTTCAGCACCTGGTATGCGCCGGACGGGCCAGGGTGCGCGCCAAAATCGAAATCGCTGCGATTGAGGTTATAGATATCAGACGGCGGAACAGAACCGGCATAGCCAAACCAGGAGTCGATGTCGTTGCGCATACGCATAAAGTCAACGCCGGTCAGCAAGGTGTGATCCACAGAACCGGTCGCGAACTTGCTTTGCAGCTGGGTATCGACAGAGAAATTCTCGAGTTTTTCGTTATCAATCACGTACTGACGGGTCAGAGTATGGCCCCACTCAGACGGTGCAACACTGGCGCAAGGGCTGGTCGCCGGATTGCTCGAATAGAGCGGATCGGAGCACATGCCATAACCATACACGCTGTTCTGTGAGGTTTTGTTCTGCGCGTAACGCAGGTTCTGACGCACGGTGAAGGTATCGTTGAATTCGTGGTCGAAGCTGTAGCCAACCATTTTCTCGTTGCGCGAATAGGTGTTGTTTTCCGCGCCTTCGTTGAAATCAGTCGGGAGACGTTTGCCGTTTGGCAGCGTATTGACCGTCCCTTCTTTCGGCAGCCAGCCGTAATAGCCGGTTTCAGGTTCGTTCTGGAAATAGGACAGGAACGTAAAGTTGGTTTTATCACTTGGACGCCAGCTAAATGACGGCGCGATGGTGTAGCGCTGCTCTTCTGCGCCTTGCTGCTGGGCATTCGCTGAACGCGCCAGGCCAGTTAAGCGATAAGAGTAAACGCCATCGTCGTCAATCGCATCGCTGAAATCGAAACCGGTTTGTAACAGGTTATTGGTACCCATTTTGAACTGGATTTCATACAGCGGCGTGGTCGTCGGGCGCTTGCTGACCATATTCAGCAGGCCGCCAGGGTTGCTCTTTCCGTACAGGACGGACACCGGGCCACGCAGCACTTCAGCGCGCTCCAGCATGTAAGGGTCAATCACCGCATCGTTATAGAAGTTGCCCTGCATTTTCAGGCCATCCAGATAGTTATTCTGGCTTTGGCCATCGGCAGCGAAACCGCGGATGATCAGATAGTCATACGTATTCGACGCGCCACGGGTACCCACGGCAACACCCGGGGTGTAGCTCAGCGCCTCTTTCACCGATTTAGGCTGGTGCAGCGCCATCTCTTCAGCAGTGACTACAGAAATTGACTGGGGTGTCTTTTCAATAGAGGTGTCTGTTTTTGTCCCTGTGGCCGATTGTCTTGCCGCGATCGTTGCCGCAGGACCCCAGGCGCTTTCCTGCGCAGCCGGTGCCGCCGTGACGGTGATAGTTTCTTCTTTAGGGGTATCTGCTGCATGTGCAAAAACAGACATGCCACTTACCGCTGTGGCTACAACGACTGCGATTTTACGCAGCGAAGCATTCATTGGCTGAGCAGTTTTAAGCGCCATTGGTATATCTCTGATGAAAGAGTGAATGATAACGTAAACGAGAATTATTATTATGACCGCAGAATAATATGCGAAACGCTGGCGGCATAGCAAGCAATATGCGGCCCTACAAGAATTGAGGGTTTAAGAATTAAACAAGTAGAAACGCGGGGTTAAGCTGAGATGAAATTTAGGTTAGAGGAATGTATGACGGAAGTGAAAAATCCCCCTCACTGCGGAGGGGGATGAGCATGACTAATTGCTGCCGAACATATCTTTGATCCAGCCCGCGACACCGTCGCTGTCTTTCTTCTCATTCTGCTGCTGCGGCTGTTGTTGCTGCGGCTGCTGAGGTTGAGAAGGCTGCTCAAACGGATTGCCCGTCGGTTGCTGCGTTGGGTTTTGCTGGCACAGGGAATCCGGATCGGCCGTCCAGACAGGCAAGGTACGCACCCCGCCGCCACACACGAAGTTACCGGAATCATCCACGCCCATATCCACGATATCTTCTGGTGCAGTCAGGTTCAGCGGAACCGGAGACTGATTCGCCAGATAGCGCTGATAAATCGACATCGCCCCGCTCGCACCGTACAGCTTGGTCGGCTGGTTGTTATCGCGGCCAACCCAGGTGATCACCACTTCACGCCCGTCAATCCCGGCAAACCAGGTATCGACGTTGTTGTTGGTGGTCCCGGTTTTACCCGCCAGATGCAGACCCGGATATTTCGCGCCAAGCTGGCGACCCGTACCGCGCTGCACAACCTGCTGCATGGTCCACAGCGTCATGTACGCGGCCTGCGCAGGCACTGCACGTTCCGCCTGCGGGAAGCTCTGATACAACACCGATCCGTCTTCTGCAATCACCGAACGCAGCGAAGAGAGCTGAGCACGGTTACCGCCGCTGGCGATGGTCTGGAACGCCTGCGCCACTTCGATTGGCGTCAGGTTTAACGCGCCCAGAATCATCGCCGGAACCGGATGCAGCTGATCTTTTGCTACGCCCAGCTTCTGCCAGGTGTCCGTAATCGCAGGCAGACCCAGCGCCATACCGAGGTTAACCGTCGGCACGTTCATGGAACGGGTTAACGCATCCACCAGCATCACCTGACCGCTGAACTGTTTATCATCGTTCTGCGGCGACCACACCTGGCCGTTAGGCTGGCGCAGGGCAATCGGTGCATCGGCAATCCAGGTGTTCAGTCGATACTGATTCGGCTGGCTCAGTGCGGTCAAATAGGTCGCGGGTTTGGCCAGAGAACCAATCGAACGACGCGCCTGCATCGCGCGGTTGTAGCCCGCGTATTGCGGTTCCGCGCCGCCGACCATCGCACGCACTTCACCGGTGTTACGATCGACCACCACCATCGCGGTTTCCAGATCGCTCAGCTTACGCTGCTTTTTCAGCACCGGAATGCCATCAACGGCGGCTTTCTCAGCGGCATCCTGCGCCACCGAGTCGAACGTGGTAAAGATCTTCACGCCGGAGAGATCTTTCACTTTATCGCCAAGCTTGGTTTGCAGCTCCTGACGCACCATCTGCATAAACGCAGGCTGCGGAGAGATCACCCCACCGCGCGGCTGAACGCCCAGCGGACGCGCACTCAGCATCTCGTAGAGTTCCTGATCGATAACCTGCTGCTGTTGCAACAAACGCAGGACCAGATTACGACGCTCCAGCGCCAGTTTCGGGTTGCGCCACGGGTTATAGATTGACGCGCCTTTTACCATCCCCACCAGCAACGCTTGCTGATCAAGACTCAGCTCTTCTACCGGGCGACCAAAGTAATACAGGCTCGCCAGCGGGAAACCGCGGATCTCGTTATCGCCGCTCTGACCGAGATACACCTCGTTCATATACAGCTCAAGAATACGATCTTTGCTGTAGCGGGCGTCCATCAGCACGGCCATGTACGCTTCGTTGGCCTTACGCCAGTAAGAGCGCTCGCTGGAGAGGAACAGGTTTTTGACCAGCTGCTGCGTCAGGGTACTCGCCCCCTGCACCGTACGTCCGGCCGTCAGGTTCGCCAGCACCGCACGGCCGATGGAGTACAAACTCACGCCGTCGTGCTCGTAGAAGTGACGGTCTTCCGTCGCCAGCAGCGTATCCACCAGCAGATCCGGGAAGCCGTTACGCGCCACAAACAGACGCTGCTCACCGTTTGGCGATGAGAGCATGGTGATCAAGCGTGGATCAAGACGGAAGAAACCGAACTGGCGGTTGCTTTCGAGGTTCTCGATGGTTTCCAGATGATCGCCGTCAAAGGTCAGACGCGCACGCACCTGCCCTTCTTTACTGTCCGGGAAATCAAACGGACGACGGATCATCTCAATACTTTTCGCCTGCACGGTAAACTCACCGGGACGCGTCATCTTCGTCACCTGACGATACTGTGTCGCTTCCAGCAGTTTGACCATTTCGTTCTTGCTGATGGACATGTCCGGCTCAAGGTTCACCATGCGACCATACACCGCCGCAGGCAACTGCCAGACTTTACCGTCGATACGGCTGCGGATCTTTTGATCCAGGTAGACGCCGTAAATCGCCATCAGGGCAACAAATACAATAAACAGCTTCAGCAGCAGCCAGAACCAGCCGCGTCGTCCACGAGGCTTCCGCCCTTTACCTTTACGCGGCATGGGTTCTTGATCCTCATCATCGTCTTCATAGTCATCGTCATAATCCTCATCTCTGAGGCGACGACGGCTCACTTTTTCCTTCGCCGGACGCGCAGGTTTACCCTTACGTCCAATTGGCTCGCGGTCATTCCCCGCCATGCTTTCTCTCCGCAACTGTCAGGCGCAAGGGCCTGATTCTCTTTTCTTCCACCCGATGGTGAAAGAAGAAATCTCTCAAAATAGACAGCAAGGCTTTCTTATCAAGAAAGCCTGACGTGTTTTCTCCCTCTCCCCGTAGGAGAAGGCCGGGGTGAGGACATAAGGCCGCACCACTCCGCACAAACTACGAATATTTTTTCGTCCGTCTTGTCGGTGCTGTGTTGGCCGGATCGTCCGGCCAAACGTGCTTTGGATAGCGCCCTTTCATCTCTTTTTGCACTTCACGGTAGCTTCCAGCCCAGAACGCACTTAAATCGCGCGTAATTTGCAGCGGGCGATGCGCAGGTGATAATAGCTCAAGTACCAGCGGAACACGCCCTTCCGCGATAGATGGCGTGGTAGATTCTCCAAACATCTCCTGCATCCGCACGGCCAGCGCCGGTGGATTATCTTGATGATAACGAATGGCAATCCGGCTTCCGGTCGGCACAGTGTAATGCCCAGGAAGCTCTCTATCCAGACGTTGGCGCTGTGACCAGTCGAGTAAATTCTGTAACGCTGTCTTAACATCCAGAGATTTAAGCGCTTTGAGCGAATGCACACCGCTCATTTCGGGCAGCAACCACTTCTCCAGCGTGGCCAACAGCGTTTCATCATCAACTGCAGGCCAGTCATATTCCGGTAACCACTGCGCCGCGCAGTGTAAACGCAGCCGATACTGTTCAGCCTCCGGCGTCCAGCTCAGGACGTTCAGGCCTTTATCACGAATACCGTTCAGCATCGCCTGGTGCAATTCGTCTTCTGACGACTTTGCCAGCGGTTTAACGCTTACCGTGAGTCGACCGATCTGACTGCGGCGAAATGCCTTTAACGTGCCCTGCGCATCATCCCACTCGACGGTATCAGACTGCTGCAAAAGCTGCGGGCAGCGGCGCGTCAGCGCGTCAATATCCACCGCCACCGCCTGCAAAATGCGCGCATCGGGAGACTGGCTGCCCTGCAACAGCAGCGGCGCGATAAGCCACTCATGGCGCGTTAAGGCGTCGTCGCTGTCCAGCATTGCGCCCATTCCGTTTGCAAGCTGATAGCGGCCGTCCAGGCCGCGCCGACGGGCAATACGGTCCGGAAAAGCCTGCGCCAGCAGTACGGCGATGTTATCGCTGTCCAGCCCCCCGCCACGGCTGTTAAGCCGCTGACAAAGCCGCTGCGCGCGCTGCTGCCAGTTCGGCTGATTGCGGGAGAAAGCCGAAGCCAGATCGCTGCTCGCCCCGCGCGGCGGCTCTTCCAGAATAGCGGCGAGTTTTGCTGCCGTGGCAATCTCATCATCCCCTTTCGCGGCAATCAGCATCGCCGCCAGGCGCGGATCATTTCCCAGCGCAGCCATTCTCTGGCCCGCTGGCGTTAACCGATCGCCGTCCAGTGCGCCTAACTGCGTTAACAATCGACGTGCCGCCGTCAGATTCACTGCAGGTGGGCGATCGAGCCAGCAAAGCTGCGCCGGATCGGGGCATCCCCACTGCAACAGTTCCATCAGCAATCCTGAAAGATCGCTTTGTAGAATTTCTGGCGTACTTTGCGCGGCGGCGCGATCGGCCTGTTCCGCGCTTGTGAGATGTAAACAGATCCCTGGCTCCAGACGCCCGGCACGACCCGCGCGCTGCGTCATGGACGCCTGGCTGATACGCTGCGTCAGCAGTTTGGTCAGGCCGGTACGCGGATCGAAACTCGCCACCCGCTCCTGCGCCGTGTCGACCACCAGACGGATGCCTTCAATCGTTAAGCTGGTCTCGGCGATATTGGTCGCCAGCACCACTTTGCGTTGCCCGGCAGGCGGCGGCAGAATCGCCTTACGCTGTTCATTCAGGGAAAGCGCGCCGTACAGCGGACACAGCACAACATCGCTGCCCACGCGCGCAGCAAGCTTTTCCTGAACGCGCTGGATTTCGCCTACGCCGGGTAAAAACAGCAGCAATGATCCGGATTCGTGTCGCAGTAATTCAGCGGTCGCGATAGCAACCGCCTCGTCGAAGCGCTGATGTGAGGGCAACGTCTGATAACGACGATCAACCGCAAACGCGCGGCCTTCAGAGGAAATGACCGGCGCATCGGGCAGGATCTGTCGCAACCGTTCGTTGTCGAGCGTGGCGGACATGATCAGCAGCTTGAGATCCTCACGCAGCCCTTGTTGCACGTCGAGCAGCAGCGCCAGTGCCAGATCGGCTTGCAGGCTGCGCTCATGGAATTCATCGAGGATCACCAGCCCCACGCCGTTAAGCTCGGGATCGTTTTGCAGCATCCGGGTCAGGATCCCTTCCGTTACCACTTCCAGGCGCGTCGTCGCACCAACGCACGTTTCAGCACGCATGCGATAACCGATCGTTTCGCCGGGCTTTTCACCGAGCAGTTCGGCCAGACGTTGCGCCACGTTACGCGCCGCCAGCCTGCGCGGTTCCAGCAGAATAATTTTCCCGGAAATATCGCCCTCTTTGAGGATCCGTAGCGGCAACCACGTCGATTTACCCGCCCCGGTTGGCGCGTTCAGCAGGACGTGAGGGGCATGGCGTAAGGCGGCAAGAAGCTCGGGAAGTACGGCGGCGACCGGCAATGAGGACACTAACTGCTCCAGAGGGTTAACATTCGTCGGCGTACATTGTAGCATCGGCGCATATCATTACCGAGTCCCCCTGAATGTCTGAGTCGAAACGCCTGTTTTTCGCTATTGAACCGCCCGCCAAAGTACAGCGGCAAATCGTCCGCTGGCGCGCCGAACATTTCCAGCCAGAAGCCGGACGTCCGGTTGCAGCGGCGAATTTACATCTGACGCTGGCCTTTTTAGGTGACGTCAGCGCGGATAAACAACAGGCGCTGGCGAAGCTTGCCGGACGTATCGTTCAGCCAGGTTTCACCCTGAATCTCGATGACGCCGGGCAGTGGCTACGCTCCCGCGTTGTTTGGCTGGGAACGCGTCAGCCGCCGCGCGGAGTATTGCAGCTGGCCAATCTTCTGCGAGCGCAGGCGGCGCGCAGCGGGTGCTATCAAAGTCCGCAGCCGTTTCATCCTCATATCACCCTGCTGCGAAACACCAGCCATGCTGTCGCCATCCCACCGCCAGGCTTTCACTGGACGTTTTCGGTCACAGAATTCGTGCTTTACGAATCGGTTTTCTCAAACGGACGCACCCGATATACGCCGCTTCAGCGCTTTGCGTTAAGCGAACAACCAAGGATTTCCGATGAAGTTTAGCCCCGCCCTGCAATCCGCCACGCTTATCCAGCGCTATAAACGCTTTCTGGCGGATGTCGTGACGCCCGCGGGTGTGCATTTAACGCTGCACTGCCCGAATACCGGCGCGATGACCGGGTGTGCGACCCCTGGCGATACGGTGTGGTACTCCACATCAGAAAACCTGAAACGCAAATATGCGCACACCTGGGAAATCACCGAGACGCAACAAGGGGCGTTTATTTGTGTGAACACGCAACGCGCAAATCAGCTGGTTAAAGAAGCCATCGCCACCCATACGATCCCGGAGTTAACCGGCTACGGTTCCATTAAAGGCGAAGTGAAATATGGCGAGGAAGGCAGCAGAATTGATTTTATGTTGCAGGCGGACGATCGCCCTGAGTGCTATATTGAAGTCAAATCAGTGACGTTAGCAGACAGGGATAATGGCTACTTTCCGGATGCGGTGACGCTACGCGGCCAAAAGCATCTGCGAGAGTTAATGAGTGTTGCGGCGACGGGGAAGCGCGCCGTATTGTTGTTTGCGGTTTTGCATTCAGCCATTGAACGATTTTCCCCGGCCCGTCATATTGACCCGAAGTACGCACAATTGTTGAATGAGGCACAAAAGCAGGGGGTAGAAATTTTAGCTTATAAAGCTGAACTTTCTGCCGATAATATGACTCTGAAGTCGACTCTCCCCGTTGTGTTATAAGGGGTTAGAAGATGACGATTTGGTGTTCTGGCCGCGTGCGCAAATACGCTTTTCCTCACAGGCTTGTCAAGTGTTACGTTTAGATAATTGCCTTACGGAAAAGCATCTGCTATTTATAGCGACCTGATTTTTCCCCCACACGGGGATCGATAGTGCGTGTTAAGGAGAAGCAACATGCAAGAAGGGCAAAACCGTAAAACATCGTCCCTGAGTATTCTCGCCATCGCTGGGGTGGAGCCATATCAAGAGAAACCGGGCGAAGAGTATATGAATGAAGCCCAGCTGTCTCACTTCAAGCGTATTCTTGAAGCATGGCGTAATCAACTTAGGGATGAAGTCGATCGCACCGTTACCCACATGCAGGACGAAGCAGCAAACTTCCCGGACCCGGTTGACCGTGCCGCTCAGGAAGAAGAGTTCAGCCTCGAACTGCGTAACCGTGACCGCGAGCGCAAGCTGATCAAGAAGATTGAGAAGACGCTGAAGAAGGTTGAAGACGAAGATTTCGGCTTCTGCGAATCCTGCGGTGTGGAAATTGGCATTCGTCGCCTTGAAGCGCGTCCGACTGCCGATCTGTGCATCGACTGCAAAACGCTGGCTGAAATCCGCGAAAAGCAGATGGCCGGTTAATTCCAGCCCTGTTATCACGATCATAAAGGCGGGGGTCTCTCCCGCCTTGTTACTTTTTGTCTGCCGTGAATATGCCTCAATCAGACTATATCGGGCGCTTTGCGCCATCCCCCTCCGGTGAGCTTCACTTCGGATCGCTTATTGCCGCACTGGGCAGCTACCTGCAAGCGCGGGCGAATAACGGCATCTGGCGCGTTCGTATCGAAGATATTGATCCTCCGCGTGAAGTTCCCGGTGCTGCAGACACGATTCTGCATCAGCTGGAACATTACGGCCTGACCTGGGACGGAGATGTTCTCTGGCAATCCCAGCGCCATGACGCTTATCGCGAACACCTGGCGTGGCTGCACGCACAAGGTTTGTCATATTACTGCACTTGCACCCGCGCACGCATTCAGAGCGCAGGCGGCGTGTACGATGGTCATTGCCGACACCTGAATCACGGTCCGGAAAATGCCGCCGTCCGTTTATTGCAGCATTCACCCGTGACCCATTTTAACGATCGGCTGCTCGGTGAAATTCACGCCGATAAACGCCTGGCGAATGAAGATTTTATTATTCACCGCCGCGATGGTTTATTTGCATATAACCTGGCCGTTGTGGTGGATGATCATTTCCAGGGCGTAACGGAAATTGTGCGCGGCGCCGATCTGATTGAGCCGACGGTGCGTCAAATTTCACTGTATAACGTTTTCGGCTGGGACGTGCCGGATTATATCCATCTGCCGCTAGCCTTGAATGCGCAAGGGAATAAACTCTCGAAACAAAACCACGCGCCTGCGCTGCCAAATGGCGATCCGCGGCCAGTTTTGATCGACGCGTTGCGCTTTCTCAACCAGAATGTCACAAGCGAATGGCTGGATTTACGTCTTGATGAATTACTGAAAACAGCCATTGATAATTGGGTGCTATCGGCGGTGCCTAAAATCCAGCATTCTCAAACGCATCTTGCTGAGCTATGATTAGCCGCTTTTTTCATAACAAAACACACTACGAGGTGTACTATTTTTACTCGAGTTGCTAATTTTTGCCGTAAGGTGCTAAGCCGCGATGAAAGCGTAGCGAATGATGCTATTGCTCAATCTCATATGTCGGTTATTCCGCGTGAGCAGCACACTATTTCCCGCAAAGATATCAGTGAAAATGCCCTCAAGGTGCTCTATCGTCTGAATAAAGCAGGCTATGAGGCCTATCTCGTGGGCGGTGGGGTTCGCGATTTACTGCTCGGCCAAAAACCAAAAGATTTTGACGTGACGACCAGCGCCACGCCTGAACAGGTGCGCAAGTTATTCCGTAACTGCCGTCTGGTGGGCCGTCGCTTCCGTCTGGCCCATGTCATGTTTGGCCCAGAAATCATCGAAGTGGCGACCTTCCGTGGTCATCACGAAGCGGGCGCGCCAGCGGATCGCACCACCTCGCAGCGCGGCCAGAACGGCATGCTGCTGCGCGACAATATCTTTGGTTCTATCGAAGAAGATGCCCAGCGTCGCGATTTCACCATCAATAGCCTTTACTACAGCGTGGCCGATTTTTCGGTGCGTGATTTCGTGGGCGGCGTACAGGATCTGAAAGAGGGCGTGATTCGTCTGATTGGTGATCCTGAAACGCGCTACCGCGAAGATCCTGTGCGCATGCTGCGCGCCGTGCGTTTCGCCGCCAAGCTGAACATGCAAATCAGCGCCGAAACGGCAGAACCGATCCCACGTCTGGCGACGCTCATCAACGATGTGCCTCCTGCGCGTCTGTTTGAAGAAGTGCTGAAGTTACTCCAGGCGGGTTATGGTTACGAAACCTATAAACTGCTGCGTGAAAATAGTCTGTTCCAGCCGCTGTTCCCGTCCATCGTTCGCTACTTTACCGAAAGCGGTAATAGCCCGATGGAGCGCATGATTGCTCAGGTGCTGAAAAACACTGACACCCGCCTTCACAATGATATGCGCGTTAACCCGGCGTTCCTGTTTGCGGCCATGTTCTGGTATCCGCTGCTGGAAACCGCGCAGAAAATTGCCCAGGAAAGCGGGCTGGCTTATTACGATGCCTTTGCGCTTGCCGCGAATGATGTGCTCGACGAGGCCTGCCGTACTCTGGCCATCCCGAAACGCATCACCACGCTGGTGCGTGATATCTGGCAGTTGCAGCTGCGAATGTCTCGTCGTCAGGGCAAGCGCGCCTGGAAGCTGATGGAGCATCCTAAATTCCGCGCCGCGTACGATCTGCTGGCGCTGCGTGCTGAGATCGAAAATAACAAAGAGCTGCAAAGTCTGGTGCAGTGGTGGGGTGAGTTCCAGGTCTCCGCGCCGCCGGAACAGAAAGGGATGCTCACCAATCTCGACGAAGAGCCAGAACCGCGCCGTCGTCATCGCCGGCCACGCAAGCGCGCACCGCGCCAGGGCAGTGCATGACCCTCGCGTACATCGCCATCGGCAGCAATCTGGCCTCTCCGCTGGAGCAGGTTAATGCTGCCGTTCAGGCGCTGGCAGATATCCCACAGAGCCGCGTAATGGCGGTTTCTGCGTATTACCGCACGCCGCCGCTAGGCCCACAGGATCAACCCGATTACCTGAATGCCGCAGTGGTGCTGGACACCGCCCTTGACGCCGAAACGCTGCTGAATAACACCCAGCGCATTGAGCTACAGCAGGGGCGTGTCCGTAAAGATGAACGTTGGGGACCGCGCACGCTGGATCTCGACATCATGCTTTTTGGCGATGAAGTTATTCAGACCGAACGCCTGACCGTCCCGCATTACGACATGAAAAATCGTGGATTTATGCTCTGGCCGCTGTTTGAGGTCGCCCCCGCACTCACTTTCCCCGATGGCACCTCATTAGAAGCCGTGTTGCAGCAGCTCAACGCCAAAAAACCCGCGCTCTGGTAATCCTCTTTTCTGCCGATTCGCCATCCTGAGTTTGTGATTAATCGGTTGCCTAAAATCATTGTTCCCCCGAATGTTACTGTTAGAATGCGCAAAGAATCGCTTTGGGCCATCAGGAAACATTATGAAACCAACCACCATCTCCTTACTGCAGAAATGCAAACAGGAAAAAAAACGCTTCGCCACGATCACGGCCTACGACTTCAGCTTTGCAAAATTGTTTGCCGAAGAAGGAATAAACGTCATGCTGGTCGGCGATTCGTTAGGGATGACGGTACAAGGACATGATTCCACTCTGCCAGTGACGGTAGACGACATTGCATATCACACTCGCGCCGTGCGTCGCGGCGCACCTCACTGCCTGCTGCTGTCCGATTTGCCGTTTATGGCCTACGCCACACCAGAACAGGCGTTTGAGAACGCTGCCGCCGTGATGCGTGCCGGGGCTAATATGGTCAAAATTGAAGGCGGTACGTGGCTGGTTGATACCGTCAAAATGCTGACCGAACGTGCCGTACCCGTGTGCGGACATCTGGGGCTCACGCCGCAGTCGGTGAACGTATTTGGTGGCTATAAAGTTCAGGGCCGTGGTGACGCCGGACAGATCCTGCTGGACGACGCCCTGGCGCTTGAAGCCGCAGGCATTCAACTGTTAGTGCTGGAATGCGTGCCGGTTGAGCTGGCAAAACGCGTGACCGACGCGCTCACGATTCCGGTCATCGGGATTGGCGCGGGGAATGTTACCGACGGGCAGATTCTGGTGATGCATGACGCCTTTGGGATTACCGGCGGTCACATTCCCAAATTCGCGAAGAATTTCCTCAGTGAGGCGGGCGACATGCGCGCCGCAGTCAGGCAGTACATTGCCGACGTCGAATCCGGTGTTTACCCGGGTGAAGAACACAGTTTCCATTAAGGAGTCTCGTTGTGCTAATCATTGAAACCCTGCCGCTGTTGCGCCAGCACATTCGTCGCCTGCGTCAGGAAGGTAAACGCATCGCCCTGGTACCCACCATGGGTAATCTCCATGACGGCCATATAAAACTGGTCGACGAAGCACGAGCTCGTGCTGATGTGGTCGTGGTGAGTATTTTCGTTAACCCGATGCAGTTTGACCGTGAAGACGATCTGGCGCGCTATCCGCGCACGCTGCAGGAAGATTGCGAGAAACTTAAAAAACGCCACGTTGATTTCGTCTTCTCCCCTGCGCCTTCGGATATCTATCCACAAGGCACAGAAGGCGCAACCTATGTCGACGTCCCGGGGATATCGACCATGCTTGAGGGCGCCAGCCGCCCAGGGCATTTCCGTGGCGTGTCAACGATTGTCAGCAAGCTGTTCAATCTGGTCCAGCCGGACATCGCCTGCTTTGGCGAAAAAGATTTTCAGCAGTTGGCGCTGATCCGCAAGATGGTGGCCGATATGGGTTACGACATTGAGATCGTGGGCGTGCCGATTGTTCGCGCCAAAGACGGTCTGGCGCTTAGCTCGCGTAACGGTTATCTGACTGCCGACCAGCGTAAAATCGCGCCGGGTCTTTGCAAAGTGATGAACGCGATGGCGGAGCAGCTGAAGGCGAAAGAGCTAACAACAGAAGAAATTGTTGCGCTGGCCGAGCAAGAGTTGAACGACAAAGGTTTGCGCGCAGACGATATTCAAATCCGCGACGCTGATACGCTGCTGGAGCTTTCAAACACCAGCAAACGCGCGGTGATTCTGGTCGCTGCGTGGCTAGGCCAGGCACGCCTCATAGACAATAAAGTGGTTGAGCTGGCGGAGTAGACACCGACTAAAAATCGGGCAATACTGCGCCGATATTTGCCGGGGAAATATCCCTTCACCCTGCCCTCTCGACCTTGAGAGGGTAAAGCATGATGATTAAAGGTAGACGTAATGATTCGCAAAATGCTGCAAGGTAAGCTTCACCGCGTAAAAGTCACTCAGGCCGATCTGCACTATGAAGGCTCCTGTGCGATTGATCAGGATTTTCTCGACGCAGCCGGAATTCTTGAGAACGAAGCGATTGATATCTGGAACGTCACCAACGGCAATCGCTTCTCAACCTATGCAATTGCAGGCGAGCGCGGCTCCAAAATCATCTCTGTCAACGGTGCGGCGGCACACTGCGCGTCCGTGGGTGACATTGTGATTATCGCCAGCTTTGTCATGATGTCTGACGAAGAAGCGCGTCGCTGGCAGCCAAAAGTGGCCTATTTCGAAGGCGACAATGAAATGAAACGTACGGCAAAAGCCATTCCCGTTCAGGTTGCCTGATTTACCCTTGCGGCTGGTTACTGATCAGCCGCGACATAGTCTCTAACGAATCCGTCCGCAGAATATACAAGCGTTTCAGCAAGAACGGATTATCGCCCGGCTTCACCTTCCCCTTCACCGTCGTCACCGCCATATGGAAACCCGCATCATTTGCCGCTTTCACCGCTTTGTCATCATAGCCGCCGAACGGATATGAGACGTAGAGAACGCGGGGGTTAAACTGTGCCAGCGCGCGTCGTGAGCGTTCAAAATCGAACAAAATGACGTGATAGCTGCGGCTCAATAAAATCGGGTGTTTACTGGCATCCACACGATGCAAGAAATGGGTGTGGGATTGAATATCAAACACATCCTGAATCTCTTTCAGTTCCGATACGCTCATAAACTGCAGCGATTTCGGATCCCATTTCTGGGGATGGCCTTTAATCCGCGATGAAATAATAAACGCCGTTGCTTTAAAGCCGTACTCCTTCAGAATCGGCCAGGCATAACGACTGACTGACTTCAGACCGTCGTCAAAAGTGATCACCACCGCGCGTGCCGGGAGGTTCATTTTGTTACGCACATACCCTTCGAGCTGGTACATCGTCAACGTGGTATAGCCCTGATCGCGCAGCCAGGTTATCTGGTTGCTGAACGCACGCACGCTGGTGGTGGTGGAGGTGTGACGGAAGCGGGTATTCTCTTCATCATGCAGAATATGGTGGTAGGTGATAACCGGAATGCCGCTGTCTTCCTGCGCATCCAGACTACTTACCCACGCCAGTCGATTGCCGATGCGGATTTGAAACCAGGTTTGGTTCAGCCGGTCTTTGAGTTTATTCAGAATGGGATAGCGCAGATTGTCGCTAAGCGTCCCGAAAGGCGCACTGCCGTTGTTCGGAGCGTTATACACCGGCGTGTCTTTCCAGGTAATTAAATTCTGATTACTCAGGGGCTTATTCAGATCGCCGAGGCTATCTTCAACGCGCTGTTTACCCTGCACTTTTTCAAGATGGCCTTTATCGATAAATCCCGTTCCAAAGCCAAAGCGAAATTCGTAGTAATCGGCATTCGTCGGCACCACGGCGATAATCTGTCCTGCGCGAACATTGCCGACGTTAATGACATTATTCCCCACCTGCGCCCAGATCGCCGCATCTTCGGTGGTTTGCATGTACTGAGCGGGTAAGCCTTGCTGGCTTAATAAACTGGCAGAAACGCCGCCGGAGACCAGCAGCAAAAGCAGGAAAATAATACGCGTGAGCATGAGGTTTGTGTCGAAGCGGAAAACTGGCGTTATTGTAACAAAAGCGGCATCAATACCAATGTTTAATTCTTATACAGGTCGTGCAGCAGGACAAAAGGCGGGTTTTTCTGTTGCTGATGCCACAGACTACTCACGCCGGGGATCTCCTGGCCGACTATCATATCGCGAAATTCAGCGCTGCTGAGCGTCTCCCGTAGCGGATACATCATTTCGAGTAGCGCATAATTGATGCCGGAAATGACTTCGCAATTCTCATGCTTATGGCTTAACAATGCTGCCGCACGATAGGGTGCCGCACCGGATTTGTCGGTGAGGAAAATCACGCCTTCCCCCGTATCCGTTTGATGCTGCGCATCACACATCATACGACTGAGCATATTGGTGCTCAGCCCACGCCAGTAGTTCACCGCCAGACATTGCCGCAGCGGACCAAAATTCTTCTCCAGGCGTTCGAGAATAGCCTGAGCGTTATCATCGTGACAGGTAATCACCCAACCCAGCATTGCGTCTCTCCTTAGCAGGCAAGTAGTTTAGCGGAGTGATGATGAGTTTACGGTGATAACAGTCAAGAAAATGTCCCGGCAGACTCAGTGCTGCCGGGATATCGAGCTTAGGTACGCAGTCCGCGTCCACGCTGGATGAGATACCAGCACAGCATGTAAAAGGCGATAATAAAGACGCCCAGCACCATCACGGTGGTAAAGAGCGGTACGTCGGATATGCCCAGGAAACCAAAGCGGAAGCCGCTTATCATGTAGACAATCGGGTTCAGGTGCGACAGCGCCTGCCAGAACGGCGGCAGCAGCGTCAGCGAATAGAACACCCCGCCGAGGTAGGTCAGCGGCGTTAACACGAAGGTGGGGATCAGGCTGATATCATCAAACGTGGTGGCAAACACGGCGTTCAACAGACCCGCTAACGAGAACAGAATCGCCGTCAGCAGCAGTGTTAAGGCGACGAACAACCATGAATGCACCTGGAACGGCACAAAGAACAGCGAAATGGCCGTCACCAGAATCCCGACGCACAGGCCACGTGCCACGCCACCGCCGACATATCCGGCGATAATCACGTGTGTAGGAACCGGCGCGACCAGCAGCTCTTCAATGTTGCGCTGGAATTTGGCGCTAAAGAAAGACGATGCCACGTTCGCGTATGCGTTGGTGATCACCGCCATCATGATCAAACCCGGAACAATAAATTGCATATAGGTAAAGCCATGCATTTCACCAATGCGGGAACCAATCAGATTACCGAAGATGATGAAATACAGCGTCATGGTGATGACGGGCGGAACCAGCGTCTGGATCCAGATGCGCATAAAGCGGTTAATTTCTTTCGCCCAGATGCTTTTCAGCGCCACCCAGTAAAGATGCATCATGCCTGCTCTCCTCTTTTATCCTGGACCAGCGAGACGAACAGTTCTTCCAGTCGGTTGGCTTTGTTACGCATACTCAATACCTGCACGCCCTGCGCGCTCAGCTGTGAAAACACGCTGTTAATGCCCTGCTCACGCAGGACTTCCACTTCCAGCGTCGATGTATCCACCAGACGATACTGGTAGCCCTCCAGCTTGGGCAGCGGGCTTTTCGACGCTAAATCGAGAATGAAGGTTTCCGACTTCAGCTTGGACAGCAGATTTTTCATGGAGGTGTTTTCCACCAGTTCACCGTGCTGGATGATACCGATGTTACGACACAGCATTTCGGCTTCTTCAAGGTAGTGCGTCGTCAGAATGATCGTGGTGCCTTTGTCGTTTAAATCCTTCAAAAAGCCCCACATTGAGCGGCGAAGTTCGATATCCACGCCCGCGGTCGGCTCATCCAGGATCAGCAGTTTCGGTTCGTGCATCAGCGCACGCGCGATCATCAAACGGCGCTTCATCCCGCCGGATAACATCCGTGCGCGTTCGTCGCGTTTCTCCCACAGATCGAGTTGTTTCAGATACTTTTCGCCACGCGCGACAGCCTCATGACGTTCGACGCCGTAGTAACCCGCCTGGTTGACCACAATCTGCTGCACGGTTTCAAAGGGGTTAAAATTAAACTCCTGCGGCACCAGCCCCAGCTGGCGTTTGGCATTGACCACGTCTTTTTCGAGATCATAGCCAAACACCGCGACCTTGCCGGAGGATTTGTTCACCAGTGAACTGATTATTCCGATGGTAGTGGATTTCCCCGCGCCATTTGGCCCCAGCAGGGCATAAAAATCCCCGGCCTCCACTTTCAGATCGATACCGCGTAGCGCCTGAACGCCACCCGGATAGACTTTTTTAAGCTGCTCAAGCTCCAGTGCAATTGTCATGAAATACGCTTACCTATAGTTCTGACACACGTTGTGTGGTTTCAATAAAAGTCGAGTTACCCTATATTAGCGCAACGCTATTACTCGGTTACAGGTCGTTAACCTCTATGAATGACATAGATACACTCATCAGCAACAATGCACTATGGTCAAAAATGCTGGTAGAAGAGGATCCGGGATTTTTCGAAAAACTGGCGCAAGCGCAGAACCCGCGCTTTCTATGGATTGGATGTTCCGACAGCCGCGTCCCGGCAGAACGCCTGACAGGTCTTGAACCCGGCGAACTGTTCGTTCACCGTAACGTTGCAAACCTGGTGATTCACACCGATCTCAACTGCCTGTCCGTTGTTCAGTACGCGGTGGACGTTCTGGAAGTTGAACACATCATTATTTGCGGCCACTACGGCTGCGGTGGCGTACAGGCCGCAATCGAAAATCCGGAACTGGGTTTAATCGATAACTGGCTGCTGCACATTCGCGATATCTGGTTCAAACATAGCTCACTGCTGGGCGAAATGCCGCAGGAACGTCGTCTGGATACGCTGTGTGAACTTAACGTGATGGAACAAGTGTACAACCTGGGGCACTCGACCATCATGCGCTCAGCGTGGAAGCGCGGGCAGAAGGTGTCGGTTCATGGCTGGGCGTACGGTATTCATGACGGGTTGCTGCGCAATCTGGAAGTGACTGCGACTAACCGCGAAACGCTTGAACAGCGCTATCGTCAGGGCGTCTCTAACCTGACAAAAAAACACGTCAACCATAAGTAATCTTGCAAAAACCGGGCTTGACCCGGCTTTTACCTTTCTTCGTCTACTCGTCCAGCAACACAACTTTGCCGACATACGGCAGATGGCGATAACGCTGCGCATAATCGATGCCGTAACCTACCACGAACTCATCCGGGATCGAGAAGCCAATAAATTCTACCGGGACGTCAACTTCCCGACGCGAAGGTTTATCCAGCAGGGTGCAAATCGCCAGCGATTTTGGCCCACGCAGGCTCAGGATTTCGCGCACTTTAGACAGGGTGTTACCGGAGTCGATGATGTCCTCAACGATTAACACATCTTTGCCACGAATATCTTCATCCAGGTCTTTCAGGATTTTCACATCACGCGTGGTCGACATGCCGCTGCCGTAACTGGAGGCGGTCATAAAATCGACTTCGTGGGACACCTGCACTTCACGACACAGGTCTGCCATGAACATGAAGGAGCCGCGCAGCAGACCCACCAGCACCATTTCGCTGCCGCTGTCCTGATAACGCTCGGTAATTTGACGACCCAGTTCAGCGATACGCGCTTTGATCTCCGCTTCCGGGATCATCACTTCAACAGTATGTTTCATTTTACTAACCGTATGATTTTAAAACCAATCGATCAATGAGGATGCTCTGGCGTCCGGCATTGATTCACAAGCCCCGAAGTATACCAGCAAATGGATTGGCCTGGCGCATGAGTTGTTAAAAGCTCAATTTGTGATTCCGATCACACTTGTTAATACCTATAATTAATTGCTATCAAAATTTTAACAAAACTGAAGAGTACTTTTCTATGGCTGAAACAAAAACTCAACAGTCGCGTCTACTGGTGACATTAACAGCAGCGTTCGCAGCGTTTTGCGCACTCTATCTGTTGATCGGTGGCGTCTGGCTGGTCGCATTAGGCGGCTCCTGGTACTACCCGCTTGCGGGTCTGGTTATGGTTGGCGTAACCGTTCTGCTCTTAAAGGGTAAACGATCCGCACTGTGGCTCTATGCTGCACTGCTTCTTGTCACAATGTTTTGGGGGGTCTGGGAAGTTGGCTTCGACTTCTGGGCGCTGACACCACGCAGCGACATCCTGGTCTTCTTTGGGATCTGGCTGATCCTGCCGTTCGTCTGGCGTCGCCTGAGGGTTCCTTCCAGCGGTGCGGTTGCCGCGCTGGTGGTTTCCCTGCTGATTACCGGCGGCATGCTAACCTGGGCTGGATTTAACGATCCGCAGGAAGTGAAAGGCACGCTGAGCGCAGATTCCACACCCGCTGCAGCGATCTCTGACGTCGCAGACGGTGACTGGCCGGCTTATGGTCGCAACCAGGAAGGCCAACGTTATTCTCCGCTGAAGCAAATCAACGCCGATAACGTTAAAAATCTGAAGGAAGCCTGGGTGTTCCGCACCGGCGACCTGAAGCAACCAAACGACCCGGGCGAACTGACCAACGAAGTGACGCCAATCAAAGTCGGCAACATGCTTTACCTGTGTACCGCGCACCAGCGTCTGTTTGCGCTTGATGCGGCGACCGGTAAAGAGAAATGGCACTTCGACCCGCAGTTGAATTCTAATCCGTCGTTCCAGCACATTACCTGCCGTGGCGTGTCCTATCACGAAGCCCGCGCGGATAATGCCAGCCCGGAAGTGGTGGCTGATTGCCCACGTCGCATCATGCTGCCGGTCAACGATGGTCGACTGTTCGCCATTAACGCCGAAACCGGCAAACTGTGCGAAACCTTTGGCAACAAAGGCATTCTGAATCTGCAGACCAATATGCCGGATACCACGCCGGGTCTGTATGAGCCGACCTCTCCGCCGATTATCACCGATAAAACAATTGTGATTGCTGGCTCTGTCACGGATAACTTCTCAACTCGCGAAACATCTGGCGTGATCCGTGGTTTCGACGTTAACACGGGCAAACTGCTGTGGGCCTTCGATCCGGGCGCGAAAGATCCTAACGCGATTCCATCGGATGAACACACCTTCACCTTCAACTCGCCAAACTCCTGGGCGCCTGCGGCGTATGACGCGAAGCTGGACCTAGTGTATTTGCCGATGGGGGTGACCACGCCAGATATCTGGGGCGGTAACCGCACGCCAGAGCAAGAGCGTTACGCCAGCGCGATTGTGGCGCTGAATGCGACGACCGGGAAACTGGCCTGGAGCTATCAGACCGTACACCACGACCTGTGGGATATGGATATGCCATCCCAGCCGACGCTGGCGGATATCACCGTTAACGGCAAAACCGTTCCAGTGATTTATGCCCCGGCGAAAACCGGAAACATCTTTGTACTCGACCGTACCAACGGCAAACTGGTGGTTCCGGCACCGGAAAAACCAGTTCCGCAAGGTGCTGCTAAAGGCGACTACGTCTCTAAAACGCAGCCTTTCTCGGACCTGAGCTTCCGTCCGAAGAAAGACCTGACCGGTGCCGATATGTGGGGCGCCACCATGTTCGACCAACTGGTGTGCCGCGTGATGTTCCATCAGCTGCGCTATGAAGGCATCTTCACGCCGCCATCTGAGCAGGGCACGCTGGTCTTCCCGGGTAACCTGGGGATGTTTGAATGGGGCGGGATCTCGGTTGATCCTAACCGTCAGGTGGCGATCGCCAACCCGATGGCATTACCGTTCGTCTCTAAGCTTATCCCTCGCGGTCCGGGTAACCCGATGGAGCAGCCGAAAGATGCGAAAGGTAGCGGTACAGAAGCGGGCATTCAGCCGCAGTACGGCGTACCGTATGGCGTGACGCTGAACCCGTTCCTTTCGCCGTTTGGCCTACCGTGTAAACAACCTGCATGGGGTTATATTTCTGCGCTGGACCTAAAAACCAATCAGGTTGTGTGGAAAAAACGTATTGGTACACCACAGGACAGCATGCCGTTCCCGATGCCGATTCCCGTACCGTTCAATATGGGTATGCCAATGCTGGGTGGTCCGATTTCCACCGCCGGTAACGTGCTGTTCATCGCGGCGACCGCAGATAACTACCTGCGCGCGTACAACATGACCAACGGTGAAAAACTGTGGCAAGGCCGTCTGCCGGCAGGTGGACAAGCGACGCCGATGACCTATGAAGTTGATGGCAAGCAGTATGTTGTTATCTCTGCGGGCGGTCACGGTTCGTTTGGTACGAAGATGGGCGACTATATTGTCGCGTATGCTCTGCCTGACGACGTGAAATAAAAGCAAAAAGGCAACTTCGGTTGCCTTTTTAGTGTCTGTTCCCCTCTCCCGTGGGAAAGGGCCAGGGTGAGGGCATCAGTCCGCACAAGGTAAAAGCATAAAGGCAACCTAGGTTGCCTTTTTAATGTCTGTTCCCCTCTCCCGTGGGAAAGGGCCAGGGTGAGGGCATCAGACGACGCAAGGTAAAAGCAAAAAGGCAACGTCAGTTGCCTTTTTAATGTCTGTTCCCTCTCCTATGGGAGAGGGCCAGGGTGAGGGCATCAGTCCGCACAAGGTAAAAGCATAAAGGCAACCTCGCTTGCCTTTTTAGTGTCTGTTCCCCTCTCCCGTGGGAGAGGGCCAGGGTAAGGGCATCAGCCCGCACAAGGTAAAAGCAAAAAGGCAACCTCGGTTGCCTTTTTAGTGTCTGTTCCCCTCTCCCGTGGGAGAGGGCCAGGGTGAGGGCATCAGGTGACGCAGATCTACACCGTAAATCCGAGCATCATTCCCGTATCTTCGTGCTCCAGCAGATGACAGTGCGCCATATAGGCGAACTCTTTCGGCGCGTCGTGATCAAATTTCACCAGCACCTCGCTCACGCCACCCTCCACGCGAACTGTGTCTTTCCAGCCCGTGCGATGAGCCGCTGGCGCATTGCCATTCTCGGATAAAATGCGGAACTGCGTGCCGTGAATATGGAACGGATGCAGCATCATGTCGCCTTCACCCGAAATCACCCAGCGCTCATACTGCCCTTTCGCGGCGGCAAACATCGGCGTGTCCATATCAAAGGCTTTGCCGTTGATACGGTTCGCGTTGTGGAAATCAAATTGATGATCGCCGTGATTCATTCCAGCCATTTTCCCATGGCTCATATTCATATGGCCCATCATTTGCCCGTGCTGCATTCCGGCCATCGCCTGGTCGCCGTATTTATTCATCAGCGCCTGCATACCCATCATGTCGAGCATCGGATCCATAGAGAGCTGGAGTTTACGCTGCGTTAATCCCTCCAGGGACGGCAGCGCAGGCATGGCAGCGAGCGTGTCTGGCATTTCGCCAGATGCCGTGACCAGCAGTGGCTGAATGCGCAAAACGGGATGCGGTTTGTCGAACGGAGCGACGGCCATGCCCATCTGGCTCACGGGCAGCGTGATAAGGTCAAACGGCTTGCCGTCGCTGATATCCACCAGCACTTCAAAACGCTCGCCCATCAGCATCGGCAGCTCATTGACCTTCACTGGCTCGGCCAGCAACCCACCATCGCTGGCTATGACATACAGTGGCCGCTTATCGCTGGTGGCAAAATTGAGTGAACGCGCGTTACACCCGTTGAGCAGGCGCAGGCGCAGCCAGCCTTTCGGCGCGGCGTGTTGCGGATAGATCGCGCCGTTGGTCAGCAGCGTGTCGCCAAACCAGCCGACCGCCGCCGTCATCACATCCAGTTGATAATCGATTTGCCCGTCGGCATTGAATTTTTTGTCCTGCACGATGACCGGTACATCGTCGATGCCCCACTGTTTTGGCAGGCGCAACATGCGGCTTTCGTCATCTTCAATCAGCACCAGCCCCGCCAGCCCCATCGCTACCTGGTGGCCCGTTTTACCGTGTTGATGGGGGTGGAACCAACAGGTCGCGGCGCGCTGTTCAGGCGTAAAGGTTACCGTGCGCTGACCGCCCGCTTTAATGACGCCCTGCGGCCCACCGTCCACTTCGCCCGGAACCTCCAGGCCATGCCAGTGGAGCGTCGTCTCTTCGGCAAGCGTGTTGTGAATATTAACCGTGACCTCTTTGCCCCTGCGTAATTGAAGGGCAGGCCCAAGCAAATTGCCGTTATATCCCCATGTGGTGGCGTTATGAGGTCCAAAGGCAGATTTTCCCGACTGTACGACGAGCTGAATGCGGCTGCGCGCATCTGCGGCCAATAAATCAGGGATCGGTAATGCGGGTCTGTCGACGGCAAAAGCGGCGCGACTCCAGAGCGGTAATGCGCTGGCAGCCCCCAACACAGCTGAATATTTCAAAAAATCACGACGTTGCATGTTCATTCCCTTTTTTCGTGCAGGCGATATTTTGAGCTTAAACCCTCCCCTAACCGGAAGGTCAAGTAAAGTGGCAATAATAAAGGTCGTCTCGCTGGTCGCAAGTATGCTAACGTTAAATTTCCGTGATGCAGTGGTAGAAGCAATGAAGACGTTTTTCAGGACAATTTTGTTCACCAGCCTGATGGCTATGTGTGCGAACAGTTATGCGCTAAGTGAAAATGAAGCGGAAGATATGGCCGATTTAACGGCGGTTTTCGTTTTCCTGAAAAACGATTGCGGTTACCAGAATTTACCCAATGGGCAGATTCGTCGCGCACTGGTCTTTTTTGCCCAGCAGAATCAATGGGATCTCAGCAACTACGATAGCTTTGACATGAAGGCGCTCGGTGAAGACAGTTACCGCGATTTAAGCGGCATTGGCATTCCTGTCGCGAAAAAATGCAAAGCGCTGGCCCGCGATTCGCTCAGCCTGCTCGCCTACGTAAAGTAACCTTCCCGACGCCCCTTTGTTGAAATAATGGCCGTGCTTGCGCGGTTCTTGTTCGCTATGATGTTGCGCCCATTTTGCGTGGGTGTAATAGATATTAACAAAGGAGGGTTCAGCTCATGACCGATAACACAGTGTGGCACGAAACGCTGCATGACCAGTTTGGTCAGTACTTTGCCGTGGATAACGTGCTTTATCACGAGAAAACCGATCATCAGGATTTGATCATTTTCGAGAACGCCGCATTTGGCCGCGTGATGGCGCTGGATGGCGTGGTGCAAACCACCGAGCGTGATGAGTTTATTTATCACGAGATGATGACCCATGTGCCATTACTGGCGCACGGACACGCAAAACATGTGCTGATTATCGGCGGTGGCGACGGCGCAATGCTGCGCGAAGTATCTCGCCATAAATCTATCGAAACGATCACCATGGTGGAAATCGACGCCGGTGTCGTCTCGTTCTGCCGCCAGTATCTGCCCAATCACAACGCTGGCAGCTATGACGATCCGCGCTTTACGCTGGTGATCGACGACGGCGTCAATTTTGTGAATCAGACCCAGCAAACGTTTGACGTGATCATCTCCGATTGCACCGATCCGATAGGGCCTGGCGCAACGCTCTTCACCTCGTCGTTCTACGAAGGCTGCAAACGCTGCCTGAATCCTGGCGGGATTTTCGTTGCTCAGAACGGCGTCTGCTTCCTGCAGCAAGACGAAGCGATCGACAGCCATCGCAAACTGAGCCATTACTTCGGTGATGTCAGTTTCTATCAGGCTGCTATTCCTACCTATTATGGCGGGATCATGACCTTCGCGTGGGCAACGGACAACGACGTATTGCGCCATCTCTCCACCGAGATCATTGCTGCACGCTTTCATCAGACCCACCTGAAATGCCGTTATTACAATCCGGCCGTCCACACGGCAGCGTTCGCCCTACCGCAATATTTGCAAGATGCACTGTCCCCTAAGGAGGTGAGCTAAATTGAAAAAGCTGAAACTGCATGGCTTTAACAACCTGACCAAAAGCCTGAGTTTTTGTATTTACGATATCTGCTACGTCAAAACCGCAGAAGAGCGCGATGGTTATATCGCCTATATCGACGAACTCTATAACGCCAACCGTCTGACCGAAATTCTGTCAGAAACCTGCTCCATCATCGGAGCCAATATTCTGAACATTGCGCGTCAGGATTATGAGCCGCAAGGCGCGAGCGTCACCATCCTGGTGAGCGAAGAGCCCGTCGATCCACAGCTTATCGATCCGACCGAACATCCAGGCCCCCTGCCAGAGGCTGTGGTGGCTCATCTCGATAAAAGCCACATCTGCGTACATACCTATCCGGAAAGCCACCCAGAAGCCGGGCTGTGCACTTTCCGTGCCGATATCGAAGTGTCGACCTGCGGCGTGATTTCACCGCTCAATGCGTTGAATTATCTGATCCACCAGCTTGAATCCGATATCGTGACGATTGATTATCGCGTGCGTGGTTTTACCCGTGATATCAACGGCATGAAGCATTTTATCGATCATGAAATTAACTCGATTCAGAACTTTATGTCTGAGGACATGAAGGGGCTGTACGACATGATGGATGTGAACGTGTATCAGGAAAATATCTTCCACACCAAGATGCTGCTTAAGGAGTTCGACCTTAAGCACTACATGTTCCATACCCAGCCGGAAGATTTAAGCGAAGAAGAGCGAAAGGTCATCACCGACCTGCTCTGGAAAGAGATGCGCGAAATCTACTACGGCCGCAATATTCCGGCCGTGTAAAACACGCCAGGAGCAAGGATGCTCCAGTGCGTTACTTCTGTTGCATAAACTCACGATAGGCTTTCACGACCTGTAGAAAATCCTCCACGCCGCACAGCGAGAAACTCTCTTCATCGTAATAACTCATTCCCTCTTCCATTTCGTCGCCCGAGATTTCCATCTGGTTGGCGCGCACCATGACTTCTTCACCGTCCATCCATAAGGTGTATTCGTGTCCAATACGCTGCCAGGACCGCTCGCTGCCTTTTATTGTACGTGCCGCTTGTTCCACCTCATCGAGCAACGCGAGGTTTTCTTTCACCTCTTCGTTAAACCAGTGCCCGACCACTTCGTGGCCCATCGACATACGCACTTTCACCCCACCGGTGATGTCGCGTAAGAATTCGTAATCCATCGTATTTTCCTCTGCAAAGCCAATAACGTAATTATCGCAGCAGAGAGGAAGAAAAAAAGCGGAACGCGTGGGAGGAATGAAAATAAAAAGGTGAGAGCAAGACGTTGCTGTCTGATGCCCTCACCTTAGCCCTTTCCCGTGGGAAAGGATGCAAACACGCAAAACCGTCTCTGGGAGACGGTTTACTGTTTATACTGCCGTCTGGAAAATCACGCCGTCGGCTTTCTCGGTGTACTGAGAGAGCTTGTCGAAGTTCAGATAACGGTAGGTATCCACCGCCGTCTTATCTACCTGCGCCACGAAGGTCTGGTACTCTTCCGGCGTTGGCAGTTTACCAATCAGCGCCGCAACAGCCGCCAGTTCCGCAGAAGCCAGGAAGACGTTCGCGCCAGTTCCTAAACGGTTCGGGAAGTTACGGGTCGACGTAGAAACCACCGTTGAGCCGTCCGCCACACGCGCCTGGTTGCCCATGCACAGGGAACAGCCAGGAATTTCGATACGTGCACCGCTCTTACCAAACACGCTGTAGTAGCCTTCTTCGGTCAGCTGCGCGGCATCCATACGGGTTGGCGGAGCCACCCACAGACGCGTTGGCAGTTGGCCTTTATGCGTATCCAGCAGCTTACCAGCAGCACGGAAGTGGCCGATGTTGGTCATGCAGGAACCGATAAACACTTCGTCGATCTTTTCGCCCTGAACGGCAGACAGCGGACGCGCATCGTCAGGATCGTTTGGTGCGCACAGGATTGGCTCTTTGATATCCGCCAGATCGATGTCGATTACTGCGGCATATTCAGCATCAGCATCGGCTTCGAGCAGTTGCGGATCCGCCAGCCATTTTTCCATGCCCTGGATGCGACGCTCCAGCGTACGACGATCGCCGTAGCCTTCTGCGATCATCCACTTCAGCAGCACGATATTTGAGGTGAGATACTCAATAATCGGTTCCTGATTGAGCTTGATGGTACAGCCCGCAGCAGAACGCTCAGCGGAGGCATCGGTCAACTCGAACGCCTGCTCCACTTTCAGATCCGGCAGACCTTCAATCTCAAGGATGCGGCCAGAGAAGATGTTGATTTTACCTTTCTTCTCAACGGTCAGTAGACCCTGTTTGATTGCGTACAGCGGGATCGCATGCACCAGGTCACGCAGCGTAATGCCAGGCTGCATTTTGCCTTTGAAACGCACCAGAACGGATTCCGGCATGTCCAGCGGCATCACGCCCGTTGCAGCAGCAAATGCCACCAGACCAGAACCCGCCGGGAAGGAGATCCCAATCGGGAAACGGGTATGGGAGTCACCGCCAGTACCGACAGTGTCCGGCAGCAGCATGCGGTTCAGCCACGAGTGGATAACTCCATCGCCAGGACGCAGCGAGACGCCGCCACGGTTCATGATGAAGTCAGGCAGCGTGTGGTGCGTGGTCACATCAACCGGTTTTGGATACGCAGCCGTATGACAGAACGATTGCATAACCAGATCGGAAGAAAAGCCCAGGCACGCCAGATCTTTCAGTTCATCACGGGTCATCGGGCCGGTGGTGTCCTGAGAACCGACAGACGTCATCTTCGGCTCGCAGTAAGCACCAGGACGAACGCCCGTCACGCCACATGCGCGGCCAACCATTTTTTGCGCCAGAGAATAGCCGCGATCGCTTTCCGCCACGTCTTTCGCCTGACGGAAAATGTCACTCTGCGGCAGACCCAAAGCTTCGCGCGCTTTGGTCGTCAGGCCACGGCCGATAATCAGTGGGATACGACCGCCTGCACGGACTTCATCAACCAGAACGTCGGTTTTCAGTTCAAACGTTGCCAGCAGTTCGTTGGTTTCGTGGTTACGCACTTCACCTTTGAACGGGTAAACGTCAATCACGTCGCCCATATTCAGGTTATTAACGTCCACTTCGATTGGCAGAGCGCCTGCATCTTCCATGGTGTTAAAGAAGATAGGGGCAATTTTGCCGCCGAGGCACAGGCCGCCGCCGCGCTTGTTTGGGACATGAGGAATATCATCGCCCATGAACCACAGCACGGAGTTGGTCGCAGATTTACGTGAAGAACCGGTTCCTACGACGTCACCGACGTAGGCCAGCGGGAAGCCTTTTTTAGCCAATTCTTCGATTTGCGTGATCGGCCCAACAGCGCCAGGCTGATCCGGCACAATTCCCTCACGGGCATTTTTCAACATTGCCAGGGCGTGCAGCGGGATATCCGGGCGAGACCAGGCATCCGGTGCTGGAGACAGGTCATCAGTGTTCGTTTCGCCGGTCACTTTGAATACGGTGACGGTCATTTTTTCTGCCAGCGCTGGACGGTTCAGGAACCATTCAGCATCAGCCCATGACTGCATAACCTGTTTTGCGTAGCGGTTGCCTGCTTTTGCTTTTTCTTCAACATCGTAGAAGTTGTCGAACATCAGCAGCGTTTGAGAAAGCGCTTTGGCAGCAATCGGTGCCAGCGTTTCACTTTCCAGCGCGTCAATCAGCGGATGAATGTTATAGCCGCCCTGCATGGTGCCGAGCAGTTCAATCGCTTTTTCAGGGGTGACCAGTGGGGAGGTTGCTTCGCTTTTCGCAATCGCAGCAAGAAAACCGGCTTTCACATAGGCTGCTTCATCTACGCCAGGCGGTACACGGTTGATCAGCAAATCTAACAGGAATTCTTCTTCGCCCGCAGGCGGATTCTTCAGCAGCTCGACGAGCGCGGCCATTTGGGTTGCATCTAAAGGTTTCGGTACAATTCCCTCGGCGGCACGTTCTGCTACGTGCTTACGGTATTCTTCTAGCACGACGGTTCTCCTCGCTCTCATTATCATAATGCGGCATACACGTTGTGTTTCCAGGCTTATCTTCACGCTCCTGTGAGACAGCAGTTTGTAGGGTAAATGCCCGATACCGCGTCGGGCAGCATAGCAGGATTTCTACACAGTGTTAATGTGTTTACAAAAAAGCAACATTAAATAGTTTGCTGAATCGTTAAGGATGGTATAGCGGGGAACCGGGACGGATTTAAGGAACAAAAAAACCGCTTTTCAGCGGTTAGTTTGTTGCCGTGCGGTGGTAGCACACCGGGCTGGCAGTTGTGTGGCAATTCCTCACACAATGAATTTTGCTCTTCAGATTATTGAGTTGCAAGCGACATTTTCATTTTTGCACAACGCTTTCCCATTCTGAATGAAACTCAATGAAATTTCATTTCCTCCCTTTTGAAAGCATATTCGATCCGCTAATGTCCACCTCGGCCTGCTTCGCTGGTGTAGCAACCAGTCACCGGGTCCGGGAGCAGTTCCGTAACCTACGTGGCAATTCCTCATTTGCCTGGCTCTGCCTTTCCCGGTGAAGAATGAGCCTGCGTAGCCCGTCAGGAACGCACGCAATGGAGATGCGAATATCTACGCTGATCGTTGTGACCGGTTTACTGCTGACAATACTCCACGGTGGCTGGAACATATCCGACATCACGGTGCTGTTTGTGGTTAATCTCGGCAAGTAGCTCCCGGCCGCTCGTAAGAGCGGCCTTTTGAAATCCCAACGCTGTTTAATCTTTCGCATATAATTTGTGTAATAAATGCTCACACTCTTTATCCGGACACTTCGGGCGGTTTCCCAAGATTCGTCAAAACGCAAAAACACGGGTGAATATACTCGCGGCAACAAAAACGCCAATCGGCACTGCTTACGCTGGAGTCACACTATGAAGTTGCCCTTTAAGCCACACCTGATTGTGCTGTTATGCAGTGCCGGGCTGTTAGCCGCGTCCGGCGTTATGTTTGTGAAAAGCCGCGCACCACAGACAGTCTCCACACCGTCAGCAACGGCTCCGCCCGCAGCGCCAGAACCCGCGGCCCAGCCCCCCGCACCTGTCATCGCACCAACCTATACCGCTGCGCAAATTGATCAGTGGACCGCCCCTATCGCGCTCTACCCTGACGCGCTGCTGTCGCAAATCCTCATGGCCTCTACTTATCCGGCGAACGTCATCCAGGCCGCACAATGGTCGAAAGACAATCCTAAAATGCAGGGTGATGCGGCCATTCAGGCGGTGAGTGGCCAACCGTGGGATCCGAGTGTTAAATCGCTGGTCGCCTTTCCACAGCTGATGTCACTGATGGGGGAAAACCCACCGTGGATCCAGAATCTCGGCGACGCGTTCCTCGCACAACCCAAAGACGTCATGGATTCCGTGCAACGCTTGCGTTTGCTAGCGCAGCAGACAGGTGCGCTGCAATCGACGCCGCAGCAAACGGTCACAACCGAGAAGAAAACGGCACCCGCGCAGACGGCCAACACCCCATCAAACGCGACCGTCACGACAACGAATCCAACGGTGATCAAGATCGAATCCGCCGATCCGCAGGTGGTCTACGTCCCGACGTATAATCCCGCCACGGTCTACGGCACCTGGCCCAACGCAAGCTATCCGCCAGTCTATCTACCGCCATCACCCGGCGAGCAATTTACGGATAGCCTGGTAAAAGGCCTCGGGTTCAGCCTGGGCGTCGCAACGACCTACGCGATTTTCAGCAATATCGACTGGGATGACGACGATGACTGGGATCATCACCACCACGACAATGATTACGACCGAAACGGCAGTTATAACCGTAACGGTAATAACAACATCAATATCAACGTCGACAATTTCAATAAAATCAGCGGGGAGCGTTTAACGGACGCCAATCGCAACTGGCAGCATAACCCAGCTTATCGTGAAGGCGTGCCCTATCCGACTACCCAGCTCAATAGCCGCTTCCATCCCACCAACACGGCGACAGGGTTGAGCGCCACGCAGCAAAAACCGGCGAATCGCGATAACCAACGGCAGGCGGCGCTGGCCCAGGTACAACAATCGACGGGCAAAACGCTGTCTCAAACGCAGCGTCCGGCAACAAAAGATGCACAGCGTCAGGCCTCGAACGCTCAGCTTAAACAGATCTCCCAGCGTAATAATTATCGCGGGTACGACAACAAACCGCAGACCGCGCAGAGAACGACCAATAAAGCGCAGCGTGACAACCGTCAGACAGCATCTCAGCGCCCTGAAAAACGCGTTTCGCCAACCGCCCAGCAGCGAAACACGCAGCCTCGCGCCAATGCTTTGAGCGGGAACGATAGCCGCTCAGGGAACTGGCAGTCGCAACAGCAACGTGGCTCGCAAAGCCGCAAAATGGCATCCCGCCCTCAGCAGCCAGCGCGACAAATGCCTGCTGGCCGTACTGAACACCGTGAACTCCGTCATCGCTAAGGGAATCGACATGAAAAAGAAAATACTCGGTGGAATGATGCTGTTCATGGTTTCCACTTTTGCGCTCGCACAGCAGCACTTCAGTACGCCCGATCAGGCGACCGATGCCCTGGCAAAAGCCATCAGCGAGCAAAATGAAGGCGAAATGAAGAACTTGCTTGGGGAGGACTGGCGCAATTTCTTGCCACCTGAAGGGGTCGACCCTGAAGCCGTGGATCGCTTTTTACGTGACTGGAAGGTAAATCACTCTACGGTTGTTGCGGGGGATATCGCGCATCTGGTGGTGGGCGATAGCAACTGGCAATTGCCTATCCCCGTCGTGAAGGGCGAATCCGGCTGGCAGTTTGACATGCACAAGGCAGCCGATGAGATCCTGACGCGTGAAATTGGTCGCAACGAACTGGCCGCTATCGAAGCGCTTCATGCTTACGTTGATGCCCAGCAAAGCTATTACGCGCTCAACCAAACCTATGCGCAGAAAATTATCAGCTCAGAAGGGAAAAAAGACGGTCTCTACTGGCCTGTCTCCCCAGGCGAAGCGCCAAGTCCGCTTGGCCCGGCGTTTAGTCCACAGGTGCCAGGCACGGGTTATCACGGCTATCGTTTCCGCATTCTGCCTGATAAAAACAACGGTTTTGCGATGATTGCCTGGCCCGTCAGCTACGGTCAGACAGGCGTGATGAGTTTTGTGATTAACCAGGATGACAACGTTTATCAGGCCAATCTGGGCGATGAAACGCAGCAAAAAGCGGAGGCGACAACGGCGTACCATCCGGATAAAAACTGGCAGCGCGTCACACCATAAAAAAAGCCGCTCAGTTGAGCGGCTTTTTACGGGTCAGAAGATTATTTCTTCTTAGCTTTCGCGTTTGGCAGGTCGGTGATGCTACCTTCAAACACTTCTGCCGCCAGGCCCACTGACTCGTGCAGAGTCGGGTGCGCGTGGATGGTCAGCGCGATGTCTTCAGCGTCACAACCCATTTCGATTGCCAGACCGATCTCACCCAGCAGCTCGCCGCCGTTGGTGCCGACAATCGCACCACCGATGACACGGTGAGTTTCTTTGTCGAAGATCAGTTTGGTCACGCCGTCAGCGCAATCAGAAGCGATAGCACGGCCAGAAGCAGCCCACGGGAAGGTGGCGGTTTCATAGCTGATACCTTTTTCTTTCGCTTCTTTCTCGGTCAGACCCACCCAGGCGACTTCTGGCTCGGTGTACGCGATCGATGGGATCACTTTCGGATCGAAGTAGTGCTTCATGCCCGCGATAACTTCTGCGGCAACGTGGCCTTCGTGAACACCTTTATGCGCCAGCATTGGCTGACCAACGATATCGCCGATAGCAAAGATGTGCGGCACGTTGGTGCGCAGCTGTTTGTCCACGCGGATAAAGCCACGGTCGTCAACTTCAACGCCCGCTGCGCCTGCATCCAGGTTTTTACCGTTCGGCACACGGCCGATAGCAACCAGCACCGCGTCGTAACGCTGCGCTTCGCCAGGGGCTTTTTTGCCTTCCATGGAAACGTAAATACCGTCTTCTTTTGCTTCAACGGCCGTTACTTTGGTTTCCAGCATCAGGTTGAATTTCTTGCTGATGCGTTTGGTGAAGACTTTAACGATGTCTTTGTCAGCAGCCGGGATTACCTGGTCGAACATTTCAACCACGTCAATCTCTGAACCCAGCGCATGATAAACGGTCGCCATTTCCAGACCGATGATACCGCCACCCATAACCAGCAGACGCTTAGGTACGGATTTCAGCTCCAGCGCATCGGTGGAGTCCCACACGCGTGGATCTTCATGTGGAATGAACGGCAGTTCAATCGGACGGGAACCCGCCGCGATGATCGCATTGTCAAAGTTGATCACGGTTTTACCGTTTTCGCCTTCAACTTCCAGAGTGTTTGCTCCGGTAAATTTACCCAGACCGTTAACCACTTTCACTTTACGGCCTTTCGCCATACCAGCCAGACCGCCGGTCAGTTGGGTGATAACTTTTTCTTTCCAGGTACGAATTTTGTCGATATCGGTTTTCGGCTCGCCGAAGACGATACCGTGATCGGCCAGCGCTTTGGCTTCTTCGATAACTTTGGCAACGTGCAGCAGCGCTTTTGAAGGGATACAGCCGACGTTCAGACAAACACCACCAAGGGTGCTGTAACGTTCTACGATGACGGTTTCCAGACCTAAATCCGCGGCGCGGAATGCTGCGGAGTAACCTGCTGGGCCTGCCCCAAGTACCACGACCTGAGTTTTGATTTCTGTGCTCATCATGACCTCTTAATTTATACCCGTCGTCCACCGGGTCGTTCTATCCGCCCGCAGTTTACAAAATTGTTAACAATTTTGAAACAACAAACGGCTCACGAAATATCGCTTTCGCCAGTAACCTCACAACCTTCATGAGATTAGAAGACAAAAAGCCGGCCGATTGGCCGGCTTTTCGATTACATCACCAGGCGGCGAATGTCGCTCAGGGTGTTGTTGATGATGGTGATAAAGCGCGCACCATCAGCCCCATCGATCACGCGGTGGTCGAAGGAAAGAGAGATTGGCATCATCAGACGCGGCACGAACTCTTTACCATTCCACACAGGTTCCATCGCGGATTTGGAAACCCCGAGGATTGCCACTTCCGGCGCGTTAACGATCGGTGCGAAGTGGGTGGTACCCAGGCCGCCGATGCTGGAGATAGTGAAGCAACCGCCCTGCATTTCGCCGGCAGTCAGCTTACCATCACGCGCTTTCTTGGAAATCACGGTCAGTTCACGGGACAGCTCAGTAATGCTCTTCTTGTTCACGTCTTTGAAGACTGGAACAACCAGACCATTTGGCGTATCAACCGCAACACCGATGTTGATGTATTTCTTCAGCGTCAGACGCTGCGCGTCTTCAGACAGAGAGCTGTTGAAACGAGGCATCTGCTCAAGCGCCGCAGCAACCGCTTTCATGATGAAGACCACTGGCGTGAATTTCACATCCAGACGGCGCTTCTCAGCTTCTGCGTTCTGCTGTTTACGGAACGCTTCCAGATCGGTGATATCAGTTTTGTCGAAGTGCGTAACGTGCGGGATCATCACCCAGTTACGGCTCAGGTTCGCACCAGAGATTTTCTGAATACGGCCCAGCTCAACTTCTTCCACTTCACCAAACTTGCTGAAGTCCACTTTCGGCCATGGCAGCATACCCGGGATACCGCCGCCGGTCGCAGCAGGTGCCGCTTCAGCGCGTTTCACCGCGTCTTTCACGTAAGTCTGAACGTCTTCGCGCAGGATACGACCTTTACGGCCAGTCCCTTTCACTTTCGCCAGGTTTACGCCGAACTCGCGTGCCAGACGGCGAATCAGCGGAGTCGCGTGAACGTAAGCGTCGTTTTCAGCGAACTCAGATTTGCCTTCAGCTTTAGCAGCAGGTGCAGCCGCTTTTGAAGCTTGCGCCGGTGCGGCAGCAGCAGGTGCTGGAGCAGCAGCCGGAGCCGCCGCAGGGGCCGCGCCTTCCACTTCGAAGACCATAATCAGAGAACCGGTAGACACTTTGTCGCCAGTGCTGATTTTAATTTCTTTCACAGTACCTGCGAACGGAGCCGGGACTTCCATAGAGGCTTTGTCGCCTTCTACGGTGATCAGTGATTGCTCAGCGGCAACTTTGTCGCCCACTTTCACCATCACTTCAGTCACTTCAACTTCGTCACCGCCGATATCCGGAACGTTAACGTCTTTCGCACCAGAGGCCGCTGGTGCAGCCGCAGCAGGAGCCGCTTCTGCTTTAGCCGGAGCCGCAGCAGGTGCAGCACCCGCCACTTCGAAGACCATGATCAGGGAGCCGGTAGACACTTTATCGCCGGTGTTGATTTTGATCTCTTTCACCACGCCTGCGAACGGAGCCGGGACTTCCATAGAGGCTTTGTCGCCTTCTACGGTAATCAGGGACTGTTCAGCCGCAACGGTGTCGCCGACTTTAACCATGATCTCAGTGACTTCAACTTCGTCGCCGCCGATATCCGGTACGTTAACGTCTTTTGCAGCCGCGGCTGCTGGTGCCGCAGCCGGAGCTGCCGCTTCTTTCTTCTCTTCCTGCGCAGGTGCAGCAGTTGCTGCACCGTCGGCGGAATCGAAAATCATGATCAGTTTGCCAGTCTCGGTTTTATCGCCAACAGAGACTTTAATCTCTTTCACGATGCCAGCCTGAGGAGACGGGACTTCCATAGAGGCTTTGTCGCCTTCTACGGTGATCAGCGACTGTTCAGCTTCAACTTTGTCGCCTACTTTGACCAGGATCTCGGTGATTTCAACTTCATCAGCCCCGATGTCCGGTACATTGATTTCGATAGCCATTATTCTTTTACCTCTTACGCCAGACGCGGGTTAACTTTATCTGCATCGATGTTGAATTTGGTAATTGCTTCTGCAACCACTTTCTTATCGATTTCGCCACGTTTAGCCAGTTCGCCCAGCGCTGCTACGACCACATAAGAAGCATCAACTTCGAAGTGGTGACGCAGGTTTTCACGGCTGTCGGAGCGACCGAAGCCATCGGTACCCAGTACGCGGTAATCATCAGCCGGTACATAAGTACGAACCTGCTCGGCGAACAGTTTCATATAGTCAGTAGATGCCACTGCCGGTGCGTCGTTCATCACCTGAGCGATGTACGGAACGCGTGGAGTTTCGAGTGGGTGCAGCATGTTCCAGCGCTCACAATCCTGGCCATCACGCGCCAGTTCAGTGAAGGAGGTCACGCTGTACACATCGGAACCGACACCGTAGTCGTTTGCCAGGATCTGCGCTGCTTCACGAACGTGACGCAGGATAGAACCGGAGCCCAACAGCTGAACTTTACCTTTGCTACCCGCAACGGTTTCGAGTTTGTAGATACCTTTACGGATACCTTCCTCGGCACCTTCCGGCATCGCCGGCATGTGGTAGTTTTCGTTCAGCGTGGTGATGTAGTAGTAAACGTTCTCTTGCGCTTCACCGTACATACGCACCAGACCGTCATGCATGATGACTGCCACTTCGTACGCGTAAGACGGGTCATAAGAGATACAGTTCGGGATAGTCAGAGACTGAATGTGGCTGTGGCCATCTTCGTGCTGCAGACCTTCGCCGTTCAGCGTTGTACGACCGGAAGTACCACCGACCAGGAAGCCGCGAGCCTGTTGGTCGCCAGCCTGCCAGCACAGGTCACCGATACGCTGGAAACCGAACATAGAATAGTAAATGTAGAACGGAATCATCGGCAGGTTGTTGGTGCTGTAAGAGGTCGCAGCAGCCAGCCAGGATGCACCTGCGCCCAGCTCGTTGATACCTTCCTGCAGGATCTGACCTTTCTCGTCTTCTTTGTAGTATGCAACCTGCTCACGGTCCTGCGGGGTGTACTGCTGGCCGTTCGGGCTGTAGATACCGATCTGACGGAACAGACCTTCCATACCGAAAGTACGCGCTTCATCGGCGATGATTGGAACCAGACGATCTTTGATCGACTTGTTTTTCAGCATCACGTTCAGGGCACGAACGAAAGCGATAGTGGTAGAGATCTCTTTGTTCTGCTCTTCCAGCAGCTGGGAGAAATCTTCCAGAGCTGGCAGTTCCAGAGTCTCGGTGAAGTTCACCTGACGGGACGGCAGGTAGCCGTTCAGTTTCTGACGCTGTGCGTGCAGATAGGTGTGTTCTTCAGAGCCTTCCGGGAAGGTGATGTAAGACAGGTTTTCAACTTGCTCGTCGGTGACAGGAACATTGAAGCGATCGCGGATATAACGCACGCCGTCCATGTTCATTTTCTTCACCTGGTGCGCAATGTTTTTACCTTCGGCGGTGTCACCCATGCCATAACCTTTAACGGTATGCGCGAGGATTACAGTGGCTTTGCCTTTGGTGTCTTGTGCGTTTTTCAGTGCTGCGTAGACTTTCTTCGGATCGTGACCACCACGGTTCAGTGCCCAGATCTGATCGTCAGACCAGTCGGCAACCAGCGCTGCGGTTTCAGGGTATTTACCGAAGAAGTGCTCACGAACGTAGGCACCGTTTTTGGATTTGAAGGTCTGATAATCACCATCAACAGTTTCCTGCATCAGTTGCATCAGTTTACCGCTGGTGTCTTTACGCAGCAGTTCATCCCAACGACCGCCCCACATCACTTTAACCACGTTCCAGCCAGCACCGCTGAAGATGCCTTCCAGTTCGTTGATGATCTTGCCGTTGCCGGTTACCGGACCATCCAGACGCTGCAGGTTACAGTTGATGATGAAGCACAGGTTGTCCAGTTTCTCACGGGTTGCGATAGTGATCGCACCTTTTGATTCTGGCTCATCCATCTCGCCGTCGCCCAGGAAGGCGTAAACGGTCTGCTGAGAGGTGTCTTTCAGGCCACGGTGTTCCAGATATTTCAGGAACTTAGCCTGGTAAATAGCACCGATTGGACCCAGACCCATAGATACGGTCGGGAACTGCCAGAATTCTGGCATCAGTTTCGGGTGCGGATAAGAGGACAGACCTTTACCGTGAACTTCCTGACGGAAGTTGTTCATCTGCTCTTCAGTCAGACGACCTTCCAGGAACGCACGTGCGTAAACGCCCGGAGAGATGTGGCCCTGGAAGTACACCAGGTCGCCGCCGTCTTTCTCGGTGCGTGCGCGGAAGAAGTGGTTAAAGCACACTTCATAAACGGTCGCAGAAGACTGGAAGGAAGCCATGTGGCCACCCAGTTCCAGGTCTTTCTTGGATGCGCGCAGAACGGTCATGATCGCGTTCCAGCGAATTGCAGAACGGATACGGCGTTCCAGATCCAGATTGCCCGGGTATTCCGGTTCGTCTTCAACGGCAATCGTGTTTACGTAGTTGCTAGCCCCTGCACCTGCAGCTACTTTCACGCCGCCTTTGCGGGCTTCTGAAAGCAACTCATTAATCAGATACTGAGCACGCTCAACACCTTCTTCACGGATGACCGATTCGATCGCTTGTAGCCAGTCGCGAGTTTCGATCGGATCCACGTCATTTTGGAGACGTTCTGACATGGGGGTATTCCTTATCTATCTAATACGTTGATTTGTCTGGAACCTGTCCCATTGTATTTTCGCTAGAAAATACAATAAGACAGGTTCTGCGTTTAGTTGCCGCGCTCTAAAAAAGGCGCTTAATCCTTTCTTTGCTGTATGCGACGCAGTGAACGCTCGCGACGCGATTGCTCACGGCTGCGGTCCAGCAAGATTTCCTCAATGAAAGCCAGGTGGCGGTGCGACGCTTCACGCGCATGCTCCGGTTCCCCGGCCATTATCGCCTCGAATACACGAGTACGATGGTTGCTGACCAGCGGAAGCATTTCCCGGCGGGCATACAACAATTCAAAATTTTGTCGAACATTCTGGGCCAGCATCGGTTCCATGCAGCGTAGCAGATGGAGGAGTACCACATTGTGAGCCGCTTCGGTGACGGCAATTTGGTACTGGACGACGGCATCGGACTCGGCGTCGAGATCGCCTGACTCTTGTGCCCGCTCAATGGCCTGATGAAGCTCGCGAATACGTTCACGGTCTTCATCATTGCTGCGCAGTGCCGCGTAATAAGCAGCGATACCTTCAAGCGCGTGGCGGGTTTCGAGCAGGTCAAACTGGGATTCTGGGTGGTCAGATAGAAGCTCTACCAGCGGATCGCTGAAGCTCTGCCACAGGCTGTTTTGAACAAAAGTTCCGCCGCCCTGGCGACGAAGCAGCAAGCCCTTGGCTTCGAGACGTTGAATCGCCTCACGCAGAGAGGGACGGGAAACATCGAACTGTTTAGCCAGTTCGCGTTCAGGCGGGAGTTTTTCACCGGGGCGCAGAGTCCCTTCGAGGATCAAAAATTCCAGCTGCTGCTCAATCACATCAGATAGTTTTGGTTGGCGAATTTTGCTGTAGGCCATATTCCCTGTCTTACGCCTTTTTGCCCGGAGTCAATTGGTCTTACCAATTTCATATTCGTATCGCTAAAGTAACAAAGTATTCACCTTCTGTCCATCGTGGTTTTGATTGAAATCAGTAAACCCTGCACATTTTAACAACCTTACAGAAATAACGTTTCAGAAATGTAACTTTGCACAAATGAATTGGTTACCCATAAAGAGGCAGTTTTAACTTAAATGAAACGCAAAATACGCTATCTGAACCGATTCACCATGACAAATAATGAATTTTTAACCCCCAAATGAACCATTTTTATTCTCTATCCAGATAAAAGGGGTTAAGGGCAGCGACTTACAATTGCTTTCTTTTTATTCAACTCGTCATCGACCCTTTATAAAGCAGGTGCATTCGCGGGCGCTTACCACTATTCTGACGCTTACGGAAGACACCTTCCGTTTTTTAGGTCACTTGAACCGTAACGAAATAAATACATGAAATGGAATTTCATAATTACACACGCCATAGCGTGAACATAACAACCACACACGAGGTTTCACATAATGGAAGGTCAACAGCATGGCGATCAGCTGAAGCGCGGCCTTAAGAACCGCCATATTCAGCTTATTGCTCTGGGTGGCGCTATCGGCACCGGCCTGTTTCTGGGCAGCGCGTCCGTTATTCAGTCAGCAGGCCCAGGCATTATTCTCGGCTACGCTATCGCCGGTTTTATCGCGTTCTTAATCATGCGTCAGCTGGGCGAAATGGTCGTTGAAGAGCCGGTAGCGGGTTCCTTCAGCCACTTTGCGTATAAATACTGGGGTGGTTTTGCCGGTTTCGCTTCAGGCTGGAACTACTGGGTGCTGTACGTTTTAGTCGCGATGGCTGAACTCACCGCCGTCGGGAAATACATCCAGTTCTGGTATCCGGAGATCCCAACCTGGGCTTCCGCTGCGGTCTTCTTTGTGCTGATCAATGCCATCAACCTGACCAACGTTAAAGTGTTCGGTGAAATGGAGTTCTGGTTCGCGATTATCAAAGTTATCGCCGTGGTAGCAATGATCATCTTCGGCGGCTGGTTACTGTTCAGCGGTAACGGCGGCCCTCAAGCCACCGTGCGCAACCTGTGGGAGCAAGGCGGTTTCCTGCCTCACGGCATGACCGGTCTGGTGATGATGATGGCGATCATTATGTTCTCGTTTGGCGGCCTTGAGCTGGTGGGTATCACCGCCGCAGAAGCCGATAACCCAGAGCAGAGCATCCCGAAAGCGACCAACCAGGTTATCTACCGTATTCTGATTTTCTATGTGGGTTCACTGGCCGTACTGCTCTCTTTACTGCCGTGGACACGCGTAACCGCTGACACCAGCCCGTTCGTGCTGATCTTCCATGAGCTGGGCGACACCTTCGTGGCAAACGCTCTGAACGTCGTCGTGCTCACCGCAGCGCTGTCCGTTTATAACAGTTGCGTGTACTGCAACAGCCGTATGCTGTTTGGTCTGGCTCAACAGGGCAACGCGCCAAAAGCGCTGCTGAATCTAGACAAGCGTGGCGTGCCGGTGAACACCATTCTGGTTTCCGCAGTAGTGACAGCCCTTTGCGTACTGATTAACTATTTGGCACCGGAATCAGCGTTCGGTCTGCTGATGGCGCTGGTAGTCTCTGCGCTTGTTATCAACTGGGCGATGATCAGCCTGGCACACATCAAGTTCCGTCGTGCCAAACAGCAGCAGGGCGTGAAAACGCGCTTCCCTGCCCTGTTCTATCCCGTCGGAAACTGGGTTTGCCTGGTATTTATGGCGGCGGTGCTGGTGATCATGCTGATGACGCCGGGCATGGCAATCTCCGTTTACCTGATCCCGGTTTGGGTCGTTATTCTGGGTATTGGCTATCTGTTCAAACAGAAGAACGCGAAAACCGTTAAAGCGCATTAATCTCGTCTGACTCAGTGCCCGGCCTCGGGCACTGAGCGTGTTACCTGCCTCACAAATTCTCACCCACAGCGATTTCATCCATATCACCGCCTTTATCTTGCTACGCAAATATTCATTTGCCAGCAAATAATTCTCTCCATACTGCAATTTGGAGAGCTGTCGATGAATAACAATAAACTGTCAGTCAAAGAAAAGATCGGCTATGGGATGGGCGACGCGGGATGCAACATCATCTTCGGCGCCATTATGTTGTTTGTTAACTATTTTTATACGGATATTTTCGGACTCGCGCCTGCTCTGGTTGGCGTTTTACTGCTGTCGGTACGCGTCATCGATGCCATCACTGACCCGATCATGGGCGCGATTGCGGACCGTACCCGCAGTAAATATGGTCGATTTCGTCCATGGTTGCTGTGGATCGCCTTCCCCTACGCCTTGTTCAGCGTGCTGATGTTCACGACCCCAGAGTGGACGTACAACAGCAAAGTTATCTATGCCTTTGTCACTTATTTCCTTCTGTCACTCACCTATACCGCCATCAACATTCCTTACTGTTCGTTAGGCAGTGTGATCACCAACGATCCCAAAGAGCGCGTGGCGTGCCAGTCCTATCGCTTCGTGATGGTCGGCATAGCCACCCTGCTGCTGTCGTTAACCTTGCTGCCGATGGTGGAATATTTCGGCGGGGATAACAAAGCCAAGGGCTATCAGATGGCGATGACCGTGCTGGCGCTTATCGGCACCTGTATGTTCCTGTTCAGCTTCGCGACCGTGCGGGAACGTATTCGCCCGGCGGTTCAAACCAACGACGAACTGAAAAACGATCTGAAAGATGCGTGGAAAAACGATCAGTGGGTGCGCATTTTACTGCTGACGTTATGCAACGTCTGCCCGGGCTTTATCCGCATGGCGGCGACGATGTATTACGTCACCTGGGTCATGGGGCAAAGCACCCATTTTGCGACGGTGTTTATCAGCCTTGGCGTCGTCGGGATGATGCTCGGAAGCATGCTGGCGAAGGTCCTGACCGACCGCTGGTGTAAACTGAAAGTGTTCTTCTGGACCAATATCGCGCTCGCGATTTTCTCCTGCGCGTTTTATTTCTTCGATCCCAAAGCCACGACGACGATTGTCGTGCTCTACTTCCTGCTGAACATTCTGCATCAGATCCCATCCCCGCTGCACTGGTCGCTGATGGCGGATGTGGACGATTACGGCGAGTGGAAAACCGGCAAACGCATCACCGGGATCAGCTTCTCCGGCAATATTTTCTTCCTGAAGCTGGGGCTGGCGATTGCCGGTGCGATGGTGGGCTTTCTGCTCTCCTGGTACGGCTATGACGCCGGTGCAAAAGCGCAAAGCACCGAGGCGATCAACGGCATCGTCTTGCTCTTTACCGTGATTCCGGGCGTGGGTTATCTGCTCACAGCGGGTGTGGTACGCCTGTTGAAAGTGGATCGTGAAACGATGAAGCAAATTCAGGAAGACCTTGAGAAGCGCCGCACCAACTACCGCGAGCTGAGCGACTATCAGGAACTGAAAACGGCTGAGACAAAATAAGGAAGCCCCATGCATAACTGGCCAAATCCCTTTATCGAACAACGTGCCGACCCGTATATTTTGCATCACGAGGGGCAATACTATTTCATTGCCTCGGTGCCAGAGTACGACAGGCTGGCCCTTCGCCGCGCCGACTCGCTGGAAGGATTGCGCAGCGTAAAAGAAGTGGTGGTGTGGCAGAAGCCGGACACCGGCCCGATGAGTGAGCTCATTTGGGCCCCGGAACTGCACCACATCGATGGAAAGTGGTACATCTATTTTGCCGCGACCCACACTCAAGCGCTGGATAAGCTGGGTATGTTCCAGCACCGGATGTTTGCCCTTGAAGGCACAGGCGACGATCCGCTAACCGCAAAATGGGTTGAGAAAGGGCAAATCAAAACACCGTTTGATACCTTTGCGCTAGACGCCACTACCTTTGTTCATCAGGGCAAACGCTGGTATCTGTGGGCGCAGAAAGCCCCGGATATCTCGGGTAATTCCAATCTGTATCTGTGCGAAATGGAAAATCCGTGGACGCTGAAAGGCGATCCCGTGATGCTGAGTAAACCGGAGTATGACTGGGAATGCCGCGGATTTTGGGTTAACGAAGGCCCGGCGGTTTTAGTGCACGGCAACAAACTATTTATCAGCTATTCCGCCAGTGCGACGGATGAGAACTACTGCATGGGGCTGCTGTGGATAGACATGAATGCCAATCCAAAAAACCCGCAAAACTGGCACAAAGCGCCGCGTCCAGTGTTCACCACCAGCTACGAAAATCGTCAGTACGGGCCGGGGCATAACAGCTTCACGCAGACGCCGGACGGAGAAGATGTGCTGGTGTATCACGCGCGAAATTATACCGAAATTGAAGGCGATCCGCTGTACGATCCCAACCGTCATACCCGTCTGAAATGGGTTCGCTGGGACGAAAACGGGATGCCCGATTTTGGCATCCCGCCCGCAGATACGCTTTAATTGACGCGGTACGCTGGGTTAAACCAGCGTGCCGTAGATGGTCAGCAGCGCGACCAGCACCACAATCACAAACGAGGTTTTCTTCGCCATCGATACCGCCGCTTTTGGGGTCTCGACTTTATCCGTATGCGGTTCGCGCGCAAGTGAGAATTGCGCCAGGCGAGTTAGCACCTGATACTGCGACGTATGGCGATCGGCAAGCGAAGCAAACCACGCCGGAAGCGCTTTCTCTCCGTGACCGATCAACGCATACACGACGCCCACCAGACGCACCGGCAGCCAGTCCAGCACATGAAGAATACCGTCGATACCTGATTGCAAACGTTCATGCGGCGTCAGGTAACGGGCAAGCCAGGTTTGCCAGGCGCGTAAAAATGCATAACCCATCAGCAACACCGGGCCCCATGTCCCGCCCGCCACGAACCAGAACAGCGGCGCCAGATAATAGCGGAAGTTAATCCACAGCAGCGCGTTTTGCAGCTCGCGTAAATAATCGCGTTCGTCGCAATCCGGCGGTACGCCATGGATAAGCGTCAACTCGCTCGCCATCGCGCCACGCGCATGGCTGTCATCACGTGAAGCGGCTTTCAGGTAAGCGTGATAGTGCAGACGCACTTTCCCCGCACCGATACACAGCACGCCAAGCAGGATCCACACCACCAAAAGCGGGACGTTGAAAAACAGACCATAAAGCGCGCGCAGTAGCAGATAAACCGCCCCCATGACGACAGCCGTCATCAGGATCGTGCGCAACATTGAAAAGTGCTTAATTCGACGGAACAGCACTTCCATACGGTGATCCAAATGCCAGTGTTCGCCAAGTTTGAACAACCGTTCGGCGATCATCACCAGCAGCATGGTGAACAACGTCATGTCATCTCCTTGTCTGACGAAGCGGTAAGCATGGCGCGAAACCTGGACCAGTCAAAAGCCGGTCCTGGATCGGTTTTTCTCACCGGCGCGATATCGCTATGCCCAGTGATATTGTCGGAAATTGTCGGATAAAGGGCGAGCAACTCTCGCGTCACCGCACACAGTGCCTGGTACTGAGCATCGGTGTAAGGCGTGGTATCGGTGCCTTCCAGCTCAATACCAATCGAAAAATCATTGCATTTCTCACGCCCACAGTACGACGACACACCGGCGTGCCAGGCGCGTTTATCAAAAGGAACATACTGGACGATTTCACCGTCGCGGCGAATCAGACAATGGGCCGAAACACGCAGGTGCGCGATCTCAGCAAAAAAGGGATGTGCGTTGGGATCAATTGTTCCAGTGAATAATGCGTCTATCCACGGACCACCAAATTCGCCAGGCGGCAGGCTAATATTATGGACCACCAGCAGTGAGGGCGATTCGTCCTCCGGGCGGCAATCATGGTGCGGCGAAGGTACATGCCGCGCGTCCACCAGCCATCCGTTTTGTAACTGCATGCTGGCTCTCCTTATATATGGTGCTGATACTCGGTTCAGAGTAGCATGTTTCAATCTTATGATTCGTTACCAATTTGGAGTTTTATCATGCCGCCTCGCCGTTACAACCCCGACCACCGACGTGACGCGCTTCTGGAACGTATTAACCTCGATATCCCGGAAAGCGTGGCTCAGGCGCTACGCGAAGATTTGGGTGGTGAGGTGAATGCAGATAACGATATTACCGCACAATTGTTGCCAAAAGAGACACGCTCGCACGCGGTGATCATCACCCGTGAAGACGGCATATTTTGCGGTAAACGCTGGGTTGAAGAGGTCTTCACGCAGTTGGCTGACGATGACGTAAAAGTGACGTGGCATGTGGAAGATGGCGACAGCATCACAGCGAATCAGCCTCTTTTTGAACTCGAAGGCCCTTCCCGCGTGCTGCTGACAGGTGAGCGCACGGCGTTAAACTTTGTCCAGACGCTGTCCGGTGTGGCAAGTGAAGTGCGCCGTTACGTTGATCTGCTGGCAGGTACGAAAACTCAGCTGCTGGATACCCGCAAAACGCTGCCAGGCCTGCGTACGGCGCTGAAATACGCAGTGTTATGCGGCGGCGGCGCAAACCATCGCTTGGGTTTATCCGATGCATTTCTGATTAAAGAGAATCACATTATTGCCTCAGGATCCGTGCGTCAGGCCGTTGAAAAAGCCTTCTGGCTGCACCCGGATGTGCCTGTCGAAGTGGAAGTTGAAAACCTGGAAGAGCTTGATGCCGCCATTAAAGCGGGTGCTGATATCATCATGCTGGATAACTTCGAAACGGAACAAATGCGCGAAGCGGTAAAACGCACCAATGGCCAGGCGCAGCTTGAAGTCTCGGGTAATGTTACGCAGGAAACCCTCCGCGCGTTTGCTGAAACTGGCGTAGATTTCATCTCCGTCGGCGCGCTAACCAAGCACGTGCAGGCGCTTGACCTCTCCATGCGTTTCAAATAATCAGCGTACAGATCCTCTCCTTCGGGAGAGGATCACAAGACGTTCTCGATGCCGCTCGCAAAATTTTTACATCTTGATGTAACCGCCGCTTAATCTTCTGAATCCTCCTTCACGATCCATTTTTTGCCGCTCGTTTCTCCTCTTCTGAACTGCCACATTTGCTCCACTTATTTAAGGAGCAGACATGAACAGACAAAAAGGATTTACGCTCATTGAGCTAATGGTGGTCATCGGCATTATTGCCATTCTCAGCGCCATCGGCGTGCCTGCATATCAAAACTATCTTCGCAAAGCTGCACTCACCGATATGCTGCAAACCTTTGTTCCCTATCGCACAGCGGTCGAACTCTGCGCCCTGGATCATGGCGGTGTCGAGACGTGTGATGCCAGCGTAAACGGCATCCCCTCGCCTACCACCACGCGCTATGTCTCTGCCATGAGCGTCGCGAAAGGCACGGTGGGATTAACCGGTCAGGAGAGCCTCAACGGGCTGGAAGTGGTCATGACGCCAATCTGGGACAATGGCAACGGCATCACCGGCTGGACGCGCAACTGTAATATCAGCGATGACAGCGCACTCAAACAGGCCTGCGAAGACGTCTTCCGCTTTGATAATAATTGAGGAAGTGAACGATGAATTCGGAACAACTGGTCATGCTGTGCCAGCGCCATCATGCGCTTATTCTCAGTAGCGACGCTGAAATGGTGAGCATTGCCGTGGCGGGAACACCCGCTGCGGAAATGATGGAGGCTCTGCGCTTCGCCACACAAAAACGGATCGATATTCAGTGCTGGACGGCAGAGCGCATGGAAAAGCATCAGCAAATGTCTTCGACATCGCATTTGCCCGTCATTTCGCAGGATACAAGCCTGGCGGCGGATATTCTTAACCGAACGCTTCTGCAAGCACTCAGCCAGCGAGCCTCCGACATCCACGTTGAGCCAGCCGGGAATGCGTGGCAAATCCGCCTGCGCATTGACGGCGTCTTGTACCCGCAACCCCCGCTGGCTGCGGCGACAGGTACCACCCTGATTGCCCGATTAAAGGTGCTGGGTAATCTGGATATCGCTGAGAGGCGGTTACCGCAGGACGGGCAGTTTACCGTTGAGCTGTCGGGTGTATCGGTCTCTTTTCGCATCGCCACGCTACCTTGTCGCGGTGGAGAAAAAATTGTGCTGCGGCTTTTACATCAGGTGCAGCAGGCGCTGGAACTTGAGACATTGGGTATGACGACCTCCCAGCTTGCCCATTTCGAGCAAGCGCTCCAGCAACCGCAAGGATTACTGTTGGTAACCGGCCCCACGGGTAGTGGCAAAACTGTCACGCTCTATAGCGCGCTTCAAGCCCGCAATGCACAAGACGTGAATCTGTGCAGCGTAGAAGATCCCATTGAGATCCCTCTCGCCGGGCTGAATCAAACGCAAATCAACCCACGAGCGGGCCTAACCTTTCAAAGCGTATTACGGGCACTTTTACGCCAGGATCCTGACATCATTATGGTGGGGGAAATCCGTGACGGCGAAACGGCGGAGATTGCCATCAATGCCGCCCAGACAGGCCATCTGGTGCTCTCAACGTTACACACTAACTCCACCATTGAGACGCTGGTGCGGCTTCAGCAGATGGGCGTTGCACGCTGGATGGTTTCTTCTGCGCTTACGCTGGTGATCGCTCAACGGCTAGTCCGCCGCCTTTGTCCTCATTGTACGAAAGAATCCCATCAGGGAACGCTCATCCCGCACAACGTCTGGCCACGACAGCTTCCTCACTGGCAACCGACGGGGTGCGATCGTTGTTATCACGGTTTTTACGGCCGCCTTGCCCTGTTTGAAGTCCTGGCTATTAACAGTGACATCCGTCAGGCCATTGCCAGCGGCGCATCCATAGAAGAGGTCGAGATCAAGGCAAAAAAAACCGGCATGACAACGCTTTTCGAACATGGCTGCATGGCCGTCGAAAAAGGGCAAACCACCTTTGAAGAATTAATCCGCGTGTTGGGGCTACCGAATGGCTGCTAATCATCTTTGGCGCTGGCGCGCGATGACTGCCGAGGGAGAGCTTCAACAAGGAACGCTATTAGCCATCGATCGCCAGGCGGCCATCTCCCGATTATCACTCAAAGCGCTTTACCCACTTCGGCTCACGCGCAGCCCTCTGCGCCAGCAGTGGCAGCCTTATCATTGCTATGAGATTTTTCGACAACTGGCCACCCTACTCCAGGCTGGCCTCACGCTTGCTTATAGTCTGCAAATGTTGGCTGAGCAGCATCCCGTTAAACAGTGGCAGGCGCTGCTTAACAACCTTGCTGACGATCTCAGCGAAGGCTGCGCCTTCTCCGATGCCTTAAAGAAATGGCCGGACGTATTTAGCCCACTTTATGTTTCCATGATGAAAACCGGGGAACTGACCGGCAAGCTGGAGGAATGTTGCCGGCAGTTAGCGCAGCAACAAAAATTGCAGCAACAGCTTAGCGCGAAGGTGAAAAAAGCACTGCGCTATCCGATGATCATTCTCGCGCTGGCTGTGGTCGTGGTACTGGCGATGGTGACATTTGTCCTGCCGGAATTTGCCGCCATTTATAAAACATTTGATACACCGCTTCCCATGCTCACGCAGTGGGTGATGGGTTTTGCGACATTCGTACGCCAGTATGCCGCAGCTCTCTTCCTTGCGCTGTTTTTACCCGCCATCGTGATGCGTTGCCTGCGGCATCATCTCGGCTGGCAGCGATTCTGTCAGCATTTTTTACTGCGTATCCCAATTATGGGAACACTGGCCCGTGGACAAAAACTCAGCCATATTTTTACCGTGTTGTCGCTGACCCAGCAGGCAGGCATCGCGTTTTTACAGGGGCTGGAAAGCGCTCAAGAGTCGGTAGAAGGGGTGTACTGGCAAGAGGTCCTGAAAGGAGTCAGAGATCGCGTCACACAAGGGGACCCAATATGGTCTTCATTAACGAAAGCAGAGATCTTCACGCCCTTATGCATCCAGCTTGTGCGAACAGGAGAGGTTTCCGGCTCTCTTGATAGCATGTTGGCCAATCTTGCCCGCCATCATAATGAACAAACATTTCAGCAGGCCGACGACCTGGCTTCGCTGTTAGAACCCCTGCTGCTCATCGTGACCGGGTTAATAATCGGAACGCTGGTGGTGGCGATGTATCTCCCTATTTTCCATTTAGGCGATGCGATCAGTGCAGGATAAAGCTGGCACACGGGCGTGTGCCAGCGGATCAACTACAGGCTGTTAAAAATGCGATTTTCCTGTTCCTGAACGCGAATAAACGTTGTGCGTTTTGTCAGCTCTTTCAGTCGTGATGCCCCCACGTATGTACAGGCAGAACGCAGGCCACCCATAACGTCGCGGGCGGTATTTTCTACAGGGCCACGTAATGGCAGCTTCACGGTTTTACCTTCTGCGGCACGATACTGCGCAACACCCCCTACGTGGCGGTTCATTGCTGATTCAGAGCTCATGCCGTAGAAGAGCATAAATTTCTCGCCGTTTTCTTCAACGACTGTGCCGCCGCTCTCTTCATGACCGGCCAGCATCCCGCCCAGCATTACGAAATCTGCGCCGCCACCAAAGGCTTTAGCAACATCGCCAGGCATGGTGCAGCCACCGTCACTAATGATCTGACCACCAAGGCCGTGAGCGGCATCAGCACATTCAATCACGGCTGAAAGCTGAGGATAACCAACACCTGTTTTGACGCGCGTAGTACAGACTGAACCTGGACCAATGCCGACTTTCACAATATCCGCACCCGCCAGAATCAACTCTTCGCACATCTCACCGGTCACGACATTGCCTGCGATGATGGTTTTATCAGGCCATGCTTCACGTGCTTTGCTAACAAACTGCACGAAATGCTCGGAATACCCGTTAGCCACGTCGATACACAGGAAATTCAGTGCCGGATTCGCAATCAAAATTTGTTTGGTTTTCTCGAAATCAGTATCAGAGGTGCCAGTTGAGACCATCACATGTTTGAGCACATCTGTGGAAGCTGAAGCGGCAAAGGCATTCCACTCTTCTACACTGTAGTGTTTATGCACTGCGGTCAGGATATCGAACGACGCCAACGCCGTTGCCATCGCGAAGGTACCCACGGTATCCATATTGGCGGCAATGATAGGAACGCCAGACCAGGTCTGACCGGAATGTTTAAAGGTGAATTGGCGTTCGAGTTCAACGTCTGAGCGACTTTTCAGTGTAGAGCGTTTAGGGCGGATAAGAACGTCTTTAAAACCTAACTTCAGATCTTCTTCGATACGCATGTGGGGATTCCTGGGGTTAGAGGCAAAAATGTATAAAGCACAACTCCAGTGACGTTATCATACGCACTAATACATGCTCCGCAAGACTGCGAATTTCTCTTTTTTTACGCTACAATCCTATTAATTTACCTGGTATAAAGCGGGTAATCAGAGGCAAAGCCACGCCACTGTAATTTTAAACTATAACCAAATGATTTTAATGATGAATACTTCCCAGGATTTTGTTTAATGGGGTACATAGTTGCGTTAACGGGCGGCATCGGGAGTGGTAAAAGCACTGTTGCTGATGCTTTCTCACGCTTGGGTATCGTGATTGTTGATGCTGACATCATTGCCCGACAGGTGGTTGAGCCTTACACACCCGGCTTAAGAGCCATTGAAGCGCATTTCGGCCAGGACATCATCAACAGTGACGGTACCCTGAACAGACGCCTGTTGCGCGAGCGCATTTTTTCTCGACCAGAAGAAAAAACCTGGCTCAATGCGCTTCTTCACCCCATGATTCACCAGGAAACTCAGCGACAGATCTCTGCGGCAACGTCGCCTTACGTTTTATGGGTTATTCCGTTGCTCGTCGAAAATCAGCTTCAGCATAAAGCCAACAGAATTCTGGTCATCGATGTATTACCCGAAACACAACTTCAGCGAACGATGTTGCGCGATAACGTCACACGCCAACATGCTGAACAAATTCTGGCTGCGCAGGCAACACGTGAAGCACGTCTTGCCGTCGCAGATGACGTTATTGATAATAACGGCGCACCCGAAACAATTGCATCGGATGTTGCCCGCCTGCACGCGCACTATCTGGAGTATGCCGCGCAGACCGCAGCACAGGACAAAACACAATGAGTTCTCATATCCTTTTTGAACACCCGCTGAATGAGAAAATGCGCACCTGGCTGCGCATCGAATTTCTCATTCAGCAGATGTCTTTTCATCTTCCAATCACTGAGCACGCGACTGCGCTGCATTTTTTCCGTAACGTTGGCGACCTGCTGGACGTCATTGAGCGGGGTGATGTTCGGACAGAGTTGCTCAAAGAACTCGAACGTCAGCAGCGAAAATTGCAGGGTTGGGCTGAAGTCCCAGGCGTGGATCAGAACCGTATCGATTCAATCCGCCTGCAGTTGAAGCAAAGCAGCACTATTCTTATGGCCGCCCCTCGCGTAGGGCAGTTTCTGCGGGAAGATCGACTAATAGGGCTGGTGCGCCAGCGACTGAGCATTCCGGGCGGGTGCTGTAGTTTTGACCTGCCGACGTTGCACATCTGGCTGCATATGCCACAAGAACAGCGTGATGCACAGGTCAAAAGCTGGATGGGGAGCCTTGAGCCTATGAATCAGGCGCTGACCCTGCTCCTCGACCTTATTCGCAACTCAGCGCCGTTTCGCAAGCAAACCAGCCTTAACGGTTTTTATCAGGATAATGGCGATGATGCCGACCTGTTGCGATTACAACTTTCACTCGGCGATCAGCTTTATCCACAAATTTCAGGCCACAAAAGCCGCTTTGCGATTCGATTTATGCCGCTGGATAGCGAGAACGGAAGCGTGCCGGAACGTCTCGATTTTGAACTGGCTTGCTGCTAAGGAGTGCCAATGTCTGAAGTGATTACCGTGAATTGTCCAACCTGTGGCAAAGCTGTTGTCTGGGGTGAAATTAGTCCGTTTCGTCCGTTTTGCTGTAAGCGCTGTCAACTCATCGATCTGGGTGAATGGGCGGCAGAAGAGAAACGCATCCCGAGCGAGGGCGGCCTGTCAGACAGCGATGACTGGAGCGAAGAACAGAAGTAGCTATGTTCTCCGCTGGGCCTGCTGGCAATAGGGTTAGCAGGTCTACACGCCCTGAATCAGTCTGGTAATAACAGGTTCATTGGCTGGCGGAAATTTGTCAGCCTCCAGTGCGCCCTGCTCAACCCACATTCCGAGTTGCTCTTCTTTCCCCCAAGGTTCACCGTCCCAGTTCTCAACCATAAAGAACCACAGCGTGATATGACGATCCGGGAACTGATACTCGAGTTTATCGAATAATTTCGCGTTGTACGGTGTAATCCCAACCTCTTCCTGAAGCTCGCGAACTAACGCCTCTTCAGGCGTTTCACCCGCTTCTATTTTACCGCCAGGAAACTCCAGTTTATTCGCCATGTGGGCATCGACCGCCCGCTGGGTAATAAAAATTTGATTTAACGGATTGCGGATAATACCGACGGCAATTTGCAGTACTTTCATTGTGTTATACCCATAAAAAAGGCGCAGAGATCTGCGCCTTTTCGATTGACTCTGTGCTTAGCTTAAACGGCCGTGGCACGACTTATATTTTTTGCCTGAACCGCAAGGGCATGGATCGTTACGACCCACTTTGCGATCGCCCGTTTGGGCAGCAATCGCCTCAGCCGCTTCATTTTCGTCAGTTTGATGACTCAGCTGTTGCATCTGCGCCAGACGCTCAGCTTCCTCACGACGCTGCTGCTCCATTGCTTCAACTTCTTCCGGCATGCGAACCTGGACTTTACCCAGGGTGCTGATCACTTCGTATTTCAGTGATTCGAGCATCGTCGCAAACATCGCGAAGGATTCACGTTTGTATTCTTGCTTAGGATCTTTTTGCGCGTAACCACGCAGGTGAATACCCTGACGCAGGTAGTCCATCGCCGCCAGATGCTCTTTCCACAGGGAATCCAGCGTTTGCAGCATTACGCCTTTCTCAAAGTGACGCATCATCTCGGTGCCGACGACTTCTTCTTTACGCTTATAAACTTCAATCGCGTTTTCAAGAATACGTTCGCGCAAGGTTTCTTCATGCAGCTCTGGTTCTTTGTCCAGCCACTCTTTGACCGGCAGTTCGAGATCGAAGTCATTTTTCAGACGTTCTTGCAGACCTTCAACATCCCACATTTCTTCCAGCGATTGTGGCGGAATGTAGGCATCGATCGTCGCTTTGAACACATCTTCGCGAATGCTGTTGATGGTTTCGCTCACATCAGTGACATCCAGCAGTTCGTTACGCTGAGTGTAGATTGCACGACGCTGATCGTTAGCAACATCATCATATTCAAGCAGTTGCTTACGGATATCGAAGTTGCGGCTTTCTACTTTGCGCTGCGCATTGGCAATCGCTTTGGTTACCCACGGGTGCTCGATGGCTTCGCCTGGTTTCATACCCAGTTTACGCATCATGCCTGACACACGGTCAGAAGCAAAAATACGCATCAACGCATCTTCCATAGACAGGTAGAAGCGTGAAGAACCGGCATCCCCCTGACGACCCGCACGACCACGCAGCTGGTTATCGATACGGCGAGATTCGTGACGCTCAGTACCAATGATATGCAGACCACCGGAGGCCAACACGGCATCGTGACGCACCTGCCAGTCAGCTTTAACTTGCGCAATCTGCTCAGGAGTTGGGTTTTCCAGCTCCGCCAACTCTGACTGCCAGCTACCGCCCAGCACGATATCGGTACCACGACCCGCCATGTTGGTTGCGATGGTCACTGCTGCCGGGTAACCCGCCTGTGCAACGATATCCGCTTCTTTGGCGTGGAATTTGGCGTTAAGAACGTTGTGCTTAATCCCTGCTTTTTCCAGTTCATGAGAGACCACTTCAGACTTCTCAATGGAAATCGTACCCACCAGAACCGGCTGGCCTGCTGCAGTACGCTCACGGATATCTTCGATAATCGCCTGAATTTTTTCTGCTTCGGTCATGTACACCAGATCCGGCATATCTTTACGGATCATTGGACGGTTGGTCGGGACAACCACGGTATCCAGTTTGTAGATGGAGCTGAATTCAAACGCTTCGGTGTCAGCAGTACCGGTCATACCGGCCAGTTTTTCATACAGACGGAAATAGTTCTGGAAAGTGATGGAAGCAAGCGTCTGGTTTTCGTTCTGAATATCCACGCCTTCTTTGGCTTCAACCGCCTGGTGCAGACCATCAGACCAGCGACGGCCCTGCATGGTACGGCCAGTGTGTTCATCAACGATGATAACTTCGCCGTCTTTGACGATGTAATCCACATCACGAGTAAACAGGGCATGCGCGCGCAATGCAGCGGTTACGTGGTGCATCAGCATGATGTTGGTTGGGGAGTAGAGTGACTCGCCCTCTTCCATGATGCCTTGCTCAACCAAAAGCTCTTCGATCTGAATCAGGCCGCGCTCAGTCAGGTTCACCTGACGTGCTTTTTCATCCACGGAGAAGTGACCTTCGCCCTGGAATGTGTCGGAATCTTCTTTTTCCTGACGAATCAGATGTGGAATGATTTTGTCGACTTTGCGGTACATTTCCGAGCTGTCTTCAGCCGGGCCAGAAATGATAAGTGGGGTACGCGCTTCATCGATCAGAATGGAGTCCACCTCATCGACCAACGCATAGTGCAGTTTACGCTGTACACGTTCTTCTGGGCTAAACGCCATGTTGTCGCGCAGGTAGTCAAAGCCGTATTCGTTATTGGTGCCGTAGGTAATATCCGCACCGTAAGCTTCACGCTTAGCCGGTGCAGGTAAACCAGACATGTTGATGCCGACGGACATGCCCAGGAATTCGAATAATGGACGGTTGTTTTCCGCATCACGTTGCGCCAGATAGTCGTTGACGGTCACGACGTGTACGCCCTTGCCGGACAGGGCGTTCAGATAGGCAGGCAGGGTTGCGGTCAGGGTTTTACCTTCACCGGTACGCATTTCGGCGATACAGCGTTCATTCAGAACCATACCGCCGAGCAGCTGCACGTCAAAGTGACGCATGCCAAACACACGCTTACTCGCTTCGCGAACCACGGCGAATGCTTCTGGAATCAGGCTTTCTACTGTTTCACCTTTCTCCAGACGTGCGCGGAACTCAACGGTCTTTGCTTTCAGTTCGTCATCGGAGAGTTTTTCCATCTCCGGTTCCATAGCATTGATGACGGTGACGGCTTTGCGCATGCGGCGCAGGGTACGATCGTTACGACTGCCAAAAACTTTGGTTAATAATTTGATTAACATAATAAATTCTCACACGCCCCATGATGGGCAGATAAATTAAAGTAGTGAAAAACGGTTAATTTAGCTGAGGCGTTGGGGTCCGGCGCGGATGCCCTGTACTTGGCTAATCCAGGCAGAGACGGAGAAAGCGGCGTGGGATATGAAAGTGACGTTTGTCTGCTGACGGACAATAACAGGCGGCTTACTTTCCTGAGTCAGCAAAGCATTAAGCGTATCCAACAATGCCAGGTGCTGCGCCTGAACAGGCAGTGACTCTTCGGCAACAGGCATTGTCTGCGGTGCCATCGCAAAAGAGAGATGGCGAATGACAGTGCGGATTGCATGCTGATGCCAGTAATCGACAGTGAAATTCGGGCGACGCGTGGCTTCCAACAGCGCGAGGTTGGTAAAATTGACCCGCGTGGATAAATCGTGTCGGGCGGTGGTGGTCTTAGTGGCTGGAGCCGTTTCAGCATTTGCGCTGAGAACAGGCAAGCCGAAGCTCGCCGCAACCATCCCTAATAAGAGATGCGGCCAAAAGTAACGTCTGCCAAATTGTCGCCAGCGCGTTAGAATTCCGCTCAATGAGTCCACCATCGCAAGATAAGCCGTGAGTGGCTTACCTATAATTATTTTAGCGCCCAAATATTACCATTAAAGCTCGAACACAGCAGCAGGAATGACGTACGACAGCAGGTAAAAACGGTCAAGAATGCAGCGAACGCACGAACATATTGTGCTCTGGCAGGGCAAACATCAGGCAGGATATTACGACACAACTGTAGAAACAAAAACGACTGGTCTTCCTGGCCGGAGAGAGTACCAGGTTAACCAGTCGATTTTACGAAACGGCTGTTACCGTTACGCCAGGACCGTGCTCGGTGCTTTGAATGCCAGAGGCAATTCAGCTTCGTCTTCGAAGGTCACATATTCCCAAGCTTCCTGTTTAGCCAGGACTGCTTGCAGTAACTTATTATTCAATGCATGGCCGGATTTAAACGCGGTAAATGCACCGATAATATTGTGACCACACATGAACAGGTCGCCAATCGCATCCAGCATTTTGTGACGAACGAATTCATCTTCAAAACGCAGGCCGTCTTCGTTCAGTACGCGATAATCGTCAACAACGATGGCACAATCGAAGCTGCCGCCCAGGCACAGGCCACGGGACTGCAGATATTCGATATCACGCATGAAACCGAAAGTACGGGCACGACTGATCTGACGCATAAACGCATCAGCAGAGAAGTTCATCGCATAGCGTTGGGTACTGGCATCAATCGCTGGATGGTTAAAGTCGATGGTAAAGTCCAACGAGAAACCATTAAACGGTTTAAATTCAGCCCACTTGTCGCCATCTTCAACGCGAACAGTCTCTTTGATGCGAACAAATTTCTTCGCACAGTTCAGTTCTTCGATGCCAGCGTCCAGCAACAAATAAACGAACGGAGCAGCACTACCATCCATGATCGGAATCTCAGGCGCATCGACTTCAATAACAATGTTGTCGATACCCAGACCCGCGAGGGCGGCGTTCAAGTGCTCTACGGTAGAAATCCGCACGTCATGCTCATTGACCAGACAGGTACAGAGCATAGTATCACGCACAGATTTGGCATCGGCCGGGAAATCTACCGGTGGATTCAAGTCGGTGCGACGATAGATGACCCCGGTATTGGCCGACGCAGGGCGCAACGTCAGTGTGACTTTTTTGCCGGTATGTAAACCGACGCCAGTCGCCTGAACGATACGTTTAAGTGTCCTTTGTTTGATCATCGTATAATCTCGCCAAATTACTTATCCAACCGAAAGTGTATATCACTAACGGATGGCCAGTTTAGCACAAAGAGCGAAAATCCCCAAATTCCAGCCAATTCTTAGTCAGCTTGCTTACGCAGGAACGCTGGGATATCCAGATAATCCGGTTCTTTCGCGGTTTGCGGCGTATTATCGTTAACCACTTTAGCGGCTGGTTTCTGCTCTTGAGTCAGCGGAGCCATACCGTGCTGCTGGTAACGATCCATGACAGGCTGCTGAGTCTGTTTATTCGTCACAAGGGTAATTTCTGGACGTTTGTCCATGCCAATACCAGTTGCAACAACAGTCACACGCAGTTCGTCGTTCATTTCCGGATCAAGGGAAGTACCGATAACCACAGTCGCGTTATCTGAAGCGAACGCACGGATGGTGTTACCCACCGTTTCGAACTCATCGAGACGCAGGTCAAAGCCAGCGGTAATGTTGACCAGAACGCCACGCGCACCCGACAAATCGATATCTTCCAGCAGTGGGGAAGAGATGGCCATTTCAGCCGCTTCTTCTGCACGGTCTTCACCGCTCGCCACACCAGAACCCATCATCGCGTAGCCCATTTCGGACATCACGGTGCGCACGTCTGCAAAGTCAACGTTCATCAAGCCAGGGCGAGTAATCAGTTCAGCGATACCCTGGACTGCGCCTTTCAGCACGTCATTAGCTGCGCCAAAGGCGTCAAGCAGAGAGATGCCGCGACCCAGGACTTTGAGCAGTTTGTCGTTCGGAATCGTGATCAGAGAGTCCACATGTTTGGACAACTCGGTGATACCCTGCTCCGCGAATGCCATGCGCTTCTTGCCTTCAAAATTGAAAGGCTTAGTCACAACAGCAACGGTCAGAATACCTAAATCTTTAGCTACTTCAGCGACAACAGGTGCTGCACCAGTACCGGTACCACCACCCATGCCCGCTGCAATAAACACCATGTCCGCGCCATCAAGCGCAGCACGCAGTGCTTCGCGGTCTTCTTCAGCTGCATTACGACCCACTTCTGGGTTAGCACCAGCACCCAGACCTTTGGTGATACCACCACCGATCTGAATAGTCTGGCCTACAGCCGTTTTACGTAATGCCTGTGCGTCGGTGTTGACTGCAAAGAATTCAACGCCTTCAATGCGCTCACGCACCATATGCTCAACAGCGTTACCGCCGCCGCCACCGACGCCGATGACTTTAATCACCGCGTCGTTGGTTAATTCCATTGGTTCAAACATGGTTTCTCTCCGTTTTTACACTTCATCCTTCACGCTGTAAAAACGTTTTGAAGGACTTCGCGTATGTGCCTGTCGCCTGAGACCGCTAATTTTCTCCGGTCTCTTTAAAAAATCAAAATTCTTTTCGCAGCCAGGAATTGAGTCGTTTGACCCACGACCCGACTGACGTACGCTTTTCCACTTCCGCTTCACCACTCAAATGGGACTCTTTCCCGTAGTGAAGCAGGCCTACAGCCGTCGAATAATACGGCTCCTGAGCATAATCCGTTAAACCGGTAATATTCAGCGGTGCGCCAATACGAACTTGCGTATGGAACACTCGCTGCGCGCAGGCCGCTAGACCTTCAATTTGCGCCGCGCCGCCGGTTAATACAATCCCCGCCGCAAGATGATGTTTCACGCCCTGCTGACGAAGCTGTTCTTGTAACTGTAAAATCTCTTCGTTGACGAGGTTAAGCAGCTCGGTGTAACGCGGCTCAATCACCTCTGCCAGAGTCTGTCGTTGCAGACTACGCGGCGGACGCCCACCTACGCTTGGCACTTCAACGCTCTCATCTTTGCCCACTATAGAACCCAGTGCGCAACCGTGACGGACTTTGATCGCCTCTGCATCGCTCGGTGGCGTACCAAAAGCGTAAGCAATATCACTTGTCACGACGTTCCCAGCGTACGGGATCACTTTGGTATGACGCAAGGCACCACCAGTGTACACGGCGATATCCATTGTTCCACCGCCAATATCCACCACACAAACGCCCAGTTCGCGTTCATCTTCCGTCAGGACCGAATAACTGGCCGCCAGTCCTGCAAAAATAAGTTGGTCTACTTTCAGGCCACAACGTTCAACGGCTTTGACGATGTTTTTCGCCATATCGTTATGACAGGTAATCAAATGCACTTTTGCCTGCATACGCACACCGGAAAGACCGACAGGGTTTTTAATACCCTCTTGATAATCGATCGCATATTCCTGTGGGATCACATGCAATACACGATGCTCATCGCGCACGCGCACCGATTTTGCCGTATGTACAACATTCTCAACGTCTTCTTGCGTCACTTCTTCTTCGGAAATCGGCACCATCCCAATTTCGTTCTGACAGCTGATATGCTTACCAGAAAGCGCAAGATATACGGAGGAGATCTGGCAATCAGCCATTAACTCTGCCTGATCGATGGCGCGCTGTACGCATTTCACCACCGACTCAAGGTCGTTAACCCCACCTTTATCCATACCACGGGAAGGGCAACTGCCCACGCCAATGATATTGACCATACCGTCGGGCAGAACTTCCCCTACTAAAGCGGCAACCTTCGCGGTGCCAATCTCTAGTCCAACTACCAGTTTTCTGTCCGTCGCCTTGATCATTGTTGTTCTGCCTGTACCTGTGCCTGATTCTGTTGCTGATTAGGTTCCTCAACCGGAGCCGGCACCCAACCGACTGCTGCGCCTGAGTCGTAGCGCAAATCAACGTAGCTTATCCGTTTGCCGTCTGTCTGCGCCTGCTGCTGTAAAACGGGGTAAAGTTCTACAAAACGCGCCAAACGCTTCATCGTGTCACCGCGACCAAGATTAATCTTAATCCCATTCGTTAACGTCAGTTGCCACGAGCGACGAGCGGTCATTGCTGCATCTTTTAACGTAAATCTGTCTTTAGCCAGCACCTGCCCCATCTCACGAAAACCTTGTAGGACTTCGTTTTCGCTTCCTTCTGGGCCATACAGCATCGGTAAACTTTGCTTGCTAACACGATCGGCCGGGACGCTGAACGAATTTCCGTCTACGTCAACCATATGCTGATCATTCCAACGCGCTATCGGCACAAATTCAACCAGATGAATCTTCAATTCATCAGGCCATTGCTTTCTTACGCTCGCCTGTTTTATCCATGGCAGACGTTCTATCTGACTCTGAATGATGTTGACGTCCTGCGTCATGAACGTCCCAGGCGACCCCAGAGCCAAAATTGACTGGCGAATATCGTCGTTGCGCGTGTAATGTCGCTCCCCGGTCAACACCAGTTTTGACAGAGGTAACCGCTGTGCATCTTCCATCCAGCCCAACACCATCCAGCCGCTGATAAACACGGTACACAGCACACCCAGCAGGAAAATAATCCCTGCAAGACGCGTTCCATTACTCCGTCCTGAAGAAGAATATTCCTCTTCTTCTTCACGGTTCCGCGTGTTCAATGCAGCCTGAGACATATCAGCCCGCCTGGTCCAGAATACGAACAACCAATTGCGAGAAGCTCATCCCGGCCTGACGTGCAGCCATTGGCACCAGACTGTGGCTGGTCATACCCGGCGAGGTATTGGCTTCCAGCAGATAAAATTGACCGTAGCTGTCCTGCATCACATCGATTCGTCCCCAGCCATGGCAACCCAAAACAGTCCAGGCTTTAAGCACCAGAGCCTTTAATTCTTCTTCACGTTCTGCTTCCAGACCACTTGGGCAGAAATATTGCGTCTCATCAGACAGATATTTCGCTTCATAATCATAGAAGGTTCCAGCCGGTTGGATGCGAATTGACGGTAAAATTTCTTCACCAAGCATCGCCACGGTAAATTCTGGACCGCCAAGCCATTTTTCGATCAGAACTTCTTCATCATGTTGAAAAGCCAGCGCTAAAGCAGATGTTAAATCATCACCTTTATCAACTTTCGACATTCCTACACTTGAGCCTTCACGGCTGGGCTTTACAATAACCGGTAACGCCAGCTGTTCAATACGCTGATTAACGCCAACTTCCAGGCCTGATTCAAACTCGCGACGCGTCACGGCAACCCACGGGGCCACAGGCAAACCCGCACCCTGCCACAACAGTTTGCTGCGCAGCTTATCCATAGAAATCGCGGACGCCATCACACCGCTACCGGTGTAAGGCATGCCGATTAAATCCAGCAAGCCCTGCAAAGTACCGTCTTCACCGCCGCGACCATGTAACGCGATAAAGACTTTATCAAAGCCCATCTCTTTCAAACGCGTCACATCAATGTCTTTCGGATCAACCGGATGGGCATTAACGCCACCTTCACGAAGACCCGCCAAAACAGCTGCGCCGGAATTGAGCGAAACGTCGCGTTCCGCAGAGGTGCCCCCCATCAGGACCGCAATCTTATCAGCCATGGTGTTCATCCCCTGAGGTTTGCGGCTTCAGTTTGATTTCAGATAAGTTACGGGCGATTTTGCCGATATTGCCCGCACCCTGTATCAAAATCAAATCGTTACCCGTTAATACCTGCGCGAGCATTTCAGCGGCCTGAGCAGGATCCGAAACCAAAATCGGGTCAACTTTACCGCGACCGCGAATCGTGCGGCACAATGAACGGCTATCCGCGCCCGGAATCGGCGTTTCGCCTGCTGGATAGACATCCAGCATCAGTAGCGCATCCACCTGGCAAAGCACATTGGCGAAATCGTCATACAGATCGCGCGTACGTGTATAGCGGTGTGGCTGGAAAAGCATGACCAAATTTTTATCCGGCCAGCCCGCACGAGCTGCCTTGATCGTCGCATCCACTTCGGTTGGATGGTGGCCGTAGTCATCGACTAGCATCGCCGTGCCGGATTTACCGTTGACGGGCTCCAGCGGATACTCACCCAGGAAGTCGAAACGACGCCCGGTTCCCTGGAAGCTCTCTAACGCACGTAAAATATCGTCGTCTTCAATGCCTTCTTCTGTTGCCACCGCAACAGCAGCGGCGGCATTCAACGCATTGTGGCGGCCTGGCGCGTTAAGCGTCACGTGCAGCAGCTCTTTGTCCTGACGCGCCAGGGTGAAATGCCCTTGCGCACCGGTTTGCGTGTAGCTTTCTACACGCACGTCAGCGTCTTCACTGAAACCATAAGTCGTTGTCTGACGCCCGACGCGTGGCAGTAGCTCGCGTATGACCGGATCGTCAACACACATTACCGCACGACCATAAAACGGCAGATTGTGCAGAAAGTTTATGAATGTTTGCTTTAAATTTTCAAAGTCGCCCTGGTAAGTGTCCATATGGTCGGCTTCGATATTGGTGACAATCGCCACCATCGGCTGCAGATGCAGGAACGATGCATCGCTTTCATCTGCTTCCGCAATCAGATAACGGCTGTGGCCCAAACGTGCGTGCACGCCTGCCGCTTTGACCAGCCCGCCATTGACGAATGTCGGATCAAGACCGGCTTCCGCATAAATACTGGACACCATCGCCGTGGTCGTCGTTTTGCCGTGCGTACCCGCAACGGCAATTCCGTGACGAAAACGCATCAGTTCTGCCAGCATCTCTGCACGGCGGATCACCGGGATGCGCGCTTCATGTGCCGCTACAATTTCAGGATTATCAGATGAGATCGCGCTAGACACCACGACCACACTCGCATCACGTACGTTTTCAGGACGATGGTTGAAATAAATCGTCGCCCCAAGCGACGCCAACTGTTGCGTAACGGGGTTCGGTGCCAGATCGGAACCGCTGATCTGATAGCCTTCGTTAGCCAGAACTTCGGCAATACCGCCCATACCTGCGCCGCCAATGCCAACGAAGTGGATGTGCCGGACGCGACGCATCTCGGGCACGATTGAACGCAGTTTCGCCAGTTGTTGTGTATTCATTCTCTAACCGCCATCGATACTTCTTAAAATTCGCGCAACGCAAAACGCGCTACAAGGGTTAAGCCTTTGCTGCCAGGCTCACTTCATTTGCCACCCGTTCGGTCGCATCAGGAATCGCCGCCGCGCGCGCGCGTTCAGCCATTTCCAGCAATGTTTCTCGATTCCAGCCCGCCAGAGTGGTGGCGACCGCGTCTGCGGTAAATTGTGGCTGTTCAAAAATTTTGGCGGCACCGGCTTTTTCAAGCGGCAACGCATTCCAGTACTGCTGACGATCCTTGTGCTGGAAAGGCACAAACACAGCAGGCAAACCTGCCGCGGCAATTTCACTCACCGTCAGCGCGCCAGAACGACATACCACGACATCCGCCCAGGCATACGCCGCGGCCATGTCATCAATAAATTCAGTGACTTTATGCTGAGGCTGACCTGCCTCGGCGTAAGCCTGTTCCACGGTTTGCTGCGCACCTTTGCCGCTTTGATGCCAGATGGTCAAAGCATCACCCAGCTTTGCCGCCACCTGCGGAAGCGTCTGGTTCAATACCCGCGCACCTTGCGATCCGCCGATAACCAACACGCGAACCGGACCGTCACGTCCCGGAAGACGTTCCTGCGGGAGGGGTAAAGCCAACACGTCAACACGCACCGGATTCCCCACGACATCCGCATTCGGAAACGCACCCGGAAAAGCCTGCATCACTTTGGTGGCGATTTTCGCCAGCCATTTGTTGGTCAGTCCAGCAATTCCGTTTTGCTCATGCAGGATAACCGGAATACCCAGAGACCATGCCGCGAGACCGCCAGGGCCTGAGACATAACCGCCCATACCCAAAACTGCGTCCGGTTTAAAACGCTTCATGATGGCGCGCGCCTGTCGCCAGGCATTAAAAATGCGCACCGGCGCCAGCATCATCGCTTTGATACCTTTGCCGCGCAGGCCTGAAATGCGAATAAAGTCGATCTCAATACCGTGTTTTGGCACCAGATCCGCTTCCATACGATCGGCGGTTCCCAGCCAGCGCACTTGCCAGCCCTGATCCATTAAATGGTGCGCGACCGCAAGTCCCGGGAAAACATGTCCACCGGTACCGCCCGCCATCACCATTAACCGCTTCGGTTGATTCATCGTGAACCTCGTGTAAACGCCTGGGCTTTTTCCAGACGCGTCTCATAATCTATGCGTAACAAAAACATAATGGCGGTCGACATAATCAGCAGACTCGAACCACCGTAGCTGATCAACGGCAACGTCAGGCCCTTAGTCGGCAGCATACCGGCTGCTGCGCCAACGTTGACCAATGCCTGGAAGCTAAACCAGATACCAATTGAGCAGGCCAAGAAACCGGAGAAGCGATGATCGATTTCCAGCGCTTTTCGGCCAATCGACATGGCGCGGAAAGCGACGAAGAATACCATTAAAAGCGCCAATACCACACCGATATAACCCAGCTCCTCCCCGATGATGGAGAAGATAAAGTCGGTATGAGCCTCAGGCAGATATTCCAGTTTTTGTACGGAATTGCCTAACCCTTGTCCCCAGATTTCGCCGCGGCCAAAGGCCATTAACGATTGGGTCAGCTGATAGCCACTGCCAAACGGATCTTCCCACGGGTTCCAGAAAGAGGTCACGCGGCGAATACGATACGGTTCGGCGAGGATCAGCAGGACGACCGCCGAGATCCCCATGCCGATGATGGCGATAAACTGCCAGAGCTTTGCACCCGCCAGGAACAGCATCGCCAGCGTCGTAACGAATAACACCACGACGGTACCCAGATCCGGCTGCGCCAGCAGTAAAATAGCCAGCACCAGAATGACGCCCATCGGCTTTAAGAATCCGCGCAGGTTATTGCGCACCTCATCCACCTTGCGCACAAGGTAGTTTGCCAGATAGCAGAACAGCGACAGCTTGGTAAATTCAGCGGGCTGAATACGCAGCGGGCCAAAGGCAATCCAGCGCGATGCACCGTTGACCGAACTCCCCACCACCAGCACGATCAGCAGCATGATAATCGAGGCGATCAGCATGGCGGTGCTGTGACGTTGCCAGAACTCCATTGGTAAACGCAGCGTGATCAACGCCAGGCAGAACGCCAGAATTATGTACAAACCATCACGTTTAGCGAACAGGAAAGGATCGTTTGCCAGGCGCTGTCCAACGGGCATGGAGGCAGATGTCACCATGATAAAACCGATCGCAGCCAGCCCCAGCGTCAGCCAGAGCAGCATGCGGTCATACATAATCAGGCTGTCGGAATCTTTATCCCGGGAAGCCATCACCCAGCCCTTCAATGCCGCGAAGAGCCATGCCAGGATCCCAAATCCAGGCAGGCGCGGTATTTTCAGGCGAGGGAGAGATAAACGCATCAGCCTAACTCCTTCGCCAGGCGGGCAAAGAGATCGCCACGCTGTTCGAAATTCTTAAACTGATCGAGACTTGCACAAGCTGGAGACAGCAGCACCATATCACCCGGCTGAACATCCGGTGCAATAAGACGAATCGCCTGTTCCATGGTCTCAGTCTGTGTCGCGATTTCCGGGCGCAACGCGGCCAGTTCAGCACCGTCACGGCCGAAGCAATACAAACGAATTTTATCGCCCGTCAGGTAGGGTTTCAGAGAAGAGAAGTCCGCTGATTTACCGTCGCCACCGAGCAGCAGGTACAGCGTGCCATCGACACGTAACCCGTTTAGCGCGGCTTCTGTGCTGCCGACGTTAGTGGCTTTAGAGTCGTTAATCCAGCGAACGCCGTTATGCTCAAGCGCCAGTTGGAAACGATGCGCCAGACCCGTAAACGTAGTCAATGCCTTCAGACTTGATGCACGCGGTAGGCCCGCAGCATCCGCCAGCGCCAGCGCTGCCAGCGCATTGGTGTAGTTATGTTGTCCGGAAAGTTTCATCTCTTTCACGTTCAACACTTTCTCACCTTTCACACGCAGCCAGGTTTCGCCTTGCTGATGATTCAGATGATAGTCACCCATATTGATGCCAAAACTGACGCAACGCTCGTCCGCACCGCGAACCGGCATGGTCAGCGCATCGTCGGCATTCACTACGCACACTTTGGCGTTTTCATAGACGCGCAGTTTGGCCGCACGATATTGCTGCAAGCCAAACGGATAACGGTCCATATGATCTTCGGTGACGTTCAGGATCGTCGCAGCCACGGCGTGCAAACTCGACGTGGTCTCGAGCTGGAAGCTTGAGAATTCCAGCACGTACAATTCACGATCCTGATCCAGCAGCATCAGGGCAGGTAAACCGATATTGCCGCCGACGCCCACGTTAATGCCCGCAGCTTTTGCCATTTCACCCACCAGCGTGGTGACGGTGCTTTTGCCGTTGGAGCCAGTGATAGCGATAACCGGTGCCTGCGCTTCGCGACAGAACAGCTCAATATCACCAACAATCTCGACGCCTGCATCCGCCGCAGCGCTTAATGAAGGGTGCGCCAGAGCAAAGCCTGGACTTGCCACAATTAAATCGGCGGCCAGCAGCCAGTCATCGTTCAGACCACCAAGGTGGCGTTCAACCTCTTCCGGAAGTTTATCCAGACCCGGCGGTGAAACACGCGTATCCATCACACGCGGCGTCACGCCCCGTCCGAGGAAAAAGTCCACGCAGGAAAGACCCGTCAGGCCCAACCCGATGATAACGACTTTTTTGCCCTGGTAATCTGCCATGATTAACGCACCTTCAGTGTTGCGAGGCCAATCAGCACCAGCATCAGCGAAATAATCCAGAAGCGCACAATCACGCGCGGCTCCGGCCAGCCTTTCAGTTCATAGTGGTGATGAATCGGTGCCATACGGAAGATGCGCTGACCGCGCAGCTTGAAGGAGCCGACCTGTAAAATCACCGAAAGCGTTTCGACCACAAATACGCCGCCCATGATCACCAGCAAGAATTCCTGACGCAGCAGCACGGCGATAATACCCAGCGCGCCGCCCAGTGCCAGCGAACCAACATCACCCATAAAGACCTGAGCCGGATAGGTGTTAAACCACAGGAAGCCAAGCCCCGCGCCGACAATCGCCGTACAGACGATAACCAGTTCACCGGCGTGGCGCAGATACGGAATGTGTAAGTAATTGGCAAAGTTCATGTTACCGGTCGCCCACGCCACCAGCGCAAAGCCGCCTGCGACAAAGACGGTTGGCATGATCGCCAGGCCGTCGAGTCCATCGGTCAGGTTCACCGCATTGCCGGTGCCGACAATCACGAAATACGCCAGCAGGATGTAGAACAATCCAAGCTGTGGCATCACGTCTTTGAAGAACGGCACAACCAGCTCAGTTGCCGGTGTGTCTTTACCCGCCAGATACAGCGCGAACGCCACGCCCAGCGCAATCACCGACATCCAGAAATATTTCCAGCGAGCGATAAGGCCTTTGGTGTCTTTACGCACCACTTTGCGGTAATCATCAACGAAACCGATAATGCCGTAACCAATCAGCACGGTGAGAACGCACCAGACGTACGGGTTGGACGGGTATGCCCACAGCAATACGGAGACAACAATTGCGGTGAGGATCATGATCCCGCCCATTGTTGGCGTACCGCGTTTGCTGAAGTGCGATTCCGGGCCGTCATTGCGGACAACCTGGCCGAAAGAGAGTTTTTGCAGACGGGCAATCATGCGCGGGCCCATCCACAAAGAGATGAACAGCGCAGTCAGCAGGCTGACGATGGCGCGAAACGTCAGATATGAAAAGACGTTAAAGCCTGAGTAATATTTGACCAAATGTTCGGCCAGCCAAACTAACATGTTCCGTTCTCCTGTAATGCGTGCACAACCTCTTCCATGGCGGCACTACGTGAACCCTTCACTAAAACAGTCACAATTTGATGCTCTGCAACTAACTCTTTCAAACGTGTGATCAGCGCAGTTTTATCGGCAAAATGTTCACCGACGCCACTTGCCTGGCTGATAGCCTGGCTTAATTTTCCTGCACTTAATACGCAATCAATACCTGATGCTTTTGCCGCTTCGCCCACCTGGACATGGCACGCTTCGCTCTCATCACCCAGCTCGGCCATATCGCCTACAACCATGACGCGATAGCCAGGCATTTCTGACAGCACCTGTACCGCAGCGGTCATGGAACCGACGTTAGCGTTGTAAGAGTCATCCAGCAGCAGCTTGTTTTCAGCCAGTTGGATAGGGAACAAACGTCCCGGCACGGCCTTGAGGTTTAACAGCCCCGTTTTGATTGCATCGGGCGTTGCACCAACGGCCATCGACAGTGCCGCGGCAGCCAGTGCATTCGCAATATTGTGACGACCCGGCAGAGGCAACAGCACGTCGACATCGCCCGTCGGGGTCTTTAAGGTAAATTCCGTGCCGTGTGAGGTCACATGGATATTCGTCGCGGAAAAATCACTGTTCGCGGCATTTGGCGAAAAACGCCAGGTTTTGCGCGAGCCAATGATGTTTTGCCAGTTCAGCCAGTCATTGTTATCGGCATTCATAATGGCAATGCCGTTCTCCGGCAGGCCGCTATAAATTTCACCTTTCGCTTTTGCCACGCCTTCCAGCGAACCAAATCCTTCAAGATGCGCTGCCGCAAGGTTATTGACTAATGCCGCTTCCGGACGCGTTAAATCAACAGTCCAGGCAATTTCACCCTGGTGATTGGCACCGAGTTCAATAACGGCGTATTCATGTTCTTGAGTCAAACGCAGCAGCGTCATTGGCACGCCAATGTCGTTATTCAGATTGCCGGCAGTGTAAAGCGTATTGCCACATTGGCTGAGAATCGCGGCCGTCATCTCTTTGACAGAGGTTTTGCCGGAAGAGCCCGTCAGCGCCACAACGCGCGCGGGGACTTGCTGGCGAACCCAGGCAGCCAGCTCACCAAATGCCTGGCGCGTGTCTTTTACCACCAACTGCGGCAAGTCGATGTTCAATTTACGGCTAACCAGTAACGCATCAGCGCCGTTCTCTTTTGCTTGATCGGCAAAATCATGCGCATCAAAGCGCTCGCCTTTCAGCGCGACGAACAAACAGCCCGGCGTAATTTTACGCGTATCCGTCGTCACCGCATCAACAGTCAGATCGTGCCCGTGCAGCTCGCCATTCAGCACCGTGGCAGCCTGGCGTAGCGTAATGGAAATCATGCCAGTGCTCCCAGCAAACGCGCAGCCGTCACACGGTCGGAATAATCCAGACGATGTGCACCGACAATTTGATAGTCTTCATGCCCCTTGCCAGCCAGCAGCACGACGTCATTTTCTGTGGCCTGCATAATCGCATTGGTCACCGCTTCGGCGCGGCCTTCTACCACGCGTGCGTGGCCTGCATCCATCATACCGGCAAGGATATCGTTGATAATGGCGCGCGGATCTTCAGTACGCGGGTTGTCATCAGTCACGACCGGAATATCCGCGAACTGCTCAGCAATCGCCCCCATAAGTGGGCGCTTACCTTTGTCGCGATCGCCGCCGCAACCGAAGACGCACCACAGCTTACCGATGCAGTGCAGACGCGCGGCCTGGAGCGCTTTTTCCAGCGCATCCGGGGTGTGGGCGTAATCGACCACCACCGTCGGTTTGCCTGGCGCGGTAAAGACTTCCATCCGTCCGCAAACGGGTTGCAAGCGTGCGGCTGTATTCACCAGCTCGGCCAGGGGATAATCCAGCGCTAACAGTGTGGCCAGCGCCAGCAACAGATTGCTGACGTTAAATGCGCCCATCAAACGGCTTTCGATTTCGCCTTCGCCCCATGAAGAAGCAAAACGGATCGTTGCGCCGCTGTCGTGATAATCCACGTATGTCGCCTTCAGCCAACGGCCATGGCAATTCGGATTGATATGGTCTTCCATTGAAACCGCAACTGCATCTGGCAATTTTGCCAGCCAACGGCGGCCCACTTCGTCATCGGCGTTGATGATCGCCTGACCGCAGTGATGCCTGGAATAGAGCAGCCATTTTGCCGCTTCGTAATTTTCCATGTCACCGTGATAATCGAGGTGGTCGCGGCTCAGGTTGGTAAACACAGACGCCGCAAACTTCAGCGCTGAAACGCGATGCTGCACCAGGCCGTGAGAAGAGACTTCCATGGCGGCAAACGTCGCGCCCTGTCCTGCGAGGCCGGAAAGTACATGTTGCACATCAACCGCTGAACCGGTGGTGTTTTCCGTTGGATTCACTTTACCCAACAGACCATTGCCGACCGTGCCCATTACCGCACCCGTTTCACCGAGCAACTGGGCCCACTGAGCCATCAACTGCGTGGTGGTGGTTTTACCGTTAGTCCCGGTGACGCCAACCAATCGTAACTGGTCAGACGGTTCATGATAAAAACGTCCCGCCAGGGCGGAAAGACGCTCATTCAACTGGCTGAGATAGATGACCGGCACGCCGTGCATTTCGCGGATTTCACCGTCGGTTGCGTCATCTTTTGCCTCAGCAATAATGGCAGCTACACCTTGCGCAATCGCCTGCGGGATATATCGACGCCCGTCCGCCTGATGACCGACTACCGCAACGAAAAGATCGCCCGACGCAGCCACACGGCTGTCGAGTACCATCTCACGCAGTGCCCGCGCAGGTACGTTTTGTACCCACGGAGCAAGAAGGTCGCGCAAATTACGATCTGCCACCTGTTCCCTCGCCTTGATTAGTTACAAATTCACTTTTTTCGCCCGTCGACAGCGCATCTGGTTCGATATTCATGGTACGCAGAACGCCGCCCATGATGGCACCGAACACCGGCGCGGAGACGGCGCCACCGTAGTATTTACCCGCCTGTGGATCGTTAATGACGACCACCAGCGCAAATCGCGGATTGCTTGCAGGCGCAACGCCCGCGGTATAAGCAATGTATTTATTGATGTAACGACCGTCCGGTCCCACTTTTTTCGCTGTACCGGTTTTGATGGCAATGCGATAGCCTTTGATTGCTGCCTTCACGCCGCCGCCGCCAGGCAGCGCCACGCTTTCCATCATATGCACCACGGTACGAACGGTGGATTCCGGGAAGATACGCTCGCCCGGAACCGGTGGATCAACTTTGGTAATCGACAGTGGACGATAAACGCCATAGCTGCCAATCGTTGCGTAGACTCGCGCCAACTGTAACGGTGTTACCATTAGCCCGTAGCCGAAAGAGAAGGTGGCCCTCTCTATGTCAGACCACCGTTGTTTTTGAGGATATAAGCCACTGCGTTCTCCGACCAACCCCAAATTGGTCGCCTTTCCAAGCCCAAAACGTGAGTAAGTTTCTACTAACGCTGAGGACGGCATCGCTAACGCCAGCTTAGAAACACCGACGTTACTCGACTTCTGCAAAACCCCGGTCAGGGTCAATTCGCTGTAACGCGCCACGTCTTTGATTTCGTGGCCGTTGATTCGGTAAGGAATGGTATTCAGAACGGTATTTTCGTTGACGATACCACGCTGCAGCGCGGTCATTACCACCATCGGTTTCACAGTCGAACCCGGTTCGAACACGTCGGTGATGGTACGGTTACGCATGATATCTTTCTGCGTGCCGGTAAGATTATTTGGGTTATAGGACGGGCTGTTCGCCATCGCCAGTACTTCGCCGGTGCTCACGTCCACCAGCACGGCGCTGCCGGATTCGGCTTTGTTAAACGCCACGGCATTATTGAGTTCGCGGTAAACCAGCGCCTGCAAGCGTTCGTCAATACTCAGTGCGAGGTTGTGCGCCGCCTGGCTGTCCGTTGAAGAGATATCCTCGATGACGCGGCCGTAACGGTCTTTACGTACCACACGCTCACCCGGTTGTCCGGTCAGCCATTTATCAAAGCTTTTTTCGACCCCTTCAATGCCCTGACTATCGACGTTGGTGAAACCAATGAGGTGAGCGGTCACTTCTCCTGACGGATAATAGCGGCGTGACTCTTCACGCAGATGTATTCCCGGCAGTTTGAGTTTCTTAATGTAATCGGCCATATCAGGGTTCACCTGACGCGCCAGATAGATAAAGCGCCCTTTCGGGTTGGCATTGACGCGCGCGGCCATTTGGTCGAGCGGCATTTTCAACGCATCGGCAAGCGCTTTCCAGCGGTTATCCAGCGTAACGCCACCGGCATCATGCAGCTCTTTCGGATCGGCCCAGATCGCTTTAACGGGCACGCTCACCGCCAATGGACGACCCGAACGGTCAGTGATCAAACCGCGTGAGGTCGACACTTCCTGCACGCGAAGGGAACGCATGTCCCCCTGTCGCACCAGCATGTCCGGCGCGATAATCTGTAACCACGCTGCACGACCGAGCAACAGACACAGCGCCAGTAAAATACAGCCACAAAGCAACGCAAAACGCCAACTCACAAAGTTGGCCTGTTCTTCCTGACGTTTCGGTTTTTGCGTTTTCGCCGCTGCTCTCATGCGTCGCGTGTTCCCTTATTTTTGTACTACAATATTTTCCTGCGAAGGATCAACATGCTGCAGTTGCAGCTTTTCCGTTGCGATCCGTTCAACCCGGCTATGATCGCCGAGCGCATTTTCTTCAAGAATTAGGTTTCGCCATTCGATATCCAGCGCATCACGCTCGAGCACCATCTGCTCGCGCTGCGCGGTCAGTAAACGGGTATGGTGTGCGGTTGTCACGACCGTCACGGCCGTCACAATAATGCAAATGAACAAGCAGAGTGGCAGCTTCCCAAACCGCAAAAGATCGTCGCCGATCACGCCAGGCAAGGCATGGCGCTCGTTGCTTCCTAACGATCCTTTAACTTTGCTTAGGGTCTCTGTCACTCTGCTGATCATGCGTTCGTCCTTTCTGCGATGCGCAGCACTGAACTACGGGCGCGTGGATTCTCTGCCACCTCTTCTTCGCCCGGCATCATCTTGCCTAGTACTCGCAAATAACGGCCGCCCAGTTTCCTGAGCTGATCTTCCGTCATCGGCAGCCCTGCTGGAACCTGAGGACCGCGGCTTTGTTCGCGCATAAAACGCTTCACAATACGGTCTTCCAGCGAATGGAAGCTGATAATGGATAACCGCCCGCCTGGGGCCAGCACGCCGAGCGAGCTTTTTAGCGCCAGCTCTATTTCCTCCAGTTCACTGTTCACCCAAATGCGCACCGCCTGGAAGGTACGGGTCGCGGGATGTTTGAATTTATCCTTAACCGGCGTAGCCGCCGTCACCACTTCTGCCAGCTCTTTCGTGCGGGTCATCGGCTCAACACGGTTACGCTCAACGATGCCACGCGCAATGCGTTTACCAAAACGCTCTTCGCCAAAGGTTTTAATCACCCAGGCAATATCGGCTTCTTCAGCAGTAAGCAGCCATTCGGCAGCGGATTGACCACGCGTCGGGTCCATACGCATATCCAGTGGTCCATCACGCATGAAAGAAAATCCGCGTTCCGCATCATCAAGCTGTGGTGATGAGACGCCAAGATCGAGAAGAATCCCGTCGATCTTGCCTGTCAGATCGCGCTCGCTAACGTAGTCAGCCAGCGCAGAAAAAGGCCCATGAACAAATGAAAAGCGTGGATCATCGATAGTCTTCGCAACGGCAATTGCCTGCGGATCGCGATCGATTGCCAATAAGCGACCTTCCGCTCCCAGTTGGGAGAGGATCAGACGCGAGTGACCACCGCGACCAAATGTGCCATCAATATAGATGCCATCAGGACGAATATTCAGGCCGTTAACGGCCTCGTCCAACAGCACCGATGTATGTTTATAATTTTCCGTCATATTTATAGAGACAAGTCCTGCAATCGATCCGATAACACACCGGCATCAGATTGTTCAGCGTCGATATCTTCCTTGACCTGTTGATACCAGGTCGTTTCATCCCACAGTTCAAACTTGTTGAACTGCCCGACCAGCATCACTTCTTTTGTCAGACCGGCATGTTGTCGCAACACAGGCGCAATCAGTAAGCGCCCTGAGTTATCCATCTGACACTCACTGGCATGACCCAACAACAACCGCTGCACGCGGCGTTCCTGCGGGTTCATACTCGACAGCCGCGACAGCTTTTGCTCGATAATTTCCCATTCGGGTAAGGTGTAAAGCAGCAGGCAGGGGTGGTTGATGTCAATGGTACACACCATTTGACCTGACGCGTTTTCGATCAGTTGGTCGCGGTATCGGGTTGGTACCGATAAACGCCCTTTACTGTCGAGATTGACTAACGTCGCCCCACGGAACATGCCAGCTCCACCCCTTATCGCCACTTTAACCCACAAATTCCCACATAAAGGAGTTTACGGAGCGAAGGAAAAGCTTGTCAAGCCGGGACTGCCGCGATAAGGACCCGAAAGAGCCCTATTTACCGACATAACCCAACTTGATTAATAACTGCACAACTCACGAGACAAAATTAACGTCATGAATATTTGTAAGAAAAAAATGAATATTCAGAGGAGCGTTAAAGTTCACTCTCTATCCATACAGGCAAATATAAAGTGTCAGTTTGCGACGCGGGCAGCATTTTAAGGCATATCGTCAGGGGATGACAGCGCCAGATTCAACGCACAAGCCAGAAAGAGCAAGAGGTGGCACTATAAGTCAGATATGAAAGATAAAAACGGCTGAGAATTCAGCGCGGGAATAGTCTTTGTAACAAAACAATACAAAAAATAATGATAAGTGAACTCTTAATAACCTTAAAAAGACCGCTGAAAGGAGAAAATCAAATAATAAGAATAGCAGGCTATGGTTCTCAAGGAATTATCCTAAAATTAGTCGGGTTATTATTCTCCGTAATATTCGTAAAAAAACAGGGCTGCTATTGCTGCCCTGATTAATGTTTTAGTGACGGCTTAATACACCGCGGCGGTAAAGGTTACGTTTGATACGGGTCAGGCCCGGTTTTGGCTTACGCGGTTCATCGAGGCTCGCTAGGACAATTTCCAGCACGCGCTCCGCAACGTCGCGATGACGCTGAGCCACGGCAAGAACCGGGCATTGCAGGAAGTCGAGCAGCTCGTTGTCACCAAATGTCGCAATTGCCAGCTCAGTCGGCAATTTGCCTTCGCGGCGAAGCGTAACGTCCATCACACCCTGTAAAAGTGCAAACGACGTGGTAAACAGTGCTTGCGGCATCGGGTGCGTCTCAAGCCATTTTTCAAACAGCTGAGCGGCGGCTTCACGCTCGTAACTATTGGCATAGAGATAATGGACTTCACGCGGATCGTCTTTCCAGGCGGTGCGGAACCCCTGCTCACGCAGGAAGCTGACGGACAGCTCCGGTAACGCGCCAAGATAGAGCACGGTTTCCGCTGGGAAAGTGCGCAGTTCTGCGGCCAGCATTTCCGCGTCGTCCTGATCGGCACCTACAACGCTGGTAAAGTGTTCACGATCCAGCGCACGATCAAGGGCGACAATCGGGAACGAGTCATTAGCCCAACGCTGGTAGAATGGGTGCTCGGGCGGCAAGGAAGTGGATACAATAATCGCATCCACCTGGCGTTGCAGCAGATGCTCAATGCAGCGCATTTCATTATCGGGCTGATCTTCAGAACAAGCGATCAATAACTGATAGCCGCGCTGGCGAGCCTGGCGTTCGAGATAATTGGCGATACGGGTGTAGCTGGTATTTTCCAGATCCGGAATGACCAGACCAATAGAGCGGGTGCGTCCGGCACGTAAGCCGGCGGCGACAGCGTTCGGATGGTAGTTATGCTCACGCACCACCGCCATGACTTTTTCAACGGTTTTATCGCTAACACGGTACTGCTTCGCTTTACCGTTGATCACATAGCTTGCTGTAGTTCGTGACACGCCCGCAAGCCGGGCGATTTCATCCAGTTTCACAATTGCCCCTTAAAAGAAAAAAAGAGTCCATGGCCTTGTCAGGTTTATGGTTATACCTTTTTACATCTAAGCGCAGAATAGTCCTGGCGGCAATAGCTTTTATCTCGCTTACGCTGCGTTTCGGTAAAAAAAAGCCTGACTTTGCAGGTCAGGCTTAAAGAGGCGAACTTTTTTCACTGCTACCGCATTATTTTATCGCCGCGAGACAACCCAACAATGCCGGAGCGTGCGACCTCAACGATTTTGGCGACATCACGTATCGAAGCAAGGAAGGCATCGAGCTTGTCGCTGGTTCCGGCCAACTGCACCGTATATATAGAAGGGGTGACGTCGATAATCTGCCCGCGGAAGATATCCGTGTTGCGTTTAACCTCGTCACGGCCGTACCCGCTGGCCTGAATTTTTACCAGCATAACTTCACGTTCAACATACGCGCCCTGCCCTAATTCACTGACCCGCAGCACATCCACCAGCTTGTGCAGTTGCTTTTCAATCTGCTCCAGTACTTTCGCATCGCCAACGGTCTGGATGGTCATACGGGATAACGTAGGATCGTCAGTCGGGGCCACGGTCAGGCTTTCGATGTTATAGCCGCGCTGGGCAAAGAGTCCGATCACGCGAGAGAGCGCACCAGACTCGTTTTCCAGTAATACAGATAATATCCGGCGCATATCAGGTTCTCTCCGTTTTGCTGAGCCACATTTCATCCATACCGCCGCCGCGAATATGCATCGGATAGACGTGCTCTGTTCCGTCTACAATGACATCGACAAACACCAGACGGTTATTCCTGACATGCTCTAGCGCCTCGGCAAGCTTCGATTCCAGCTCCGCCGGATCGCTGACACGAATGCCCACATGGCCGTAAGCCTCTGCCACACGAACAAAATCTGGCAGTGATTTCATGTACGACTGGGAGTGACGACCAGAATAAATCATGTCTTGCCACTGCTTCACCATCCCCAGATAACCGTTATTCAGGTTCAGCACCAGCACAGGCAAATCGTATTGCAGTGACGTGGAGAGCTCCTGAATGTTCATCTGGATACTGCCATCGCCCGTCACACAAACGACGATTTCGTCCGGGAGCGCCAGTTTCACGCCCAACGCGGCCGGCAAGCCAAAGCCCATCGTGCCAAGACCACCGGAATTGATCCAGTGACGAGGCTTATCAAACGGATAGTAAAGTGCCGCAAACATCTGATGCTGACCCACATCTGAGGTTACATATGCTTCACCCTTGGTCAGACGCCAGATGGTTTCGATAACCGCCTGCGGCTTAATATGCGCACTTTGCGTGTCGTATTTCAGACAGTGGCGGGCACGCCACTGCTCAATCTGCTGCCACCAGTCTCGAATATCATCCAGTGGCTGCGTTGGGGTTTCATGCGCCAGCAGGTCGAGCATTTGTTCCAGAACCTGTAGCGCATCGCCGACAATGGGCACATCAGCGGGCACGGTTTTGGAAATAGACGTTGGGTCGATATCAATATGCAGCACCGTCGCATTCGGACAGTACTTGGCCAGATTGTTCGTCGTGCGATCGTCGAAACGCACACCAACGGCAAAAATCACATCAGAATTATGCATCGTCATGTTGGCTTCGAACGTGCCGTGCATGCCCAGCATACCCAATGCCTGACGATGTGTTGCCGGAAACGCGCCTAGCCCCATTAATGAAGAGGCAACGGGCAAGTTTAATTTTTCAATAAGCTCACGCAGTTGTTCGTGACAATGCGCGTTTACCGCGCCGCCGCCAACGTAGACGACCGGTTTTTTTGCCGCAATGAGCGTCTGCAGTGCGCGTTTGATCTGGCCTTTGTGGCCCTGCGTGGTCGGGTTATATGAGCGCATGCTCACCGAATCAGGCCAGACGTAAGGTAATTTATTGGCAGGATTAAGAATATCTTTCGGTAAATCGACCACAACCGGGCCAGGACGGCCGCTGGCCGCCAGCCAGAATGCTTTTTTCAGCACTCCCGGAATATCTTCCGTTTGCTTCACCAGAAAACTGTGTTTCACCACCGGGCGGGAGATCCCCACCATGTCGCACTCCTGGAAGGCATCGTAGCCAATCAGCGAGGTTGCAACCTGACCGGACAAAATCACCAGCGGGATGGAATCCATATAGGCGGTAGCAATACCCGTTATCGCGTTGGTTGCGCCAGGACCTGACGTCACAAGCACGACGCCCACTTCCCCAGTGGCACGCGCCAACCCATCGGCCATATGTACAGCGGCCTGCTCGTGACGCACCAGGACATGATCGATGCCACCTACGGTGTGCAACGCATCATAAATATCGAGGACTGCGCCTCCGGGATAACCGAATACTTGCTTGACGCCCTGATCGATGAGCGACCGGACGACCATTTCGGCGCCAGACAACATCTCCATGGTTTGCCTCCAGGCTTATTGTTGTTATAGACGAACACAGGAATTCATTTCCTCGTCGTCTTGCTGAGCAGGGCTTCCCCTGTCATAGATTTTTGCAGAGTGGCTTTCACCATAACCGCTCACCCTAAGGCAGGCAATCGGCAAACCATCGCGTGAAGAAACGCCAGAAAGCAGAATACACAGGGGATGGGTGATAATTCAGTGAATTCATCTGAGATAAGCTTTTCCGATGATAATTCATCGTCAAAAAAGACACTACGTCAGTAATTTATCTATTTTTGAGCGGTAAAAGTCGTTAAGAAAAAATGCTGGCGGGATAAAATTTTGCAATAGAAATAAATTGCGGGATAAACCGATGTTTCACATCGGTTTATCCCGGTCCGTGTTAACGACGGCAAACACTGGCTAATAGCTCTTCCATCCACTGATGGCCTTTATCGCGCCCGGCGGCTTCATGCCAGGAAAGGTAACAGGTACGACTATTTAATTTTAGCGGTAGCGGCATGACTTGCAGATTTAACCTATCTGAAAAGTCTTCTGCTAGCCAACGAGGAGCAATCGCCACCAGGTGGGTCTGCGAGACAATATTGAGTACGCTGACCATCGCCATTCCCTGATAAGCCACACAGGATTGTTTATCGGGTGTGTCATACCACGGCTGGCTGAAAGAGGCATATCTGTCGAGCGCGACCACCGCATGTTGCTCACGGTAGACATCGCTTTCAAGTAGTGGTCCACTTATACGCGGGTGAGTCCTGCTGGCGACTAATACCATTTCATCATTAAACAGCGGCACGCAAGAAAATTCCGGACGACGGAACTCTTCATAGCCAATCACAAATTCCGTTTCCTGATAACGCAACTGGTGTTCTGTGTTCTGATTAAGTGAAGATTTAAATATCAAATTTATATTCGGCGCAATGGCTTCGACTTTATTATAGATAACAGAGGTTAAATAATTATCGAGTGGACTGCACACGCAGAGATGAAAAACGCGCTCACTGCTAATCGGTTCGACCCCCGATCCCGGCAGTTCATTTTGTACCAACTGCAATGCCTGCCGCACCGAACCAAAAAGCTGACAGGCCCTTGCTGTGGGTTGAATTCCACGGCCATACCTGACAAACAATTCGTCATTAAACATTAGCTTAAGCCGAGCGACAGCATTACTCACCGCAGGCTGAGACATGCCTAATGACTGCGCCGCGCGGGTAATATTCTGTTCCTGCATAACAGCATCAAAAACCGTTAATAAGTTAAGATCCACCGTCCGTAATTGCGGTCGGGTCCCTTCACTAACGTGAGTCCGTTCAATTTTATTTTCTAACATATCTAACTCCACCATCACGCTAAACTCCCTTTTTCTTAGTGCAGCAATAACTTGTAAATATATTATTTATCATGCAGATAAAACCTGAGAAAGAGAAAGGTTTAAATTTCGGAATATATAAAAACTTACGGCAAATAACGTGAAGATGTAGAGACATGCTAAAGCGATAAGTGCCAAAAGTGATAACTAAAACATTAGGATTGGAATGAAACCATAAATCCAATGAATAAACAATAAGCCTTACGATGAACTAATATTTAAGTTTTATTAAACTATTCAATACCATCAATACGTGAAAGTTAACATTCCATGAACATTGTGCGATTTCTATTCACCTCCCCTTTGCGGGAGAAAATGATAACCCAATGAATTTAATGCAATAAAAGTTTGCATGTTAAACATATCGATCAGTGTTTAATTGAAACCAATTATATTAAATTAATTCTTAACGTTTATTTAGAATCCAATATTAGACTAATTAATTACCTTGAACGATAAAAACCAGCACAATACGCTAAAATAGAAATCCACTTATTTTCATTTGTTGTGGCCGTTTTTCATCGCAGGGGTTGACTTGGATCCGCATATCCAGTACCACTAAAGGCATAACGCATTCATCTGGAGCATGATTCATGATTCGTACCGTTCGTTCTCTCAGCCTACTACTACTAAACGCATCTCTTTTGCGCGGTAGGCTGGCGAACGAAATTCAACGTTGAATCGTCTCCAGTAAACAAGAAACCCGCGCCATTGCGCGGGTTTTTTTATGCTCGTAGCAAGGCGCCCCAGGACAGACAAGGACCAAACCCATGAGCCAGCAAGTCGTTATTTTCGATACAACCTTACGTGATGGTGAACAGGCGTTGCAGGCGAGCCTGAGTGTGAAAGAAAAGCTGCAAATTGCGCTGGCCCTCGAACGTATGGGTGTTGACGTGATGGAGGTGGGTTTCCCTGTCTCTTCACCGGGTGATTTTGAGTCCGTACAAACCATCGCGCGCACCATAAAAAATAGCCGCGTCTGTGCTCTGGCCCGCTGTGTTGAAAAAGATATCGACGTGGCAGCAGAGTCGCTGAAGGTGGCCGAAGCCTTCCGCATTCATACGTTTATTGCCACCTCGCCGATGCATATCGCCACCAAGCTGCGCAGTACGCTGGACGAAGTCATCGAACGCGCGGTGTATATGATCAAGCGCGCCCGCAATTATACCGATGACGTGGAATTCTCTTGTGAAGACGCGGGCCGTACGCCCATTGCCGATCTGGCGCGCGTCGTCGAAGCCGCGATAAACGCGGGTGCGAAGACCATCAACATCCCGGATACCGTCGGCTACACCATGCCGTTTGAGTTTTCCAACATCATTACCGGTCTGTATGAACGCGTACCCAACATCGATCAAGCCATCATCTCCGTTCACACCCACGACGATTTAGGCCTGGCCGTCGGCAACGCCATTGCCGCCGTTCATGCAGGTGCCCGTCAGGTCGAAGGTGCCATGAACGGGATTGGCGAGCGTGCGGGGAACTGTTCGCTCGAAGAAGTGATCATGGCGATTAAAGTGCGCAAAGACATTATGAATGTGCAGACCCGCATTAATCACAACGAAATCTGGCGTACCAGCCAGACCGTCAGCCAAATTTGCAACATGCCGATTCCGGCGAACAAAGCCATTGTTGGCACGGGCGCGTTCGCTCACTCCTCCGGTATCCACCAGGACGGCGTGCTGAAGAACCGCGAAAACTATGAAATCATGACGCCGGAGTCCATCGGCCTGAATCAGGTGCAATTGAACCTGACCTCCCGTTCAGGTCGTGCGGCGGTAAAACATCGCATGGAAGAGATGGGCTACAAAGAGACCGACTACAACATGGATCACCTGTATGACGCGTTCCTGAAACTGGCTGATAAAAAAGGTCAGGTGTTCGATTACGACCTGGAAGCGATCGCGTTCATTAACAAACAGCAGGAAGAGCCTGAACATTTCCGCATGGATTACTTCAGCGTGCAATCAGGCTCCAGCGATATCGCCACCGCCTCCGTCAAACTGGCCTGTGGCGATGAAGTCAAAGCAGAAGCCGCGAACGGTAATGGTCCGGTAGATGCCATTTATCAGGCAATCAACCGCGTCACTGGTTACGACGTCGAACTGGTCAAATATGATTTGAGCGCGAAAGGACACGGCAAAGATGCGCTGGGTCAGGTGGACATCGTTGTCACCTATAACGGTCGCCGTTTCCACGGCGTTGGCCTGGCAACGGACATTGTGGAATCGTCCGCCAAAGCGATGGTGCATGTGCTGAATAACATCTGGCGCGCCGCCGAAGTCGAGAAAGAATTGCAACGCAAAGCTCAGAATAAAGAGAACAATAAGGAAACCGTGTAATGTCGAAGAATTACCATATTGCTGTGTTGCCGGGCGACGGAATTGGCCCGGAAGTGATGACACAAGCCCTGAAAGTCCTGGAAGCTGTACGCACACGTTTCGCGATGAAAATCTCGACCAGCCACTATGATGTGGGCGGTATCGCGATTGATAACCACGGCACGCCGCTGCCGAAAGCCACAGTTGAAGGTTGCGAAAATGCGGATGCGGTCCTGTTTGGATCTGTCGGCGGCCCGAAATGGGAACATCTGCCACCTGCCGGTCAACCTGAGCGCGGCGCGTTATTGCCACTGCGTAAGCACTTCAAATTATTCAGCAATCTGCGCCCTGCAAAACTGTATCAGGGCCTGGAAGAGTTTTGCCCGTTGCGCGCCGATATCGCCGCTAACGGCTTCGACATTCTGTGCGTGCGCGAATTAACCGGCGGTATCTACTTCGGTCAGCCAAAAGGGCGCGAAGGCAGCGGTCAGCACGAAAAAGCGTTTGATACCGAGGTGTATCACCGTTTCGAAATCGAACGCATTGCGCGTATTGCGTTTGAATCTGCACGCAAACGCCGTCACAAAGTGACCTCCATTGATAAAGCCAACGTCCTGCAATCCTCCATTTTATGGCGTGAAATCGTCAATGAAATCGCCAACGAGTACCCGGACGTTGAACTGGCGCACATGTACATCGACAACGCCACCATGCAGCTGATTAAAGACCCGTCGCAGTTTGACGTCCTGCTGTGTTCCAACCTGTTCGGCGATATTCTCTCTGACGAGTGCGCAATGATCACCGGCTCGATGGGCATGCTGCCATCCGCCAGCCTGAACGAAGAAGGCTTTGGTCTGTACGAACCCGCGGGTGGTTCGGCTCCGGATATCGCGGGCAAAAATATTGCTAACCCAATCGCGCAGATCCTGTCACTGGCGCTACTGCTGCGCTACAGCCTGGATGCAAACGATGCAGCAGATGCGATTGAAAGCGCCATCAACCGCGCGTTAGAAGAGGGCATCCGGACCGGCGATTTAGCGCGCGGCACGGCGGCAGTCAGTACCGATGAAATGGGCGATATCATTGCCCGCTATGTTGCAGAAGGGGTGTAATCATGGCCAGGACGTTATACGAAAAACTGTTTGATGCGCACGTTGTGTACGAGGCGTCAAACGAAACCCCGCTGCTGTACATTGACCGCCATCTGGTCCACGAAGTCACCTCTCCGCAGGCATTTGACGGCCTGCGGGCGCACAACCGCCAGGTTCGCCAGCCAGGCAAAACCTTCGCGACCATGGATCACAACGTTTCAACCCAGACCAAAGATATCAATGCGTCTGGCGAAATGGCACGCATCCAGATGCAGGAGCTGATCAAAAACTGCAACGCGTTCGGCGTTGAACTGTACGACCTGAACCACCCGTTTCAGGGCATCGTCCACGTTATGGGCCCAGAACAAGGCATCACGTTGCCGGGCATGACTATCGTCTGCGGCGACTCCCATACCGCTACGCACGGCGCGTTTGGTGCCCTAGCGTTTGGTATTGGCACCTCCGAAGTTGAACATGTTCTGGCGACGCAAACCCTGAAACAGGGCCGCGCGAAGACCATGAAAATAGAAGTCAAAGGCCATGCCGCACCGGGCATTACCGCCAAAGATATCGTGCTGGCGATCATCGGTAAAACCGGTAGCGCAGGCGGAACGGGCCATGTTGTCGAGTTCTGTGGCGATGCGATCCGCGCGCTGAGCATGGAAGGCCGCATGACCCTGTGCAACATGGCTATCGAAATGGGCGCGAAAGCGGGCCTGGTTGCGCCAGATGAGATCACATTTAACTATGTGAAAGGACGTCTGCACGCGCCAAAAGGCAACGATTTTGATGATGCGGTTGCGTACTGGAAAACCCTGCAAACTGACGAAGGCGCCGTCTTTGATACCGTTGTCACGCTGCAGGCCGAAGAGATCGCCCCGCAGGTCACCTGGGGAACTAACCCAGGTCAGGTGATTTCCGTGAACGATAATGTTCCCGATCCGGCCTCGTTTGCCGATCCGGTTGAACGCGCTAGCGCCGAAAAAGCGCTGGCCTATATGGGCCTGAAACCCGGTATTCCGCTGACTGAAGTGGCGATCGATAAAGTCTTTATCGGCTCGTGCACCAACTCGCGTATCGAAGATTTACGCGCTGCCGCCGAGATTGCCAAAGGCCGTAAAGTGGCACCGGGTGTGCAGGCGTTAGTTGTCCCAGGCTCTGGCCCGGTGAAAGCGCAGGCGGAAGCAGAAGGCCTGGATAAGATCTTTATCGAAGCCGGTTTTGAGTGGCGCCTGCCGGGTTGTTCCATGTGTCTGGCAATGAACAATGACCGTCTGAATCCGGGTGAACGTTGTGCTTCGACCAGCAACCGTAACTTCGAAGGCCGTCAGGGCCGCGGCGGACGCACGCATCTGGTCAGCCCGGCAATGGCTGCGGCAGCGGCTGTCACCGGTCATTTCGCCGATATTCGTGTTTTAAAATAAGGAGACAATCATGGCAGAGAAATTTACCCAGCATACAGGCCTGGTTGCCCCTCTGGACGCAGCAAACGTGGATACTGACGCCATTATTCCAAAACAGTTTTTGCAGAAAGTTACCCGCACCGGCTTTGGTGCTCACCTGTTCAACGACTGGCGTTTCCTTGACGATCAGGGTCAGCAGCCCAATCCAGAATTTGTGCTGAACCTCCCGGAATTTAAAGGCGCTTCGATTCTGTTAACGCGTGAAAACTTCGGCTGCGGTTCATCTCGTGAGCACGCTCCGTGGGCGCTGACGGATTACGGCTTTAAGGTTGTCATCGCACCGAGTTTCGCCGATATCTTTTACGGCAACAGCTTCAACAACCAGCTGTTACCCGTGACGCTGAGCGACGAGCAGGTCGACGAGATGTTTGCGCTGGTAAAAGCCAATCCGGGCATCACGTTTGAAGTGGATCTGGAAGCGGAAGTCGTCAAAGCGGGTGATAAAACTTACGCCTTTCGCATTGATGCATTCCGCCGCCATTGCATGATCAACGGTCTGGACAGCATCGGACTGACGTTACAGCATGAAGATTCTATTGCCGCCTACGAGAACAAGCAGCCTGCATTTATGAACTAAAGCGAATGGCCCGCGACGAGCGGGCCATTGATTAGCGCTAAAAACCAGGCTTTAAACTCCCCCGTCTCATTTCACACATCCTTCACACGACAGGTTAGCGCCAGCGTTAAAAGAGAAATCGCCGCAATCACCCAGTACACCGCAAAATGTCCGTAGCTTTGTACCAGTGCGCCCTGAATTACGCCCGCCAGAATCACACCGGTTGAAATACTGTTGGTGAAAAGCGTTGTTGCTGACCCGGCTCTTCCTGGCATCAGGTCCTGGAACCACAGCATGCCGATCCCGGCAACAATCCCGATGAAAATAGCGTTAAACAGCTGGAGGGCCAGCAACGCCTCGCGGCTGTGAAACAGAATTAACCCAAGATAAAACAATACCCCTGCCGCCACCGCCGTCACCATCATCCGCCGTTTACCAAAGCGTTTGACGTAATAACCCGCCAGGATCATCGCCGGAATTTCCAGCCCGGCCGCCGTCCCCATTAAGATCCCCGCCAGCTTGTCCGGTAAACCCAGATCGCTGCTGATCCACAGCGGCATGTCGATGATGTACATGGTGTTGCAGGTCCACATCAGCGTCGAGGCGATAAACAGCATGCGCACGTTTTTATTCTGCCAGCCGCTAATCTGCGTCACGGGCTTATCGGCCGCCTGCTCAATCCGGGCAACCGACGGCAGCACGCACGCAATCAGCACCAGGCTGATGGCAAAAATCCCCGCCGCGATAGAGAACATCATGGTAAAGCCGTAATTCAGCGCCAGCATAAATGCCAGCGGCGGGCCGATGACCCACGCTAATGATAACTGCGCACGCATCACCGAACTGAACATCACCACTTCTCGCGCCGAGTTATCGGCATACTCGCGCGCCAGGGCAAAGAGCTGGGGCATGGCAGTATTGGCCAGCGATGCCAGCAGCACGCCACAGGTGATAAGCGTCAGATAATGACGGTTGAACGCAAACAACAGCGCGTTGCCGACCGCCATCGCGCAGCAAAACAGAATCAGCTTGCGGCGATCGCCCTGGCTGTCCGAGCGTTTCGCCAGCCATAGGCTCACCAGAATCCCGGCGATGGCGTTGACGGTATAAAACAGCCCGACCCAGAACGGCTGCGCGCCGACTTCGCGGCTCAGGAACAGGCTCAGCGTCGGCGCCTGAAGCGCTCCCGCCACGCCCATCATAAACGCCACCAGCATAAAAGCGGCGTACACCCCATTCAGGCGGCGGCCCATCGTCATCAACCAGAGCATGCGCAGATCCTTGTTAAAACGAAGAAATAACAGGTGGAATAGTAAACGAAAAAAGCCAGCAAAAACATTTTGCTGGCGGGTGATAAGCACCAATACTCAGTCACACATGATCGAGGCAAGTCAGCGTTCAGAAGTCGTTTGCGTAACCTCCCACTGCATCAATTCTTCCAGCATTTTCAGCCGCTGCTCGGCGCACTGGCGGGCCAGCCAGGACACTCCTTTTGTCGCTAAAAAGTACTGCTGATAAAAATGACGTGCGGTTGACCTCTTCATCATTCACTCCCTTGCTTCATCGGGAATGATTATTGGCTTAATATAGGGATTAATAAATTGATGATTTTTTGGCAGGAGTTCCCCTTTTATGGCGTCAGGTCGTCTGCAACAACAATTCATCCGCCTCTGGCAGTGCTGTGAAGGCCAGGAGCGCGAGACCACGCTCAACGAGCTGGCTGAACTCCTGAACTGCTCACGCCGCCATATGCGCACGCTGCTCAACACCATGCAGCAGCAGGGTTGGCTCAACTGGGAGGCCGAAGCCGGGCGCGGTAAACGCTCGCGCCTGACGTTCCTCTATACGGGACTTGCCCTGCAACAACAGCGCGCCGAGGATTTGCTGGAGCAGGATCGTATTGATCAGCTGGTGCAACTGGTCGGCGATAAGGCCGCAGTGCGTCAAATGCTGGTCTCACATTTAGGCCGCAGCTTCCGCCAGGGACGCCATATTCTGCGCGTTCTCTACTATCGCCCGATGAAAAACCTGTTACCCGGCAGCGCATTACGTCGATCCGAAACGCACATGGCACGACAGATCTTTAGTGGTCTGACGCGCATAAATGAGGAAAACGGGGAACTGGAAGCCGATATCGCCCACCACTGGCAACAGCTTTCGCCCCTGCACTGGCGCTTCTTTTTACGTCCAGGCATTCATTTTCATCATGGCCGTGAGCTGGAAATGGGCGATGTTATTGCGTCGCTGCAGCGTGCCCGCGAGTTGCCACTCTATTCGCATATCTCACGCATCCACTCGCCGACCGCCTGGACGTTGGATATCGAACTTTCGCAACCCGATCAGTGGCTGCCGTGGCTGATGGGCTATGTTCCGTCGATGATTTTGCCGCACGAGTGGCAATCGATGCCCCAGTTTGCCAGCCAGCCTGTCGGCACCGGCCCTTACGCGGTGACGCGCAACAACAATAATCAGCTCAAGATCCGCGCCTTTGATGATTACTTTGGTTATCGCGCACTGATTGACGAAGTGAATGTCTGGGTGCTGCCCGACATCAGCGAAGAGTTCAGCCCAGGGCTGACGCTTGAAGGCCCCACTGAAGGCGAAAAAGCCATTGAGAGTCGTCTTGAAGAGGGCTGTTATTACCTGCTGTTTGATGCCCGAACGCATCGCGGAGCCAGCCGAGAGGTGCGCCAGTGGGTGAGTCAAATTCTCGCCCCGGCCAATCTGATTTATCAGGCGGAAGAGCAGCACCAGACCTACTGGTTCCCGGCATATGGGCTTCTTCCTCGCTGGCACCATGCCCGTCCAGGACGCGGCGAGAAGCCCGCCGGGCTTGAATCCATCACCCTGACCTATTACCGCGAGCACGTCGAACACCGCTTTATCGCCAGAATCATGAGCAAACTGCTGGCGGCAGAGGGCGTGAAGCTCGAAATTCAGGAAGTGGAATACGATGAGTGGCATCGCGGCGAAGCGGTGAGTGATATCTGGCTCAACAGCGCCAATTTCACCCTGCCGCTCGACTTTTCGCTCTTTTCACATCTGTTTGAAATCCCGCTGATTCAGCACTGTATTGCTCGCGACTGGCAGCAGGACGCCGCACAATGGCGCGCCGGAGAGATGAATCTCGCCGTCTGGTGCCAGCAGTTGCTGTCGCAGCAGGCGATGGTTCCGCTGATCCATCACTGGCTGATGATCCAGGGGCAGCGCAGTATGCGCGGTTTGAGAATGAACACCTTAGGCTGGTTTGACTTTAAATCGGCCTGGTTTGCGCCGCCGGAACCATAACACTTTCGTAATATTCACCAAATCATTACACTACTGCTGTTCTCAACGGGGTGCTGCATCAACGATGTGCGCTGAGATAATACCCGTCGAACCTGATCCGGATAACGCCGGCGAAGGGATTTGAGGCTGTCGCTCAAAATCCTTTGCCACTCAACTTTGAGGTGCAAAGTGTTAAAAAAATTTCTCCCCCTGCTGGCGCTGTTTGCGCTGCCTGTTTTTGCCAAGCCCGTATTAACGGTCTACACCTACGACTCCTTTGCCGCTGACTGGGGCCCTGGACCGGTCGTCAAAAAAGCCTTTGAAGCCGACTGCAACTGCGAGCTGAAATTCGTGGCGCTGGAAGACGGCGTCTCGCTGCTGAACCGTTTGCGCATGGAAGGTAAAAACAGCAAAGCCGACGTGGTGCTGGGCCTCGATAACAATCTGCTGGACGCGGCCTCACAGACCAAACTGTTCGCCAAAAACGGCGTGGCCGCCGATGCGGTTAGCGTCCCCGGCGGCTGGAAAAATGACACGTTCGTGCCGTTCGATTACGGCTACTTCGCGTTTGTGTATGACAAAAACAAGCTGAAAAACCCGCCGAAAAGCCTGAAGGAACTGGTAGAGAGCGACCAGAAATGGCGCGTGATTTATCAGGATCCGCGCACCAGCACGCCAGGTCTGGGCCTGCTGCTGTGGATGCAAAAAGTCTACGGTGACAAAGCGCCAGAAGCGTGGCAGAAACTGGCGGCGAAAACCGTTACCGTCACCAAAGGCTGGAGTGAAGCCTACGGCCTGTTCCTTAAGGGCGAAAGCGATCTGGTTCTGAGCTACACCACCTCTCCGGCGTATCACATCATCGAAGAGAAAAAAGACCACTACGCGGCGGCGAATTTCTCCGAGGGGCACTATTTACAGGTAGAAGTGGCCGCTCGTACGGCAGCCAGCAAACAGCCTGAGCTAGCTGAAAAGTTCCTGAAATTTATGGTCTCACCGGCATTCCAGAATGCGATCCCGACCGGCAACTGGATGTATCCGGTGACCAACGTGACGCTGCCTGCGGGCTTTGATCAACTGACCAAACCACAAACCACGCTGGAATTTACCCCACAGCAGGTTTCCAGCCAGCGCGCCGCATGGATCAGTGAATGGCAACGCGCCGTCAGCCGCTGATCCCCGGCTGGCTGATTCCTGGGCTGATTGCCGCCATTTTGATGGTGGTCGTCAGCCTGGGCTCATTTCTGGCGCTGTGGTTTAACGCGCCAGAGCGCGATCTTGTCGCGCTTTGGCATGACAGCTATCTCTGGCATGTCGTGCGTTTCTCCTTCTGGCAGGCGTTTCTCTCTGCCCTGTTCTCCGTCGTACCGGCGATTTTTCTGGCTCGCGCCCTGTACCGACGCCGCTTTCCCGGCAGACAAATCCTGTTGCGCCTGTGCGCCATGACGCTGATTTTACCGGTGCTGGTCGCCGTATTTGGCATTCTGAGCGTTTATGGACGCCAGGGTTGGATCGCCGCACTGCTTAACGTTTTCGGCATCGAATGGACCTTCTCGCCCTATGGCCTAAAAGGCATTTTGCTGGCCCACGTCTTTTTCAATATGCCGATGGCGACGCGACTGTTTTTACAGGCGCTGGAAAATATCCCGGGGGAGCAGCGCCAGCTCGCCGCACAGCTCGGTATGCGCGGCTGGCCGTTCTTCCGTTTTGTTGAATGGCCGTGGCTACGCCGCCAGATCCCCCCGGTTGCCGCATTGATTTTCATGCTCTGTTTCGCCAGCTTTGCGACGGTACTGTCGCTGGGTGGCGGGCCGCAGGCGACAACCATTGAGCTCGCGATTTATCAGGCGCTAAGCTTTGACTACGATCCGGGCCGTGCAGCGATACTGGCAATGGTTCAGATGTTCTGCTGTCTGGGGCTGGTGCTGCTCAGCCAGCGTCTAAGCAAAGCCATTGCGGTAGGCAGCCATCAGGTCAGCGGCTGGCGCGACCCGCAGGATCGCTGGCGCAGCCGCATTACGGACATCACGCTCATCACGCTGGCGTTGCTGCTGTTGCTCCCGCCGCTGCTCGCGGTGGTAGTGGATGGTCTCAATCAGAATGTGGTTTCAGTTCTGCAACAGCCGGTGCTGTGGCAAGCCACGGGCACCTCGCTGCGCATTGCGCTTGGTGCCGGTTTACTGTGCGTCCTGCTGACCATGATGCTGTTGTGGAGCAGTCGTGAACTGTACGCGCGTCAGGCCAGAGTTGCCGGACAGGCGCTGGAACTGAGCGGCATGCTGATTCTGGCAATGCCTGGCATTGTGCTGGCGACCGGTTTCTTCTTGCTGTTTAACAGCACTGTCGGCCTACCAGAGCACGCGGACGGCATCGTGATTTTCACCAACGCGCTGATGGCGATACCCTATGCGCTGAAAGTGCTGGAAAACCCGATGCGCGACGTCAGCGCCCGTTACACGCTGCTTTGTCAGTCACTGGGAATGCGCGGCTGGCAGCGGTTGAAAGTGGTCGAACTCCGCGCACTGAAGCGCCCCATTGCGCAGGCGCTGGCCTTTGCCAGCGTGCTGTCGATTGGCGATTTCGGCGTTGTGGCGCTATTTGGCAATGACGATTTCCGCACGCTGCCGTTCTGGCTCTACCAGCAAATTGGCTCCTATCGCAGTCAGGATGGCGCGGTTACCGCGCTGTTGCTCCTGCTGCTGTGCTTTACCTTATTCACTGTTATCGAAAAACTTCCGGGGCGTGATGCTAAAACTGACTGATGTAACCTGGCTTTACCAGCACCTGCCGATGCGTTTTACCCTGACCGCGCAGCAAGGGGAGATGATCGCGATCCTCGGTCCCAGTGGGGCGGGGAAAAGCACGCTGCTCAATTTGATTGCCGGTTTTCTACCGCCCGCACGCGGGGCGATGACGATTAACGGTCAGGATCATACCCACACACCGCCCTCGCAGCGTCCGGTGTCGATGCTGTTTCAGGAAAATAATCTGTTCACCCATCTGACGGTCCGCCAGAACATTGGGCTGGGAATGGATCCGGGACTGAAACTGACAGCGGCACAGCGTGAAAGGCTGGAAGATATCGCCCGACAGATGGGGCTGATGGATTTTATCGATCGCTTGCCGGGAGAACTGTCAGGTGGCCAGCGTCAGCGTGTGGCGTTGGCGCGCTGCCTGGTTCGGGAGCAGCCGATTTTACTGCTTGATGAACCGTTCTCGGCGCTCGACCCGGCGCTGCGACAAGAGATGCTGCAGCTGGTCAAAGACGTGTGTCACCAGAAGCAACTCACGATGCTGATGGTGTCGCACAGCGTGGAAGACGCCGCCAGAATTGCGCCACGCTCCGTGGTGATTGCCGACGGACGCATCGCCTGGGATGGCGAAACTCAGGTACTGCTGAGCGGAAACGCCAGTGCCTCAACGCTGTTGGGGATACATTCGCAGCCGGTTTAGAGACTGAGTGGTCTGATGCCCTCACCCCGCCCCTCTCCCACAGGGAGAGGGAGAACCACCGAGGTGCGCACAGGGAGAGAGAAAACCATCGAGGTGCGCGCAGGGAGAGGGAGAAACCGCCAACGTGCGCACAGGGAAAGAGAAAACCATCGAGGTGCGCGCAGGGAGAGGGAAAACTGCGAGTGGAAAGCGAAACATTACCGGCTTACCACTTTCAGTAAAATTTCACCGTATACCGGCATTAGCGGGTGTCGAATCAGCGATACCAGCGCCACCACGGCAACGCCCAGCAGTAACGGTGCCAGCCACATCAGACGACTGCGCGGCAGATAATGCGTGAGACGATCCGTTCCGGCTTTCGCGCTACGCCATAAACGCCAGCACAGCCAGACCCCGACCCAGAGCATCAGCGCGGTCGCTAACAGCAGCCATTTGAAATGACCGCTTTGGGCATCAACAGGAATATCGGTCGCCGCACCGGCCAGGATCCCAGGCAGGAAATAGAACGGCGGCCAAAAGATGCAGCCGATGACGTTTGGCAGGATAAATTTGGCGACCGGCAAATCCAGCATCCCGGCAACCATTGGCACCAGCGGACGCGTCGGGCCGACAAATCGCCCCACTAAAATGGTAAACATGCTGTGCTGATGCAGAGCGTGTTCCGTTTTATCGAGCAACGCTTTGTTCTTTTTCATGAATGACCAGCGGTGCAGCGGCTTTTTGAAGCGCCAGCCCAGCCAGAACGACAGCCAGTCACCCAGCAGACAGCCTATAATCCCGGCCACCCATGCTTGCCAGAAGTTAACCTCCCCGCTGCCAATCAGGGCGCCAAGCCCTGCCATCATGACTGTCCCGGGTAAAATCAATCCCACCAGCGCCAGCGATTCCAGAAAGGCCACCAGCGCGACAGCAATCAGCGAATACGTGACGGATTGAGTAATAAAATGTTCCAGCAATGCCTGCATAACGATTCCGGTCAGATGACGAAGCAGGGATTCTGCGAAGAGCTTCCTGCCGCGTCAAGACAACAATTGTCTGAATAGTTTACTGGTTGCTGCCGGACTTCACCTGCTTGTTTAATTTTTTTTACCGTTTATTCACATCCGGCGCGGAATTCGCTGGGGCTGGCACCGGTACATTTTTTGAATACGCGTGAAAAATAGAGCTGATCCTCAAAGCCCACGTTGCGCCCGACGGTAGCGATCGGCATTCGCGTAGTGCTGAGCAATAGTTTGGCCTGACTGATGCGCTGATCCTCGCGCCAGCTCAACACGCTGACGCCAAGCTGCTGGCGAAACAGGTGCGACAGACGCGATGGCGACAGGCACACGTGCTGGGCGACACCGGCAATATCAAACTGGCTGTCCGCCAGATGGTCGCTGATGTACTGGCACGCGTCGCGCACGCGGTGATCCAGCGGCGGGTTAAGCGATTCGTTGATCGCCTCCATGCGCCGTAGCAGCAGCTGTTCCAGCAGATTTATCGCCAGCAGTTCGGCATAGCGCCCCCCCGCCTGCGCATCAATAATCTGGGCAAACAGTTCGCGAAACTGCGCCTGGTGTGCCTCATCAGGCCGGTAATAACCGGTGTGCGCAAAAATCGCTGGCCACGCCAGCCACTCCTGCCAGTATGCACGCGGGCGAAAATAGACCCACTGGTGATACCACTCTTTGGCGTCCGGATGCCGACCGTAGTGATGAACTTCTCCAGGCGGGAACAGCAAAATATCCCCTGGGCGACAGACAAATTGCTTGTCGTTATTCTGGATAACCCCTTCGCCGCGCACGGTGATATTCAGAATGTAACCCTTCATTCCCAGCGGTCGATCGACAAAAAAGTCGAGATAACCGTCGGCTTCAATCGGGGTCAAACCCGCGACCAGATGGGCGTTGAAGGAGTAACCCGGCAGCAAGGGATCGTTTTGTATTTCGGCCATAATTGGTGACTCCCAACGGTCAAGAAGGAAACAAATTGTCCATATCGAGAAAAGCAGTCTAAAAACGGGGCGTTAAAAGACGTTTATTGCATCCGCGTGCTTTCCGATCCGCCTTAATTCAGCATTTATCCCAGATTTATCCGCCACTTCACGCGAAACAGCAGTAACAAAAGTGTCTATAACTACGGCAGAAATGTCCACATTGATTATTTGCACAGCGTCACACTTTCAACCTTAACAGCAATTTAGTCCATAAGATTAGCGGATCCTGCCTGACGATTTTCTCCCTCAATCTCTAATGTTGATTCATACCCGTTTTTTGATGGAGCAACAGAAATGGCAATTGCGATTGGCCTCGATTTTGGAAGTGACTCGGTACGCGCTCTGGCGGTGGAGTGCCGTACGGGTCAGGAAATAGCGACCAGCGTCGAATGGTATCCGCGCTGGCAAGAGGGGCGTTACTGCGATGCGCCAAATAATCAGTTCCGTCATCACCCGCGTGATTACATCGAATCGATGGAAGCGGCGATCAAAACCGTGCTGGCAGCGTTAAGCGAAGAACAGCGTGCGCAGATTGTCGGGATTGGCGTGGACAGCACCGGCTCAACGCCTGCGCCTGTCGATGCTGAAGGCCGCGTGCTGGCGCTGCGCCCTGAATTTGCCGACAACCCGAACGCCATGTTTGTGCTGTGGAAAGACCATACCGCGGTCGAAGAAGCCGAAGCCATCACCCGTTTATGCCATCAGCCGGGCAAAGCCGATTACTCGCGCTACATCGGCGGGATTTATTCCAGCGAGTGGTTCTGGGCAAAAATCCTGCACGTCACCCGCGCGGATCCTGCCGTAGCGCAAGCTGCTGTCTCGTGGATTGAACTGTGCGACTGGGTTCCGGCGCTGCTGTCGGGCACCACGCGTGTGCAGGATATCCGCCGCGGGCGCTGTAGCGCCGGGCATAAATCGCTCTGGCATGAAAGCTGGGGCGGTCTGCCACCTGCTGCGTTCTTTGATGAGCTCGACCCGATCATCAACCAGAGCCTGAAATACCCGCTCTTTACCGACACCTTCACCGCCGATATCCCGGTAGGTACGCTCAACGAAGAGTGGGCGCAACGCCTGGGTCTGCCGCAAAACGTAGCGATTTCCGGCGGCGCGTTCGACTGCCATATGGGTGCCGTTGGCGCGGGTGCGCAGCCGAATACACTGGTCAAAGTGATCGGCACATCCACCTGCGACATTCTGACCGCCGATAAAGCCACCGTGGGCGACCGCGCGGTGAAAGGCATTTGCGGCCAGGTTGACGGGAGTGTCGTGCCTGATTTTATCGGTCTCGAAGCCGGACAGTCCGCTTTTGGCGATATCTACGCCTGGTTTGGCCGCGTGCTGGGCTGGCCGCTGGATCAGCTGGTCGCGACGCATCCGGAGCTGAAACCGCAAATTGACGCGAGCAAAAAACAGCTACTCCCACAGCTCACCGAAGCGTGGGCAAAAAATCCGTCTCTTGATCATCTCCCGGTGGTGCTCGACTGGTTTAACGGCCGCCGTACCCCGTTTGCCAACCAGCGTCTCAAAGGGGTGATTACCGATCTCAACCTGGCGACCGATGCGCCTGCGCTGTTTGGCGGCCTGATTGCGGCAACCGCGTTTGGGGCACGCGCGATTATGGAGTGCTTCACCGAACAAGGGATCGCCGTAAACGAGGTCATGGCGCTGGGCGGCATCGCCCGTAAAAACCAGGTGATCATGCAGGCCTGCTGTGACGTGCTGAACCGTCCGCTGCAAATTGTCGCCTCCGACCAGTGCTGTGCGCTGGGTGCTGCGATTTTTGCCGCCGTCGCGGCAGGCGTTCACGCCGATATCCCGACTGCCCAACAGCACATGGCGAGCGCCGTAGAAAACACGCTTCAGCCGCGCGCTCAGCAAGCACAACGCTTCGAACAACTTTATCAGCGCTACCTGCAATGGTCGAAAAGCGCCGAGCAACACTATCTCCCTGTCGCCACTCCCGCCAAAACCAGCGCGGAAAAACCGGCAACCCTGACACATTAAGGACACGATAATGACCATTTTTAATAATTATGAAGTGTGGTTTGTGATTGGCAGCCAGCATTTATATGGACCGGAAGCGCTGCGTCAGGTGACTCAACACGCGGAACACGTGGTTAATGCGCTTAACGCAGAAGCCAAACTGCCGTGCAAACTGGTGCTTAAACCGCTTGGCACCACGCCAGACGAAATCACCCATATCTGTCGCGACGCCAATTACGACGACAAATGCGCCGGTATGGTGGTGTGGCTGCATACCTTCTCTCCGGCCAAAATGTGGATTAATGGCCTGACCATCCTCAATAAACCGCTGCTGCAGTTCCATACCCAGTTCAACGCGTCCCTGCCGTGGGACAGCATCGATATGGACTTTATGAACCTGAACCAGACCGCACACGGCGGCCGCGAGTTTGGTTTTATCGGTGCTCGTATGCGCCAGCAGCACGCGGTAGTGACCGGTCACTGGCAGGACAGCCAGGCGCAAAAACGTATCGGGTCCTGGATGCGTCAGGCCGTGTCAAAACAAGATACCCGCCATCTGAAAGTGGTGCGTTTCGGCGATAACATGCGCGAAGTGGCCGTCACCGACGGTGATAAAGTGGCCGCACAGATCAAGTTTGGCTTCTCGGTGAACACCTGGGCGGTCGGCGATCTGGTGCAGGTCGTGAATGAAATTAGCGACGGCGACGTGAGCGCGCTGGTCGATGAATACGAGAGCAGCTATCGCCTGACCGCAGCCGCGCAGATTAAAGGCGATAAGCGCCAGAACGTGCTGGATGCTGCGCGTATTGAGCTGGGCATGAAGCGCTTCCTTGAACAGGGCGGCTTCCATGCGTTCACCACCACTTTTGAAGATCTCCACGGCCTGAAACAACTTCCTGGCCTGGCGGTACAACGTCTGATGCAGCAAGGCTACGGCTTTGCGGGCGAAGGCGACTGGAAAACCGCCGCCCTGCTTCGCATCATGAAGGTGATGTCGACCGGTCTACAGGGCGGCACCTCATTTATGGAGGATTACACCTACCACTTCGAGACCGGCAACGATCTGGTGCTGGGCTCACACATGCTGGAAGTGTGTCCTTCGATCGCCGTTGAAGAGAAACCGATCCTCGACGTGCAGTATCTCGGCATCGGCGGCAAAGCCGATCCGGCACGCCTGATCTTCAACACCCGTACTGGCCCGGCGATTAACGCCAGCCTCATCGATCTGGGCGATCGTTTCCGCCTGCTGGTGAACTGCGTCGATACCGTCGAAACCCCGCATTCACTGCCGAAACTGCCGGTGGCGAACGCGCTGTGGAAAGCCCAGCCGGATCTGCCAACCGCATCCGAAGCATGGATCGTGGCCGGTGGTGCGCACCACACCGTCTTCAGCCATTCGCTGGACCTGAACGACATGCGCCAGTTCGCTGAACTGCACAACATCGAACTGACCGTTATCGACAACGACACCCGCCTGCCCGCGTTTAAAGACGCGCTGCGCTGGAACGAAGTGTATTACGGTTCAAAACGTTAACAGGGAACCTTTAGCCTGCCGCAGGGCGGGCTTTTTTTCCTGGAGGATTGCATGTTAGAAGATCTCAAACGTCAGGTACTCGACGCGAATCTGGCCCTGCCAAAACATAATTTGGTCACGCTGACTTGGGGCAACGTGAGCGCCGTCGATCGTGAAAAGGGCGTGTTTGTCATCAAGCCGTCCGGCGTTGATTACACGGTGATGACTGCCGACGATATGGTGGTTGTCAGTATTGCCACCGGTGAAGTGGTGGAAGGCAACAAAAAGCCCTCCTCTGATACGCCGACCCATCGCCTGCTGTATCAGTCATTTCCCTCGATTGGCGGCATCGTGCACACGCACTCTCGCCACGCCACTATTTGGGCGCAGGCCGGGCTTTCCATCCCGGCGACAGGCACTACGCACGCGGACTATTTCTACGGTGCAGTACCCTGCACGCGTAAAATGACTGACGGCGAAATCAACGGCGAGTACGAGTGGGAAACCGGCAATGTGATTGTCGAGACCTTCGAAAAACAGGGGCTCGATGCCGCGCAGATGCCGGGCGTGCTGGTACACTCTCACGGCCCGTTCGCATGGGGCAAAAACGCCGAAGACGCGGTGCATAACGCCATCGTGCTGGAAGAGATCGCCTATATGGGCATCTTTACGCGGCAACTCTCTCCGCAACTGCCGGATATGCAACAAACGCTGCTGGATAAACACTATCTGCGCAAACACGGCGCGAAAGCCTATTACGGCCAGTGATCGTGCCCTCTCGGCGTGAGAGAGCAGCACATCACACGCTATAATACCTGTATAAAATCCCAGCATAAAAACCTTAACCAGGCTATAATCAAGCCTGGTTTTGTTTTATGGGATAACGGCGTGGCGCAGGCGCAAGAAGGCTTTTTACTGACCCGACACTGGCGGGACACCCCGCAGGGGACCGAGGTCGAATTCTGGTTGGCGACCGACAATGGCCCGCTGAACGTAACGCTGCCACCGCAGGAATCCGTGGCGTTTATCCCGGAACAACACATCGAAAAAACGAAGGACGTGCTGCGCGGTGAAAACGGCTGGCGCATCACGCCGCTGGACCTGAAAGATTTCCACCGCCAGCCCGTATTCGGCCTGTATTGTCGTGCCCACCGCCAGCTGATGCGTTACGAAAAGCTGCTGCGTGAAGCCGGCGTTACTCTGTATGAAGCAGATATTCGCCCGCCTGAACGTTTTCTGATGGAGCGTTTTATCACCGCGCCCGTTTGGGTCGATGGCACGCCGCAGGGCAACAAACTGACTAACGCTCGCCTCAAGCCCAATCCACACTATCGCCCGCCGCTGAAATGGGTGTCGCTGGATATCGAAACCACGCGCCACGGCGAGCTGTACTGCATCGGGCTGGAAGGCTGCGGACAACGCATTGTATATATGCTTGGGCCGCCAAACGGCGATGCGTCCGGACTGGACTTTGAGCTTGAGTACGTCAACAGCCGCCCGCAATTACTTGAAAAACTGAATCAGTGGTTTGCCAGACACGATCCCGATGTGCTCATCGGCTGGAACGTGGTGCAATTTGATTTGCGCGTCCTGCAAAAACATGCCGAACGCTACCGCATTCCGCTGGTTCTCGGGCGCGGCAATAGCGAGCTTGAGTGGCGCGAGCACGGTTTCAAGAACGGCGTGTTTTTCGCCCAGGCGAATGGCCGTTTAATCATCGACGGTATAGAAGCGCTGAAATCGGCTTTCTGGAGTTTTTCGTCTTTCTCGCTGGAGTCAGTGTCGCGAGAGCTGCTCGGCGAGGGGAAATCGATCGATAATCCCTGGGATCGCATGGATGAGATTGACCGACGCTTTCACGAAGATAAACCGGCACTGGCCACCTACAACCTGAAAGACTGCGAGCTGGTGACGCGCATTTTCCACAAAACGGAGATTATGCCGTTCCTGTTAGAACGCGCGACCGTGAACGGTCTGGCGGTCGATCGTCACGGCGGATCGGTCGCCGCGTTTGGTCACCTCTATATTCCCCGTATGCACCGCGCCGGGTACGTCGCGCCAAATCTTGGCGAAGTGCCTCCCCAGGCCAGTCCTGGCGGCTATGTTATGGACTCCAGGCCTGGGCTGTATGATTCGGTTCTGGTGCTGGATTATAAAAGTCTGTATCCGTCGATCATCCGCACGTTTCTGATCGATCCTGTCGGTCTGGTGGAAGGCATGGCCCATCCCGACGAGGCGCACAGCACAGAAGGTTTTTTAGGCGCCCGGTTTTCGCGCGAGAAAAATTGCCTGCCGGAGATCGTCAGCCAGATCTGGCATGGTCGCGAAGAAGCCAAACGTCAGAGCAATAAGCCGCTCTCCCAGGCGCTGAAGATCATTATGAATGCTTTTTACGGCGTGCTGGGTACCAGCGCCTGCCGCTTCTTCGATCCGCGTCTGGCCTCGTCGATCACCATGCGTGGGCACGAAATTATGCGCCAGACGAAAGCGCTGGTGGAGTCGCAGGGTTATGACGTGATTTACGGCGATACCGACTCGACATTCGTCTGGCTAAAAGGGGCGCACAGCGAAGAGGACGCCGCCAAAATCGGTAAACATCTGGTCGCTTTCGTGAACGACTGGTGGCATAACCATTTGCAAAAAGAGCGCTTAACCAGCGCACTGGAACTGGAATTTGAAACCCATTTTTGCCGGTTTTTGATGCCCACGATCCGCGGTACGGAACAGGGCAGCAAGAAACGGTACGCGGGGTTAATCCAGGAAGGCCAAGAACAGCGCATGGTGTTTAAAGGCCTGGAAACCGTGCGCACCGACTGGACGCCGCTGGCGCAGCAGTTCCAGCAAACGCTGTATCTGCGCGTGTTTCGCAACGAGCCGTATCAGGATTACGTCCGCGAGACGATTGCCAGCCTGATGGCCGGCGAGCTGGATAGCCAGCTGGTGTACCGCAAGCGCCTGCGCCGCCCGTTGGAAGAGTACCAGCGTAATGTGCCCCCGCACGTCCGCGCGGCGCGTCTGGCGGATGAGGAAAACGTGCGCCGTGGACGCGCGCCGCAGTATCAAAATCGGGGGACCATTAAATATGTGTGGACCACCAGCGGCCCGGAGCCGGTGGATTATCAACAGTCACCGCTCGACTACGATCACTATCTCACGCGGCAGCTTATGCCCGTCGCCGATGGAATTTTACCTTTCGTCGACGATGATTTTGCTACACTCATGACAGGACAACTTGGGCTATTTTGACGCGTGACGAAAACGCCGTCATCCAGTACCATAGCGCCCTTTCCATTCCCGGACCCATTTTTCGATGGCCGTCATTCTGCGACGGCGGTTGAACTATTGCCTGCAATTAAAGATTAGAGCCGAACAACTATGCCTTTTACACTTGGTCAACGCTGGATCAGCGATACAGAAAGCGAACTCGGATTAGGAACAGTAGTGGCGCTGGATGCGCGAATGGTCACTATTATGTTCCCTGCAACCGGTGAAAACCGTCTGTATGCACGCAATGACTCCCCTGTTACCCGTGTCATGTTTAATCCGGGCGACACCGTTACCAGCCACGAAGGCTGGCAGCTGAAGATTGAAGACGTAAAAGAAGAGAATGGGCTGCTCGCCTATACCGGAACGCGTTTAGATACCGATGAAGCAGACGTTATGCTGCGCGAAGTAATGCTCGACAGCCGTCTGGTGTTCAGCAAGCCACAGGATCGCCTGTTCGCCGGTCAGATTGACCGTATGGACCGCTTCTCACTGCGCTATCGCGCGCGTAAGTTTCAGAGCGAGCAGTACCGTATGCCGTGGAGCGGCCTGCGCGGACAGCGCACCAGCCTGATTCCGCATCAGCTCAACATCGCTCACGACGTCGGTCGTCGCCACGCACCGCGCGTACTGCTGGCAGATGAAGTGGGCCTGGGTAAAACCATCGAAGCGGGCATGATCTTGCACCAACAGTTGCTCTCGGGTGCCGCGGAACGCGTGTTGATTGTGGTGCCTGAAACGCTGCAACACCAGTGGCTGGTCGAAATGCTGCGCCGCTTTAACCTGCGTTTCTCCCTGTTTGATGACGAACGTTATGCCGAAGCTCAGCACGACGCCGATAACCCGTTCGAAACCGAACAACTGGTGATTTGCTCCCTGGATTTTGTGCGTCGCAGCAAGCAGCGCCTTGAACATCTTTGCGATGCTGAGTGGGATCTGCTGGTTGTCGATGAAGCGCACCATCTGGTCTGGAGCGAAAATGCCCCTAGCCGCGAGTACATGGCGATTGAACAGCTGGCGGAGCGCGTCCCGGGTATTCTGCTTCTGACGGCAACGCCTGAACAGCTGGGTCTTGAAAGCCATTTCGCGCGCCTGCGTCTGCTCGATCCCAACCGTTTCCACGACTTTGACGTGTTTGTTGAAGAACAGCAGAACTACCGTCCGGTGGCCGATGCGGTCGCCTTGCTGCTGGCGGGCAAACATCTTTCCAATGATGAGCTCAATACGTTGAGCGATTTGATTGGTGAACAGGATATTGAGCCGCTTCTGCAGACGGCCAACAGCGATCGCGACGGCGCTGAAGCCGCGCGTCAGGAACTGGTTTCCATGCTGATGGACAGGCACGGCACCAGCCGTGTCCTGTTCCGTAACACCCGTAACGGTGTAAAAGGTTTCCCTAAACGCGAACTGCACACCATCAAACTGCCGCTGCCGACACAGTATCAGACGGCGATTAAAGTTTCTGGAATTATGGGTGCGCGTAAAAGTGCTGAAGAACGCGCTCGCGATATGCTCTATCCGGAGCAGATTTATCAGGAGTTTGAAGGCGATACCGGAACATGGTGGAACTTCGATCCACGTGTTGAATGGTTGATGGGCTATTTGACCGCCCATCGCTCGCAGAAAGTGCTCGTGATTTGCGCCAAAGCAGCCACCGCGCTGCAGCTGGAACAGGTCCTGCGCGAGCGGGAAGGCATTCGCGCCGCCGTATTCCACGAAGGGATGTCTATTATCGAACGTGACCGCGCGGCGGCATGGTTTGGCGAAGAAGACAGCGGTGCGCAGGTTCTGCTGTGTTCCGAAATCGGTTCCGAAGGGCGTAACTTCCAGTTCGCCAGCAAACTGGTGATGTTCGATCTGCCGTTTAACCCGGATCTGCTGGAGCAGCGTATTGGCCGTCTGGACCGTATTGGCCAGGCGCATGATATTCAAATCCACGTCCCGTACCTGGAAAATACCGCGCAGTCCGTGCTGGTGCGTTGGTTCCACGAAGGGCTGGATGCGTTTGAACATACCTGCCCGACCGGACGCACCATTTACGATCAGGTGCATAGCGATTTGATTGGCTATCTGGCGTCGCCGGAAAATACCGACGGCTTTGACGATCTGATCAAAATCTGTCGCGAAAAACACGATGCGCTGAAGATTCAGCTGGAACAGGGCCGTGACCGTCTGCTGGAGATCCACTCCAACGGCGGCGAGAAAGCACAAGCCCTGGCAGAAAGCATTGAAGAGCAAGATGACGACACCAGCCTGATCAGCTTCGCGATGAACCTGTTTGATATCGTAGGGATTAACCAGGACGACCGTGGCGAAAACATGATTGTTCTGACGCCGTCCGATCACATGCTGGTGCCTGACTTCCCAGGCTTGCCGGAAGATGGCTGCACCATCACCTTTGAACGTGATGTGGCACTTTCTCGTGAAGACGCGCAGTTCATTACCTGGGAACACCCGCTAATTCGTAACGGCCTGGATCTGATTTTGTCCGGTGATACCGGGAGCAGCACCATATCGCTGCTGAAAAACAAAGCCTTGCCGGTGGGGACTTTGCTGCTTGAGCTGATTTATGTCGTTGAAGCGCAGGCACCGAAGCAGCTGCAACTTAACCGCTTCCTGCCTGCGACACCGGTGCGCCTGATGCTGGATAAAAACGGCACCAACCTGGCGGCTCAGGTGGAGTTTGAGAGCTTTAACCGTCAGTTGAGCGCAGTGAATCGTCACACGGGCAGCAAGCTGGTGAATGCCGTTCAGCAGGACGTGCACGCCATTCTGCAACAGGGCGAAGCGCAGATTGAGAAAGCCGCACGAGCGCTGATCGATTCCGCACGTCGCGAAGCCGACGAAAAACTCTCGGCAGAGCTTTCTCGTCTGGAAGCGTTAAGAGCCGTGAACCCGAACATCCGTGACGATGAACTGGCCGCCATCGAAAGCAACCGTCAGCAGGTGCTCGAAAGCCTGGATCAGGCGGGCTGGCGACTGGATGCGCTGCGTCTGATCGTTGTGACGCATCAGTAAACGGAGCGCGACATGATCATGGAGACCTACAATCCGCCGATGGAACCCTGGCTGGTCATTCTGTATCAGGATGAGCATATTATGGTGGTCAACAAGCCGAGCGGCTTGTTGTCCGTGCCGGGCCGTCTGGAGGAGCACAAAGACAGCGTGATGACCCGCGTGCAGCGCGATCATCCGCAGGCAGAATCTGTGCATCGTCTGGATATGGCGACCAGCGGTGTGATTGTAGTGGCTCTGACTAAAGCCGCCGAGCGCGAACTGAAGCGTCAGTTCCGTGAGCGCGAGCCGAAGAAACATTACATCGCGCGCATCTGGGGACATCCGGAAAAAGCGGAAGGGCTGGTGGATTTACCGCTGATCTGTGACTGGCCGAACCGACCAAAGCAAAAAGTGTGCTTTGAGACCGGCAAAGCCGCGCAGACGGAGTATGTAGTGTTGGAATATGCGCCGGATAACACCGCGCGCATTTTGCTCAAACCGATTACGGGACGTTCACATCAGCTGCGTGTGCACATGCTGGCGTTGGGTCATCCGATTCTGGGGGATCGTTTTTACGCAACACCGGAAGCGCTGGCAATGGCGCCGCGTTTACAACTGCATGCTGAAATGCTGACGATTACCCATCCGGCGTTTGGCACGTCGATGACGTTTAAAACGCCTGCCGACTTTTAATGTCCGCCCGGTTTTTGCCGGGCAGACACCGCATTATTTAAAGCCTTTCTGCTCTTTAATCAGCTCGTACGCTTTCTGAATTTCCTGCGCTTTCTGCTTCGCCATCTCCATCATTTCCGGCGGTAACCCTTTAGCAACCAGTTTGTCCGGGTGATGTTCGCTCATCTGTTTGCGATAGGCGCGCTTAATGGTGGTCGCATCATCAGTCGGCTTAACGCCTAATACGTTGCAGGCATCTTCCAGCGTTGGGCCACGCTGCGCTTGTTGCCAGCCGCCGCCCGCGGATTGCTGTTGTTGCTGATAGCCGCCGCCAAACTGCGCTCCGCCCTGCATCATGCGCAAGAACTGATCGAACTGCATACGGGAAATACCCAGCTCTTCAGCAATCACATACAGTACGTCTCGTTCGTTCGGATGCAGTGAGCCGTCGGCAAACGCCGCCTGAATCTGGATTTCCAGAAACATCCTAATTAGATCAAAGCGCCCGAAGCAGACGCTACGGAACTGACGCATTTTCTCGCGCAGCGGGTAATTATCCGCTTTACCGATGCGAAAAGCGTTTTGTGCCGCCACACGAGATTCACCGTGCAGACTCATGCGATCCATGAATACGCTGGCGATCTGAATGTCCGCTTCGGTGACCCGTCCTTTTGATTTGGTTAAATGCCCCATCACCTCGAACGTGGTGGCGAAAAACAGCGCCTGACGCTCGCGCTGGTTGGCAAACATCGCAATTTTACGATTGCGCGCTTTATCAAACATATGGCCGATAATGAGGCCCAATAAGACGCCCCAAAACCCTGCGCCCATCAATAATGCGAATGCGACGCCAATTATTTTACCCCAATACTGCATATACTCCCCGTACGGTCATGTTCCTGGTCCGACTCAACTCCATTATCTCAGTGGTCGAGCCACGGTCAATTGAGGGACATCGCCTATAATTTGCATTATCATACTCGTCATTCGATAGCGAGCCTAACACTCTGACTCGCAAACGGGCAGGATTAACGCTGGCACTGCGCTGATGAGTAAGATAGTCTCTGACCGTTTGCCAGCGTAACGCCACTGATGATGGAACAATAAATACAACGTATGAAAAAACGTATCCCCACCCTCCTGGCCACAATGATTGGTGCGGCCCTGTATAGCCAACAGGGGCTAGCTGCCGATCTCGCCTCGCAGTGTATGCTGGGCATCCCGAGCTACGATCGCCCGCTGGTGCAGGGTGATACTAACAGCTTGCCTGTCACAATTACTGCCGACAATGCGAAGGGTAATTACCCTGATAACGCCACCTTTACGGGCAATGTCGACATTAACCAAGGCAACAGCCGTTTGCAGGCGGATGAAGTTCAGCTTCATCAGAAGCAGCCCGAAGGCGCGGCTGCTCCGGTACGCACAGTCGATGCACTGGGCAATGTGCACTATGACGACAATCAGGTCATCCTGAAAGGTCCGAAAGCCTGGTCAAACCTGAATACAAAAGACACTAACGTCTGGGAAGGTGATTACCAGATGGTAGGCCGTCAGGGCCGTGGTAACGCGGACCTCATGAAACAGCGCGGTGAGAATCGCTATACCATTCTGGAAAACGGATCTTTCACTTCCTGTCTCCCGGGTTCAAACACCTGGAGCGTGGTCGGTAGCGAAGTGATTCACGACCGTGAAGAGCAGGTCGCTGAAATCTGGAATGCGCGCTTTAAACTGGGCCCCGTGCCCGTTTTCTATAGCCCTTATTTGCAGTTGCCGGTCGGCGATAAGCGTCGCTCGGGCTTTTTAATCCCGAATGCCAAATACAGCACCACGAACTATTTTGAGTTCTATCTGCCGTATTACTGGAATATCGCGCCCAATATGGACGCCACGATTACACCGCACTATATCCACAAGCGCGGCAATATCATGTGGGAAAATGAGTTCCGCTACCTGACCCATGCTGGTGCTGGTCTGATGGAACTGGATTATCTGCCTTCAGATAAAGTCTATGAAGATGAGCACCCCACTGAGGGCGATCGCCACCGCTGGTTGTTCTACTGGCAACACGCTGGCGTTATGGATCAGGTGTGGCGTTTCAACGTCGATTACACCAAAGTCAGCGACTCCAATTATTTTAATGACTTCACCACGAAGTATGGTTCCAGTACCGACGGCTATGCGACGCAGAAATTCAGCGCAGGCTATGCAGTGCAGAACTTTGACGCAACGGTATCGACTAAACAGTTCCAGGTCTTTAGCAACCAGACGGGTAGTACCTACGGTGCAGAACCGCAGTTGGATGTTAACTGGTATCAAAATGATGTCGGTCCATTTGATACCCGTATCTACGGCCAGGCCGTGCATTTCGTGAATACGAATTCCGATATGCCGGAAGCCACACGTCTGCACATTGAGCCAGTGGTCAATCTGCCATGGTCCAATGATTGGGCGAGTCTGGATACCGAAGCCAAGATGATGGCAACGCATTATCAGCAAAAGAATCTAGACAATTACAACACCACTAATGATGCAAATCTGGAAGAGTCGGTAAACCGTACGTTGCCGCAATTCAAGATGGACGGGAAACTGATTTTCGAGCGTGATATGAATCTGGCGAGTGGTTATACCCAAACGCTGGAGCCGCGTATGCAGTATCTGTATGTGCCTTATCGCGATCAAAGCAAAATCAATAACTACGACTCTGCGTTCTTGCAATCGGATTACAGCGGCCTGTTCCGCGACCGTACTTATGGCGGTCTGGACCGTATCGCATCAGCAAACCAGTTGACCTCCGGCGTCACTACCCGCGTATATGATGATGCTGCCGTTGAACGTTTTAACGTTTCTGTGGGTCAAATCTACTACTTCACCGAGTCGCGCACGGGTGATGATGATATTAACTGGGAAAAAGACAACAAAACCGGCTCGCTGGTGTGGGCGGGTGACACTTACTGGCGTATGACCGATCGTTGGGGTCTGCGCGGTGGGGTGCAATACGATACACGCCTGAATAATGTCTCGACCAGCAGTACTGCCCTTGAATATCGTCGCGATGAAGATCGGATGGTGCAGTTAACCTACCGTTATGCCAGCCCGGAATACATCCAGGCGACATTGCCGAACTTTACCGCTGAGCAGTACAAAGAAGGTATTTCTCAGGTAGGGGGTTCTGCAAGCTGGCCAATCGCCGATCGCTGGTCTGTCGTTGGGGCGTACTACTTCGATACCAACACCAGCAAGGCTGCTGACCAGATGTTAGGTTTGCAATATAACTCCTGCTGTTATGCCATTCGCGTCGGTTACGAGCGTAAGCTTAACGGCTGGGATACCAGCAACAATCAGAGCAAATACGATAACGTGATTGGCTTTAATATCGAATTACGTGGCTTGAGTTCCAACTACGGTCTGGGCACTCAGCAAATGCTGCGTTCGAACATTCTGCCATACCGTAGTTCACTGTAATGTGCTTGATTTACAACGCAATCCGCTTTGCGGTTAATTGAAATGGAAAAAGTATGAAGAACTGGAAAACGCTGCTGCTCGGTATCGCTATGGTTGCGAACACCAGCTTCGCTGCGCCACAGGTTGTTGATAAAGTCGCCGCCGTTGTGAACAACGGTGTAGTCCTTGAAAGCGACGTGGATGGCATGATGCAATCTGTGAAGCTCAACTCGGGACAGGCAGGTCAGCAACTTCCAGATGACGCTACGCTGCGTCATCAGATCCTGGAACGTTTGATCATGGATCAGATCGTGTTGCAGATGGGCCAGAAAATGGGCGTGAAAGTCACTGACGAGCAGCTCGATCAGGCGATCGCTAACATTTCTAAACAGAACAATATGACATTAGATCAGATGCGTAGCCGTCTGGCCTATGACGGTATCAGCTATGCGACCTACCGTAATCAGATCCGTAAAGAGATGCTGATTTCTGAAGTGCGCAATAACGAAGTGCGTCGTCGCGTCACCATTCTGCCGCAGGAAGTGGATCAGTTGGCGAAGCAGGTGGGTAATCAGAATGATGCCAGCACCGAGCTGAACCTGAGCCACATCCTGGTACCCCTGCCGGAGAACCCAACGTCCGATCAGGCCGCTGAAGCTGAAAGCCAGGCGCGTTCTATCGTTGAACAAGCGCGTAACGGCGGCGATTTCGGTAAACTCGCTATTACCTATTCTGCTGACCAGCAGGCGCTGAAGGGCGGCCAGATGGGTTGGGGTCGAATTCAGGAACTGCCTTCTATCTTTGGTCAGGCGCTGAGCACGGCGAAGAAAGGCGATATCGTGGGTCCGATTCGTTCAGGTGTTGGTTTCCACATTCTGAAAGTGAACGACATGCGTGGTCAGAGCCAAAACATCTCCGTCACTGAAGTGCATGCTCGCCATATTCTGCTGAAACCATCGCCAATCATGACGGACGATCAGGCTCGCGTGAAGCTGGAGCAGATTGCGGCTGATATCAAGAGCGGAAAAACCTCATTCGCTAACGCGGCGAAAGAGTTTTCTCAGGATCCCGGTTCTGCAAACCAGGGCGGTGATCTCGGCTGGGCTGCAGCTGACATCTACGATCCGGCTTTCCGTGATGCGCTGATGAAGCTGAACAAAGGCCAGATGAGCACGCCGGTCCACTCGACTTTCGGCTGGCATTTGATTGAACTGCTGGATACGCGCAACGTGGATAAAACCGACGCAGCGCAGAAAGACAGAGCTTACCGTATGCTGTTCAACCGCAAATTCTCTGAAGAAGCGGCAACCTGGATGCAGGAACAACGCGCCAGCGCATACGTAAAAATACTGAGCAACTAATGAATCAACATCGTGTTGTCATCACTCCCGGCGAACCCGCCGGGATTGGTCCTGAACTCGTCGTCCAGCTTGCGCAGCGTAGCTGGCCGGTTGAGCTGGTGGTCTGCGCAGACGCAACACTGTTACAAGACCGGGCGAATATGCTCGGTCTGCCTTTAAGGCTCTTGCCCTATGACGCCGACCAGCCACCTGTTCCACAGCAGCAAGGCACACTAACCCTTCTCCCCGTTGCACTTCGCAAACCTGCTACACCAGGCATTCTCAGCACCGATAATGGTCACTACGTCGTGGATACGCTCGCTCGTGCCTGCGATGGGTGTTTGAATGGTGAATTTGCGGCGCTGATTACCGGTCCGGTTCATAAAGGTGTCATCAACGAAGCCGGCGTTCCCTTCACCGGGCATACCGAATTCTTTGAAGAGCGCTCGCACAGCGATAACGTGGTCATGATGCTGGCGACAGAAGAGCTGCGCGTTGCACTGGCGACAACTCATTTGCCGCTCAAAGCCATCTCTGACGCCATTACGCCAGCACTCCTGCGTGAAATCATTACGATTTTACATCACGATCTGCGCACCAAATTTGGTATTGCGGATCCGCACGTGCTGGTCTGTGGACTCAATCCGCATGCGGGCGAAGGTGGGCATATGGGTACGGAAGAGATCGATACGATCATTCCGGTGTTGAATGAGATGCGTGCAAAAGGGATGAACCTTAGCGGGCCGCTGCCAGCAGATACTCTTTTTCAGCCAAAATATCTTGATAGTGCGGATGCTGTGCTCGCGATGTACCACGATCAGGGCCTGCCCGTGCTAAAATACCAGGGATTTGGTCGCGCAGTGAATATCACGCTCGGCTTACCTTTTATTCGAACGTCCGTTGACCATGGTACTGCGCTGGATCTGGCAGGAAAAGGCAAAGCGGATGTCGGCAGTTTTATTACGGCGCTTAATCTCGCCATCAAAATGATTGTTAATACTCAATGAATACTAGAGTCCATCAGGGCCACTTAGCCCGCAAACGCTTCGGGCAAAACTTCCTTAACGATCAGTTCGTTATCGAAAGCATCGTGTCAGCCATCAATCCGCAAAAAGGCCAGGCTATGGTCGAGATCGGTCCAGGCCTTGCAGCCCTGACCGAGCCAGTAGGCGAGCGTCTCGACGAAATGACCGTTATTGAACTGGATCGCGATCTGGCTGCGCGTCTGAAAACGCATCCGTTCCTGGGGCCAAAGCTGACCATTTATCAGCAAGACGCCATGACCATGAACTTTGCCGAACTGTCAGAAAAACTGGGCCAGCCGCTGCGTGTTTTCGGTAACCTGCCGTATAACATCTCCACGCCGCTGATGTTCCATCTGTTTAGCTATACTGATGCCATTGCCGATATGCACTTTATGTTGCAAAAAGAGGTCGTCAACCGACTGGTTGCAGGGCCAAACAGTAAAGCGTATGGTCGATTAAGCGTGATGGCGCAGTATTACTGCCAGATAATTCCCGTGCTGGAAGTGCCGCCAACGGCCTTTACGCCTGCGCCAAAAGTGGAATCTGCGGTTGTTCGTCTGGTTCCGCATGCGGTCATGCCGCATCCGGTCAAAGAGCTTCGCGTGCTGAGTCGCATCACCACAGAAGCCTTTAACCAGCGCCGTAAAACGATTCGCAACAGCCTCGGTAACACCTTTACCGTAGACGTGTTGACTGAATTAGGTATCGATCCGGCCATGCGTGCGGAAAACATTTCCGTTGAGCAGTACTGTAAGTTAGCGAATTACATTAGCGATAACGCGCCGCCAAAGGAGAGCTAAGCCATGATTGATTCGCCCCGCGTATGTGTTCAGGTACAAAGCGTCTATATCGAATCGCAATCCACGCCGGACGATGAACGTTTTGTTTTTGCTTACACCGTAACCATTCGCAATCTGGGGCGGATGCCTGTGCAACTGCTCGGGCGTTACTGGCTTATCACCAACGGCAATGGCCGCGAAATCGAAGTCCAGGGTGAAGGTGTGGTAGGCGAACAGCCCCACATCTCCCCAGGCGAAGAGTTTCAATACACCAGCGGTGCCGTTATTGAAACACCGATGGGTACCATGCAGGGCCATTATGAAATGGTTGATGTCGACGGCAATGCCTTCCGTGTTGCGGTCCCTGTTTTCCGCCTCGCTGTTCCTACATTTATCCATTAAAACATGTCTACATATCTCATTGGCGATGTTCACGGTTGCTACGATGAACTGATCGCGCTGTTAAAGCAGGTGGATTTTACACCAGGACAAGACACTCTCTGGCTGACTGGCGATCTGGTCGCGCGTGGCCCTGGCTCGCTTGACGTACTCCGATTTGTTAAATCGCTGGGCGACAGCGTGCGCCTGGTGCTGGGCAATCACGATCTACATTTGCTGGCTGTTTTTGCCGGGATCAGTCGCAATAAACCCAAAGATCGCATTACGCCGCTGCTCGAAGCCGCCGATGCTGACGAGCTGATCAACTGGCTGCGTCGCCAGCCTTTGTTGCAGATTGACGAAGAGAAAAAACTGGTCATGGCCCACGCTGGGATCACGCCGCAATGGGATCTGCAAACGGCAAAAGAGTGTGCCCGCGATGTAGAAGCGGTGCTGGCGAGTGACTCGTACCCGTTTTTCCTGGATGCGATGTATGGCGATATGCCGAACAACTGGAGTCCTGAGTTAAGCGGTGTGGCACGCCTGCGTTTCGTGACCAATGCCTTTACACGGATGCGCTACTGCTTCCCGAACGGGCAACTGGATATGTACTGCAAGGACACGCCAGAAAACGCTCCTTCACCGCTCAAACCGTGGTTTGCAATACCGGGGCCCGTCACCAATGAATACAGCGTGGTGTTTGGACATTGGGCATCGCTCGAAGGTAAAGGCACGCCAGAGAATATCTACGCGCTGGATACGGGTTGCTGCTGGGGTGGCGATATGACCTGTCTGCGTTGGGAAGACAAAGCCTACTTTATTCAGCCGTCGAATCGGCAACTGGATTTAGGGGAAGGTGAGGCAGTCGCCTCCTGACAGACACGTTCCCTCTCCTGAGCAGGAGAGGGATAACAATCTTAGCGACGTTCCAGAACTTCGAAGCAGTAGCTGTGTGAGTTCTGCGCATCAGCATCGTGGAATTCGCTGAATACGGATTCCCACTCATCCGGATCGTAGTCCGGGAAATGGGTATCCCCTTCTACTTCCGCATCAATATGCGTCAAATACAGCTTCTGCGCTTTCGGCAGGAACTGCTCGTAAACACGCCCCCCGCCAATCACCATAATTTCTTCGGCGTCGCCGCAGGCCGCAATCGCGTCATCGACAGAGGTAACCCACTCAACACGATCGTCAGTACCAGGCTGGCTACTGATCACGATGTTTTTACGCCCCGGCAATGGACGACCAATTGACTCCCAGGTCAGGCGGCCCATCACTACCGGCTTGTTTAACGTCGTACGTTTAAACCACGCGAGATCGGCTGGCAGATTCCATGGCATGGCGTTTTCCATACCAATAACGCGATCTACCGCCAGCGCTGCAATCAGACTGATCATTGAAAATTTCCCGGATGCAAAAAATTGCCGCCACTATACGTAAAGCTTAATCTTTCGTCGACTACAGCCAGAGTAAAGAAGCGGAAATATTTCAATATTGCTGGCAACGCCACTTCACACCGTCGGTTTACTCTCCGGCTCATCGCGTGGATCGCCAGTATGCTTGCCCTCTTCCGTACCCTGCCAGCCGTGACGCTGGGTCAATGACAGATGATTACGATCCTCATTAATGATTTCCGTCAGCATCGCGCTGGTGCGTTTTACCGCTGCGGCGCGGGATGAAGCATCACCGTCTGCCATCTCCACCATCTCTTCAACCATATCCAGATTGAACCGGCGGAACAGGTCGGCGCGTTCCCGCGCTTCGTACGCCCCAAGCCCCAAGCCTTCCAGCGCCATGCGCCCGGTTTTGAGCGCGCCCTCAAAGGTCTCACGCTCTGGCGTTTCAACGCCCGCCTGACGCAGCTTGATGTAATGATCGACATCGCGGGCCCGCGAGATAATTTTCAGATTCGGGAAATGTTCTTTCGCCAGTTCTGCCAGCTGTAGGTTGGTCAGCGGATCGTCAATCGCATTGATCAACACTTCCGCTTTAGCCGCACCTGCAGATTCCAGCAGATCGACGCGCGTGGCATCGCCGTAAAAGACCTTCATGCCGAATTTACGCAGCGTTTCGATATGGTCAGGATCGTGATCCAAAATCACCATTTTAACCCCGCTGGAGAGCAACAAACGACCGGAGATCTGACCAAAACGACCAAACCCGGCAATGATCACCCTCGGTTGCTCTTCGTCGATTTCATCCGCTTCACGTTCCTGCTCGCTGCCCGATTGCTCGAGGCGAGTCAGCAGCACCAGCAGAATCGGCGTGACGGCCATCGACAGCGCAACGGCCAGCGTCAACGCTTTCGCCCATTCCGGATCCAGCACGTTTGCCATTTGCGCCGCGCCAAAGACCACAAACGCGAACTCACTTCCCTGCCCCAGCAGCACGGCAAACCAGCGGCGCTGTCTGTTCGGTACGTTCAATGGGCGAGCAATCAGCCACAGCATACCCATTTTAATGACCAGGAAACCGACCATCAGGATGAGGATCCGCAGCGGATGCGTCACCAGCGTGCCAAAGTCCACAGACATGCCGACACCGATGAAGAACAGCCCCAGCAGCAAACCTTTGAAAGGCTCAATATCGCTTTCCAGCGCATGACGATATTCGGAGCTCGCCAGCAGAACCCCCGCCAGGAACGCCCCCATCGCCATGGATAATCCGGCTTCTTCAAGCAACAGCCCAAAACCAAATACCAGGAACAGGGCCACGGCGCTGAATACTTCACGCAGGCCGGAGCGCGCGACAAAGCGCAGCAGAGGGCGCGTCACATAACGCCCGAGCAAAATCACCAGCGCCAACGCGCCCGCGACTTTCAGCGCGGACAGCGCAAAGGCACCCAGCGTGGTCGATGAGCCGCTTGCGGCCAGGAGCGGGATCATCGCCACCAGCGGGATCGCCGCGATATCCTGGAACAGCAGCACAGAAAACGTGCTGCGCCCCATCTGGGAAACCGTCAGGTTGCGCTCGTTCATCGCCTGCATCGCGATAGCCGTCGACGAAAGCGCAAGCGTCATGCCGATCAGCTCCGCGACTTTCCAGTCCATTCCCAATAAGATGCAAAAACCGCCCAGCAGCGCACCACAGGCGATCATCTGCAGCGCCCCACCGCCAAATACCGAAGCGCGAAGTTTCCACAAACGCCGCGGATCTAACTCCAGTCCGATGACAAACAGCATCAGCACCACGCCGATTTCGGCAAAATGCAAAATCGACTCGGCATCGGTGACCAGGCGGAATCCCCACGGGCCAATTATGCAGCCTGCAATCAAATAGCCGAGCACAGAGCCCAAGCCGAGACGCACGGCAACGGGCACAATCAGCGCCGCCGCACCCAAATAGATCAGCGCCTGTATGAGCGTATGGCTATCCATTGTGTGTCTCCTGCCAGTCGAGTAAGCGTTGTTTATAGTGACGTGCCTGAGCCTGCAGCGTTTCGTCGTCGCAGACAAAGGTGCAGTGCATCGCGAAGGGAGGGAGCCATTTCAGCCCGCAGTAAAGCGCGGTCGCCTGGAGTGGTTGCGCCAGTACCTCGAAACCAGGATGAGAGCCAATATCGAAATGTGCTTCGCCGCCGCCCGTGGTGACCGCCCACAGCACACTTTTGCCTTTCAACGCGTGGCCGTTATGCCCATACGCCCAGCCGTGGGAGAAGACTTTGTCGATCCACAGCTTCAGCAGCGCCGGCGTGCTGTACCACTGCATCGGGTGTTGCCAGACGATCAGATCGGCACGCGAAATCGCCTCCTGCTCGGCGGCAATATCGATATTAAAATCGGGATAGAGTTCGTAAAGAGAGCGTATTTCTACGCCATCGAGCGCTTTTACCTGGTCAAGCATCCGCTTATTCGCGTGCGAATGACGCGGATAAGGGTGCGCATAAATAATTAAAATCATCAATTAGCCTGTTGTTTTACTGCCTCTTTTACAAAAGAGTGTAGTCAGTAATTCAACAGGCTAATAGTGAATATTATTGACGGGGCAAATGGATAAAACTGACTTAGTTTTTCAGTTCGCCCATCGATTTAACCTGGTCGCGGTTAATCTGCTCGGTCTTGCCGGTTTCCGCATTTTCGTAGGAGACCAGGCCGGTATCATCATCAACCTGCGGTTTGCCGTCGGTGACAATCGTTTTGCCGTCGGTCGTTTTCACCGCTTGATTCGATGAACAACCGGCTACGGTAAAGAGCGCTGCGGCTGCAAAAATAGAGGTCAGCAAAAGTTTACTTTTCATGGTGTTCTCCCTGTTGATAGTCATTTTTTACCTTCTGACCCTACACTTTAGCGGCAATATCCGTGCACCAGGAAAAATGCAGAACACTCTGAAGCTGCGTCTTAACGTTTTTGTGGGAAACCGTCTTTGTACATAACTGTTTGTAAAACCCTGCCGTTCGCATCGTAAGTTTTCGCTTCGCCGTTCGCGACGCTATCCTTGAAGGTAATGGTGGTGCGCAGTTTTCCGTCCTGGGTATAGCCCTGAGAAACCCCTTCCGCCTTGCAGTTCACTAGCGGCGTATGGGTTCTTAACGTGCCGTTCGGATAGTAAATATCAATGTATTCATTGAAGCAGCTGTTCTTCACAATGGTCTCAAACTTCTTGCCGCCGTTGTCATATTTCTCAATCAGTTTCCCTTCCGGCACGGTTTCCGCCACGTTGATAACCGGCGTGGTGAGTTTTTTCTGCGCCTGAAGATCGTCCTGAAGTCCTTTAGCATAATCAGGCGTCATGCCCATACCATCAATCGTGTTGGTGACGGAAGAAGCAAAATCCGCGCAGCCGGACAGCAGCAAAGCCAGAGATAACAGCGTCATTGAACGAGTCACAGAAAACTCCTTTTTATCAGAAGCCTTCAAAGTGCGATGAATTAGCGCAGGGCACAACCGCCAATATTGGTCGGAATGGCAATAAAAAACCCGCCGAAGCGGGTTTTGGGATGATTCTGAGATGCGTTACTTCGCGATTTGCGCGTGCATTTCCTGCACTGAAATCACTTTCTCGGTGGCATCCGCATTCAGCGCCATCGCCGTGGCAAAACCGCCGTTCAGGGTGGTGTCGTAATGCACTTTGTACTGCAGCGCACTGCGGCGAATCAGCTTGGAGTCTTCAATCGCCTGACGCCCTTCGGTGGTGTTGATGATGTAGGTGTACTCGCCATTCTTGATACGGTCCTGAATGTGCGGACGACCTTCATGCACTTTGTTCACCAGACGTGGGTTGATGCCTGCTTCGCCGAGCACGATAGCCGTACCGTGGGTGGCATCCAGCTCAAAGCCCTGCTTCAACAGCTTCGCGGCCAGGTCCACCACGCGCTCTTTATCGCCTTCGCGAACGGAGAGCAGCGCACGCCCCTGTTTTCTCATGGTGGAGCTGCTGCCCAGCTGTGCCTTCGCGAAGGCTTCTGCAAAGGTGCGGCCCACGCCCATGACTTCACCGGTCGAGCGCATTTCTGGCCCTAACAGCGGGTCAACGCCCGGGAATTTGTTAAACGGCAGCACCACTTCTTTCACCGAGTAGTACGGCGGGATAATTTCTTTGGTGACGCCTTGTTGCGCCAGCGTCTGACCCGCCATCACACGTGCCGCCACTTTCGCCAGCGGTACGCCGGTCGCCTTGGATACAAACGGTACGGTACGTGCCGCGCGCGGGTTAACTTCAATCAGATACACTTCGTTGTCTTTCACCGCAAACTGCACGTTCATCAGACCGCGAACCTGCAGCTCGAAGGCCAGTTTCTGCACCTGCTGGCGCATCACATCCTGGATTTCCTGGCTGAGCGTATAAGCAGGCAGAGAACACGCGGAGTCACCGGAGTGAACGCCAGCCTGTTCGATGTGCTCCATGATGCCGCCAATCAGCACGGTTTCGCCGTCGCAGATAGCATCCACATCCACTTCCACCGCATCGTCAAGGAAACGGTCCAGCAGGACTGGCGCGTCGTTTGAGACGCTGACAGCGGTCTGGAAGTAACGACGCAGGTCAGCTTCGTCGTAGACGATTTCCATCGCACGGCCGCCCAGCACGTAGGACGGGCGTACCACCAGCGGGTAGCCAATCTCTTTTGCCTTCTCAACGGCCATTTCAATCGCCGTAACGGTGGCATTGGCAGGCTGTTTCAGCTTCAGACGGTCAACCGCTTTCTGGAAGCGCTCGCGGTCTTCTGCACGGTCAATCGCATCCGGGCTGGTGCCGATAACCGGAACGCCAGCGGCTTCCAGTGCGCGCGCCAGTTTCAGCGGCGTCTGGCCGCCGTATTGTACGATAACGCCTTTTGGCTTCTCGATACGCACGATTTCCAGCACGTCTTCCAGCGTGACCGGCTCAAAGTACAGGCGGTCAGAGGTGTCGTAGTCGGTAGAAACGGTTTCTGGGTTACAGTTGACCATAATGGTTTCGTAACCGTCTTCACGCAGTGCCAGCGAGGCATGTACGCAGCAGTAGTCAAACTCAATGCCCTGGCCGATACGGTTTGGACCGCCGCCGAGCACCATAATTTTATCGCGGTCTACTGACGGGTTCGCTTCGCACTCATCTTCGTACGTGGAGTACATGTACGCCGTATCGGTCGCGAATTCCGCAGCACAGGTGTCCACGCGTTTGTAGACCGGGTGCAGGTTGTACTGATCGCGCAGTTTACGAATTTCTGATTCACGCACGCCAGCAAGCGTTGCCAGACGCGCATCAGCAAAGCCTTTACGCTTCAGCATACGCAGGAAGTCCGCATCGAGACCGGTGATGCCCATCTCGGCTACTTGTTCTTCCAGACGCACCAGCTCTTCAATCTGCACCAGGAACCAGCGGTCGATGTTGGTCAGGTTGAACACGCCGTCGACGGACAGGCCCGCACGGAACGCATCGGCGATGTACCAGATACGTTCTGCACCTGCGTCTTTCAGCTCGCGGCGGATTTTGGTCAGCGCTTCCGGGTCATCCAGGCTCACTTTCGGGTCAAAGCCCATCGCGCCCACTTCCAGGCCACGCAGCGCTTTTTGCAGGGATTCCTGCTGAGTACGACCAATCGCCATCACTTCGCCGACGGATTTCATCTGCGTGGTCAAACGGTCGTTTGCGCCCGCAAATTTCTCGAAGTTAAAGCGAGGAATTTTCGTCACAACGTAGTCGATAGACGGTTCGAACGATGCCGGAGTACGTCCGCCGGTGATGTCGTTCATCAGCTCGTCGAGGGTGTAGCCCACTGCCAGTTTCGCCGCCACTTTCGCAATCGGGAAGCCGGTCGCTTTAGAGGCCAGCGCGGAAGAGCGTGACACACGCGGGTTCATTTCGATAACAATCAGGCGACCGTTTTTCGGGTTCACGGAGAATTGCACGTTAGAACCACCGGTTTCGACGCCGATTTCACGCAGCACCGCCATCGAGGCGTTACGCATGATTTGGTATTCTTTGTCGGTCAGGGTCTGCGCAGGCGCCACGGTGATGGAGTCACCGGTGTGGATACCCATCGCATCGAAGTTTTCGATCGAGCAGACGATGATGCAGTTGTCGTTTTTATCACGCACCACTTCCATCTCGTACTCTTTCCAGCCAATCAGCGACTCATCAATCAGCAGCTCTTTGGTGGGGGAAAGATCCAGACCGCGCTCGCAAATCTCTTCGAACTCTTCGCGGTTATACGCGATACCGCCGCCAGTGCCGCCCATAGTGAAGGAAGGACGGATAATGCACGGATAGCCCACGTCAGCGGCAACCGCCAGCGCTTCTTCCATAGTGTGCGCGATACCAGAACGTGCGGTGTCGAGACCGATTTTTTTCATCGCCACGTCGAAACGGCGGCGGTCTTCGGCTTTATCAATCGCATCCGCAGTCGCACCGATCATGGTGACGCCAAATTCAGCCAGCACGCCCTGACGCTCAAGCTCCAGCGCACAGTTCAGCGCAGTCTGGCCGCCCATGGTTGGCAGGACCGCATCCGGACGTTCTTTTTCAATGATTTTGCGTACGACTTCCCAGTGAATCGGCTCGATGTAGGTGGCATCGGCCATTTCCGGATCGGTCATGATCGTCGCCGGGTTGGAGTTCACCAAAATGACGCGGTAACCCTCTTCGCGCAGGGCTTTACACGCCTGTGCGCCGGAGTAGTCGAATTCGCAGGCCTGGCCGATAACGATCGGGCCAGCGCCAAGGATCAGGATGCTTTTTATGTCTGTACGTTTTGGCATGATTCTCTGGGCTCCTGATTATTTAGCGGTCTGACGGTACTGCTCAATAAGGTCGATAAAGTGATCAAACAGCGGCGCGGCATCGTGCGGGCCTGGGCTCGCTTCAGGGTGTCCCTGGAAGCTGAACGCGGGCTTATCGGTACGATGAATACCCTGCAGAGTCTGGTCGAATAGCGATTTGTGCGTCACGCGCAGGTTGGCAGGCATTGACGCCTCATCAACCGCAAAACCGTGGTTCTGCGCGGTAATCATCACCGTATCATTATCGATATCTTTCACCGGGTGGTTACCACCGTGGTGGCCGAACTTCATCTTGATGGTTTTCGCACCGCTTGCCAGCGCCAGCAGCTGATGGCCGAGGCAGATGCCAAATACCGGAATATCGGTTTCAAGGAAAGTTTTGATCGCGTCGATAGCGTAATCGCACGGCGCTGGGTCACCAGGGCCGTTGGAGAGGAAAATTCCGTCCGGATTCATCTTCAGGACGTCGTCTGCAGGCGTTTGTGCCGGGACAACCGTCAGACGGCAGCCGCGATCCACCAGCATACGCAGAATGTTGCGCTTCGCGCCGTAATCGTACGCGACAACGTGGAACGGCAGTTCTTCTTCTTTCTTCGCTTCTGGGAGTTCGCCCGCCAGCGTCCAGCTACCTTGCGTCCAGCTGTACGCTTCGGTGGTGGTGACTTCTTTTGCCAAATCCATACCGTTCAGGCCCGGGAACGCTTTCGCTTTTTCCTGTGCCAGCGCGGCATCGAGGTTGTCCCCGGCGATGATGCAGCCGTTCTGTGCACCTTTCTCACGCAGCAAACGGGTCAACTTACGGGTATCGATATCGGCAATCGCCACGATGTTGTGACGCTTCAGATAAGAAGAGAGGTCTTCCGTATTGCGGTAGTTGCTGGCAATCAGCGGCAGGTCGCGAATAATCAGACCTTGCGCATGGACCTGGGAAGATTCTGCATCGGCTTCATTGGTGCCGACATTACCGATATGGGGATAAGTAAGAGTGACGATTTGGCGGGAATAGGAAGGATCAGTGAGGATTTCTTGATAACCGGTCATTGAAGTATTGAAAACGACTTCCCCAACCGCCGAACCTGTTGCCCCTATGGCCCGACCGATAAACTGGGTTCCGTCTTCCAGAACCAATAGCGCTGACTTAATCAAAACACCCTCCAAAGAATATTCACTCACTTTATCTGCATATTAATTCACAACAAGGTCATGAAGCAACGCAAATTTGCTGCCAGTGGATTTTCGGCAAACGGCGGCATTCTCGGGATTTGTAGGGGCAATGTCAACTGAAAACGGATATTTTACGTATTCTTTTAACCACCTGGTGAAGCTAAAGGGACTTAGCTGCCAAAAAGATCAACCAAATCACCGAGGAAAACGTTTGTACGCTGAGTTTAATGGTTTTCGATAGCATCACACAGGAAAAACCAGACCAAATGGTCAAAATTCACATTGGCGCAACACGAAAAACACAGAAGTGATAATAAAATAGGGATTACAGATAGGATTTGATGTATAAGCAGCAAAATAAAAGGGCAATAAAATATTGCCCTGTGTAATCAATTCACTATGACTACAATAACCACATCACGAAGGGTATAAAAATTTATAATTGGTTGAGATTAAGCACATCTCTCATATCAAAAAGACCATTTTCTTTCGATTTTAACCACAAAGCAGACCGCACTGCGCCGTTCGCGAAGGTCATTCTGCTGGAAGCTTTATGCGTGATTTCCACTCGCTCACCTATATCGGCGAAGATAGCGGTGTGTTCGCCGACGATATCGCCTGCACGCACGGTCGCAAAACCGATTGTTCCCGGTACGCGTTCGCCGGTGTGACCTTCACGGGTATAAACCGCACAGTCTTTTAAATCTTTGTCGAGTGCATAAGCAATCGCTTCGCCCATCGCCAGCGCGGTTCCGGATGGCGCATCGACTTTATGGCGGTGGTGCGCTTCGATAATCTCGATATCCGTATAATCGCCCATCACTTTGGCTGCTTTTTCCAGCAGTTTGAGCATGACGTTGACGCCCACGCTAAAGTTCGCGGCAAAGACAATCGCGATATCCTGCGCAGCGTCTTTGATGGCTTGCTTGCCAGCGTCATCAAAACCTGTGGTACCGATGATCATCCCTTTACCATGCTGGCGGCAAAAAGCCAGATGCTCCAGCGTGCCTTCCGGACGGGTAAAATCGATGAACACATCAAAATCAGTTTTTACTGCGTCAAGACTGCTTTGCACCGTCACGCCTGAATGTCCAGCGCCCGCCAGCTCACCCGCGTCCGTACCTAAAAGCGTAGAGCCTTCGCGTTCCAGCGCAGCACCCAGCACGACGCCCTCCATCTGCAGCGCAGCCTGAATCAGCTGACGGCCCATACGTCCACCCGCGCCCGCAATCGCGACACGGACCTGTGCATCATGCATAGTTATTCTCTTACGTTAAAAGTATGTAAATCGTTTTCAGATTAACCAGCCTTTGAGAAGGCTGCCATCAAAAACGCCGATAATTAGAATTTTATGATAAACAGGGAGAGATATCAGTAAAAGGCATGATTCAGGCCGGGAGGCGCTGCCCCATCACAGAACGCGATAACTCACGATAAGCTGTCCCTTTTTCTGCTTCACGTTACTAATCTCCACCTCTCCCAGTTTACTGAGATCGGAAACATGGGTACCGCCGCACAAATAAGCGGGCAAATTTCCAAACCACACTTTTCTGCGGCCCTCGTTCATTTCAACATTGCGGGTGAGTTTCTCGGATTGCCAGCCGTCGATAAGGTCTTTGAACATGTCGGCACTGGGTGCGGCACCTTCTTCACCCGGTATGAACGTGATCCGCCCTTCGCCTGGCCAGTGGTGGGCTTTTACCGGACGCCAGCCAAAGCGCTCCCCGGCATAGCCAATCAGATGACCAGCCGTATGCCAGCGGGAATGAAGATCTCTCACAGCGGCATCGATCTGGATATCTACTTCACCTTTAACAAGCGAGCGCGCCAGAATGTGCATGATGTTCTCGTCACGTTGAATAACATCTTCTACCGCAACCCCGGCGATCCAGCCTGTATCCGCCGGTTGCCCTCCGCCCTGTGGATGGAAAAGGGTCTGATCCAGTTCAATCGCATAGCGACCATCCTGTTCCTCAGTGCAACGCACGATTTGCGCCCGGCCCACTGTCATTTCATTGGTGTAATAAAGTCGCTCTGTCATGGCTATTCTCCTCTTATTCATGACAGTATATTCATTACGTGAACGGTGATAATAAGCCGCTACCACAATGGACTTTTGCCTGGGATACACAAATGAAAGTGACACTGCTTCCCGACCTTGCAACTTTTGTTGCCATTGTTGAACACGGGAGCTTTTCTGCTGCTGCCCGAATTGTCGGAGCCACGCCATCCGCATTAAGCCGCTGCGTCTCGCGGCTAGAACACGAAATGGGTGGCAAACTGCTGCATCGCACCACGCGTAAGCTGGCGCTTACCGAAACCGGAAAATCGGTATATGAACATGCGCTGGATATGCTTGAAGCGGCAAAACAGGCGCTAGACTCTGGCAGCAGCCTGCAAACTGTTGCGCAAGGAAGGCTGACGCTGAGTGTTCCCAAAGCCGTTGGGCGATTTGTCATTCATCCGCTGATCCCGGAATTTCTCAACCGTCATCCTCAAATTGATGTTTGTCTGCGCCTTGAAGACCGCTATATGGACCTGATCGATGACGGTGTGGATCTTGCCCTGCGGATCACTAATACGCCGTCTCCGGGTCTGTATGGCAAAGCCCTGATGCCCGTGACCCATATCATTGGCGCAACGCCAGAATATCTCCGTCGGGCTGGCATACCGCAACATCCGCAGGATCTGCGTGCGCATAGCTGTATTTCGTTGGGAGAGACCCCTGCTGATTCCCGCTGGAAGTTCTCCCTGCATGGGAAAACAGAAACCGTGCAAACGCGTGGACGCTATGCCGCTAACCATACGGGCGTGCGGCTGGATGCAGTAAAACGTCATTTGGGTATTGGCAGCCTACCGCTATTCACCGCTCGCGAAGCGCTGGCGTGTGGGGAGATCGTGCAGGTACTGCCGGAATGGGAATTTATCAGTAGCTATTCGGGTGATCTCTGGCTTCTTTGGACGCGTAACAAACATATGCCGGCCAGAATGCGGGCAATGATTAACTATCTGAATGAAAAAATGCCAGTCATTCAGTGACTGGCATTTTTGCGTTTTTTATTCGACTTCTCTCGCGTCAATGCGCAGCTCTTTCGGCACTTCGAAGACGATATTCTCTTCGCGTCCTTCGAGTGGAATGGCATCTCCGCCGCCCAGTTCCTGCAGGCGGGCGATAACGTTCTGCACCAGAATATCCGGTGCGGAAGCGCCAGCGGTAACACCCACGCAGTTCACGTCTTTAACCCAGGCTTCCTGAATATCGGTCGCATCGTCAATCAAAAATGCCGTTTTCCCCATACGCTGCGCCAGTTCGGCCAGACGGTTGGAGTTTGACGAGTTCTTGGAACCGACAACCAGTACCACATCAGCCTGTTCAGCCAGCGCACGTACCGCTTCCTGACGGTTGGTGGTGGCATAGCAAATGTCATCCTTGCGCGGCCCGACGATTTTCGGGAAGCGCTTGCGCAGAGCGTCAATCACGTCGGACGTGTCGTCGACCGAGAGCGTGGTCTGGGTCATAAACGACAGCTTAGCGTCGTTTTTCACGTTGAGCGTCAATACGTCTTCCGGCGACTCGACCAGATACATCCCCCCTTCCGGGTTACTGTATTGGCCCATTGTGCCTTCGACTTCCGGATGCCCGGCATGACCAATCAGGATCGATTCTTCACCACGACGGCTGGCGCGAGCGACTTCCATGTGGACTTTGGTCACCAGCGGACAGGTTGCGTCAAACACGGTCAGATCACGACTTTTCGCTTCGTTACGAACAGCCTGAGATACACCGTGCGCGGAGAAAATCAGGATTGTACCGTCCGGCACTTCGCTGATCTGCTCGATAAAGATCGCGCCGCGCTCACGCAGGCTTTCAACCACGTAGCGGTTGTGCACCACTTCATGACGCACATAAATAGGCGCGCCGTAAATTTCGAGCGCGTTTTCAACAATGCTGATAGCGCGGTCAACGCCGGCGCAAAAACCGCGCGGGTTAGCCAACAGGATCTGCATTCGTTTCCTCCAGTGCCGGATCGATCTCCAGCACTTCAACATCAAAATGGACGGTACGCCCGGCAAGCGGATGGTTGAAATCAACGGTAATGGAATCGCCGTTGATCTCGCGGATCACGCCAGGCATTTCGCTGCCATCCATAGCGGTAAAGAGCATAATTGCGCCAATTTCCGGCTCGCCCGCATCCATAAATTCACGACGCGAGAAATACTGGATCAGGTCTGGCGACGGCACGCCAAACGCGGCATCCGGCTCGAGCGAAAAGGCTTTTTTCTCGCCTTCTTTCAGGCCTAACAGCTGTTGTTCAAGGCCTTCAGAAAGTGAGGTATCGCCGAGGCGAAACAGCGCAGGTTTGCCGTTGTTGCGGGTAGATTCAGCGGTGGAACCATCTTCCATCTTCAGCGTGAAGTGAACCAGGACCGCGCTATTGCTCTGTATGGATTTAGACATGCAAATCGTCCAGTTGTTTTAGCCCGGCGGCATAACGCTCACCGGGCAATAAAGATTACGCCTGTTTCTTCGCGGCAGCGTTTGGCAAAAAACCTTCCAGCACAATCATCGCGGCGCCGATGCAAATGGCGCTGTCGGCCAGGTTGAACGTCGCGAAGTGCCAGTTGCCGACGTAGAAGTCGATCATATCGACGACAAAGCCGTGCCACAGACGGTCAAATAGATTGCCGAGCGCGCCACCAATAATCAGTGCGTAAGCAATGTTATTCAGCTTCTGGCTAGCCTTCGCGCGATACATCATCACGGTCAGCACCAGGCAGATACCCAGCGCAATACCGGCGAAGAACCAACGCTGCCAGCCGCCGCTGTCGGCGAGGAAGCTAAACGCCGCGCCGTAGTTGCGCGCATAATGCAGATTCAGTGACGGGAACAGCGGCACCGTATCCCCCAGAGCAAAGTTCTGGAGGATCAGGAACTTGCTGCCCAAATCAATAATCAGCACGACCACCACCAGCCATAGCCAGCGAAGTCCTGTTGAACAAAACGATTTAGTCATCAGGCAAACTTACGTTTTTCGCCATCACCGGCGATGTTAGTAACACAGCGTCCACAGATTTCTGCGTGTTCCGCCACCTGGCCGACATCGGTGGTGTAATGCCAGCAACGCGGACATTTATCACCTTCGGCTTTTGCCAATGCCACTTTCAGCCCTTTGAGCAGTTCGCTCTGCTGAGCATCAGCGGTAGCCTGTGCATAATCGTCAACCTGCGCACCCGAGGTCAACAGGACAAATCGCAATTCATCACCCAGCGCCGTCAGCTTCGCGGCGAGTTCTGGTTCTGCATACAACGTCACTGCCGCTTCCAGCGAGCCACCGACTTTCTTGTCCGCACGCGCCTGTTCGATAACTTTGTTCACTTCGCCACGTACTTTCAGCAGCTCGTCCCAGAAGGTATCGTTCATCGCTTCGGTTTCAGCAAGACCAAACAGACCTTCGTACCATTCGCCGGTGAACACATATTTCTCGCGATCGCCTGGCTGGTAGGCCCAGATTTCATCTGCAGTGAAGGACATGATGGGCGCCATCCAACGAACCAGCGCTTCTGCGATGTGGAACAGCGCAGTCTGGCAGCTGCGACGTGCCACGCTGTCGGATTTCGCGGTGTACTGACGGTCTTTGATGATGTCGAGGTAGAACGAGCCCATCTCGATGGAGCAGAAGCGCATCAGGCGCTGCACCACTTCGTGGAAATCGTAAGACTCGTAGGCCTTCAGAATATCTTCCTGTGCCGCTTGCGCACAGCCTACCGCCCAACGATCCAGAACGACCATCTCTTCCGGTTTCACCATATCGGTAACCGGGTTGAAGCCGTTCAGGTTGGCGAGCAAGAAGCGTGCGGTGTTACGGATACGACGATAGCTGTCAGCAGCACGTTTCAGGATCTCATCCGATACCGCCATTTCACCGGTGTAGTCCGTTGATGCCACCCACAGACGCAAAATATCTGCGCCAAGTTTGTTCATCACGTCCTGCGGAGAAACGGTGTTACCGATGGATTTGGACATCTTGCGTCCCTGACCATCCACGGTGAAACCGTGAGTCAGAACCTGACGGTAAGGCGCTTTGCCTTTCATCGCAGTAGAGATCATCAAAGATGACATGAACCAGCCGCGGTGTTGGTCAGAACCTTCCAGATACATATCCGCGGCGTGACCCGAGAACTCAGGGCGCACATCAACCACGGAAGAGTGGGTTGAGCCAGAGTCGAACCACACGTCGAGGGTGTCAGGCACTTTCTCATAGTTGTCGGCATCAGCGCCCAGGATCTCTTTTGAATCCAGATCCCACCACGCCTGAATGCCATCGGCTTCAACGCGTTTCGCCACTTCTTCCATCAGTTCTAGCGTATTCGGATGCAGCTCCTGCGTCTCTTTATGCACAAACAGAGACATTGGCACACCCCAGGTACGCTGACGGGAGATACACCAGTCAGGACGGTTGGCGACCATGGATTCGATACGCGCCTGGCCCCAGTCCGGGATCCACTGCACGCCTTTGATCTCTTTCAGAGACTGCGCACGCAGGCCTTTCTGATCCATGCTGATGAACCACTGCGGGGTTGCACGGAAGATGATCGGCGACTTGTGACGCCAGCAGCATGGATAGCTGTGCTGCATCTTCTCAACGTGTAGCAACGCACCGCTGGTACGCAGCATATCGACGATGATGTCGTTAGCTTTGAAGACGTTGATACCGTCCAGCGCCGGATAGGTGCCAGGCAAATAAGCGCCGTCCGGGCCAACCGGATTCGCGATTTCCAGACCGTATTTCAGGCTGATATTGTAATCGTCAGGACCGTGACCACCGGCGGTGTGTACCGCACCGGTACCCGCTTCCAGCGTAACGTGATCGCCCAAAATGGCCGGCACGTCGAAATCGAGGAACGGATGCTTAAAGCGCAGCAGTTCCAGCTCGGCACCGTTGACGGTACCCAGCACGGTGTAATCCGCGATGTGCGTGCGTTTCAGAACGCTCTCAACCAAATCTTTCGCCAGGATCACCGCCTGCCCGTCAATCTGCACCAGCGCATAATCGAAATCAGCAGACAGGGAAATGGCGCGGTTAGCAGGCAACGTCCACGGCGTGGTTGTCCAGATAACCAGTGAAATTGGGCCATTTACGGAAGAGACGCCGAATTTGGCTTTCACCGCGTCCGGATCGACGGCGTGGAAAGCCACGTCGATAGAAGGAGACGTTTTGTCGTAATACTCCACTTCCGCTTCTGCCAGCGCAGAACGGCAGTCAACGCACCAGTGCACAGGCTTCGCGCCTTTGTGCAGGTGGCCATTACCGATGATTTTACCCAGCGCACGAATAATGTTGGCTTCAGTTTTGAAATCCATGGTCAGGTATGGACGCGACCAGTCACCCAGCACACCCAGACGGATGAAGTCTTTACGCTGACCATCAACCTGCGCCGCCGCGTATTCACGGCATTTAGCGCGGAACTCCGCTGCGGTAAATTTCTCACCCGGCTTGCCGTATTCTTGCTCCACTTTCAGCTCGATCGGCAGACCGTGACAGTCCCAACCCGGAACATAAGGCGAGTCAAAACCCGTGAGCCCTTTGGACTTCACGATAATGTCTTTCAGAATCTTGTTTACAGAGTGACCAATATGAATGCTGCCATTCGCATAAGGAGGGCCATCATGCAGAATGAAGGATTTTTTGCCTTTCTTAGCGGCACGAATGATGCCGTACAGGTCATCATCGGTCCAACGCGCCAGCATTCCCGGTTCACGCTTGGCGAGATCGCCGCGCATCGGGAACCCTGTTTCCGGCAAATTCAGGGTCGATTTATAGTCACTCATTAGATTCTCGGTTCCGTATTTAAAACTCATTCAGGCGTTAAGCCGGGTTCGATAGCCCAAAATATTCGCGGGCCGTTAACTCATCGCGCGCAATTTGTGCTTTCAGCTCATCGAGCGATGCAAATCGCTGCTCATTGCGTATTTTTTTACGCAGGATTACATCTATATGGCGACCATAAAGGTCCATTACAACGTCCAGCAGGTGCACTTCCAGCTGCTGACGCACACCGGCAACCGTGGGGCGGGTACCAATGTTGGCAACACCGGGCAAAAGCGTATCGCCAAGCCCGCTCACTTCTACCGCATACACCCCTTTGACCGGGGATACCTGACGACGCAGCGGAACGTTCGCCGTCGGGAAACCTATTGTGCGCCCCAGCGCGTCGCCATGCACAACGCGACCGGAAATCGAGAACGGATGCCCTAACAGGGTCTCCGCCACATCCAGTTGATCGTCGGCCAGTGCCAGGCGAACCGCCGTACTGCTCACACGCACGCCACCCTCACAGAAAGTCATGGTACTGGTGACGTCAAAGCCGTACTCCAGGCCAGCCTTCTGTAATAACAAGAAATCACCCTGACGACCAGCGCCAAAGCGGAAATCATCGCCCACGGCAAGAAACTGCACGCCCAGACGTTTGACCAGCAGATCGCCAACGAAAGCCTGCGCCGTGAGCGCGGCAAAACGTTGGTCAAAACGTACGCACAGGACGTAATCCACGCCACACTCAGCCAGATAGCGCAACTTGTCGCGCAGGCGCGTTAAGCGAGCGGGCGCTTTATCACCGGCAAACAGTTCCAGCGGTTGCGGCTCAAAAATCATCACCACAACGGGCAGTCCACGGGCCTGGCCCTCTTTACGCAATCCCTGCAACAGCGCCTGATGACCACGATGTACGCCGTCGAAATTACCAATTGTCAGCACGCACCCATGAGGGGCCTGGCTGAGATTATGTATGCCGCGTATCAGCTTCATGACAGGCTCAAGACAGTGAAAATCGCCAAAGTATACCTTGTACAGCGGTTAACGTTAACTGGCGATTGTTCCCTCACTTCAGAAAGCCACCCTGATTTCATAGACCTTATCGTAAGGCGCAAAAAAATCTGCCCGCCAACTGCGTTTTTTGTGCCGAAAGACTGTATTCAGGAGAGACAAGCTGGTAGAATCCTGCGCCATCACTACGTAACGTAGCGTCGCCATATAAACGGCGCTTATTTGCACAAATCCATTGACAAAAGAAGGTATAGAGGGCATATTCCTCGGCCTTTGAATTGTCCACATAGATCATATTTGGGAGTTGGACTTGGCTAATATCAAATCAGCTAAGAAACGTGCCGTTCAGTCTGAAAAGGCTCGTAAGCACAACGCAAGCCGTCGCTCTATGATGCGTACTTTCATCAAGAAAGTATACGCAGCAATCGAAGCTGGCGACAAAGCTGCAGCGCAGAACGCATTTAACGAAATGCAACCAATCGTGGACCGTCAGGCTGCTAAAGGTCTGATCCACAAAAACAAAGCAGCGCGTCATAAAGCAAACTTGACCGCGCAGATCAGCAAACTGGCTTAATCGCCACTTGTTGTTGCTTGTTTAAAGAACCCGCTTAATGCGGGTTTTTTTATTGGTTTAACGTGACGCTGGCGGCGTAAACAGCGCCGAGTAGTCGCGGTTACAGATACGCTGCACCGCCGGGTGCTGAATCATTCGCTCAGCGAATATCGCATGGTACTCTTCCATCACGTTATCCACTCGTCCAATCTCCGTTACCTTCTCATCGATATAAAGATCGTGTGCGTACAACGTCGGCGCCACAAAAATAGCGTTATGCGCTTCGCCAAAGGCTTTCATTAGTGCGGCATCATCAAACTCCCCCAGAATCTCCACTTTCAGTCCCTGAGAGTTAAACCAGTTGAGCAGTTTGCGGCCCAGCATCGATCGCCGTCCCGGCACTAACAGACGTCGTTCCTCAAGACAGGCGGGAAACGGTTTTTCCGGCGGCGGGTTAATGCACCAGAAGCTCACCCCGCATTCACCAATCTTCACCGAGAACAACCCCTCCTGCTGCGTGGAATCAATCGGACAATCCGAAATGATGATATCCAGCTTATGCTGGCTCAACTGTTCCAGCAGCATCTCGTGTGTGGATTCAAAGCAGCGCAGATGGATCTGTTCATCTTCCACCACCGCCGCGTCCAGTACACCGCTGACCAGGCGTTTCGAGAGCGCATCCGCGACGCCGACATCAAAGAGCAAATTCGACTCTTTGCGGTAATTCACGATATCGAGCATTTCCTGGCTCAGCGTGAACATCTTATCGGCGTAGCGAAACACCAGCTCACCAAGCTCGGTTGGCTCAATACCACGCCCCTTGCGCTTAAACAGTTTCCCCTGCAGGCGTTCTTCTAGGGCCTTTATCTGGCCGGTAATGGTCTGCGGCGTCAGATACAACGCCTCTGCGGCCCCCACAACGGAACCTTCTTTATACACATTCCAGAAGTAGTAGAGATGGTTGTAATTGATATGAGACATCGTGTCTTCGCTCCCTGATTGCGTCTAAGGGAGAGAGCCTCTGCTCTCCCCCACTACCGGTTATGCCGGCTGGACCTGCCCCGACAATTTCACTTTTAATAACGAGTAGCCGACAAACGCCGCCAGCAACGATCCGGTTAGAATACCGAGCTTAGCCCAGACGATGAGTTGTGGATCCATGGATGCAAACGCCAGCGTCGAGATGAAAATGGACATCGTGAAGCCAATTCCGCACAGCACGCCTACGGCCATGATCTGCCGGAAAGTCGTCCCCTGTGGCAATGACGCAAGTTTCAGCTTCAGTGCCAGCCAGCAGAACAGGCTGATGCCCAGCGGCTTACCAATAAACAGACCGGCTATAATGCCCAGCGGCAGCATAGAGGTCAGCCCTGAAAGCGTCACGCCCTGCAATGACACGCCCGCATTGGCGAAGGCGAAAAGCGGCAAAATCATAAACGCGACCCATGGATGCAGGACATGCTCAAGCTGTTGAGCTGGCGAGTGACCGTCCTGCTCTTTTAGCGGTATAAAGAAACCGATAATCACGCCAGCCAGCGTGGCATGGACACCCGATTTTAACACCGCGGTCCACAGTACAACGCCAACCAAAATGTAGATCCCCGTTCTGCGCACGTTAAAGATGTTCAGCAGCGCCAGCGCAGCGATAGCCCCTGCGGCAACACTCAGCGACAGAATCGACAGATCGCTGGTGTAGAACAGCGCAATGATCACGATAGCGCCAAGGTCATCGATAATCGCCAGAGCCATCAGGAAGATTTTCAACGCCACCGGAACGCGGCTGCCTAATAACGCCAGTACGCCAAGCGCAAACGCAATATCCGTCGCTGCCGGGATAGCCCAACCCTGTCGAGCAATCGGATCCTGGTAATTAAATACCAGATAGAGCAACGCAGGCACGACCATACCGCCAATCGCAGCGATGACTGGAAACGCCGCACGCTGGCGGCTAGCGAGCGACCCCTGAACCAGCTCGCGCTTCACTTCCAGGCCCACAAGCAGGAAAAAGACCGCCATCAGGGCGTCGTTTATCCACAGCAGCATGTTCTTGTTGATTTCCAGAACACCCACGCGGAGTTCCACGGGCGTTTCCAGAAACGCGTGATACAGATCCTGAGTCGCCCCAAGGTTGGCGAATACCATCGCGGCCGCAGCGGCGATAATCAGAATGATGCCGCCGGACGCTTCATTGTTGAAGAAACGGTGTAGTAATTTCACTTTGGTTCTCTCTTAAAGACGATGCTTCGTTAAAACCATCATACCAAGGCTAACAACTCGGGAAAAACAGATTAATATTGAGTATAAACTCAGTTTTACCGAGTAATATTCACAAAAACAAAAAGCCCGGAATCGCTTCCGGGCTTTGTGATGGACACCAGCTGACGGTTTAGCGGGTCAAATCATCGAAGAACTTTTTCACGCCGTCGAAGAAGCTTTTGGAACGCGGGCTGTTATTTTCACCCGTTGGGCCGCCGAAGCTTTCCTGCAACTCTTTTAACAGCTGTTTCTGTTTGTCGTTCAGACCGACTGGCGTTTCAACGACCACACGACACAGCAGGTCACCCTGCGCACCGCCACGAACCGATTTAACGCCTCTTCCACGCATGCGGAACAGCTTGCCGGTTTGTGTTTCACCAGGGACTTTCAGATTCACACGACCATCTAAAGTCGGGACTTCAATTTCGCCACCCAGTGCAGCCATCGCAAAGTTGATCGGCACTTCACAATACAGGTTATTCCCTTCACGCTCGAAAATGGCGTGCTGTTTTACCTGAACCTGAACGTACAGATCGCCTGCCTGCGCACCGTGTTCACCCGCTTCGCCTTCACCTGCCAGACGAATACGATCACCGGTATCAACGCCTGCCGGAATTTTCACGGACAGAGTTTTGGTTTTCTCGACGCGGCCATGGCCGTGACATTTGTTGCATGGATCTTTGATAAGCGTACCGCGACCATGACAGTGTGGACACGCCTGCTGCACCGCAAAGAAGCCCTGACGAATCTGGACCTGGCCGGAACCATGACAGGTTGGACACGTCTGCGGTTTGGTGCCGACTTTCGCGCCGCTGCCGTGGCAGATATCACACTCTTCCAGCGTAGGAATGCGGATCTCTTTGGTCACGCCACGTACCGCTTCTTCCAGCGTCAATTCCATGTTGTAGCGCAGATCTGCACCACGGGATGCACGCTGGCGTCCACGACCGCCGCCGAAGATATCGCCGAAAACGTCGCCAAAGATATCGCCAAAATCAGCACCACCGCCGCCAAAGCCGCCGCCACCGTAACCACCACCGCCCATGCCGCCTTGTTCAAACGCAGCATGACCGTACTGATCGTATGCCGCACGCTTCTGCGCATCGGTCAGGATCTCGTAGGCTTCTTTGATCTCTTTAAATTTGGCTTCGGCCTCTTTGTCACCCTGATTACGATCCGGGTGAAACTTCATGGCCAGGCGCTTGTACGCCTTCTTGATTTCACGCTCTTCCGCGGTTTTCGGAACGCCTAAAATCTCGTAAAAATCTTGCTTTGCCATTGGTTTTTTCAGCCCCTTAACATGCGAGCACGGGCGGAGAGGAAACCTCTTCGCCCGTGCCGATTAATTACCCTGCATCAGGGCGATTACTTTTTGTCTTTAACTTCTTCGAACTCAGCGTCAACAACGTCGTCGTCTTTCGCATGGTTCTGAGAAGCGTCAGCGCCTGCTGCACCAGCCTGCTGCTGTGCGTGCTGTTGCTGAGCAATTTCCATCAGCTTCTGGGACGCTTGCGCCAGTTCCTGCATTTTCGCTTCGATATCCGCTTTGTCTTCGCCTTTCAGAGACGTTTCCAGCGCGCTCAATGCAGTCTCGATAGCGGTTTTATCATCAGCTGGCAATTGTTCGCCTGCTTCTTCAACCTGCTTACGAGTGCTGTGCAGCAAATGATCACCCTGGTTACGGGTCTGAACCAGTTCTTCGAACTTACGGTCAGACTCGGCGTTAGCTTCCGCTTCACGCACCATTTTCTGGATCTCTTCTTCGTTCAGACCAGAAGACGCCTTGATGGTGATCTTCTGCTCTTTACCGCTGTTTTTGTCTTTCGCGGAAACGTGCAGGATACCATCAGCATCGATGTCAAAAGTCACTTCGATCTGAGGCATACCGCGCGGAGCCGGGCTGATACCGTCGAGGTTAAACTGGCCCAGATCTTTGTTATCCGCAGCACGTTTACGCTCACCCTGCAGCACATGGATGGTTACCGCAGACTGGTTGTCTTCAGCGGTAGAGAACACCTGGCTGTGCTTGGTCGGGATGGTGGTGTTTTTACTGATCAGCGCCGTCATCACGCCGCCCATGGTTTCGATACCCAGAGACAGCGGGGTAACGTCCAGCAGCAGTACGTCTTTCACTTCACCGGTCAATACACCACCCTGAACAGCAGCACCGATTGCAACGGCTTCGTCCGGGTTAACGTCTTTACGCGGCTCTTTACCAAAGAATTCAGCCACTTTCTTCTGAACCATTGGCATACGCGTCTGACCACCGACCAGGATAACGTCCTGGATATCAGAGACGGACAGACCAGCATCCTGCAGAGCCACTTTCAGTGGCTCGATAGAACGGTTCACCAGGTCTTCGACCAGGCTTTCCAGTTTCGCACGAGTCACTTTGATGTTCATGTGTTTTGGACCAGACGCATCTGCAGTGATGTACGGCAGGTTAACGTCGGTCTGTTGCGCAGAAGACAGCTCAATTTTCGCTTTTTCTGCGGCTTCTTTCAGGCGCTGCATGGCCAGCGGATCGTTACGCAGGTCAATGCCCTGATCTTTCTTAAATTCATCAACGAGGTAGTTGATCATGCGGCTGTCGAAGTCTTCACCACCCAGGTGGGTATCACCGTTGGTTGCCAGAACTTCGAAGGTTTTTTCGCCGTCAACTTCGTCGATTTCGATAATAGAGATATCGAAAGTACCGCCACCAAGGTCATAAACCGCGATAGTACGGTTGCCAACTTCTTTGTCCAGGCCGTAAGCCAGAGCAGCAGCAGTTGGTTCGTTGATAATACGTTTAACTTCCAGACCCGCGATACGACCGGCATCTTTTGTTGCCTGACGCTGTGCATCGTTGAAGTACGCAGGTACGGTGATAACCGCTTCAGTTACCGGTTCGCCCAGGTAATCTTCAGCCGTTTTCTTCATTTTCTTCAGCACTTCAGCAGAGATCTGCGGCGGTGCCATTTTCTGGCCCTTCACATCGATCCATGCATCACCGTTGTCTGCACCGATGATTTTGTACGGCATGATGGCTTCATCACGCTGCACTTCTTCGTCCTGGAAGCGGCGACCAATCAGGCGTTTAATCGCAAAAAGCGTGTTTTGCGGGTTTGTCACGGCCTGACGTTTAGCCGGCTGGCCAACCAGAGTTTCACCGTCCTGGGTATACGCAATAATAGAAGGCGTGGTGCGATCGCCTTCGGCGTTCTCCAGCACACGAGCAGTAGTACCATCCATAATCGCTACACAAGAGTTGGTAGTACCCAAGTCGATACCAATAATTTTACCCATCTAAACGTCTCCACTAAAAATTTGTTCATCATGTGGTTGTGAATCTGTAATAAGGGCGAAACGTGCGGTTTCAACTGCCCAGATTTGATTTTTTTCAGCTTCACTCACTGCGGTTGACTACAAGATGGGGTCGTAACCGCATCCATCAAGGGGGAAGGATAAAAAATATTTTAAATTCCCCCTGTTCAGATCATAGACGCCGAGTGTTGTGCCCTTTATGATGCCGCGCCCCGCCAGGGAGAGTTGGCGGGGCTTAACCATTTCACCATTTAATGATGATTTCTTTTGAGGACTTATGGGCAACACTAAGTTGGCTAATCCGGCTCCGCTGGGCCTGATGGGTTTTGGCATGACCACAATTCTGCTGAACCTGCATAACATCGGTTTCTTCCCGATGGATAGCATTATCCTGGCGATGGGCATTTTTTACGGCGGTATCGCGCAAATCTTCGCGGGCCTGCTGGAATATAAAAAAGGCAATACCTTCGGTTTAACGGCATTCACCTCTTACGGTTCATTCTGGCTGACTCTGGTCGCGATTCTGATTATGCCGAAAATGGGTCTGGCTGATGCGGCGAACGCGCACTTCCTGGGCGTTTATCTGGGTCTGTGGGGCGTCTTCACGCTATTCATGTTCTTCGGCACGCTGGCGGGCAACCGCGCGCTGCAGTTCGTGTTCCTGAGCCTGACCGTTCTGTTCGCCCTGCTGGCGATTGGTCATCTGGCGGATAACGAAGGTATCGTTCACATTGCAGGCTGGATTGGTCTGGTGTGTGGCGCAAGCGCGATCTACCTGGCAATGGGCGAAGTGCTGAACGAACAGTTTGGCCGCACCGTTCTGCCGATTGGTGAAAAACACTGATTCCCCTTCGTGCCCGCCTCGCGGGCACGAAATCTCCCGCTTTATACTTCTGATTGATATCCTGTTAATGCGCTTTGTGGAACACTGGTTTTCACTCTTTTCTTAAAGATGCTCATATGACGGCGAATGCCCCCTCTCGTTCTTACTGGCTGCAACGCTGGACCGCATTATTGCTCACCGGAATTTTAGCCGGGCTGGGTGGCATGCTGCTCGCCCTGCTACTGCACGAAATCCAGCATCTCGTTTACGGCTATAGCCAGAAAGCGCTCATCAGTCCGCAATCGTTTTTAGAAGGCGTGACGGATGCCAGCGCGCATCGGAGATTTCTCGCCCTGCTGGCTGCGGGCCTCATTGCGGGCTGCGGCTGGTGGCTCCTTGCCCGCTACGGTAAAAAACGCGTCAGTATTAGCGTCGCCGTCAACCAGCCCGATAAACCGATGCCAGGCATCACCACGCTGATTCACTCCCTGCTGCAAATTATCACCGTTGCGATGGGCTCACCGCTGGGCCGCGAAGTCGCTCCGCGTGAACTGGGCGCGTTATTTGCCGGAGGGGTCGCGCGGCGTTTGCACCTGACGACAGCCGATATCCAACTGATGATTGCCTGCGGTGCAGGCGCGGGGCTGGCGGCGGTGTACAACGTTCCGCTGGCTGGGGCGGTTTTCACCCTCGAAGTGCTATTAATCAGCTTTAGCTGGGAAGCCGCCATTGCCGCTCTGGTCACGTCAGCCCTTGCGGCGTGGGTCGCCACGCTGGGACTGGGCGATGAGCATCAATATCGCTATACGACCGAAATGGCCGCCACCTCGCTGGTCTTCTGGGCGGCGCTTTCAGGCCCATTGTTTGGCGTTGCTGCCTTCTGGTTTCGCCGCATCACCCAGCGCGCACGCAGCAAAGTGCGCAGTAACTGGCAGATGCCAGTGTTCAGTCTGGTGGCATTCGCGGCGCTCGGCGCGTTATCGATGTGGTTTCCACAGTTGCCCGGCAACGGCAAAGGCCCGATTCAACTCACGCTTGCAGGTGACGTCACGCTAAAACTGGCGGCCGCGATTCTGTGTCTCAAAATCTTCGTGATCTGGGCTGTTTTACGCGGCGGTGCGGAAGGGGGATTACTGACGCCCGGTCTCGCCGTTGGCGCGCTGCTGGGTTCGCTGCTTTTTATGCTACTTGGCCGCTTCTTTCCCGGAAGCGATATGGCCAGTTTTGCGCTCACGGGCGCGGCAGGTTTTTTATCGGCATCCATGCAAATGCCCGTTACCGCTATCGCACTGATGATGGAATTCACCCGCATGGACCATAGCTTCCTGGTCCCCTTGGCCCTGAGTGCAGCCGGGGCGTACATGACGTTTCGAAAACTCGACGGTTAATTTTTGTGCAAAGTTGCAACCGTAGCTAAACGACTTCTCAGATTCCTGTTTTTTCAATTGATAAGCATTATCATCCGGAATATTGTCACCGGCAGCATCCCCGGATATTGGATATCAGGCAGCCTTTGTACAGGAACGTTTAGGGATAAAATACGGTTCTGATGTGTTGCATAAGGTAAGCCAATGAGTTCCATTTTAGCCACCCGGGCTAATGCTGACGGGGCCGCTGTCGCGTCGCATTACAAGAAAATCATCTTGCGGCGCTTTATCCTCGCAGGTGTCCTCCTGCTGTTGATCATGCTCTCGCTGCTGCTTGATTTTACCCTCGGCCCGTCCGGGATTTCCGTCGCCACGCTTTGGCATACGCTGTTTGATGCCGCCTCCGCTGACGCAGGCACGCGCGTGATCGTCTGGGATTTACGGCTGCCTTTCGCGCTAATGGCGGTGGTCGTCGGCCTGGCATTGGGTTTAGCCGGTGCCGAGATGCAAACCATCCTGAATAACCCCCTCGCCAGCCCGTTTACGCTGGGCGTGTCGTCTGCCGCCTCGTTTGGTGCCGCACTGGCGATCATCCTTGGCCTGGGGATTCCTGGCATTCCCGACCAGTGGTTTATCTCCGTGAACGCCTTTGTTTTTGCATTGATGGCCTGCTTTATTCTCGACGGTATCAGTCGCTGGACGCGCGTCGCCACTTCCGGCGTGGTGCTGTTTGGCATTGCGCTGGTATTCACGTTCAATGCATTGATTTCGATTCTGCAGTTTGTCGCCAGTGAAGACACGTTACAGGGGCTGGTGTTCTGGACGATGGGCAGCCTGGCCCGTGCGTCGTGGGACAAACTGGCGATTCTGGTCGTGGTGATGCTGATCGTCGTCCCACTCTCGCTGAAAAACGCGTGGAAGCTCACCGCCCTACGCCTGGGTGAGGATCGCGCCGTCAGCTTTGGTATCAACGTACGCAAGTTACGGCTCACCACCCTGCTGCGCATCAGCATCATTTCGGCGTTGACGGTGGCGTTTGTCGGCCCTGTCGGCTTTATCGGTCTTGTCGCCCCGCATATTTCCCGCATGATGTTTGGCGAGGATCACCGCTTTTACCTGCCGGGCAGTATGCTGATCGGCGCGCTGGTGCTTTCCCTGGCCTCCGTCCTTTCAAAAAATATCGTGCCTGGCGTCATCATTCCCGTCGGGATTGTCACGTCACTGGTCGGCGTCCCTTTCTTCCTGAGCATTATTATTCGCCACCGGGGAACGCTCTGATGGACGGTTTACTCGTTACCGATCTGCACACCGGTTATCGCAAAAAGAAAATCATCGATGGGCTAACCACCCCACTGCTGCCGCGTGGCAAAATCACCGCCCTGTTAGGACCCAACGGTTCGGGGAAATCAACCCTGCTGCGCGCGCTGGCAGATCTCAATCCGGCACAAGGCAAAATCGCACTCAACGGCGAGGATCTGATGACCCTGCCGCCCGCCAGGCGTGCGCAAAAAGTGGTGTATTTGCCGCAGTCGCTTCCGGCAGGCGTGCATTTGCACGCCCTGGAATCGGTGATTGTCGCGCGCCGCGCCAGTGGTAGCGATACCCACGGCAATGCCGAACAAGAAGCCTATGACATTCTGCATAAACTTGGCGTCTCGCATCTGGCGATGAGCTATCTCGACCAGCTCTCCGGCGGTCAGAAACAGCTGATCGGTTTGGCGCAATCGCTGATCCGCCAGCCAGATTTACTCCTGCTGGATGAACCGCTTAGCGCGCTCGACCTCAACTATCAATTTCACGTTATGGATATCGTTGCCCGTGAAACACGTCAGCGGAATATCGTCACCGTCGTGGTGATTCACGACATCAACATCGCGCTGCGCCACGCGCAATATGCAGTGATGTTAAAAAACGGCGCGCTGATTGCCAGCGGTATTCCGGGAGAGGTTGTCACCCCCTCGAATCTGGCGACGGTTTATGGCGTGCAGGGGCGCGTGGAAACGTGTTCGCAAGGGCTACCGCATGTGGTGGTCGACGGTTTAACAACATAAAAATAAAGGAATGACGGGGAAATAATGACACTGAAGAAGGCATTACTTGGCGCAGCACTGCTGCTCTCACCGCTGCTGGCGACGGCGCAGAACTGGCCGGTGACGGTCAACGATATTGATAACCGCACGGTGACAATCCCACAGGAGCCGAAGCGTATCATTTTACAGGATGGCCGCGATATCCTGACGCTGGCAATGCTTGAGCGCGACAATCCGTTTGCCAAAGTGGTGGCGTGGAATAATCTGCCGAAAAAACAGGACACCGAAACCTGGAACGTGCTGAAGCGTAAATGGCCTGAAGCAGAAAAAATCCTTGATATGAAATTCTCCGATCAGGGGAATGTGGATCTGGAAACGGTGATCTCGCGCCAGCCGGACCTGATGATCGCCCAGCTCCGCGCCAAACCGTCGCTGGTACAGAGCGGCGTATTAGCCAAACTTGTGGCGCTACACGTTCCAGTGGTCTTCGTGGATTACGAATTGCACCCGGTTGAAAACACCGTTCCGAGCATTGCTCTGCTGGGCAAAGTGTTGGGGCAACGCGAGCGGGCGCAGACGTATATTGATTTCTACCAGCAGCTTCTCGACAAGATTCACCAGCGCCTGGCAAAAGCCGATAAAAAACCGCTGGTGTTCATTGAGCCGATCGCGGGCGTTGCCGGGCTGGATAACGGCTGCTGTTTTACCCACGCGCGCAACGGCTGGGGCGGTTTGGTTGAAGCGGCTGGCGGTGTGAATATCGGTTCACAGCTGCTGCCAGGGGCGAGCGGAAATGTCTCGGTCGAAAAGATTATCTCTCTTAACCCCGATTATTACCTGATGACCGGCTCAAAACGTCCGGCCAAAGGCACGGCGATTATTCCGTTTGGCTACAACGTAGCAGAAAGTGATGTGGCTGCGGCCTTTAACGCGCTGGTGTCGCGCCAGGGCGTGAGCAGCATTCCGGCCGTGACGCAGGGACATACCGGCGCGCTGTATCATCACTTCTATAACAACCCGTACAACATTATCGCCATTGAAGCGTTGAGCAAAATTTTCTACCCAACGCTTTTCAATGACGTCGACCCGCTGGCGGATTATCACGAACTGATTAAAAACTTCACGCAGATCCCGGATGACAACATCATTCTGAGTTTTACCCCTCACTAACCGGCGTATGCGCCATCAGCTGATGGCGCTCACCGCGCAACCAAATCCCTAACGCCAGCCCCATCAGCGACAGCGCCAGCACATACCAGGCCGGAGCCATCGGCGACACGCCCATCAGCAGCGTGACGGCAATCGGCGTCAGGCCGCCAAAGATGGCGTAAGAGACGTTGTACGAAAACGAAATGCCGGTGAATCGCACTTCTGCCGGGAATGCGCGGACCATCACATACGGCACTGCGCCCACGACGCCCACGCATAGCCCCACCACGCCATACAGCAGGAAAAGCTGTTCCGGATGGCTCCCCGCAAGGTGATAGAACGCCCAGCTTGAGCCCGCCAGTAACAGGCTGCCGACGATAAACGTCAGGCTCGCGCCAAAGCGATCCGCCGCAACACCGGCAATCAAACAGCCAAAGCACAGCATAATGGTCGCGATACTGTTCGCTTGCAGCGTAACCGCGGGGGCAAAGCCGTACTGTTTTTGCAGCCAGACGGGCGACATAAGAATCACCACCACAATCCCCGCGGAAAGCAGCCAGGTCAGCAGCATGGAAATCACCACCGCTTTTTTGTGATGCGCCACGACAGATTTAACCGGCAGCTCTTGCGCCAGCGCTTTACGCTGCTGCATTTCGAGGAAGATAGGGGTTTCCTGCAGCCAGCGGCGGAGGTACATCGCCACCAGGCCAAACGCACCACCGAGCAGGAACGGGATACGCCAGCCCCACTCATGCACCGCTTGCGTGGTCATATTGGTGTTGATGAGCGTCGCGACGACGGAGCCGAGCAAAATCCCGACGGTCAGGCCCGCGGTTAAGGTTCCGCATGCGATGCCGATGCGGCGCGCTGGTACGTGTTCCGCTACAAAAACCCACGCGCCGGGGACTTCTCCGCCAATCGCTGCACCCTGCAAAATACGCATCAGCAGCAGCAAAACAGGCGCGAGGATCCCCATCGTGGCGTATGTCGGCAGCAAACCAATGGCCAGCGTTGGCACGGCCATGAGCAGGATACTGAGGGTAAACATTTTTTTACGCCCGACCAGATCGCCAAAGTGGGCCATGATGATGCCGCCGAGCGGACGCGCAAGATAACCCGCCGCAAAAATGCCGAAGGTCTGAACCTGGCGCAACCATTCCGGGATATCCGCCGGGAAGAAGAGTTCTCCTACAACGGCAGCAAAAAAGACAAAAATGATGAAATCGTAGAACTCCAGCGCGCCGCCAAGGGCAGCGAGCGTGAGCGTTTTGTAGTCCTGACGATTCAGAGGCCGGGTGTAATGTGACATAGCGAACCTTTCCAGCGTTGTTGATTTAATTTTACAGTGATCGTAAAGAAAAAATTACTATACCGTAAATCTATCACCACGCTATTCTGGCTGTAGCTTATGTCACAGATGCGTTAATTTCAGGAGATTGTTTCGCGCCTTGCGCTTTTAGGCCGAAATGCTGCTACCACTTGCGGATCGGTTTCGACGTAAGGCCCGTCAAGCAGCTGTATACAATACGGTACACTGGCGAAGATACCCGCGACAATCACGTTGCCATCTTCCGCTTTCACGCCTTCCAGCGTCTCTTTGATCGACTTCGGCTGGCCTGGCAGATTCAGAATCAACGCCTGTTTGCGAATCACGCCAACCTGACGGGACAGGATCGCCGTCGGGACGAAGTGCAGGCTTATCTGGCGCATCTGTTCGCCAAACCCTGGCATCTCGCGATCGGCAATCGCCAGCGTCGCATCCGGGGTGACATCCCGGCGCGCCGGACCCGTTCCGCCGGTGGTAAGCACCAGATGACAGCTCATCTCATCCACCAGCTCGCACAGAGTCTGTTCAATGATCGCCTGCTCGTCTGGGATTAAACGCGTCTGGATTTCAAAAGGCGTCGTAAGCGCCGTCGCCAGCCAGGCTTCCAGAGCCGGAATGCCTTTATCTTGGTAAATACCGCTGGAGGCGCGGTCAGAAATCGACACTAAGCCGATGCGTAATGTATTCATAGCCATTTCCATTCAAACAATACTGATTAACGGGAATGATACACGCAGAGGGGGAATTCAGACAGGGCAGGAAAGAAGTCGCGTGACCGGAGGCCCGGTCACGCAGAATGATTACAGCAGATCGCCGATCATTTTTTCCAGTTTTTCCTGGTCAACAGCAAACTTACGGATACCGTCCGCCAGTTTGTCTACGGCCATTGGATCCTGGTTGTGCTGCCACAGGAACTCGGATTCAGTGATGCGTTCTGGACGCGCTTTCACTTCACCGGTGTAGGACAGTTTACGCTCCAGCGCGCCTTCGCTCTCTGCCAGCTCTTTCAGCAGTGCAGGGGCGATGGTCAGGCGGTCACAGCCAGCCAGCTCGATGATTTCACCCACGTTACGGAAGCTTGCGCCCATAACGACGGTTTCATAGCCGTGCTGCTTGTAGTATTCGTAGATTTCCGTCACAGAAACCACGCCTGGATCTTCTGCTGGTGCGTACTCTTTCTTATCGGTGTTGGCTTTGTACCAGTCCAGAATACGGCCCACAAACGGAGAAATCAGGAACACGCCTGCTTCAGCACATGCACGCGCCTGCGCGAAGGAGAACAGCAGCGTCAGGTTACAGTTAATGCCTTCTTTTTCCAGCTGTTCAGCAGCACGAATGCCCTGCCAGGTGGACGCCAGTTTGATCAGAATGCGATCGTTGCTGATGCCAGCATCGTTATACAGTTTGATCAGGTGTTTGGCTTTGGCGATTGACGCTTCGGTGTCGTAGGACAGACGCGCGTCAACTTCGGTAGAAATACGGCCCGGAACCAGTTTCAGGATTTCCAGACCGATATTTACTGCCAGTTTATCAGTCGCGTCCACAACCTGCTGCGCACGATCGTTGCTCTGGCCTTTCGCCCAGGTGATAGCTTCGTCGATCAGTTTGCGGTACTCAGGAATCTGTGCGGCGTTAAGAATCAGAGAAGGGTTGGTTGTTGCATCCTGCGGCTGGTACAACTTCATTGCCGCGATATCTCCGGTGTCAGCTACGACAGTGGTGAACTGACGAAGGGAGGTCAATTTATCCGTCATGATAGTCTTTCTCTTTTTACGTGCCCTGGATAATTCACGCCACCGACAGCATGCCAGCAACGGAAAAATGACAGGTTTACTTGTTAGGGGGATGTAACCGGTCTGCCCTGATGATAACACGACGGAATAGCAGCGCAACCGCAGACAGTGCGCTTACGGATAGTATGATAAACTGTGAATATTAACAGCCTGCTAAGTACCACTCCGTTCGTTCAATGGTAGCGCTTACAATTTCACTTTGGCATCAACAAGAGGGACGTTAATGCCTGATTTTTTCTCCTTTATCAATGAGGTCCTGTGGGGCTCAGTGATGATCTATTTGCTGCTGGGAGCCGGAATATGGTTCACGGTACGCAGCGGTTTTATTCAGTTTCGCTATATTCGCCAGTTTGGCAAAAGTCTGAAAAACAGCGTCAGCCCGCAACCCGATGGATTAACCTCTTTTCAGGCGCTCTGCACCAGCCTGGCCGCCCGCGTGGGTAGCGGTAATCTCGCCGGTGTGGCGTTAGCCATTGGCGCAGGCGGCCCGGGAGCCGTGTTCTGGATGTGGGTCACGGCGCTTATCGGCATGGCGACGTCGTTTGCCGAATGTTCGCTGGCACAGCTCTACAAAGAGCGGGATCGGCACGGTCAGTTTCGCGGCGGCCCGGCCTGGTACATGTCGCGCGGCCTGGGTATGCGCTGGATGGGCGTGCTGTTTTCTGTTTTTCTGCTCGTGGCTTACGGACTTATTTTCAACACGGTGCAAGCCAACTCAGTGGCGCACGCCCTGCGCTACGCGTTTGATTTCCCGGAATGGATAACCGGCGCGATGCTGGCTATTGCGACCCTGCTGGTCATCACGACAGGCATAAAAGGCGTTGCGCGCCTGATGCAGTGGCTGGTGCCGGTGATAGCGCTGCTATGGGTTACCACTAGTCTGGTCATTACCGCAATGCACATTGGTCAGTTGCCGGATGTATTCGCCACGATTTTCAAAGCCGCTTTCGGCTGGCGAGAAGCCGCAGCAGGGGCGTTGGGATATACCCTTAGCCAGGCGCTGACGGCGGGTTTCCAGCGCGGCATGTTCTCTAACGAAGCCGGAATGGGATCTACGCCGAATGCCGCTGCGGCAGCGGCTTCATGGCCTCCCCACCCTGCCGCGCAGGGTATCGTGCAGATGATTGGGGTATTCATCGACACCATCATTATCTGTTCCGCCAGCGCCATGATTGTGCTGCTCGCGGGCCCCGTCGCCCATACCAACAGCCCAGAAGGCATACAGATCGTTCAGCAGGCGCTGGTGAATCTTGCGGGTAGTTGGGGCGCTGGCTTTGTGTCGCTTATCGTGATCCTGTTTTCGTTCAGCTCGATTGTCGCCAATTATATTTATGCTGAAACGAACCTGATTTTTCTGCGTTTTGATTCGCGCAAAGCGCTATGGATCCTGCGGGTCGGAATCGCTGGAATGGTGATGGTCGGGTCGATGCTGAGCCTGCCGCTGGTCTGGCAACTGGCGGATGTGATTATGGCGCTGATGGCGATCACTAACCTGACGGCTATTTTGCTGCTGTCCCCGGTTGTCGCGCTTATCGCCAGCGACTATTTACGCCAGCGCAAGCTGGGCCTAAAACCGGTGTTTGATGCGGCTCGTTATCCCGACATCAAGTCACAAATTGCACCGGGCACGTGGGATGATTTGCCACGGCAATAGCAGCCATCGATCAACTGAGGCAGATTTTTTGCTAAAGTCGCCCTAAATTTCCTGCAAGGACTGGTTATGCTGATTCTGATTTCCCCTGCCAAAACGCTCGATTACCAGAGCCCGCTCGCCACCGAGCGCTATACCCAGCCCGAACTGCTGGATCATTCGCAACAGCTGATTCGCGAGGCGCGCAAACTCTCCGCCCCGCAAATTGGCAAGTTGATGAGCATCAGCGACAAACTCGCCGATCTCAATGCCACCCGTTTTCACGACTGGCAGCCGGATTTCACGCCGAAAAATGCCCGTCAGGCGATCCTCGCGTTCAAAGGTGACGTGTATACCGGCTTGCAGGCCGAAGAATTCAGCGAGGCCGATTTTGATTTCGCCCAGCAGCATCTGCGTATGTTATCGGGTCTGTACGGCGTGCTGCGCCCGCTGGATTTGATGCAGCCGTACCGTCTTGAGATGGGCATCCGCCTGGAAAATGCCAAAGGCAAAGATCTGTACCAGTTCTGGGGCGATATCATCACTGAGAAGCTCAACGACGCGCTGAAAGCCCAGGGTGACAACATCGTCATCAATCTGGCATCCGATGAATATTACCGATCAGTTAAGCCGAAAAAGCTGAATGCGGAGATTATTAAGCCCGTCTTCCTCGACGAGAAAAAGGGCAAATTCAAAGTCATCAGCTTCTACGCCAAAAAAGCGCGCGGGCTGATGAGCCGTTACATCATTGAAAATCGTCTGACAAAACCTGAGCAACTCACCGCATTTAACAGTGAAGGCTATTTCTTTGACGGCGAAGCGTCCGAGAAAGGCGAGCTGGTGTTTAAGCGACACGAGCAGTAACTTCCCCTCGTCCTAACCCTCTCCCCAAAGGGAGAGGGGACTGTTTTGTGCACGCTTTTCCCCTCGCCGCTTTGGGGGAGGGGACGCGAAAAATCAGCGATGCTTCCAGTCCGGGCCGTGTCCGCGATCGTCATGAGGCTTGTCGCGGCGGTTATCATGACGATCGCGGTGATCGTCATGCGGATGCCAGCGGTTATCTCGCCACTCGTAATGCGATTTCCACCAGTCATTGTCGCGCCAGCGGCCGCCATCCCAGTGGTGACCCCGATCGTCTCGATCGCCAATCTGTAATTTTACGGCTGGCACTAAGGTGATTTCGGCTGCCTGCACAACCGTGGGAGCCACCAGCATCAGTGAAAGTGCAAGCAAAGCAGGTTTCAGTTTAGACATCGGGTACTCCTTCTCATTCTTGCCCAACGCGGGCCGATAGAAGGAGATTACGTGAGGTGAATGCGGGTTGTTATCCTCTGCAATCCTATTCTCTAAGTGAGCGCATTTATTGGGAATTCCTGCTTTTTCCCTACACTTTCTCTCCTTATTTTCTCCGTATTTGGGCATAAAAAAGGCCGGATATCATCCGGCCTGAATCATCGCGCGTTAAAACTATCCGCGGGTCATCATCAGCTTACGCAGCGCGGCAAATTCCGCAGGCAGAGAGTGAGACAGCAGCGGCAAATCGGCGCGATCCGCCAGCTCTTTTGGCAGCGGCAGCGACTCGCCCAGAATCTCATCCACGCTCTCTTTAAATTTCGCCGGATGCGCAGTGCCAAGGAACAATCCGTACTCACCTGGATTGAGCTGGTCACGCAGCGCGCGGTACGCAATCGCCGCATGCGGCTCAGAGATGTACCCCACCGCTTTCAGCTCGCGCATGGTCGCTTTGGTGGTTTCGTCGGTAACGGCGGCATAACCCAGATCGCTCAGACGCCAGATTTTGCGGCGGAACAGCTCTTCCACACGCGGCCAGTTGTTCGGCTGTGACACATCCATCGCGTTAGACAGGGTCGCTTTAGTCGCGTTTGGCGTCCATTTTCCCTCTTTCAGGAAACGGGGAACCGTGTCATTGGCGTTGGTGGCGGCGATAAAACGCTTCACCGGCAAACCGAGGGATTTCGCCAGCAGACCGGCGGTCAGGTCGCCGAAGTTACCGCTTGGCACAGAGATAACGAGTTGATTACGTGCTTCCTGCGGTAATTGCGCGACCGCTTCGAAGTAGTAGCAAATCTGCGCCAGCAGGCGGCTGATGTTGATCGAGTTGGCGGAGTTTAAGCCCAGCGCCACTTTCAGCTCTTCGTCGTCAAAGGCCTGTTTCACCAGCGCCTGGCAAGCATCAAAGTCACCGTCAATAGCCACGGTTTCAATGTTGCCGCCCAGCGTACAGAACAGTTTTTCCTGCAGCGGACTGATTTTGCCCTGCGGATACAAGATAACCACGCGCACGTTTTTCAGGCCATAAAACGCGTGAGCCACTGCCGCGCCGGTGTCACCGGACGTCGCCGTCAGGATAGTGACCGGCTTATCACCGCTGATGTGCGTCAGCATTTGCGCCATAAAACGGCCGCCAAAGTCTTTAAAAGCCAGCGTTGGGCCGTGGAACAGCTCCAGACAGCCAATGTCCGGCTCAACCGATTTTACCGGTGCCGGGAACGCAAACGCCGCGCGGACACGCTCTTCCAGCTCTGCTTGCGGAATTTCATCGCCAATAAATGCTGAGACGATTTTGGCGCTGCGGCTGACAAAATCCTGCTTAAGCATTTCATCGATTTCAGTCAGGCTAAATTCCGGTAAGTCGTGCGGAAAGAACAGCCCCTGATTTTTGCCCAGGCCCTGAGTCACAGCCTGCGCGAAGCTGACCTGTTCGTTATGATCTTTCAGATTGTAGAGTTTCATCAATTATCCCAGTACTCGTGCGCCTGCCGTGTCCAGCCGGCAAATATGAACAAAGCCTTCCTGATTTTGCAGGTAGTTTTTCGCCAGCCAGTCCGCCACGCGCTGCGCGGTGTCAGGTTTATCGCATAATGCGAACAGCGTCGGGCCGGAGCCAGAAATGCCGCACGCCTGCGCGCCGATATCCAGCGAAGCCTGACGCGCCTCAGTGAAGCCCGGCAGAAGTTTGGTGCGGTACGGCTCAGCGATGACATCTTTCATCAGCTTCGCCGCCAGCGCAGGCTGACGGGTATAACAGGCGTGAATGAAGCCTGCCAGATGACGACCATGTGCGATGCAATCCTGACGGCGGTATTGCGCAGGTAAAATCGCGCGCGCTTCGGCGGTCGACACTTTAATGCCCGGATAGGCCAGCACCCACAGCCACTCGTCAAAGCCTGGCACCTGCTGGCTGATAATGCCGTTCTCTTCGATCATCAGCTGCATACCGCCGAGGAAGCACGGTGCGACGTTGTCGTAATGAATGCTGCCGGAGATGCGCCCTTCCAGCTCGCCCATCAGCGCCAGCAGGCGGTTGTTGTTCAACGGTTTGCCGCAATGTTCGTTCATCGCGACCAGCGCGGCGACGACGGAACAGGCGCTGGAACCGAGACCGGAACCAATCGGCATGCTTTTTTCGAGCGTCATCGCAACGGGCACGTTTTTGCCAATTTCCTGACAAAAGCGCTCCCAGCATTGATAAACAATATTTTCACGCGGTTCTGACGGCAGCTTGCTGGCGAAACGGCCCACATTATTGAGGCTAAAACTGTCGGCGGCTTCAACCGTTACCGTATCGCCCAGCGGCGAACCGTCGACCGGCGCAACCGCCGCACCCAGCACATCAAATCCGACGCTCATATTGGCGCTGGAAGCCGGGGCATAAACTTTGACCATGTTAAACTCCTAACTTCCATGACAGGGTACGGAGCAGATCGGCAAACACGCCCGCTGCAGTGACATCGTTCCCTGCGCCGTAACCGCGAAGCACAAGCGGTAATGGCTGATAATAGTGGCTGTAAAACGCGAGGGCGTTTTCGCCATTTTTCACTTTGAATAGCGGATCGTTACCGTCCACTTCAGCAATTTTGACGCGGCACACACCGTCGTCCTCAATATTGCCAACATAGCGCAATACTTTGCCTTCATCACGGGCTTTCGCTACGCGAGCGGCAAAGTCATCGTCAAGCTGCGGCAAACGGCTCATAAATGCTGCAACGTCGCCGCTATCATCAAATCCAGCTGGAAGGACAGGTTCGATAACAATGTCAGAAAGCTCCAGCTCGCGCCCGGTTTCGCGGGCGAGGATCAGCAGCTTGCGCGCCACATCCATGCCGGACAGATCGTCACGCGGGTCGGGTTCGGTATAACCCAGTTCGCGCGCGGCGGTGGTCGCCTCTGACAGGCTCATGCCTTCGTCCAGCTTGCCGAAGATAAACGACAGCGAGCCGGAGAGAATGCCGGAGAAACGCTGCAGTTCATCACCCGCATTCAGCAGGTTTTGCAGGTTCTCAATGACCGGTAAACCCGCGCCCACGTTAGTGTCATATAAGAACTTGCGGCGCGATTTGCTGGCTGCAGTACGCAGCTGGTGGTAATAATCCATCGACGAGGTGTTGGCCTTTTTGTTCGGCGTCACCACATGGAAGCCTTCGCGCAAGAAATCAGCGTACTGATCGGCCACGGCCTGATGAGAAGTACAATCGACAATCACTGGATTAAGCAGGTGATACTCTTTTACCAGACGGATCAGACGGCCCAGATTGAACGGCTCTTTGGCTTCGGCTAACTCCGCCTGCCAGCTTTCCAGATTCAGCCCATGAACGTTGGTCAGTAGCGCTTTTGAGTTCGCTACGCCGCACACACGCAAATCGATATGTTTTTTCTTCAGCCAACCCTGCTGGCGCTTAACCTGTTCCAGTAATGCACCACCCACACCGCCTACGCCGATCACAAACACTTCAATGACCTGATCGGTGTTGAACAGCATCTGATGGGTCACGCGCACGCCAGTGGTGGCGTCGTCGTTACTCACCACCACAGAAATAGAGCGCTCGGAAGATCCCTGCGCAATGGCCACGATGTTGATATTGGCGCGAGCCAGCGCAGCAAAGAACTTGGCGGAGATCCCGCGAAGGGTGCGCATACCGTCGCCCACCACGGAGATGATCGCCAGACGTTCCTGAATCGACAGCGGCTCCAGAAGTTCTTCTTTCAGTTCCAGATAGAACTCTTCTTCCAGCGCTCGACGGGCACGCATGCAATCCGCCTGGGGCACGCAGAAGCTGATGCTGTATTCGGAAGAGGACTGGGTGATCAGCACCACCGAAATCCCATTGCGTGACATTGCCGCAAATACGCGCGCTGCCATGCCGACCATGCCTTTCATGCCCGGTCCGGAAACGCTGAACATCGCCATGTTATTCAGGTTGGAAATGCCTTTAACCGGCAAATCGTCTTCGTCATGGCTGGCGCCAATTAACGTACCCGGTGCCTGCGGGTTGCCGGTATTTTTGATTAAACACGGGATCTGGAACTGAGCGATAGGAGAAATGGTACGAGGATGGAGCACTTTCGCGCCAAAATACGACAGCTCCATCGCTTCCTGATACGACATTGATTTCAGCAGTCTCGCGTCCGGCACCTGGCGCGGATCGCAGGTATAAACCCCGTCGACGTCAGTCCAGATTTCGCAACAATCGGCGCGCAGACAAGCGGCCAGCACGGCGGCTGAATAGTCAGAACCGTTACGGCCCAGCACCACCAGCTCGCCCTTCTCATTACCGGCAGTAAAGCCCGCCATTAAAATCATGTGATCCGCAGGAATTTTGCTGGCGGCAATGCGGCGTGTGGATTCGGCAATGTCCACGGTAGACTCGAGGTAATGTCCAACGGCCAGCAGTTTTTCGACCGGATCAATCACCGCCACCTTGTGACCGCGGGCTTCCAGAAGGCCCGCCATGATGGCGATAGAGAGTTTTTCGCCACGGCAAATCAGTGCTGCATTGATGCTGTCCGGGCACTGGCCGAGCAGACTGATGCCGTGCAGAACATGCTTGATCTGTGCAAATTCTTGCTCAACAAAAGCTTTTAACGGTGCGAGTGGGAAACCTGGCTGTAAATCGGCCAGCCCTTGAAGCAGTTCGGTAAAAATTCGTTCGGCATCGCTGATGTTCGGAAGGGCATCCTGACCACCGATGGTTTTTTCAATCATCGCCACCAGATGGTTGGTGATTTTCGCCGGGGCAGAAAGCACGGTTGCGACCTGCCCCTGCCTGGCGTTGCTTTCCAGGATATCGGCAACACGCAGAAAACGTTCTGCATTTGCCACTGATGTACCGCCGAACTTCAAGACGCGCATGGTATTACCTCAATAATCTTTAGCCGAAAAAAAAAGCCCGCACTGTTTAGGTGCGGGCTTTTTTCTGTTTTTCCTGTTACGCGTCAGCCCGCATCGTTACCTGTGGTAATGATGATGGTTGTTGTAATGGTGGTGCTAACGCGATTCATGGATGTTGTGTTCTCTGTCGTTATTATCTGTCTGTCCTGTATCCCTAAGGGTTAAGGGATTCGGTACCCTAAGTCAATAAATTTCTAATTTGATCACAATTTGCGCCTCTTCCCTGACGCGCTGCTTGCCGTTTATTTTCATCCAGATACGACCAGTCACAACTCTTATTATCAGACGTATGAACCATAATAAAATCAAATATCAGTTTTTTACTCTGCCAATTTTTTTTCAATATCATGAAGCAAACGATGCAGCATGGCGGTGTCTCGCTGCTCAAGACGCCCTAACCGCTGGTGTAACCAATCCACCATTTTTTGATCGTCTGCGACATTCAGTTGCGACAACAGCGCTTCTGCACGAACCCGTAACGCACGCAGTTGGTTTTCATCAACGCTGCTCGACGCGGGCGCGGCAGTTTGCATTAAAGATGCTAATTGATAGCAATAGACCATAACCGCCTGGCCCAAATTAAGTGACGGGTAATCCGCGACCATCGGCACGCCGGTCAGCACATCGGCGAGCTCCAGTTCTTCATTTGTAAGGCCTGAATCCTCACGGCCAAACACCAAAGCCGCTTTCGATATCCACTCGCTTTTTTCCGTTAGCATCGGCACCAGTTCAGCAGGCGTGGCGTAATAATGAAATTTCGCCCGGCTGCGAGCGGTGGTTGCGACGGTGAATGAAATATCATGCAGTGCGTCAGAGAGCGTCGCGTAAGTGCTTATATTATCGATAATTTCACCCGATCCGTGCGCTACCCAGCGCGTGGCAGGTTCAAGGTGTGCATCGCTCGCCACGATCCGCAAATCGTTGAATCCCATCGTCTTCATCGCGCGCGCGGCGGCGCCAATATTCTCTGCTCTTGCTGGGGAAACCAGCACTATCGACAAGTGCATTTATGTTCTCTTATTAATCAGTTAGCGGGTGAAAGTGTGATCCACCTCAAGATATTACGCGGCACGAATTTACAAAATTGCAACACAAATCACCGAAATAGCGTTTCACTACAAATTAAAAACGTTAAACTGTTCAGTGAGTGAATTATTGGTAAAAATGTTAACAGATATTACTTATCCGTATGTTTATTAATGATAATACCTGTATTAATAGCTTTTTCGAATTGGATTCGCGTTGTTTATTAATCAATACCTGCAACTAATTGGTTTATTGAAAATTTGTGACAAAGGCTAGCAATCGGATACGATGATTTCATCAAACTGTTAACGTGCTACAATTGAACTTGATATATGTCAACGAAGCGTAGTTTTATTGGGTGTCCGGTGTCACTTAGCCTGTTATGTTGCTGTTAAAATGGTTAGGATGACAGCCGTTTTTGACACTGTCGGGTCCAGAGGGAAACTACCCACGACCAAGCTAATGATGTTGTTGACGTTGATGGAAAGTGCATCAAGAACGCAATTACGTACTTTAGTCACGTTACGCCGGTCATGTTAATTTGCGACATGCATCAGGCAGGTCAGGGACTTTTGTACTTCCTGTTTCGATTTAGTTGGCAATTTAGGTAGCAAACATGCAGACCCCGCACATTCTTATCGTTGAAGACGAGTTGGTAACACGCAACACGTTAAAGAGCATTTTCGAAGCAGAAGGCTACGATGTCTTTGAAGCGACCGATGGCGCAGAGATGCATCAGATCCTGTCTGAAAATGATATCAATCTGGTCATCATGGACATCAATCTGCCAGGTAAAAACGGCCTTCTTCTGGCGCGCGAACTGCGTGAACAGGCGAATGTGGCGTTAATGTTCCTGACAGGCCGTGACAATGAAGTGGATAAAATCCTCGGCCTGGAAATCGGCGCTGATGACTACATCACCAAACCGTTCAACCCACGTGAGTTGACGATTCGTGCACGCAACCTGCTGTCCCGCACCATGAATCTGGGTACGGTGAGCGAAGAGCGTCGTAGCGTCGACAGCTACAAATTCAACGGCTGGGAACTTGATATTAACAGCCGTTCGCTGGTTAGCCCGAACGGTGAGCAGTATAAGCTGCCGCGCAGTGAATTCCGCGCCATGCTGCACTTCTGCGAAAATCCGGGCAAGATTCAGTCCCGCGCAGAACTGCTGAAGAAAATGACTGGCCGTGAGCTTAAGCCACACGACCGTACTGTTGATGTGACGATCCGTCGTATTCGTAAACATTTCGAATCTACGCCGGATACGCCAGAAATCATCGCCACGATTCATGGCGAAGGTTACCGTTTCTGCGGCGACCTGCAGGAATAATCCCGCTTTCGACACATTAAAAACGGCGCTTAAGGCGCCGTTTTTTTTATTTCCAGATCCGTAAAGCATCGTCATCCGTATTATTCGATGCGTCACCACCCGGCGGGTCACTACGTTTTGACTGTGAAAGCGAATACCAGTCAAAGTGACGCGTGAGATACATCACCGCAAACAGTGCGACTGCCAGCACGGCCGACCCCAACAGCAGCGCACTGTCTTCCGAGCGCAGCAATAACCACATCACCGCATCAAGCCCTAACAGTGCCAGGATAAACACCGCACTGCGCCTCCAGCCTTTTAGCACCGCCTGCAAATACACCCCGTTCATCATCGCGCCAACCAGGCTTGCGATAATCCAGGCGGGCGTAAATCCAATGTGTTCTGACAGTGCCAACAAGACCAGATAAAACAGCACCAGCGACAATCCAACCAGCAGGTACTGCATTGGGTGCAGACGAAGATGGGTTAATGTCTCGTAGACAAAGAACGCCATAAACGTCAGGGCGATCAGCAAAATGGCATATTTGATGGCGCGATCAGTCAGTTGATACTGATCGGCAGGCGTCGCCACGGTCACACTAAAGGCCGGAACATGTCGCCACTCAGGCTGCTCTTGAGAGCTAAACAGACTTTCAAGATTGTTAGCAAACCAGCTGCTTTTCCAGTGCGCCTGGAAACCCGATGCGCTAATTTCTCGCTGAACCGGTAAGTAATCGCCCATAAAACCTGGATGCGGCCAGTTGCTGCGTAACGTTAGCTCGCTGTTACGCCCGACAGGCACGACGGAAAAACTGCCCGTCCCGTTGAGGCTCAGCGACATGTCCAGCGTCAGGGTTTTCTTCGCTAGCAGATTTTCATTCAGCGGAATATGAATGCCTGGCAACTGCCCGGAAACGCCAGAACCAGGTTCAACAGTCATCATTTCTCCGTTCACCTTCGACACGTTTACCGCACCGATACCCCGTGCGTCACCCACACCAACCACAACAAACGGCTGTCCAAGGGTGATCGTTTCGCCTTTTAAACGCGTCAGTTTTTCGGTATTGAACTGCGCTTTTAGCGTGAGATCGCTGGTCCAGATTTGCCCGTCATAGATACCGATACTCCTGGATTGCACCTGCTGATTGCCGTCGATAACCAATGATTCCGGCAGCACAAAGTGCAGATAACTGCGCTTATGTTCGACCTCTTTTTTATCTTCAATCTTGTAGTAAATCTCGGTCACCGGGATGGCGATAAGCGGTCCGGTGAGCTGCTGCGGCCCGCTGGTACTTTGTCGTAGCGTATCTTCCACGTCGTCGCGATAGCTGGCACGCTCCGAAATCAGGTTAGTCACCATAAACAACGGCACTAACAACAGCAGGATGCACCCAATCAGGGTGCTGACTTTCCAGAACAGGGGGGATTTTTTCATGACCTTCTCCTTTGTGATGAAAGGAGCGTAACGAGGCTATGTGCGGTCAGTTTGAAGTTATGTGAAGGGACGGTGAAGTGTCAGTAACGCCTCAACGCCGCCCTCTTCGCGGTTACGAAGCTGAATATCGCCGTGATGCAGACGGGCGACTTCCTGGACAAAGGCCAGCCCCAGTCCGCTGCTTTTCAGCCCATTTTCACGCGGGAGAGAATAAAAGCGCTCAAAAATGCGGGTATGCGCGTACTCAGGAATACCGCTGCCGCTATCGGTCACGCTGAGCTGCACTTTTTTGTGCGCCTCACGGGCAGCAAGCTCAATGCTGCCCCCTTCGGGCGTAAAATCCAGGGCATTATCCAGCAGATTACCGAGCGCCTGTTCGAGTAAATCCTCGTCGCCTTCGACTGCCGTTAACGCATTTTGTGAGGTCAGGGTGATATTTTTGGCGGCGAGTAAAGCCGCGCGTGCCGCGCTCAAACGTGTAAACAGGGCATCGATATCCACACTACCCGGTGTGATCTCCACGCGATTTTCCAGCCGCGCTTGTTCAAGGAGTTTCTCAACCAGCGACTGCATGCGTGCGTTTTGCACCAGAATATTATCGACAAAACGCGCGGCCACCTGCGGCGGCGGTTGTTCCGCCAGGATCTCAGCTGAACCGCGAATGGCCGCCAGCGGGCTTTTCAGCTCGTGGGTCAACGCGTGAACGTAGTGTTCAATATAATTTTTACCTTCGAGGCGAATGCGCATGTTTTCCAGCGCCTGCGCCAGTTTGCGCAGTTCGCTACTTCCCGGATCGGGCAAGGGCAGAGGCGCATCCGTCGTCACTGAATCGGCATAGCGCGACAGTGAACTGATTGAGCGATTAATCCACCACGCCACCAGCAGCCCAATCAGCAGAGCGATACCCAGCAGCGCCGCGCCAGCCCATAAAATGCGGCGCTCACTGCGATGGATAACCGGTGCCATCGCGCTGTTGGGCTTGCCCACCGACAACACGCCGATAATCTTTCCGTGGTCAATAATAGGCGCAGCAACATACATCACGGTGCTTTGCGGATCGTCAGGGTTAATTTGCGTACTGCGCGCGCCATAGTCGCCACGCAACGTTTTCCACACATCGTTCCAGCGCGAATAATCTTCGCCGAGCGCTTTGCCGGCCGAATCGAACACCACCCTGCCCTGCGCATCCGTCATGTAAACATGGTATTCGTTACGCACTTTATGGATGCCGCTAATGTTGGCGCGAAACGGGCGCTGATGAAGCTGCGAGAACGCCTGGGCCAATCTGCCATTTTGCGCAGCGCCTGACAGCAAATCGTCACGTCCAACCTGGGCCAGCAGAGTGGCGGTGTCGATCAACGTGCCTTCCGTTGCCCTGCGCACGCCAGGCTTCACTTCCTGGACAAATATCGACAGCACAAACCACGCCGCAATCGCCACAATCAGGAAATAGCCCAATAACAACCGCATACCGATGCGCATCAGTACAATCCCAGGCTGTAGCCCATTCCGCGGTGGGTGCTGATCGGCGAAAGATCAGCATTAATGGCGCGCAGCTTGGCACGCAAAGTTTTGATATGGGTATCGACCGTGCGATCAAAACTGTCGCCCTCATCGCCCCAGACTTTGTCCATCAATTGCTGGCGAGAAAAAACGCGGCCAGGCGCGTTCAGCAGGGTTTTCAGCAGCAAAAACTCATACCGTGTAAGCGGCAAAGCGTGCCCGCACCAGCTGATGTGCGCCGCAGGCTCGTTAAGCTCGAATTGACCAATGCGGACGATGTCAGAGGGTGCCGCAGACTTTTGCATCCGTCGTAAAATGGTTCTGACACGCGCGCAGACTTCACGAGGCGAAAAGGGTTTAGCGACGTAGTCATCCGCCCCCATTTCCAGACCAAGCAGTTTATCCACTTCATCATTTCGGGCCGTGAGAAACAGCACCGGCAGCGACGGATGCTGCGCCAGGAGCTGACGACACAGCTCAAAACCGCTGATATCCGGCAGGCCCACGTCGAGAATAGCCAGAGCCGGAGCCTGCCGACGCGCCTCATCCAGCGCCGGAAGCCCACGCTCAAAGGCTTTCACGGCGAATCCTTCCTGCGAAAGCATGTAAATGAGCGTCTCGGCAATGCTGATCTCATCTTCTACCAGCCAAATCAACGGTTGCTGCATTGTCATTCCCTGCATTAACGCCACGGCATAATAGGTACTGCGCTCAGCGCGTTTTTCGGTGAGCCTTCGACCACTTTATCCGAGTACGCCAGATAGGCTAACGTGTTGCGCTTCGCATCATAAAAACGCACGACCTGGAGTTTTTTAAACACCAGCGAGGTGCGCTTCTGGAACACGACGTCCCCCTGCGCTTTACCGTTTTTGATTTTGTCGCTCAACTCCACCGGCCCGACCTGCTGGCAAGAGATCGCCGCATCAGCCGTATCTTCGGCCAAACCAAGCCCACCTTTAATGCCGCCCGTTTTGGCGCGACTGATGTAGCACGTGACGTTCTTAACGTCGGGATCGTCAAACGCTTCGACGACAATTTTGTGGTCGGGACCAAACACTTTAAATACGGTGTCAACGGAGCCAACTTCTTCTGCAAACGCGGTACGCCCAACTAATACCATCAGAGCGGTGAAGATCAATGTCTTGTATTTCATATTGTTACCATTTTTTAAAATTGCATTAAGCGATTATTCAATAATTCAGATAAAAACCTAGCAAGATCACAGGATTAAAAAAATCATCCCGATAATGTGCGGCAAAAAGCATGAATGCGCAAAAAAAACACCGAATGCTAAAACATCAAAAAATGCTATTATCCGCTACCCTGTTATCAGGCACCTGCTGTTTTAAGGATGAGGATAGTATATGGATCAGGCTGGAATTATTCGCGATCTGCTTACCTGGCTGGAAGGTCATCTGGACCAGCCATTGTCACTGGATAATGTGGCGGCAAAAGCAGGCTATTCCAAGTGGCATCTGCAAAGGATGTTCAAAGATGTCACCGGTCATGCTATCGGTGCCTATATTCGTGCGCGTCGACTGTCAAAATCTGCCGTCGCTCTGCGCCTGACGGCACGTCCAATTCTGGATATTGCCCTGCAATACCGCTTCGACTCGCAACAAACGTTTACCCGCGCCTTTAAAAAACAGTTCTCGTTGACGCCTGCGCTCTATCGCCGCTCGCCGGACTGGAGCTCGTTCGGTATGCGACCGCCGCTGCGTCTGGGGGAATTCGCCATGCCGAAACATGAGTTTGTCACGCTGCCAGAAACGCACCTGATCGGCACCACGCAAAGTTACACCTGTTCGCTGGAGCAGATTTCCGAATTCCGTCATCAAATGCGTGTGCAATTCTGGCGCGATTTCCTGAGCCACGCGCCGGCCATTCCGCCGCTGCTGTATGGTCTGAACCAGACGCATCCTAGCCAGGAAAAAGACGACGAACAGGAAGTGTTTTACACCACCGCACTCACCCCAGAAATGGCCAATGGCTATGTTCAGGGCTCGAAACCGGTGGTGCTTGAAGGCGGTGACTACGTGATGTTCACCTATGAAGGGCTGGGCACGGGCGTTCAGGAATTCATCCTGACCGTTTACGGAACCTGCATGCCAATGCTGAATCTGAACCGCCGCAAAGGTCAGGACATTGAGCGTTACTATCCGACCAGCGATGTGAAGCCGGAAGAACGCCCAATCGATCTGCGTATGGAATACCTGGTTCCGATTCGCCGCTAGCGCTGTAGCTCATCCAGTGCAGGGGCGTCCAGATGCGAGATGTCCCCTGCCATTTCCACCACCCAACCAGACGCCAGCCACGGGCTTTCCTGATAGTCGATGCGGGAAATAGAGCAGTTGCGCAGACGCAAACGGCGCTCCGCATAGGCGGGCAATCCAAGAATCGTACTCACCAGACAACCCAGCGCAATACCGTGGCTCACCAGCAGCGGACGACTGCCTTCCGGCAACTTCAGGCAATCCGCCAGAGCCGCCTTCACGCGCACGCTCAACTCCTGCATGGATTCACCATCAGGAATGCGGCCATCCTCCGTCCCGTTCACCAGCGTCCGACGCCAGCCCTCCTCCTCGTCAGTCAAAGAATCCACATGGCGCTTTTCCAGCACGCCCATGTCGAGTTCGCGCAGACGCGGATCGAGAATGATGTCGCAGCCACAGGCATCGGCGATAATGCGTGCCGTTTGCTGGGTACGACCGAGATCGCTGGAAATGATGTGCGTGATGCCTAACGTTCTGGCACGTTCCGCCACTTGCCGTGCTTGTTGCTCACCTTTGGCGGTGAGAGGACTGTCTGACTGCCCTTGAATACGTCGCTCGGCGTTCCACTGCGTTTCACCGTGGCGAACAAGGTAAACCTGTAACATGCTATTTTTCCGTTATACTGCGATGAATTTTTTTAAACTGAGCTTAATTATGCACCAGGTTGTCTCCGCTACCACCAATCCTGCCAAAATTCAGGCAATTCTAAGGGCATTTGAGGAGATCTTCGGCGAAGGATCCTGCCATATCGATGCTGTCGCCGTCGAGAGTGGTGTCCCTGAACAGCCGTTTGGCAGTGAGGAAACGCGGGCTGGCGCACGAAATCGCATCATCAACGCAAAAGCGCTGCGCCCTGATGCTGATTTTTGGGTGGCGATAGAAGCCGGAATTGACGAAGGCGCGACGTTTAGCTGGGTGGTGATTGAAAACCGTGAGCAGCGCGGAGAAGCGCGTTCTGCTACGTTGCCGTTGCCCGCCATCATTCTGGAAAAAGTACGAGCAGGTGAAGCCCTCGGCCCGGTGATGTCACAGTACACCGGCATCGACGAAATTGGTCGCAAAGAGGGAGCCATCGGTGTGTTTACCGCTGGCGCACTGACGCGTTCAAGCGTGTACCATCAGGCCGTTATTCTGGCGTTAAGTCCGTTTCACAACACGATTTATCGCTGAACGCCCAGCAGGACTGACTCCAGCCACTGACGCAGTTCAACCGGAGCGGATTTCAGGCTATTCGACCCGCGGGTTATCGTTGCGATGCCCGCGCCCAGCTCGGTTTTCAACTCGCGCTGGCTCATCTCGCCCCGCAATAATTCTTCAATAATGCGCACCCGCGTTCCTAATGCTTCACGTTCATCAGGCGTGAGCATCAGCTGCATCAGAGGTAAATGCAGATCGTGTTCATAGGACTGACGAAGCAGCTCCACAAAGCGAAGCCACTCCTGATTGCGCTGTTCGGCCATCGCCGATGAATAAGGGGAATTCTGGGTCATGTTATGCCGCCGTTTTTCCATTGTACTCTTTGACGAGTACAGCATAACACAACCCACGCCAATCAGTAACGTCGCTGCCACTCCGCATCGCTCATCAGGGTATCTTTCTGCCCTATGAAGTAGCGGTAGTAAGCGTCATACGCCATCACATTTTTCACATAGCCGCGCGTTTCAGAGAACGGAATGCTCTCGACAAACGCCACAGCGTCAATGCGTCCGGCACTGTTACCCAGCCAGGTGCGCACGCGTCCAGGCCCGGCGTTATACGCCGCCGATGCGAAGATGCGGTTCTCACCAAATTGCTGATAAACGTACTGCAAATAGCTGGTGCCGATATTGATGTTGGTGTCCGGATCCAACAGCTGCGAAGGGCTGCTGTAACCTGGAATGTTAAACATCTTCACCGTATGCGTCGCGGTGCCCGGCATGATTTGCATCAGGCCGCTGGCACCCACCGGTGAGCGCACTTTCGGATTCCAGGCGCTCTCCTGACGAGCAATCGCCATTGCATAACTCTGCGGAATGTCTTTTCCGCTGGTGTAGCGATCGAACAGATCTTTGTAGGCCAGCGGGAAACGCTCTTCAAGATGATCCCATAGCTTACCAGCGATCGTCGCCTGCACGCTCAGATCCCACCAATGATTATCAAAGGCGTAGCGTGCGAGCTGGGCCTTTTCATCCGTCGTGCGGCTGGTGACCAAATTGGCCCACTCGCTGCGCGCGGTATTATCCATATTCCAGTACATCAGCTCACGCACGCGCGCCATTTCTGGCCCTTGAACCAGCGCCGGGCTGGCGTTCGCAGGCGCTTTGTCGATTTTAAGCTGGTACTCTTCGCCCAGACGCTGCGCCGCTGCCATCGGGTAGAAACCGCGCTGCAGCATCAGCGAATGCAGGATCTCTTTCGCTTCGTCTTCACGGCCACGCTCCATCAGCAAATCAGCCTGCCAGTAGCGCCATTCGTCTTTCTCTTTCGCATCCATCGGCAGGCGTGATAGCCAGGTATTTAAGCCACGGCGATCGCCCGTGCCCAGCGCCATACGCACCCGACGCTCCACCAGCGAAGTGGAATTGGAACGCATAATCGCATCGTCACGCCAGCGCGCTTGCTCATCGGTGACGTCCGTCCCCATCAAACGCCACGCCACGATATCGCGCAGCTCCTGGGTTTGATCGTCATTCAACTGCTGCACCTGCACCAGTTGCGGAATCATCAACCGGGCATTTTCAACGTCATCGCGAGCCACGCTGCTAAAGGCCACAGCGGCCATCTGGCGAGTAAAATCGGTCGCGCCGGTTGATCGGGCAAACGTCATCACCGAGTTAGGATCGTTCGCCAGTTGGATCACGGCGGTAGAAATCGTTTGATAGTCGGACGGCATTTGCCCTGCGAGCGTCGTCACCAGGCGCGTATTGCCCGCTTTCATCGCCAGACGGATGCGCTCAAGATAAGCCAGCGGATCTTGTTTACCGGATGCACGCCACGCGCCGAACAGTGAATCACAGGCATTCGGCTGACTCTTACCCGACAGCCACAGCTCTTTCGCGCCGTTCCACGCTTCTTCGGCTTGTCCGGTATTCCACTTGGCATAGTAGTAATTACACTGCGCTTCAGTCGTTCCCGGTTTGTCCGGGCTGAACGCCAGCAAACCACGCCAGTCTTCACGTCGCGCCAGCTCGTTCACAAAACGTGATTGCAGCGTGCGGGCGGGCGGCAGCGTTGGGTTTGCCTGAATAAAATTCGCGACGGTGACCGTCGGCTGGTTCATTAGATCATCAGTGATTTGACGGTATTCAAGATACGGGTACAGAGGATACTCTTTCAGCGTGGGCATCAAGGCCTGCACGGTATCCATCTGTTTACTGTCCCACGCCTGCTTGATTTGTGCATAGCGGTTACGTTGTTCATCCAGTGAATCAGCTCGCGCGGCGTTGCTTATCGTCAGCATGCACACGCTGGCAGCCAGCAGACGCCAGACCACCTGTTTGGCTTTTTCCACAAGCTCTCCTTCATATTGTTGATTTCAGTTGTAGCGTCGTGCCACGTCAAAAATGTCATTCACTTATGCTAACCAGGAGTACCACAACGCGCCACGCTGCGGACACTTTTTTACCTTTCTTGCGCGTTTTAACACTCCCGAAGTTCCTGGCTGGGATTAGCCACTGAAAAAGGCTACACTTCGCAGCTGAATTCTATTTTCTCTACTATAAAAGAGGCGAAGTCCACGTGGCTCAATTCGTTTATACCATGCATCGTGTCGGCAAAGTCGTTCCGCCGAAACGTCATATTCTGAAAAATATCTCGCTGAGCTTCTTCCCGGGCGCAAAAATCGGTGTTCTGGGTCTCAACGGTGCCGGTAAGTCCACCCTGCTGCGCATCATGGCGGGCATCGATACCGATATCGAAGGTGAAGCTCGCCCACAGCCTGGTCTCAAAATCGGTTACCTGCCACAGGAACCAAAGCTGAACCCGGAACACACAGTACGTGAATCCATCGAAGAAGCCGTTTCTGAAGTGGTTAACGCGCTGAAAGGTCTGGATGAGGTGTACGCGAAGTACGCTGAGCCGGACGCTGATTTCGACAAGCTGGCGGCGCAACAGGGTAAATTTGAAGAAATTATCCAGGCGCACGACGGTCACAACCTGAACGTACAGCTGGAGCGTGCGGCCGATGCCCTGCGTCTGCCGGACTGGGACGCGAAAGTTGAAAAACTCTCCGGTGGTGAACGCCGCCGCGTCGCGCTGTGCCGTCTGCTGCTGGAAAAGCCAGACATGCTGCTACTCGACGAACCAACGAACCACCTGGATGCTGAGTCCGTGGCGTGGCTTGAGCGCTTCCTGCACGACTTCGAAGGCACTGTGGTGGCCATCACCCACGACCGTTACTTCCTCGATAACGTTGCAGGCTGGATTCTGGAGCTTGACCGCGGCGAAGGTATTCCGTGGGAAGGCAACTACTCCTCCTGGCTGGAGCAGAAAGATCAGCGCCTGGCGCAGGAAGCATCTCAGGAGGCGGCTCGTCGCAAGTCGATTGAGAAAGAGCTGGAGTGGGTTCGTCAGGGCGCGAAAGGCCGTCAGTCTAAGGGTAAAGCCCGTCTGGCTCGCTTTGAAGAACTGAACAGTTCCGAATACCAGAAACGTAACGAAACCAACGAACTGTTTATCCCACCAGGAGCACGTCTGGGCGATAAAGTCGTTGAAGTGAACAATCTGCGTAAATCCTACGGCGATCGCCTGCTGATTGACGACCTGAGCTTCTCCGTGCCAAAAGGCGCGATTGTCGGGATCATCGGCCCGAACGGCGCGGGTAAATCAACGCTGTTCCGTATGATGTCCGGTCAGGAACAACCTGACAGCGGCACGATTACGCTTGGCGAGACCGTGAAACTGGCCTCTGTTGATCAGTTCCGTGATTCAATGGATAACAGCAAAACCGTTTGGGAAGAAGTGTCCGGCGGGCAAGATATCATGCGTATCGGAAACACTGAGATGCCAAGCCGCGCCTACGTTGGCCGCTTCAACTTCAAAGGTGTCGATCAGGGTAAACGCGTCGGCGAACTGTCCGGTGGTGAGCGTGGTCGTCTGCATCTGGCGAAGCTGCTGCAGGTTGGCGGTAACGTGTTGCTGCTCGATGAACCGACCAACGACCTGGACATCGAAACCCTGCGTGCGCTGGAAAACGCCATGCTGGAGTTCCCAGGCTGTGCAATGGTTATCTCGCATGACCGTTGGTTCCTTGACCGCGTGGCGACCCACATTCTGGATTACCAGGATGAAGGTAAAGTGGAGTTCTTCGAAGGTAACTTCACCGAATACGAAGAGTATAAGAAACGCACGCTGGGCGCAGACGCGCTGGAGCCGAAGCGCATCAAGTACAAACGTATCTCCAAGTAAAAATAAAACGGCAACCTCGGTTGCCGTTTTTAGTATTTCCGCCCTCTCCCAGAGGGAAAGCGCGGGGTGAGTAAAGGTAAAAGCAAAAGGCAACCTCGGTTGCCTTTTTAGTATTTTCTCTCTCTCCCTGAGGGAAAGTCCCAGGGTGAGGCAAGGTAAAAGCAAAAGGCAACTGAGGTTGCCTTTTTAGTATTTTCTCCCTCTCTCCGTGGGAAAGCGCGGGGTGAGGCAAGGTAAAAGCAAAAGGCAACTCCGGTTGCCGTTTTAGTATTTTCTCCCTCTCCCTGTGGGAGAGGGGCGGGGTGAGGGCATCAGACCGCACTAAACTCACTCACCCACTGACATAAAACCGTTTCACCTCGTCGTACTGCATCGCAAAATCCACATAGCTCATCAGCGCGGGAGAGTTCAGCTTACGGCTTGGATACGCCAGCCACAGCTCATTGCCCTCGACATTCCACTCCGGTAACACCTGCACCAGCGCGCCGTTCGCGAGTTTATCTTCCAGCAAAAATGCCGGTAATAGCGTAATCCCTGCCCCCGCGATAGCGCTTTCGCGGGCATACACCAGGTTATCGCTGATGTGCGCATTATCCGGCAAATGGCGATAGTCTTCACTTTCGCGGCGCAGCAGCCACTCCGGCCATGCTTTGTGCGTGATGCAACGATGCTCAACGAGCTGGCGCGGATGTTCCAGCGGCTCACAGCGTGCCAGATAGTCAGGCGACGCGAGCATATAGCGCGGGCAGTGACCAATCATCCGGCCAATCAATGACGAGTCTTGTGGCTTACCGGTGCGCAGGGCCACGTCAAAACCGGATTCCACCAGATCAAGCAGATCGTCGGAAATACAGACCTCAAGCGACACATCAGGATACCGCCTCTGAAAATCAGCGTTCAGATGCGCCAGCAGCGTTGCCCCAATCCCCGCAGGACAAGTAATGCGCAGTCGCCCACTCGGATTATCGCGCAGACGTTGAATGGCGTATTCCGCGCGCTCGCTCGCCGCCAGCATCTCACGGCAATGCACCAGATAGTGCTCACCCGCAAACGTCAGGTTGAGCTTGCGGGTGGTGCGATTGAGCAGCCGGATACCCACCTGCTGCTCAAGCTGGCTCACGCGCTGGCTGACGCTGGACTTCGGTAAACCTGCTTTACGCGCGGCGGCAGTAAAGCTGCCCATCTCCGCCACCAGCGCAAACAGGGCCATATCCTGAAGCTGTTTAAACATACTGTTCATCCTGAGCGAACACTTCGTTCTTGATTGTCCATCTTATCACGCGTCTGGCGGCTGAATAGACTAGCCTCAACACAACGTCATTCATGAGGAGCACACCATGTCAGTTAAAGCCATCGCCGTGAACCCGAACGCACCTGCAACATTCATTGAAATCATGCAACCCATGCCGCAGCCGGGTGAACACGATCTGCTGGTCGAAGTGAAGGCGGTCTCCATCAACCCGGTTGATACCAAAGTCCATGCCAGTATTGTGAAAAACGGTCTGCAGGCACCGCGTATTCTGGGATGGGATGCCAGTGGGATCGTCAAAGCCGTCGGTACAAGCGTCACGCAATTCAAGCCCGGCGATGAAGTGTGGTATGCGGGTGATATCACTCGCCCAGGCAGTAACACCAGTCACCAGCTTATCGACGCACGAATTGTGGGGCACAAGCCAACCCGTCTGGAGTGGGCGTCTGCTGCCGCATTGCCATTAACGGCCCTGACCGCCTGGGAAGGTCTGTTTGAACGTCTGAACATCCAGGACGCCGGTGCGGACAAAACGTTGCTGATCATCGGCGGTGCGGGCGGCGTAGGATCGCTGGCGATCCCGTTTGCGAAGCACAACAGCAACGTTAAGGTGATCGCTACGGCATCTCGGGAGGATTCCGCGCAGTGGTGTCGGGATCGCGGCGCAGATCTGGTGGTGAACTACCGCGATCTACAGGGTGAACTGGCGAAACACGGCATCAAATTCGTGGATTACATTTTCATTCTCAATGATACCGACGGTCACTGGGCAGCCGTGTGTGAGCTGATTGCCCCACAGGGACATATTTGCAGCATCGTGGAGAACGATCGTCCGCTGGATCAAAACGCGCTGAAGTCGAAATCCGCTGCGCTGCACTGGGAATTTATGTACACCCGCAGCATGTATCAGACCGCCGATATGGCGCGTCAGGGCGAGATTTTAAATGAGGTGGCAAAGCTTGTGGATGATGGTGTGGTGGAGAGTTCGCTCAGCGAAACGCTACACGGTTTGAGCGTGGAGAGCATCACGCAAGCGCACCGCAAAGTGCTGGACGGGCATATGCGCGGGAAAGTGGTGGTGGCATTCTGAGTTGTCTGGTTCCCTAACCCTCTCCCAAAGGGAGAGGCAATGTTCGGGGATAGCTTTCACTACCTCGCCAAGGGAGAGGGAACGCTCGGGGGATAGCTTTCACTCCCTCGCCAAGGGAGAGGGAATGCTCGGGGATAGCTTTCATTCCCTCCCAAGGGAGAGGGAATGCTCGGGGATAGCTTTCACTCTCTCCCAAAGAGAAAGGGAACGCCGGGGTAATGTTTCTCCCTCTCCCATTGGGAGAGGGGTGGGGTGAGGGGGAAAATTTTACCCCTGCTCGCCCATTAATCCTTTCACCAGCTCAACGCAGCGCAGGAAGCGGTTGTCATAATCTGACTCTTCCACATGCACAAACGCCACGTTATTTTCGTGCAACATCTCCACCAGCATGGTCTGGAACTCTTTTCTGTCGACCGAGCTGCCCAAGCTGCGCATCCCATCGGCCACCCACGGCGTGTTGTTTTCCAGCAGGATCACCAGGTCAAAACGGTACTCATCAATTAGCGCTTGCACGAAAGGATGCTCACGCCCTTCGTACTTTTTACAAAACGCCTGAGTCGTTACAAAATCGGTGTCCACAAACGCCACTTTATTGGCGTATTTCACTGCGAAATCAATGTACTGCGCGTGTCCCAGCGCGATTTTATCGTAATCGGAATACTGGAGCGCCATCTCGTCGCCGCCAAGGTGCGAGAAAACGTAATCACGCCCATATTCCCACGCGCTGGTGGTGTTAAAGATATTGGCGAGCTTGTTCACCAGCGTCGACTTACCGCTCGACTCACCGCCCAGAATCGCCACCGTGCGTACAAAGAACGGCTTCACTTCCGTCGGGATATAGTCCCAGTAGCGGAACGGGTTTTCGCGAATCTGTCCGCCGCTGATATTCATAAAGGTGCGCTTAGGATCGATAAGCACCGTTTCAATGCCCAAATGCTCGCGGAACTGCGGCGCATCAGACTCTTCAGAGGTGTAGATCCAGTTTGGCGTAATCCCCTTCTCTTCCATAAACGCTTTGATGCCGTTACTCCAGACGTCCCAGCCGTGCGGATACGGCTCCATGCCCTCTTCGTTAAAGGCATGAATGCGGATATTTTTCTGATATTTAAAGGTCTGGAGCAGCCAGCGCAGGCGATCGGAAACGGTCGGCTGTTGCGACATCGCGCTGTCTTCAAACAGGGCACGGTCACGCGTGTCGTCGTAACCCATAATGATATGTAGCTCATCGACCTGGCTACAGGCGCGCTGAATCAAATAGATGTGCCCGGTATGCAGCGGGTAAAACTTGCCGAACACCACGCCGATATTTTTTTGCATCCGTGGGAATTCAAGCCCGAGGAAACGGTGCAGCGCCTCCAGTTTTTGCGCGCTGGGGCTTTTTATTTTGGCATTGAGAAGCTGGCTCAAGTAGCCCTTGGTCATGCCGCTGGCTTCGGCCACCTGCTGCAAAGTACAGCCTTTCTGGCGGATCGCGGTTTTGAGATAGTCAAATGATGACACAAGAGCCTCCTGCTAAATGGATTTGCCCGGCCGGACCCAGCCGGGAAATAAAGTATGACGGGGTTAATTATAAGTCGTCAAAGACGCTGAGTGCATCCGAGAGTTTTTTGACGGGGAAAACCTTCATCCCTTCCGGCACTTTTTTCGGCACATTGGCAGCGGGGACAATCGCGCGACGGAAGCCGTGTTTGGCCGCTTCTGAAATCCGCTCCTGTCCGCTCGGAACCGGACGAATTTCCCCCGCCAGCCCGACTTCACCAAATACCACCAGATCCTGCGGCAATGGGCGGTTGCGCAGACTGGACACCATCGCCAGCAGCAGCGCGAGATCGGCACTGGTTTCCGTGACTTTCACACCGCCGACAACGTTTACGAAAACGTCCTGATCCGCCATTTGCAAACCGCCATGACGGTGCAACACCGCCAGCAGAATCGCTAATCGGTTTTGCTCCAGGCCCACCGCGACGCGGCGTGGATTGCCCATCATCGACTGATCCACCAACGCCTGGATCTCGACCAGCAGCGGACGCGTCCCTTCCCACAGCACCATCACCGAGCTGCCGGAGGTGACTTCTTCACCGCGGCTCAGGAAAATCGCCGACGGGTTGCTGACTTCACGCAGCCCCTGCTCGGTCATGGCGAACACACCCAGCTCATTCACCGCACCGAAACGGTTTTTATGGCTGCGCAGTGTGCGAAAGCGGGAATCGGCATCGCCGTCCAGCATTACGGAACAGTCGATACAGTGCTCAAGCACTTTCGGACCAGCCAGCGAACCATCTTTGGTGACATGGCCGACCATCACAATCGCTACGCCGCGCGTTTTGGCAAAGCGCGTCAGATAGGCCGCGGTTTCACGCACCTGGGCCACGCTGCCCGGCGAGGACTGGATGTCCGCCATGTGCATCACCTGGATGGAGTCGATCACCATCAGCTTTGGCTGCTCTTCTTCGGCAATCATGCAGATCTGCTCGATGCTGGTTTCCGAGAGCATATTGAGATTACCGGTCGGCAGGCCGAGACGGTGCGCGCGCATCGCCACCTGCTGCAGGGACTCTTCGCCCGTCACGTACAGGGTTTTCATCTGCTCTGAGAGTCTGCACAGCGTTTGCAGCAGTAGCGTGGATTTACCCGCGCCCGGATTACCCCCGATCAGAATCGCACTGCCCGGTACGACGCCGCCGCCCAGCACGCGGTCAAACTCTTTAAATCCGGTAGAAAAGCGCGGCACTTCGTCCAGGCTGATTTCTGAAAGTTTTTGAACTTTAGAAATGCCTGCATTGCCCGCGTAGCCGCTCAGGCGTTCGTTGCGAGCGACCGTTGGCGAAGCGGCCACACCACGCACTTCAGTGATGGTATTCCACGCCTGGCAGGCGCTGCACTGCCCCTGCCAGCGCGGATAATCCGCACCACATTCATTACAGACAAATGCGCGTTTTGGAGCTTTCGCCATGGTTTACCTCTTTATTTGTGATTCACGCTGCCGGACAGGATGCAAAACACGCCCATCAGATCAGCATGACGGATGGTCACTTCCGTCTTTTCATTCACTTTAGGCTTGGCATGATAAGCGATGCCAAGTCCCGACACCTTAATCATCGGCAGATCGTTAGCCCCGTCGCCAATGGCCACGGTCTGCTCGACAGGAATTTCGTATTTTTCCGCCAGACGCATCAGCGTGTTGGCTTTGTACTGCGCATCCACGATATCGCCAATCACCTGGCCGGTCAGTTTCCCGTCCATGATCTCCAGTTCGTTGGCGACCACCGTCGTCAGGCGCAGCTTGTCACGCAGATAATCCGCGAAGAACGTAAACCCGCCCGAAGCGATAGCCACTTTCCAGCCCAGCGTTTCGAGCTTGAGCACCAGCTGCGTCAGACCCGGCATCAGCGGCAGTTCATCACGCACCTGACGCAGAATATTCGCGTCTGCGCCCTTCAGCGTGGCGACGCGCTGCTTCAGGCTGGCGGCAAAATCTAATTCGCCGCGCATCGCGCGCTCGGTCACTTCCGCCACCAGTTCGCCGCTGCCAGCCAGTTTAGCGAGTTCATCAATACACTCGATCTGAATAGCGGTGGAATCCATGTCCATCACCAGCAGGCCAGGTGTTTTCAGATGCGGGATTTTGCCCAGCGGAGCGACGTCCAGTCCGGCGTCATGCGCCAGGCGGGTTGCGCGCTGCGTCAGAGAACCAGCCAGCCGAAGCACTTGATAATCTTCGACACACCACGCCGCCACGATCACCATCGCGGCACCCAGTTTTGTTTGGTATTGGGTAAGGCGTTGCTTATCCAGTCCGCGTCCGTACAGCAGCCAGCCGCTACGACCAGCATGGTAATCCAGTGGCATTACCTCATCGCCACTTAAAGAAAGCGGCAATCCTGGCCAGAAAGAGACATCGTCAGGCAGGTCGCACCAGGTAATGTTTGGCATTGAAGCTCCTGTAAATTGGTTCGCGCCGGAAGGTTCCAGGGGGAAAATAACGCATGAGGCTACCTTGTAACCATCACTTCTGGCAACATTAAGCGGTAAATTTTCAGCAGGTGGAATATGGCTCGCGCAAAACTGAAATTCCGGCTTCATCGTGCAGTGATTGTTCTTTCATGTCTCGCGCTGCTGGTAGCCCTGATGCAAGGGGCGTCCTGGTTTAGCCAGAATCACCAGCGACAGCGTAATCCGCAGCTCGAAGAGTTGGCCCGAACGCTCGCGCGCCAGGTGACGATCACTATCGCTCCCGCGATGCGCACCGAAACCCCGGATGATAAACGCATCAGCCAGGTGTTGCGCCAGATCACGGAAAATAGCCGGATTCTGGATGCCGGCGTGTATGACGAGCAAGGCGCGTTGATTGCGCGCACGGGCGAACACGTTGATGTTCGCGATCGTCTGGCCCTCGACGGCAAAAAAGCCGGCGGTTATTTTAACCAGCAAATTGTCGAACCCATTCAGGGCAAAAATGGTCCCCTCGGATACTTACGCCTGACGCTCGATACCCACACGCTGGCGACAGAGGCCAAACAGGTCGATAACACCACCAATATTCTGCGCCTGATGCTGCTGCTTTCGCTGGCGATCGGCGTGGTACTGACGCGCACGCTGTTGCAGGGCAAGCGCACCCGCTGGCAGCAATCGCCGTTCCTGCTCACCGCCAGCAAATCGGTGCCGGAAGAGGAAGAGAGCGAGAAGAAAGATTAATGGTAAAGTAGGCGAACGATTCGGAAAAGGAAATCTGCCATGACGACGTTACGCCTGCTTATCTCTGACTCTTACGATCCCTGGTTTAATCTCGCGGTGGAAGAGTGCATTTTCCGCCAGATGCCTGCCACCCAACGCGTGTTATTCCTGTGGCGCAACGCCGACACGGTGGTGATTGGGCGGGCGCAAAACCCGTGGAAAGAGTGTAATACGCGACGTATGGAACAGGACAATGTGCGGCTCGCCCGTCGCAGCAGCGGTGGCGGCGCGGTGTTTCACGATCTCGGCAACACCTGTTTTACTTTTATGGCCGGTAAACCGGAGTACGATAAAACCATTTCCACAGCCATTGTGCTGACAGCCCTGAACTCACTCGGCGTCAATGCCGAAGCCTCCGGACGCAACGATCTGGTGGTGAAAACCCGCGAAGGCGATCGAAAAGTGTCTGGCTCGGCGTATCGCGAAACCAAAGATCGCGGATTTCATCACGGCACGCTGTTGCTCAACGCCGACTTAAGCCGTCTGGCCAATTATCTCAATCCGGATAAGAAAAAACTGCAGGCTAAGGGGATTACCTCTGTGCGGGGTCGCGTGGCGAATCTGGTGGAGTTAATGCCGGGCATCACCCACGAACAGATCTGCGATGCCATTCGCGAGGCGTTCTTTGAACACTACGGCGAGCGCGTTGAGGCCGAAATTATCTCTCCGGATAAAACGCCCGATCTGCCGAATTTTACCGAGACGTTTGCCCGTCAGAGTAGTTGGGAATGGAATTTTGGTCAGGCGCCTGCTTTCTCGCATTTACTGGACGAGCGATTCACCTGGGGCGGCGTGGAGCTGCACTTCGACGTTGAAAGAGGTCATATCACCCGCACGCAGGTGTTTACCGATAGCCTGAATCCGGCACCGCTGGAGGCGCTAGCGGCACGTTTGCAGGGCTGTGTGTATCGCGCAGAGAGGCTGCAACAGGAGTGTGATGCGCTGCTGGTGGATTTTCCGGAGCAGGAAACGGAGCTGAGAGAACTGTCACAATGGATTGCCCAGGCAGTTCGCTAGATGCGCACTGATACCCTCAACCCGCCCCTCTCCCACAGGGAGAGGGGCGGAAAGAGAGAAAATTACTCTTTATCGCCCAGCAGAACGGATTCCAGCGCGATTTTGATCATGTCGTTGAAAGTGGTCTGACGCTCAGCAGCAGAAGTCTGCTCATGAGTACGGATGTGGTCAGAAACGGTACAGATGGTCAGCGCTTTCGCACCGAACTCAGCTGCGACACCGTAGATGCCCGCCGCTTCCATTTCCACGCCCAGGATGCCGTACTTTTCCATCACGTCGAACATTTCGCCGCCGTCCGGAGAATAGAACAGGTCAGCAGAGAAGATGTTACCGACGCGCGCGTCAACGCCCAGCGCTTTCGCAGCGTCAACCGCGTTACGCACCATGCCGAAGTCAGCGATTGCAGCAAAGTCGTGATCTTTAAAACGCATACGGTTCACTTTGGAATCGGTGCATGCACCCATACCAATCACCACGTCACGCAGTTTTACGTCCATGCGCACAGCGCCGCAAGAGCCCACGCGAATGATTTTCTTGACGCCGAAATCGGTGATCAGCTCTTTGGTGTAGATGGAGCAGGATGGGATACCCATGCCGTGTCCCATTACGGAGATTTTGCGGCCTTTATACGTCCCGGTGAAGCCCAACATGCCACGCACGTTGTTCACTTCACGCACGTCTTCGAGGAAAGTTTCAGCAATGTGCTTCGCGCGCAGCGGATCGCCTGGCATCAACACGACGTCAGCGAAATCGCCCATTTCTGCATTAATATGAGGAGTTGCCATCTTCAGTTCCTTTTAGATTGTTGTTTTTGCTGGGTGGCGGCTACGCCTTACCCGACCTACATTCTGTTCTCCCTCTCCCTGTGGGAGAGGGCCGGGGTGAGGGCATCAGGCCTCACCCAATCCGTTTAGAACATGGCCTTGCCATAGTCCATGTCGGACGTGCCGAAGTATTTCGCAATCGTCTGTCCGATATCGGCGAAGGTTTCACGGTGACCGAGAGAACCCGGTTTCACTTTCGGGCCGTAAACCAGTACCGGAATGTGCTCGCGAGTATGGTCAGTGCCGGTCCAGCTTGGGTCGCAGCCGTGGTCAGCGGTCAGGATCAGAATGTCATCCTCACCCACCAGCTCCATCAGCTCAGGCAGACGGCGGTCGAACAGCTCAAGCCCAGCAGCGTAACCGGCGATATCGCGACGGTGACCCCAGGAGGAGTCGAAGTCCACGAAGTTGGTGAAGACGATGGTCTTGTCGCCCGCTTCTTTCATCTCTTTGACGGTCGCGTCAAACAGCGCATCCAGACCGGTTGCTTTCACTTTTTTGGTGATACCACAGTTAGCGTAGATGTCCGCGATTTTACCCACGGAAACCACCTGGCCATCTTTTTCATCTACCAGTTTCTGCAGCACGGTCGCGGCTGGCGGTTCAACGGCCAGATCGTGACGGTTACCGGTACGCTGGAATTCTCCAGGCTTGTTGCCGATAAACGGACGCGCGATAACGCGGCCAATGTTGTAGCCGCCTTCGGTCAGCTCTTCGCGCGCGATTTCGCACAGCTCATACAGGCGATCGAGACCGAACGTTTCTTCGTGACAGGCTATCTGGAACACCGAGTCAGCAGAGGTATAGAAAATCGGTTTACCGGTTTTCATATGTTCTTCGCCGAGCTGATCCAGAATCACTGTCCCCGATGAGTGGCAGTTACCGAGGTAACCCGGCAGATTGCCGCGCTCAACCAGTTTATCGAGCAATTTCTGCGGGAAGCTGTTCTCGTGATCGGAGAAATAACCCCAATCAAACAGCACCGGCACGCCGGCGATTTCCCAGTGACCTGACGGGGTGTCTTTCCCGGAAGAGAGCTCGTGAGCCCAGGCGTATGCGCCAACCACTTCCGCGTTTGCGTCCATACCCGCAGCCACTTTACCGGTAGAACCTTCATGCGCTTTCACCAGACCCAGACGAGTCAGGTTTGGCAAATTCAACGGGCCTTGACGGCCGATATCCGCTTCGCCTTTAGCACAGGCTTCTGCGATGTGCCCCATGGTGTCAGAACCTACGTCACCAAAGCGATCCGCATCTTCTGTAGCGCCGATGCCGAATGAGTCCAGCACCATAATAAATGCACGTTTCATCATATTCTCCGTACTCAGTGCTTCATAAAAATTCGATCAGATCAGTATACGACTAATCGGTGATACGACGATAGACCGTTGGTGTGGTTTCTGGAGCCTTGTCGTCAAGCTGAATGGCCGCTTTCACCGCTTTCGCCGCTTCCTGCCAGCTGTTTTCGTCTTTCGCGTGGATAACGGCGAGCGGACGCTGTCCGTCCACGCTGTCACCCAAACGCGCCATCTCGGTAAAGCCAACGCTGTAATCAATGGTGTCCGACGCCTGGCGACGACCGCCGCCCATCGATACCACTGCCATACCGAGTGCACGAGTGTCCATTGCGGAGACAAAACCTTCTGTATCGGCATACACCGCTTTACTGAGCATCGCAGTCGGCAGGTATTTCGCGTAATTCTCAACGAAATCGTTCGGGCCTTTTTGCGCGGCAACCATACGACCAAAGATCTCTGCCGCTTTACCGTTATCCAGCACAGCCTGCAATTTTGCACGCGCTTCGGCGTCGTCTTTGGCCAGCTTGCCGGAGATGAGCATCTCAACGCACAGCGCCATGGTGACGTCGAATAGACGCGGATTACGGTATTCGCCCGTCAGGAACTGCACCGCTTCGCGGACTTCAACCGCGTTACCGGCGCTGGATGCCAGCACCTGATTCATGTCTGTCAGCAACGCGGTGGTGCGCACGCCCGCACCGTTGGAGACGCCAACGATCGCTTCAGCCAGTGCCGCAGAAAGTTCAAACGTCGGCATAAATGCCCCGCTACCCACTTTCACGTCCATCACCAGCGCATCCAGCCCTTCGGCCAGTTTTTTGGCGAGGATTGAAGCGGTGATAAGCGGGATGGAATCAACCGTCGCGGTGATATCGCGGGTCGCGTAGAAACGCTTGTCCGCAGGAGCCAGAGAGCTGGTCTGGCCGATAATCGCCACACCAACGTCTTTAATAATTTCGCGAAAACGCGTGTCATTCGGGAAGATATCGAAGCCCGGAATGGCTTCCAGTTTGTCGAGCGTACCGCCCGTGTGACCCAGGCCGCGCCCGGAGATCATCGGAATGTAGCCGCCGCATGCTGCGACCATTGGGCCGAGCATCAGAGAGGTGACATCACCTACCCCGCCCGTGGAGTGCTTGTCCACGATCGGGCCGTTAAGATTGAGGCTTTTCCAGTCCAGAACGCTACCTGAATCCCGCATCGCCATGGTCAGCGATACACGTTCCGGCATCGACATATCGTGGAAGAAGATGGTCATCGCCAGGGCGGCAATTTGCCCTTCAGAGATGGTGTTGTCACGAATGCCGTTGATAAAGAAACGGATCTCTTCGTCACTTAATGCATGACCATCACGTTTTTTACGAATAATTTCTTGTGCGAGAAACAAAGTAACCCCCAGGAATCAGGTTAAATGCGGCGAAAAAATCGCCGCAGGAGTGATATTAGTAGGCGCTTGCGCTCTTACCGTCGCCGTGACCCAGCGTTTTCAGCAGGCTAGCCAGCAGGCTTGAAGCACCGAAACGGTAGTGACGGGAATCGGCCCACTCTGCGCCGAACAGATCGTCAGCGATCGCCAGGAACTGCTGCGCGTCTTCGGCTGTACGAACACCGCCCGCAGGTTTAAAACCAACGGTTTTAGAAACGCCCATATCGCGAATCACTTCCATCATGATGCGTGCGCTTTCTGGCGTGGCGTTGACCGGTACTTTACCGGTGGACGTTTTGATGAAATCCGCGCCGGCTTTAATAGAAATTTCAGACGCTTTACGAATCAACGCTTCTTCTTTCAGTTCACCGGTTTCGATGATCACTTTCAGCAGAACGTTTGCCGCCGCACAGGCGTCTTTACAGGCTTTCACCAGGTCAAAGCCGACCTGCTCGTTACCAGCGATCAGCGCACGGTAAGGGAACACCACATCAACTTCATCGGCACCGTAAGCAATCGCGGCGCGAGTTTCTGCCAGCGCGATATCAATATCGTCATTGCCATGTGGGAAGTTGGTCACGGTCGCGATGCGCACATCAGGCGTGCCCTGTGCATTCAGAGTTTTACGTGCAATGGGGATAAAACGTGGGTAAATGCAGACAGCGGCAGTGTTGCCCACTGGCGTTTTCGCCTGATGGCACAGCGCGATCACTTTCTCATTCGTGTCGTCATCGTTCAGGGTAGTCAGGTCCATCAGTTTCAACGCGCGCAGGCTGCTTGCGGTTAAATCAGTCATAACAATCTCCAACGGCATCGCCGTATAATTTTTCACCTTGCGGGTATGTGAGTATTCTAACATTCACCCGCACTCACACTTCGACATTCATCACAGTTAATGAAAACTGCATACAAATTTGCATTACTGTAATGAGATCCACTTCAAATTTCAGTCCTGAAATAGCTGACTAAAGCAGCAATCACCCGCTTCTGATCAATAGCTTCAGCGTAATCACTTCCTACAATCGGCCCATCATCCGCAGAATAATAAGGAAGCGACTATGTCCACCTCCGGTCTCGATGCTATGCAACAACGTTGCCAGCAAATTGTGACAAGCCCGGTACTGACGCCTGAGCAAAAACGCCATTTTCTGGCGCTGGAAGCGGAAAACAATCTGCCCTATCCCGGTCTGCCACACGCGGCGCGTTCTGCGCTGGATGACGGATTTATCTGCGATATGTTTGAAGGCCATGCGCCTTTCAAACCGCGCTACGTTCTGCCTGACTACGCCAAATTTTTGGCAAACGGGTCAGAATGGCTGGAGCTCGAAGGCGCAAAAGATCTTGATGACGCGCTTTCGCTACTGACCATTCTTTATCACCATGTTCCTTCCGTCACATCGATGCCGGTGTTTCTGGGCCACCTCGATGCACTTCTGCAACCTTATGTTAGAATTCTAACACAAGAAGAAATCGAAAGCAGAATAAAACGCTTCTGGCGTTACCTGGACAGAACGCTGCCAGACGCGTTTATGCATGCCAATATCGGTCCGGGAGATTCCCCTGTCACGCGCGCCATTTTACGCGCAGATGCAGACCTGAAGCAGGTTTCGCCAAATCTCACTTTTATTTATGACCCGAAAATTACGCCGGACGATCTGCTTCTTGAAGTCGCTAAAAATATTTGCGAGTGCAGTAAACCGCATATTTCTAATGGCCCGATGAATGATAGAATTTTCACAAAAGGCGGTTTTGGCGTTGTCAGTTGCTACAACTCGCTGCCGTTGGCTGGGGGTGGCAGCACCCTGGTACGTCTGAATCTGAAAGCCATCGCCGAGCACAGCGAGTCCGTGGCGGATTTCTTCGACCGCACGCTGCTGCATTACTGCCAGCAGCAGATCGCCATCATCGATGCCCGCTGTGATTTTCTGTATGAACAATCCGGCTTCTTTGAGAATAGCTTTTTGGTGAAAGAGGGGCTGATCGATGCGGATCGTTTTGTGCCGATGTTTGGCATGTACGGTCTGGCAGAAGCGGTCAATGCGCTGTGTGAGAAATCGGGTCACCCTGGACGCTACGGGAAAGATGAGCAAGCCAACGCGCTGGGCTATCGTATCAGCGAACAGCTCGCCCACTTTGTCGAGAATACGCCGGTAAAACACGGCTGGAAGCAGCGCGCCATGCTACATGCCCAGTCTGGCATCAGCTCTGATTCCGGCACCACGCCGGGCGCACGATTGCCGTACGGCGATGAGCCCGATCCGATCAGCCATTTGCTCGCCGTCGCGCCGCATCACAAACACTACCCTTCCGGGATCAGCGATATTTTGACGCTGGACGAAACCATCAAACGTAACCCGCAGGCCGTTGTTCAGCTGTGTCTCGGCGCGTTTAACGCCGGTATGCGTGAGTTCACCGCTAATATTGCCGGAAATGATCTGGTGCGCGTCACGGGCTATATGGTGCGTCTGTCGGATCTGGAAAAATATCGCGCCGAAGGGTCACGCATCAATACCACCTGGCTTGGCGAAGAGGCCGCGCGCAATACCCGTATCCTGGAACGTCAGCCACGCGTGATAAGCCATGAACAGCAGATGCGCTTTAGTTAGTCAGATTATTCCCTTCTCCTGTGTGGATGGGCCGGGCAGCCGCCTGGCCCTGTTCCTGCAGGGCTGTAACCTGCGCTGCAAAACCTGCCATAACCCGTGGACGATCGGTCGCTGCAATGACTGCGGCGACTGCGTCCTCCATTGCCCGCACGATGCGCTGAACATTCAGGCCGGACGCGTCTGGTGGCAGGAGAGCGACTGTCAGAAATGCGATACCTGTTTGCGCATGTGTCCGCAGCAGGCGACGCCCATGGCGCAGCGCTTAAGCGTTGACGACGTGATTGGGCACATCCGCAAGGTCGCCCCCTTTATCGAAGGGATCACCGTCAGCGGCGGGGAAGCGACGACTCAACTGCCGTTTCTGGTGGCGCTGTTTAGCGCCGTCAAAGCCGACCCCTCGCTACAGCATCTCACCTGTCTGGTCGACAGCAACGGCCTACTGAGCGAAACCGGCTGGCAAAAACTGCTGCCGGTTTTTGATGGCGCGATGCTGGATCTGAAAGCCTGGAACAATGAGCATCATCGTTTTCTGACCGGGCGCGAAAATCCGCAGATCAAACACAGCATCCGCTGGCTGGCTCAACATCAGCGATTAACCGAGTTACGTCTGCTGGTGATCCCCGATCGTTGTGATTATCTGGAACATCTGGGTGCTCTGACGGCTTTTATTCGATCGCTGGGTTCTGTCCCGGTGCGAATCAACGCGTTTCATGCGCATGGCGTGTATGGCGAAGCGGCATTGTGGCGTAGCGCCACGGCTGACGATGTGGAACCGCTGGCACTGGCATTAGAAAAGCATCGGATCACGGTGATCCGCCCAGCGCTCTATCTATAGTGTGATCCCAAAGAGATCGTGAGTATTTCGTAACAGCGCGTCCGCGATAACGTCTGCTGGCTCGTCGCGGAGCTCGCATAATGTCGTAAAGACGCGTGCGGCCTGCTCCGGACGGTTCGGTTCTCCCTGAAAACCATTGAGCGGCATGTCCGGCGCGTCGGTTTCCAGAAGCAACGATGAAAGTGGCAATTGTGCCATCACCTCACGGGTTTTGCTCGCGCGCGGATAGGTGATCGTTCCGCCCACCCCGATTTTATAACCCAGTTCAATAAAGCGCTGCGCCTGCTGAAGGCTACCGGCGAAACCATGTACCACGCCGGTTCGCGGTAGATCGTGACGTTTGAGGTGCATCGCCAGCTTATCGTGGGTGCGGCGCGAATGCAGAATCACCGGTAAATCATGGTGTTTGGCCAGTTTCAGCTGTGCATCCAGGATCGTCTGCTGGCGTTCAAACTGCGGATCGTCACGATACAGATCCAGACCGATCTCCCCTATCGCCACCAGTTTCTGGCTTTCGGATCGCAGTTTGCCCTCAAGCGTCTCAATGTGCTCGTCCAGATGCTTTTCAATCACAATCGGATGCAGACCCAAAGCGGCGTACAGCGCAGTGTGCGTCCCGGCCAGATCGAGTACCCGATCGAAATGTGCAGCTTCGATTGCCGGGACAATTATCGCCTGGACTCCTGCGCTCACCGCTTGCTGAATGCTTTGCGCTTCATGCCCAGAAAACGGCGGAAAATCAAAGTGGCAATGGGTGTCGATAAAGCGGAAAGTCACGCCAGATCCTCATTATCAAAAGTGGTGTCGTTGGCATGTGGAGCGTCGATCAGCGGTGTCGCTACAACATCGTTCGCAACAGCAGCAGGCGGAACCACGAACGTTGGCGGCGTGATGATCCGTTTATGACGCCGTATTGGTGGCTGTTCAGCCAGCATTTTCCCGACCGTCGCCAGGAAATAACGCCCGCAAAGTCGTCCCGTTTTGTAATCATCGCGAAGGGATGGCAGACGGCTTCCCAGCGCCATACTGAGGAGCGGTTTTGGCGGGTAGATTTCAAAAATTCGCAGCTTGCCGGGCGGTTTCTCGATAAACCGCTGCATCGCGCTGTAACTGGATTCATGCTGATGCGCAATGTTTACCAGTGACTGCAGGCTGCTGTCACCCAGCCAGCGCTCCATCCGTTTAAACCACTGTGGGGTGAAGTACATTTGTGACGGCACGGTGCGGATCACCACGATCGTTTTCGCACCGCGACGGGCGGCCTCCTGAACGGGGACCGCATCGCTGATACCGCCATCAAGATACGGGATACCATCCAGCGCAGCGGCAGTACGGTAAAAACCAGGGATCGCACTGGAGGCACGAATAATATCCAGCCAGTTCTCTTTTTGCGGCGAGAAATAGCCAGGCGTGTAGTCGTCGCCCCGGCTGGCACACATCCAAAACTCTTTCCCCGTATCAAACAGGCGCGCAGCAGTATCCATCGCCAGCGGCATCTTGCTGGACGTGGAATCTAACAGCCAGTCGAGATCGATAAGGTTGCCGCCGCGGACAAAGCGAATCGGATTAAAAAAATCACGTGAAGTGGTGTAGCGCATGATCACTTTGCGGGCGTAGCCGGGCTGGTTGCAGACGTAGGCGGAAAGATTCTGCGCGCCGGCGGACGTCCCAAAGAATTGGTCGAACGGGTTAAATTGCGCGCGCATGAATTCATCCAGCACGCCAGCCGTGAAGATACCCCGCTGTCCACCGCCTTCACACACTATCGCGAGCTGGCCGGGACGAAAGGGTTTTAACGCAAGCGGCGCTATATTGCCGAGCGTAACGGGAATTCTTTGTCCCACTGCTGCATTCCTGTTCTGATTTTTATCATAAGGACACAGTAGCGCATTCTGTACCCCTTACTCAAACCAGAAAAAGCCAGTCACAAGGACTGGCTTTGGATGTGGGTGTCGATTGTCGCTTCGCGTATCGACGGGCGTGTTGCGCTCAGCTAGGGACGACGGCGTCCAGTAAACAGGCTGACCAGGAACAGGATAATACCGACGACGAAGACAATTTTTGCCGCGCCAGCTGCTGTACCTGCCAAACCACCAAAGCCCAGAGCGGCGGCAATTAACGCGATAACCAGAAATATGATGCCCCAACGAAACATAGAACTCTCCTTTACCATAGTTAATATCGGCCGCTTAATGTGGGCGCTCAGGACGCCCACCGGCGTTCAGCCAAATGTCGTTTTTATTTCGCTTTCAGATCGTTTTTAACGCTTTTCACGCCATCAACGGCTTTAGCGATAGTTTCGGCACGCTCAACCTGCGCCTGTGAATCAACCGTACCAGAGAGCTGCACCACACCATCGGTGGTTTCCACTTTCACTTTACGTGACGGCACGATGTCATCTGCTAATAGTTTAGCTTTGATTTCGCTCGTGGTTGCCGTATCGCCTGCATAGCCTTTCACGGACTGATCTTTGGCATCACGTACGTGCAGTTTGTCGCTGACTGAGGTTACACCCTCAACGCCTTTCGCCACGGAGACCGCTTTTTCAGCTTGCGCCTGGCTTTCGACAAAGCCACTTAACGTGACCACTTTCTTGTCCGTTTTCACGGAAATGTCGGTGCTCTTGATGTTTTCATCATCCACCAGAGCGGCTTTCACTTTTGCTGTGATAGAGCTGTCATCCATGAAATTACCGACTTTATTCATAGAGCTATCGATTTTTTGCCCTGCGGAATCAGCGGTGGATTGAGCTTTTTCCGTGGCGGTGGTTTCTGCCAGTGCAGAACCGCTTACCAGGATGCTACCCAAAGTGACTGCCAGCAGAGTTTTAGAAATCTTCAGTCTTGTCATATTCATCGATGTATTCCTGTAGTTTGCTCGTAATTTGAGCGTCAAACATCCCTTGGACTAGTTATTAATTTTGCGATTAAACACACGGTCGGAATGAGAGGCTTATCAACACGCATTGAACAGAGCTTTCATCCGCGCCCGGTGCTAAACACTGAGTTAAATATAGATCACAATTTGAGGGCTGCTTTCAGAAACGGCGAAATAATGAGCGATAGAGATGAAAATGCGATGAATTAAGAAAATTCCGCAAGGGATTAATAAAGCAGGGAATTAAGAAGAGCGCGGCGTTCACCGCGCTCTAAGACAGGATTAGTGTTCGCGCGTTTTGCGGAACTGAACGTCCGGGTAACGCTCCTGAGTGAGGTTCAGGTTAACCATGGTCGGTGCGATGTAGGTGAGGTTATCACCGCCATCGAGTGCCAGCTGGATTTCATTCTTACGCTTAAATTCTTCGAATTTTTTCACGTCAGAACATTCAACCCAGCGTGCGGTGGCAACGTTCACCGATTCGTAAATCGCCTCAACGTTGTACTCGCTTTTCAGACGCGCAACGACCACGTCAAACTGAAGTACACCCACAGCGCCCACGATCAGATCGTTGTTCGAGATAGGACGGAAGACCTGCACCGCGCCCTCTTCGGACAGCTGAACCAAACCTTTCAGCAGCTGTTTTTGCTTCAGCGGATCGCGCAGGCGAATACGGCGGAACAGTTCCGGGGCGAAGTTCGGGATACCCGTAAACTTCATCATTTCGCCCTGGGTGAACGTATCACCAATCTGGATCGTGCCGTGGTTATGCAGACCAATGATGTCGCCCGGATACGCTTCTTCAACATGGGAACGGTCACCCGCCATGAAGGTCAGCGCATCGGAAATAACAACGTCTTTGCCGATACGCACCTGACGCAGCTTCATGCCTTTTTCGTACTGACCTGAAACCACACGCAGGAACGCAACGCGGTCGCGATGTTTCGGGTCCATGTTGGCCTGAATCTTAAAGACAAAACCGGTGAACTTCTCTTCAGAAGCTTCAACCAGGCGGGTGTCGGTTTTACGCGGCATCGGCTGCGGTGCCCACTCAATCAAACCGTCGAGCATATGGTCAACGCCAAAGTTACCCAGCGCGGTACCAAAGAAGACAGGCGTGATTTCACCGGCCAGGAACAGCTCGTGGTCAAATTCGTGCGACGCGCCTTTCACCAGCTCCAGCTCATCACGTAGCTGCATCGCCAGGTCTTCGCCGACGGCCGTTTCCAGTTCAGGGTTATCCAGGCCTTTTACGACGCGGACTTCCTGAATGGTGTGACCTTTACCGGTCTGGTAGAGATACACTTCGTCTTTATAGAGATGATAAACGCCTTTAAATAACTTACCGCAGCCAATCGGCCAGGTGATAGGCGCGCAGGCGATTTTGAGCTCACGCTCCACTTCATCCATCACTTCCATCGGGTCACGGATGTCACGGTCAAGTTTGTTCATAAACGTGAGGATCGGCGTGTCGCGCAGACGGGTGACTTCCATCAGCTTACGGGTACGATCTTCTACCCCTTTTGCGGCGTCGATCACCATCAAACAGCAGTCAACCGCCGTAAGGGTACGGTAGGTATCTTCTGAGAAGTCTTCGTGGCCCGGGGTATCCAGCAGGTTCACCAGGCAGTCGTGATACGGGAACTGCATCACGGACGTGGTGATCGAAATACCACGCTGCTTTTCCATCTCCATCCAGTCCGATTTCGCGTGCTGGCTTGAACCACGGCCTTTAACCGTACCGGCAGTTTGAATCGCCTGTCCGAATAAAAGCACCTTTTCGGTGATGGTCGTTTTACCGGCATCCGGGTGAGAGATAATGGCAAAAGTACGGCGCTTCGCCACCTCTTGCAGATAAGGGGACAACGTCATAATTGAATCTTCTTATTTAAGCGCGGCAGTTGGCCACGCATCATGGAATACGAAATTGCGGCTATTTTACCCATCAACGGGGGGCAGGCAATCATTGTTTACACAGGAGTTGCTCCAGTTCGTTCAATGATGCGACGGTCCATGTCGGATGAATGCCGTCTGGTAAGGCGCGGCCATGCGCATTCAGCCAGACCGTCGCAAGACCAGACTTCATGCCGCCCAGAATATCTGACTCGGCGGTATCGCCCACCATCAGCACGCGTTCACGATCGGGGTGACCCGCTTGTTCCAGCGCATAATCAAAAATACGCGGATCCGGTTTAGGTACGCCCACCTGTTCGGAAATCACCAATGCATCAAAATGATCGCGCAGACCGGTGCGCTCAAGGCGGATTTGCTGCAAGGCGGTAAAACCGTTGGTGATGATCCCAAGCTTCGCTTTGCCTTTCAGTGCATTAAGCAACGACACGGCACCCGGTAGCGGCGCACAGATCTCTGCCATCGCATTCAGAAAGGCTTCATTGAGCGAGCCGGGATCCACGTTTAAACGTTCCGACCAGCTTTGGAAACGCTGATGCTGAAGCTGCAACGCGGTGATGGTTCCGTTCTGGTAATCCACCCACAGCGGCTTATTCACCGCCTGGTAGTCCTGAAAATCCTCAGCGGTAAAGGTAACGCTATAATCCAAAAACATCCGCTGTAGACCACCAAACGAATCAAACGTAAACAGCGTTTCGTCGGCGTCAAAGAAAATCCAGTCCCATATCATCGTTACAACCTTTTTTATCCAATCGGCAGAGCCATGATGATGGCGTCTTCGCGCCCGTCTGCAGTGGGGTAATAATTACGGCGAATCGTCGCCTCGTTAAAGCCTAAACTTTCGTAGAGCGCAATGGCGGCGGCGTTCGACGCGCGCACCTCAAGCCACAGCGTGAAAACGTCTCGCGCTTCCAGCTCGCGAATCAAAAATTCAAGCAGTTCTCTGCCCAAACCTCGGCGCTGAAAAGCCGGATCGACAGCGATATTAAACAGCGTTGCCTCATCCAGAACGACCTGCGTAATGGCAAACGCGGCCATCTCGCCGTCAACATCCAGACGGAAATTGAGATAACGCTCGCCCTGATTGCTGGCAAAGGTTTTTTCGCTCCACGGGAAAGCATGGGCGCGTGTTTCAATCGCGAACGCCGATGCGAGATCAGTCGTCGTGAGGGAAGAAATCGTGTTCATATTCGCAGATTTGTTGCCATAGAGCGCTTCGCGCTGCTGGGTTTGCTTTTAGTTCTTCCAGGGTCGGCGAAGAGAGCCTGCCGCCACGAAGCGTAAGCGCTTCTTCTACGCCTAACTGCCAGAAATTACAGTGACTTTCGGCGGGTAGCATAGCGACACGATCGGGCGTGAGTTGCAACACCTGATCCTGGCTTACTTTCAGCGTGCGCAGCACATCATTGATCAGCGTTTCATTCAATGCGGGCGAAGCTTCTGCCACCATAACCAGACGAACATGTGCAGGAATTGAGATAGCGATTTCGCCCTGCAACGCCGTCGGGCGACGCAGAGCCCACTGGGTAATGCCCAGTTGCTGTAACTGCCAGTCTCGTCGGGATGTCATAGCGAAAACTCCTGTTTGTCAGGCGCGCAAATATAGCAAATATGTCGTATCTGCGCCATCAACCAACTATACTCGCCGCCATAGTTTATTGAGGAACAATTCATGTCTGCATTTACCCCGGCAAGTGAAGTCTTGCTGCGCCACAGTGATGATTTCGAACAAAGCCGTATTCTTTTTGCCGGTGATATGCAGGATGACCTGCCTGGCCGTTTCGAGTGCGCCGCTAGCCGCGCCCATACTCAGCAGTTCCACCACTGGCAGCTTTTGAGCCGTCAGATGGAAGACCGCGTGCGCTTCAGCCTGGTGGCTGAGCAAAGCGATGTGGCCGACTGTGACACTCTGATTTACTACTGGCCGAAGAACAAGCCAGAAGCCCAGTTCCAGTTGATGAACCTGCTGTCCATGCTGCCAGTAGGCTGCGATATTTTTGTTGTAGGTGAAAACCGCAGCGGCGTGCGTAGCGCAGAGTCTATGCTGGCGGAATTCGCCACGCTGAACAAAATTGACAGCGCTCGTCGCTGTGGTCTGTACCACGGTCGCCTCGACAAACAACCGACCTTTGATGCGGAAAAATATTGGGGCGAATATCAGCTTGATGGCCTGACGATCAAAACTCTTCCAGGTGTATTCAGCCGTGACGGTCTGGACGTCGGCAGTCAACTGCTGCTTTCCACTTTTACGCCGCACACCAAAGGGAAAGTACTGGACGTGGGTTGTGGCGCAGGCGTGCTCTCCGCTGTGCTGGCGACTCATTCACCGAAAGTCCGCTTAACCTTAAGTGATGTGAGTGCGCCTGCTGTTGAAGCCAGCCGCGCGACACTTGCCGCAAATGGACTGGAAGGTGACGTTTTCGCCAGCAACGTGTTCTCCGAAGTCACTGGCCGCTTTGATATGATTATCTCCAACCCGCCGTTCCACGACGGTATGGAAACCAGCCTCGAAGCCGCACAAACATTGATTCGTGGGGCTGTCCGCCATCTTGGCAGTGGCGGTGAACTGCGTATCGTTGCAAACGCCTTCCTGCCTTATCCTAAGCTTCTGGATGAGATTTTCGGCTTCCACGAAGTCCTGGCGCAGACCGGTCGCTTTAAGGTTTACCGTACCGTGATGACGCGTCAGGCGAAAAAGTAATTGCCATCAGCCCGGTAGCGTAATTTCTCCCGGGCGATGTAAATGTCCATTTTTGCAGCAAATAAAACGCTCTACATAATTTTCTATTGACGAAAAGCTGAAAACATCTAGAATGCGCCTCCGTGGTTGCGATACTTTTTAAGTATTGATGGTATGCGACGGTGGCGGAATTGGTAGACGCGCTAGCTTCAGGTGTTAGTGTCTTTACGGACGTGGGGGTTCAAGTCCCCCCCCTCGCACCAAAAACCATGTAGATATTGTTCTCACCGGGCGACGGTGGCGGAATTGGTAGACGCGCTAGCTTCAGGTGTTAGTGTTCTTACGGACGTGGGGGTTCAAGTCCCCCCCCTCGCACCAACGAGGCAATATCAAAAAATAAGATAACAGTGCGAAGGTGGCGGAATTGGTAGACGCGCTAGCTTCAGGTGTTAGTGTTCTTACGGACGTGGGGGTTCAAGTCCCCCTCTTCGCACCACTTATCTTATCTCCTTCCTGATTTATCTCTGCTTTCTCAATCATTTTAAACTCATCGTTATTACCAGCATTGCGCCAATCAGCGCGACACATGACGGCAACAGCACAAAGTGGCGTAACTGCTTGTGCCAAATCATTGCTGACGTGACCAATAAACCCGAGACAATAATCATTTTCCAGACGTCTAATGAGAGATCGGCAAAGGTCAGTCCAGCAATCAGTAGACCCGGCAGCAACACACCCCATCCACTTCCCAGCGCTTTACTCAACATGGTTCGCCCTCTCAATATGATAATGATAACCAATATCATATGATAGGTTTTCGCATTTGTCAGTAATATGTCGCCACAATCTCATCACCTTTACCTTTCCTGTAATGACAGGAAAAGAGGAAGGTGATAAATTGCACACCTGTTAACTACACATAACTATTTCCTGATTATTAAGTCCCTGATTATTTCTCAGTTTTATATTCAAATCGGCTGCCATTATTTTGATTTAATTAAGTATTAATAAAAACATACCGACATGACATCACAATCCTGGCGTTCCTTACGCCACAAGAAATATCAGTTATCTTTACGTTTATTTTTATTCCTGAACGCCGTTTCAGCACTTTTCACGCTGATGAACCCGCTATACAACGTGCGGATGCTGACGCTTCCTGTCGCGTTGATTTTTACGCTCAGCGTGACATTGCTTATCTGGCACTGGAGAAATAAAACCAGGAAGATCAATATTCCGCTGATTTCACTGACCTTTGGTGGAATATGGGCGTGGCATATTGCCTATAAATTTACGCTGGTCACAGAAGATCCTTTTACCTTTCTTTTATTGGGCTTATTAAGCGTTCTATTTATTGGCTCACTGGCTTTCGCGAGTGATATCAAAGCATTTACGCTCCATTCGCTGCCGACTTTCGTCGTTTGCATGTGGTTTAGCCAACATGAGCACTGGCTGCGGGTGATTTACTCTCTCGCCCTCCCGATGGCTGGGATTGCTATCCATCACGTCATTCAAAAACGCAACGACCTCTTCGCACAACAGTTGCTGTATCGACTGCTTGAGGAGCGTGAAACGCTCAACGACCTGAGCATGATGGACCCGCTGACAGGTCTGTATAACCGGCGTGGATTGAATAACCGCCTGGAGAATCTTCCGACGCTGGAACACGGAGAGCATTTCGTCCTGCTGCTGGATATTGACCATTTCAAGGCCTACAACGATCACTACGGCCATATGATGGGCGATCAGGCGCTGATACGGGTTTCCGCCGCCATTCGTGATGCCGTTCGTTCACGGGATATTGTTGCGCGCTTTGGCGGAGAAGAATTTATGGTGTTGTTAACCAGCGTTACCCTCGAGCAGGCACGCCAGACCGCAGAGCGTATTCGTCAGAAAGTGTACGACCTTAAAATCCCACACATGTTTAACGAGAGCGTGGCAACCAACGTCACCATCAGTATCGGTATCGCTATTTTTGAAGGCGAAGATATCGAAGGTGCGCTCGGCAAAGCGGATAAAGCGCTGTATGAAGCAAAACACCGAGGGCGCAACAATATCCTCGTGAGTCCTGAGTTACTTGCTGGATAAGCTTCCCCCATTGTAATGACAAAAGACTTGCGATCGGTTTTGTCTATAGTTAGGATTGGCAATCATTATCATTTAGATTTCTATCCTATTCCGATATGGCCACTTATTCTGCACAAGTCGTTGATCCCATTATCTGGCGAGCCCGTCTTACCAGCGGGAGCACTGCGCTTGCAGATTCCATTCGGGAGACGATTACAGAAAATCGTGCCTACCTGCTGGATTTTATCAAATTCGATGAGCCACAACCGCATCAGGCAATGACACTGTCGCAATGGCAGCGCCCGTCCGAGATGCAATCGTTGCTTGCGGCTTACTCCGATCATATTTACCGAAATCAGCCCACCCTTGCGCGGGAAAATAAGCCATTACTTTCCCTGTGGGCACAATGGTATATCGGTTTGATGGTGCCGCCATTAATGCAGGCATTGTTAACACAAGATATCGCGCTGGATTTATCCCCAGAGCATTTCCATGTCGAGTTCCACGAGACGGGCCGAGCGGGGTGTTTCTGGATTGATGTGCTTGAGGATCGCGTAGCGACTTTGCAATCGCCGCAGGAACGAATGGAAACACTGCTAAAGCAAGCGCTTATTCCCGTCGTCGACGCGCTGGAAAAGACCGGTGAGATCAACGGAAAACTCATCTGGAGCAATACCGGTTATTTGATTCACTGGTATCTGAATGAGATGAAACCGTTACTGGGCGACGAAACACTCGACACGCTCCGCCAGTCCTGCTTTTTTGCAAAACAGTTGTCAGATGGGCGCGATAACCCCTTGTTCCGCACCGTCGTTCCACGCGATGGACTGCTTGTGCGTCGTACTTGCTGTCAGCGCTATCGCCTGCCAGATGTCCAGCAGTGCGGCGACTGCACGCTAAAATAGGGCGTATAACCTGACGCTTTCTCCCAGCGGAGGAAGCCAAAATAGTCAAAACGGCAACCTTGGTTGCCGTTTTGCTTTGCACTACGCGACTTGCTGACTTTCTTCATCAGCACGCTGAGCTTCCTCAGCTTCTTGCTGCAGAAGTTGCTTCTCGTACACTTTGAAGAACGGGTAATAGATAATTCCCGAGACTAACGCCAGCAGAATGACCAGCAGCGCCGCACGGAAATCCCAACCCAACGCCCACGCTGCGCCCACCGGAGCCGGAGCGGTCCATGGCACAACGGAAATGACACGACCAATAAGATCCAGCTTCATGGCTGCCCAGGCGAGCACGGCGTTAACCATGGGTGCCAGCAGGAATGGAATAAAGAACACCGGGTTCATCACAATCGGTGTCCCAAAAATGACCGGTTCGTTGATGTTGAAAATACTGGGCACAACGCTCAGACGACCAATCGAACGCAGATGCGCGGAACGACTGCGTAAGTAGCATAAGACCAGCCCCATTGTCGCGCCCGAACCGCCAATGACGATGAAGAATGTCCAGAACGCTTCCATGAAGATATGCGGCAGTGGCGCGCTTTGTGCCAGCGCAGACTGATTCATGCCAAGGTTGGTCAGCCAGAACATTTGCAGCATCCCGGAGACAATCGCCGCGCCGTGTATTCCGGCAAACCACAGTAAATGCGCGATCAGCACCGCCAGCAGAATTGCAGGCAGAGAATCCGCTGCGGACACTAACGGTTTGAAGATAGACATGATGGCTTGCGGAATGAGCATATCAAACTGAGACTGGATAAAGAGACTCAGCGGGTAAAGCGTCAGGACGACAACCAGCACAGGAATCAGAAGATCAAATGAGTTTTTGATCATCGGCGGAACCTGATCCGGAAGACGAATACCAATATTATGCGCTTTCAGGAAACGCATCATTTCGACACAATAGATCGCCACCAGAATCGCTGTAAAAATCCCTGTCCCGCCCAGGCTATCAACCGGCATCGCCCCTTTTGTTTTCGGTGCAGCAACCAGTAAAAACGCCATTAAGGACAACATCGCGCACATAAACGGGTCAAGCTGATGTGACTTAACGTAGTGCTTGCCCAGGTTATAAGCGATTGCCGCACAAATGTAGATGGACATAATGCCCATGGTCATATCAAACGGGGTGAGGATTTGCCCCTCAAACTGCTTCGCCATATCCAGCCACGCTCGCGCAAAGCCCCAGGTGGTGTCCGGTGAGAAAGGCGGGTAAGCAAAGACTAATAAGAATGAACCGACAATCATGAACGGCATCGCAGAAATAAATCCATCGCGAATGGCCATCACATGACGCTGGGAGGAGATCCGCCCGGCAATGGGACTGACATAGTTTTCGACAAATCGGAATATCAAATTAAACGCAGCATGGTTGGCAGACATAATGGTTCTCCTGTCAGATGATCAGTTCCGACGCAGACGCGTCATACGGTGTTCCATACATCATTTTCACCACCTTGCTGGGTCATGAACCAGCGGTACAACAGGGACGGAAAGTTTCATGATTGACTCTTATTATTGGATACAGGGGACGTTACACAGTCAGTATTAATCTCTCTTTCTCGCTCTGCAACCGGTTACTGTAACCGGTTTCCGTGATTGTGAAGGCGATCCAGAAATCGGGGGTCAGGGATATTTGTTACTTAAGAGATATTTACAGAGCATAATTTCTTATGACAGATTACGCAGGATAATTGTCAGGAGATAACAATGAGTTTGCAGTCCGTACAGCAATTTTTTGCTGACAATGCGCCAGATATTGATGTCATTGAGTTGAGTCAGAGCACGGCCACCGTTGCGTTAGCCGCCGCCGCCCATCACGTTGAACCGGGGCAAATCGCCAAAACGTTATCGCTCAAAGTCAAAAATGAGGTGATTCTGGTCGTGGCGAAAGGCGATGCACGCCTGGATAACAAAAAGCTGAAAGACACTTTTGGCGCAAAAGCGCGAATGCTCAGCAGCGATGAAGTGGTGACATTAACCGGACACCCTGTTGGGGGAGTCTGTCCCTTTGGGCTAGAAAATCCTCTGTCCGTTTTTTGTGACATCTCGCTCAAGCAATACGACGAAGTTCTGCCCGCTGCCGGCTCCATCCACAGTGCCGTACGCATTAAGCCCGAACGAATGGCTGAACTCACGTCAGCTAAATGGGTTGATGTTTGCATTTGAATCGTTGCGCCAGAAATCTGGCGCAGGGAGATTTCCGTTTTTGCACTATGAATAAAATGGCGCAACCCACAAGGCGAACCGCGGTTTAACCATCGGTAGATTCCTGAGAATGTCGGCGGCATCAAGAAGCCCAACGTCAGAATTCACACCCAGTTTCAGCATCGCGTTGTATTTGTGTGCACGGATGGTTTTGATATTGCGCTCTAGCTGTTCCGCAATTTCGGGTATGGAAAGACCCGATGACATGTATCGCAAAACCGTTCGTTCAGTTGGGCTTAAGATCCGGGTGTGACAGCCATACCAGTGGGTAAACGCGTTGTTATTCACCTGTTCCGTCTCACTCAACAGAGTGATGAGCTGTTTTTGCAGTGCGATAAGTGACGAAGACTTGCTAATAATACCGTGAAGACGAGAGGGGGAAAGTTGACCGATCAGTCTGGCCTCAACCTCATCGCCCGCCAGGATAATGCGCTGTATAGCGCCATGTTTAAACGCAAGCTCGCGCATATAAACTAGACAATTTCGTCGCTCTTCGCGGGCATCTGACAGCGAATAGATCAACGAAAAAAAAGGAATATACGTAAGAGCAGTATTAAAACTGTCGAAATCCTTAAACAGATGCAGCTGATATTGCCGAAATGAAACGGTCGTAAAAAAATGTGCCAGACCAACAGCACTCATATTACAAGGATCTATGACTGCAATGTGTCTTCTTGCGGTATTTGTTTCCATTCCTTTGGTTCTCCATAGACTGAAATTAAGTTTAACTCTCTCATTCCTTGTGAACTGTTGATCCATGAGTACATTTCAGCATTGCCGTGCAGCGATAACCGGCGCATCGCACTATTTTTCTGAGCACTGATCGTCTTGTTACTTTTATTCAATAAGGACGCAATTTGATTAATACCCCAACCTTTACCCAGAAGACGTAATACCTGGCGCTCAGAAAGCGTCAACGTCACGGCTTGCTCAGGCTCTTTGTTCAACGCCTGTGGCTCAGGAAGTAACAAGGCCTGACTTATCCGCTCAGCACGTTCGCGGCCCGCACGGAGGGCGCTAATCACCCCTTCAACCGGCCCCATATCTGAGAGGAGAGTGCTCTGCGGACACATCAGCAACTCAATCGCCAGGGGGTAAAGAGGTCGAGAGATTAAAAATATCCAGTGAATGCCCTTATATTGACTCATTAATAAATAATATTGTTCAAGCACACCACGAGGATTAAAGTATTCGCCAGAGATATCGGCAATGACGACGGCCGCTCTTTTAACCTGCAGGCTTGTCAGTTCATCCTGAGTTCGACAATATGTCGCTTCATATTCAGGAAAATGCCTTGCCATCATGCATCCCAACCCCATTTGCACCATGGGAATTTTACTAATCACAACTGCAAACTTGCCCTTCACCGATGACATAAACTCTCCGACTCCTTTCTTAATCTATTATAAAGATATTTAAGATCCATTTTTAGACACAAGTAACATGCTTAAATCGAAATAACAGCAGCGGTTATATTTACAAGGTGTTCAGTCATCATGAGACCTAAACTCGATATTAATATAGTACAAAAAAATGCATTACTTAATAGCTTAAACATGAAATATCAAACAACGTTTTTTGAATTAAGAAATGATATATTTATGTCTTTATTATTCACGGAATATATAAAACCTGTTTTAACCCTTATCACTGATTGCACAAATGTTGATCTCACTCAGAGCCAGAGCGCCCGGGGTTTGTGCTAAAAATAGACATCCCAGATAATCTGGCAGTTCTCATTGTGCAGGGTTTCACATGCAGGCAGATCAGTCGTCACAACGCGCCATCACACGGCTCTGTATTCAGTGCGGTCTATTTCTTTTGCAACATGGCGCGGAAAGCGCGCTGGTCGAAGAACTCTCCACACGGCTGGGACTCGCGCTCGGAATGGACAGTGTCGAGAGCTCCATCTCTTCAAATGCTATTGTGCTAACAACCATTAAAGATGGGCAGTGCCTCACTTCAACGCGTAAAAACCAGGACCGTGGCATTAACATGCACGTGGTGACGGAAGTTCAGCACATCGTGATCATGGCTGAGCATAAGCTGCTGGATCTGAATACGGTCGAAAAACGTTTTCATCAGATCAAACCCCTGCGTTACCCGCGCTGGTTAGTAGTTGTGATGGTGGGCCTTTCCTGCGCCTGCTTTTGCAAACTCAATAACGGTGGCTGGGACGGTGCAGTCGTGACATTTTTCGCCAGCGCGGTCGCGATGTACGTTCGCCAGCTCCTCACTCAGCGCCATATGCATCCGCAGATTAATTTCTGTATCGCTGCGTTTGTTGCCACGACTGTCTCCGGTTTACTGTTGCGCCTGCCCACGTTTGCCAATACCCCCACCGTCGCGATGGCGGCCAGCGTGCTGCTCCTGGTACCAGGATTCCCGCTCATTAACTCCGTTGCAGACATGTTCAAAGGGCATATCAATACGGGCCTGGCACGCTGGGCGATTGCCAGTTTACTGACTCTTGCCACCTGCATTGGCGTGGTGATGGCAATGACGCTGTGGGGGCTGCGCGGATGGGCATAATCGAGTTTCTGTTAGCCTTGGCACAAGACATGGCGCTATCCGCCATTCCCGCCGTGGGGTTTGCCATGGTCTTCAACGTGCCGCATCGCGCCCTTCTCTGGTGTGCATTGTTGGGGGCCATCGGCCACGGGTCGCGAATGGTGATGATGACCGCCGGGTTTAACATTGAATGGTCAACGTTCATGGCCTCCATGCTGGTGGGCTGCATTGGTATTCAGTGGTCACGCTGGTATCTGGCGCATCCAAAAGTGTTTACTGTGGCCGCAGTGATCCCTATGTTCCCCGGTATTTCGGCTTATACCGCGATGATCTCGGCGGTTAAAATTAGCCATTTTGGCTACAGTGAACCGCAAATGATTCTTCTGCTGAGCAACTTCCTGAAAGCCTCATCAATCGTCGGCGCGCTCTCCATTGGCCTGTCGATACCGGGTTTGTGGCTGTACCGTAAGCGCCCACGCGTTTGAGATTTGTGTTATCGCGCTGCCATGGTGATAATCCCTGCATTCTGTTTGGCAATGTAAGGAGAGGAAGTGGCTAACCCTGGCAGCGAATTCCCCGATCACAATGACGATTCCAGTTTGAAGGACAAAATTTTTCAAAGCGCGATCGCCCTGTTTGCTGAGTACGGACTGAACGGTGCGCGCATGGAACAGATTGCCGAGAAAGCCGGTACCACCAAGCGCATGGTGGTCTATCACTATAAAACCAAAGAAAATTTGTATCTTCAGGCAATCGAATACGTTTACACCCGGATACGCGCCAGCGAAAAGCAGCTCAGTCTGGCGGGCTTACCGCCGGTTGAAGCGCTGGTGCATTTGGTAGAAGCGACATTCGATTATCATGCCGACCACCCCGATTACATCCGAATTATTTGCATGGAGAATATGCAGCGCGGCCGATTCATGCAGCAGTCCAACTATTTGCGTCAAGTCAACCGCAGCGCGCTGGATTTACTCGAAGCGATCCTGCGTCGTGGAAAAGAAAAACAGCTTTTTAATCAAACCGTTGATGCCCGTGATTTACACCGTTTGATCAGCAGTTTCAGCTTTCACTACGTCGCCAACAGTTACACCTTCACGCTGCTGTTTGAAGACGGCGCAGATGAGCAGGCGCAACGTCAGCACTATCGCAAAATGGCCGTTCAGGTCGCATTGCGCTACACCTGCCCATAAAATCGCTTGCAATTAAATCGTGCACTACCTATATTGAATTCATGAACACGAAAACGACCGACACCACCGCTGCGCTGTTGCTGGATAACCAGCTCTGTTTTGCCCTTTATTCGGCAAACCTGGCGCTCAATAAGCTGTACCGGCAACTGCTGGCACCGCTTAACCTGACCTACCCCCAGTATCTGGTGATGCTGATTTTGTGGGAGCAAGATGACATCACGGTGTCGGAAATTGGCGAACGTCTGTTTCTGGATTCCGCAACGCTTACCCCGCTGCTGAAGCGACTGGAAAGCGCCGGTTTGATTGTACGCCAGCGCTCACGCCAGGATGAACGTCAGGTCGCCGTCACGCTGAGTGATGACGGCCGCGCGCTGCAACAGCAGGCGCAGAATATTCCTCAGGCCGTTGGATGCGCCGCGCAATGCGATACCGAAACCCTTGTCGCACTGAAGCAACAGCTTGAGCAACTGCGCCAGCAACTCCATCGCGCCTGAAGCTATAGTTAATACGTATTGATTTAACCATATATATCGCACGCTATTTAATAGCACACATAAAAGTAAGATGAGGAATCTGCCATGTCTTTAGAAAAAGTAGTTTATACCGCCAAAGCCAAAGCCACCGGAGGCCGTGATGGCCGTGCGACCTCTTCTGACGGCGTACTGGACGTCAAACTGGGCGTGCCAAAAGAGATGGGCGGCATGGGGGGTGACGTCACAAACCCAGAGCAGCTGTTTGCGGCGGGCTACTCTGCCTGCTTCCTGGGCGCAATGAAGTTCGTCTCTAACCGCGACAAAATTGCTCTGCCAAAAGAAGCCTTTATCGAAGGCGAAGTGGGTATCGGGCCCCTGCCAACCGGTTTTGGTATCGAAGCCAAACTGAATATTCACGTTGAAGGTATGGATCCTGCAGAAGCCAAAAAACTGGTTGATGCGGCACACATCGTCTGCCCTTACTCCAACGCGACCCGTGGCAATATCGACGTCACACTGAATATCATCGCGTAATTCCGGTTCGCTACCCTCTCCTCTCTGGAGAGGGTAAAACCCCCGCACGATCCCCTGCTTCGCCCTTCTTCTCTGTGCTACCATAAGCCCATATCACGCCCGCAGTCATCCAGTAGAGAATGTGTATGCCCTCCAGAATTTTGACCACCAGCGTCGCTGGAATTGATGCCTTTATGCGCGATCCCCGCGGCGTACTGAACAACGCCGAAGGCGGCACAATCGCCGTATTTGCCGACAATGCGCCAGCTTTTTACGCGATAACGCCCGATCGTCTGGCCCAGCTTTTGGAAATCGAAGCGCGCCTGTCGCGCCCGGCGAGCGACGTCGCTCTGGATACACAATTCTTTGAAGAACCCGCCAGTGCGCCTGTCGCCATCCCGATGGGGAAATTCGCCATGTACGCAGGCTGGCAGCCCGATGCTGATTTTCAGCGGCTGGCAGGTCTGTGGGGTATCGCGCTCGCGCAGCCCGTGACGCCAGAAGAGTTGGCCGCATTCGTGACTTACTGGCAGGCAGAAGGCAAAGTTTTTCATCATGTGCAATGGCAGCAAAAGTTAGCCCGCAGCGTGCAGATGAATCGCGCCAGTAACGGCGGGCAGCCAAAACGCGATATCAATGCCTTTTCCCAACCGGATTCACAGATCCCACACGGATTCCGAGGTGCTAAATGAAAAATGTCGGCGAGCTAATGAAGCGTCTGCAAAAAATGATGCCAGCCAATGTGAAGCCCGCCTTTACCACCGGCGAAGAGCTCCTGGCGTGGCAGAAAGAACAGGGCGAGATCCGCGCTGCGGCACTGGCTCGTGAAAACCGCGCGATGAAAATGCAGCGGACGTTTAACCGCTCCGGCATCCGTCCACTTCATCAGAACTGTTCGTTCGATAATTACAAGGTGGAATCCCAGGGGCAAATGAACGCCCTGAACTTGTCGCGTCAGTATGTGGACGAGTTCGACGGTAACATCGCCAGCTTTATCTTTTGTGGTAAGCCAGGCACCGGCAAAAACCATCTCGCGGCGGCCATTTGCAACGAACTGCTGCTGCGTGGTAAATCAGTGCTGATCATCACCGTCGCCGACATTATGTCGGCCATGAAAGACACCTTTACCAATCGCGAAACCACAGAAGAACAACTGCTTAACGATTTAAGCAATGTCGACTTATTGGTCATTGATGAAATCGGCGTTCAAACGGAATCCCGCTATGAGAAAGTGATCATTAATCAGATCGTCGATCGCCGCTCCTCATCCAAGCGCCCTACCGGCATGCTGACCAACCACAATATCGACGAAATGACCCGACTGTTGGGCGAGCGTGTGATGGATCGCATGAAGCTCGGCAACAGCCTGTACGTGATTTTTGACTGGGAAAGCTTTCGCAGTCGCGTAACGGGCAAAGAGTATTAAGACATTTCCAGGAATGGCGCACCTTTCAGCAGTATATACTGGTGCCCATTCCAGCCCCATCTGGGCCATTCTTGAGTCAATATCATGAAAAAAAATCGTCTTCTCAGTACCGCTTTCGGCGTCGTTCTACTCACTGGCGCAGCACACGCCGCTTCATGGCAGGACTCTTTATCCAGCGCAGCCAATGAGCTGACCAAAGGCAGCAGCGCTGAAAGTGGCGGCCTTTCGGCGTCATCCCTGACCAGCCTGTTAGGTAACAGCAGTCAAAGCCTGAGCGCAGGCACCATGAACAACGCGGCGGGTATTCTTGGCTATTGTGCAAAAGAGAAACTGGCATCGGTGACGGATACCCAGAACATCAAAAACCAGGTTCTCGGCAAACTGGGCATGGATACCCAAGAGCAGAAAAAAGACACGAACTACATGGATGGAATTCAGGGCCTGCTCAATGCACAGAACGGCGAGCAGCTGAATCTGAGCACCTTGGGTGATTCCGCGCTGGCGAAAAAGGTGAAAACCAAAGCCTGCGATCTGGTGCTAAAACAAGGCGTTAATTTCCTCTCCTGATCCATCCCATTTTCTGCCACAACACGCCGCGTTTGCCAGGTTATCCTTGCGCCGCGGCGTCAGTGTCGGATTTTGCTTACTTGCCAGGGTCTAGTCCCCCTCATATCGGGATGCGACGGCGTTCAAAATTTCTAATATCTAAACCAAATCCTAACAACAGCACAATTTAGTAACACTAAAATTGCAGCTGTGTGACTTCGCTATTAAATTGGTTTCCCAAAAAGTCATCAGCTGGCCAGCAAAGAAACTGGCGCTATTGAGGATAATGCTGTTGTCAGAGTTTATATCCCTTACCCTTTTCCTGGCTTCCATTGGCATTTATGCATGGAAAGCGGGTCGCAATACCTGGTGGTTTGTTGCCACGCTGCTGGTATTGGGCATTTTTATTGTTTTGAACATTACCCTGTACGCCAGCGATTACTTTACCGGAGATGGCATCAATGACGCCGTACTTTATACCCTCACCAACAGCCTGACGGGCGCTGGTGTAAGTAAGTACATACTTCCGGGTGTAGGGGTTGCTCTGGCGCTGGTTGCAGTGTTTGGCACACTGGGTTGGGTCCTTCGTCGTCGCCGTCACCATCCTCACCATGTGGGCTACAGCCTGCTGGCATTGATGCTGGCGCTTGGGTCGGTCGATGCCAGCCCGGCGTTTCATCAGGTAACCGAGCTGGTAAAATCCCAGTCGCGCGATGGCGACCCGGATTTCACCGCGTATTATAAAGAGCCCGCCAAATCCATTCCTAACCCAAAACTCAACCTGGTGTATATCTACGGCGAAAGTCTTGAGCGTACCTATTTTGATAACGATGCGTTCCCAAACCTGACGCCAGATCTCGGTGCACTTAAAAACGAAGGGCTGGATTTCAGCCATACCGCGCAATTGCCTGGCACGGATTACACGATTGCCGGCATGGTCGCGTCCCAGTGCGGTATTCCGCTCTTTGCGCCCTTCGAAGGCAACGCCTCTGCTTCGATGTCGAGTTTCTTCCCGCAGAATATTTGTCTGGGCGATATTCTGAAAAACTCCGGCTACGAAAACTACTTTATGCAGGGCGCAAATCTGCGTTTCGCTGGCAAAGACGTGTTCCTGAAATCCCACGGGTTCGAGCACCTGTATGGCGCTGAAGAGTTAAAAACCACCGTTGCCGACCCCACCTACCGCAATGACTGGGGGTTCTACGACGACACCGTGCTGGACGAAACCTGGAAAAAATTTGAAGAGCTGTCTCAATCCGGCAAGCGCTTTTCTTTGTTTGCGTTGACGGTCGACACGCACCATCCGGACGGTTTTATTTCGCGCACCTGCCAGCGCAAAAGTTACGAAATCAATGGAAAAGCAAATCAGTCATTTAGCGCCGTCACCTGTAGTCAGGAACATATCGCTGCCTTTATCAATAAAATCAAAGCATCGCCGTACTTTAAAAATACGGTGGTGGTGGTCTCTTCCGACCATCTGGCGATGAAAAACACCGCATGGGATGCGCTGAACAAACAGGATCGCAGCAATTTATTCTTCGTCCTGCGCGGCGACCAGCCTCAGCAGGAGGTCATTGCCACTAAACGGAATACCATGGATAACGGTGCCACGGTGCTGGATATCCTGGGCGGCGACAACTTTATTGGGCTGGGGCGCAGTACACTTTCCGGACAATCGCTCTCAGAAGTGTTCCTGAACATGAAAGAAAAAATTCTGGCCTGGAAGCCGGACGTCATCCGCCTGTGGAATTTCCCGAAGGAGATGAAAGCGTTCACCATCGACCAGCAGAAAAACATGATTGCGTTTTCCGGCAGCCAGTTCCGTCTGCCGCTGCTGCTGCGCGTCTCGGATAACCGCGTCGAACCGCTGCCAGAGAGCGAATATTCTGCCCCGCTGCGCTTCCAGCTCGCTGACTTCGCCCCGCGTGATAACTTCGTCTGGGTCGATCGCTGCTACAAAATGGGCCAGCTCTGGTCACAGCCATTGTCCCTCTCGACGGACTGGTGCGTATCCCAGGGTCAGTTAGGCGGCCAGCAGACGGTGCAGCATGTCGATAAAGATCAGTGGAAAGGCAAAACGGCGTTTAAAGATACGGTGATCGATACCGATCGCTACAAACGTAATGTCGATCTGCTCAAAGTGGTTGATAACGATATCCGCTATAAAGCAGACAGCTTTGTGTTTAACGTGGCCGGAGCGCCAGAAGAAGTGAAGCAATTCAGCGGGATTTCTCGCCCTGAGTCGTGGGGGCGCTGGTCAAACGCTCAGCTTGGCGAGGAAGTCAAAATCGAATATGCCGAGCCGCTGCCCGAGAAATTCGATCTGGTGATCACCGCGAAAGCGTTTGGTCCAAACGCCAATAAACCCATTCCGGTGCGTATTGGCGATACAGAACAGACGCTGACGCTTGGCAATGAGGTCACCACCACCACGCTGCATTTCGACAACCCGTCGCGCAGCCGTACCGTCGTGATTGTCCCGCCGGAACCGCAATCGACTAACGAAGGCAATATCCTTGGGCATTCACCGCGTAAACTGGGTATTGGGATGGTCGAAATGAAAATTGTCCGTAGCGACGGCTAGCGTTAATAAGAAAGCACGTGAAAGGAAAAGCGCCCCGCCTGAACAGGGCGCTTTTTTACATCAGAAGGTTTCCCAGTTTTCACCAGACGTGGTTGCCGCAGCTTTACGTGCTTTCACTGAGGTGACAGGAGTTTTAAGACTGGCCTGTTCACGCGATTTCGTCTGTTCCTGCTGAATACGGAACACCGCAACCGCCTGCGTCAGACGACTCGCCTGCTCTTCCAGTGCTGCTGCTGCTGCCGCAGATTCTTCGACCAGCGAGGCGTTCTGCTGAGTCACACGATCCATCTCGGCAACGGCCAGACCCACCTGGTCGATACCGCGGCTCTGCTCATCAGAGGCAGAAGCGATTTCGCCCATGATATCGGTCACACGGGTTACCGCATTCACGATTTCACCCATCGTTTCACCGGCGCTTTCTACCAGCGTAGAACCCAGCTCAACGCGACCGACTGAATCTTCGATCAGGCTCTTAATTTCACGAGCGGCCTGGGCGCTACGCTGTGCCAGATTACGCACTTCGCCAGCCACCACCGCAAACCCACGCCCCTGCTCACCCGCACGTGCCGCTTCAACCGCAGCGTTCAGTGCCAGAATGTTGGTCTGGAAAGCAATTCCGTCGATCACGCTAATAATGTCAGCAATTTTCTGCGAACTGCCGGCGATATCACGCATGGTTTGCACCACGTTATCAACCACTTTTCCGCCTTTCTGCGCGGTCTCGGATGCGCTCAGCGCCAGATTGCTCGCCTGACGGGCGTTTTCGGCGTTCTGCTTCACGGTAGCAGTCAGCTGTTCCATGCTGGCAGCGGTCTCTTCCAGAGAAGCGGCCTGCTGCTCGGTGCGGGAAGAGAGATCGTTGTTACCGACAGAGATTTCGCTCGCGCCGCTGTAAATTGCATTCGCGCCGTTACGCACATCACCCACAGTACTCACCAGCTCGCTCTGCATATGACGCAGCGTGTCGGCCAGCTGTCCCATTTCGTTAGTGCCTTCGACATCAATACGCTTCACCAAATCGCCGCTGGCGATATGACGAATGCTGTCGATCAGACGATTCAGCGGAGAGATCAGAGACTGCTTGATGCCCAGCCAGACGCTAACGATCACCACCAGCACGGCGATCAGTACGCTAATCAGCACCCAGATAGCCTGTGTGTAAGAGCTGTTGCTGTCGGCGACGGCAGTTTCATAGAGATGGTCGTTCTGCTGCAGATAGTTCACATATTCTTTTTCGAAACCGTCCTGATAGCCCTGAGTCGGTTGATCGAAGAAGTCATTGATTTTACCGGCACCCAGAAGCTGGATAAGCTCGGCCAGCGCACCGTGATAAATATCGTAGTTACGCTTAATTTCCTGTGCTGCCGCATCGCTCTGACGCGGATCGCGCGGCAGGGCTTCGTAGTCGGCCCAGTTTTTTTCAGCCTGCTTCAGAGAAGTGGACGCAATCTGCATTAGATCGTTCACGGTCGCACCGCTACCGATATTGCTCTGATCCATCATGTAACGGATACCCGCGCGGTTCAGGGTATTACGTGTTTGCAGCAACGCAACCCAGCTGCCGTTAAGCGTGGACTGTTGCTGGCGAATAGTTTGAAGAACAGTGAAGTTTTCTTTGTCATGCTTCAGGGCATTAAAGAAAAGACCACCGGATGTCAGTTGTAAAAGGCCGAATATAGCCAAGACCAGCAACAAGCTGGTGACAATCTTGATACGATTTAACATGTTTTCTCTTTCCATCAGACAGATAACAGAATTTTCGGCCTGGATAGTGAAAACTTTAAGGAAATCGTGTTGATGATTTGCGCGACTGCACGTCATTTCACAAAAAAATATTAATGTTTATCCTAAATCGGGCCGTTATATATCCATAAGATAAATTTTTGCTCTGTGGAACTGACATATTCTGTCAGTGCCATTGGCATAATTCAGACCTTTTCATGTCAATAAACGGGAATAAATTATGACAACTCCTGCCCGGAGTCGCTCTGCTGAACGACTCGTCGATATTCTTATGGAGCTGCATATAAACGGTGTTGTTCACCGCAGCGACCTGATGCAAAAATTTAAAATTACCGAACGAACGGTATATCGCGATCTAAATGCACTCTCACCCATTGTCCAGCACGCCGGTAACGGTCAATATCGTTTGATTCACGCATCGCCAAGTTCCCGCGGCCAGGGGCTACACAACGCCGTGGCTAACCTTCTGAATGCGGATAGTTTTTTCCCTGACAGGGGAGCGGCGTTTTGGCAGAATCTGGAATCGCGCGTGGAAGAGAATCATATTCTCATCCTCAACAATGATGCAGAACATACGGTACAAAAGGATATTCGGCTCTATTTGACGGCTATCGAGAAATCGATTAAAAACCGCAATATTTGCCAGATGACGTATAAAGATAAAATGCGCCTGGTGAATCCCTACAAATTAATTAACAAAAAAAATATATGGTATTTACAAGCCACCGAAAATGGCAGGTTAAAATCATTTTCACTGAGCCAAATAAGCTGGTTTGATATTCAAAAAGAGACGTTTATTCTGGATCCGCATACTCAGGAATTACTGGAAAAAAATCTCGACCCGTGGGTAAGTGAAGAGACTTTCGAAGTAAAAATATTTACCAATAATAATATCTCTCACTATTTTAAGCGCCGCGATCTGCTGCCTGAGCAAGACATCGTGGCGGAAAGCGATGACGGGATCACTATCCACTGCCAGGCGGCGCATGAGAACCAGATCCTGCCGCTGATCTTCTACTGGTTGCCCAATATTCAGATCGTAGAGCCCGAGTGGCTGCGGATGAAGCTTTTCGAGACACTCGAAGGATACCTGTCGACCGCTCACACAGAATCACTTGAAGAAACACTGTGATCTCAATCACATAATACTGACCACTGGCGGCGAGACTTAACCACTCGCCCCTCGCTTTGACCGCTTAGCCTCCACAAACAACCACTCACCGATTTACCTTCCTTTACACGCGCGCCGATCTGGCAAGATCGCCTCAGCATTAATCAATACATCCTCACAACGAACTCTGACCCCTTTTTACAGTTAAAAAAACCAGGTCTAACTATGGATACTAAAAAACTTCTTAAGCACGTACCCTGGGCACTCCTCGGGATCCTCGGTGCGTTCTGTCTGGCCGTTGTTGCATTACGCCGGGGTGAACACGTCAGTGCCCTGTGGATCGTGGTCGCATCGGTCTCTGTCTATCTGGTCGCGTACCGCTATTACAGCTTGTACATCGCGCAAAAGGTCATGAAGCTTGACCCAACGCGTGCCACACCGGCGGTCATTAACAATGACGGCCTGAACTACGTCCCCACCAACCGCTATGTGCTGTTTGGTCACCACTTTGCCGCGATAGCCGGTGCGGGCCCGTTAGTCGGGCCAGTGCTTGCCGCGCAGATGGGTTATCTGCCAGGCACCTTATGGCTGCTCGCAGGCGTTGTGCTGGCGGGTGCGGTGCAGGACTTCATGGTGCTGTTCATCTCGACGCGCCGTAACGGTGCTTCGCTGGGTGAGATGATCAAAGAAGAGATGGGCCGCGTGCCGGGCACCATTGCTCTGTTCGGCTGCTTCCTGATCATGATTATCATCCTCGCGGTACTGGCGTTGATCGTCGTGAAAGCGCTGGCAGAAAGCCCGTGGGGCGTCTTCACCGTCTGCTCAACCGTGCCGATTGCGCTGTTCATGGGGATCTACATGCGCTTCCTGCGTCCAGGACGCGTGGGTGAAGTGTCGGTCATTGGTATCGTGTTGCTGGTCGCCTCCATTTACTTCGGCGGTATTATTGCGCACGACCCGTACTGGGGCCCGGCGCTGACCTTTAAAGACACCACCATTACCTTTGCTCTGATTGGTTACGCGTTTATCTCCGCGCTGCTGCCGGTTTGGCTGATTCTGGCGCCGCGTGATTACCTTGCGACATTCCTGAAAATTGGCGTGATCGTCGGTCTGGCGATTGGCATCGTGATCATTAACCCGGAACTGAAAATGCCTGCGGTTACGCAGTACATCGACGGCACCGGTCCTCTGTGGAAAGGCGCGATGTTCCCGTTCCTGTTCATCACCATCGCCTGTGGCGCGGTGTCTGGCTTCCATGCGCTGATCGCCTCTGGCACCACGCCGAAGCTGATGGCCAACGAAACCGACGCACGCTTCATTGGTTATGGCGCGATGCTGATGGAATCTTTCGTGGCGATCATGGCGCTGGTGGCAGCGTCTATCATCGAACCGGGTCTGTATTTCGCGATGAACACCCCGCCAGCAGGACTGGGCATCACCATGCCAAACCTGCATGAGATGGGAGGTGACAACGCGGCGCTGATTATGGCGCAGTTGAAAGACGTTAGCGCCCACGCGGCGGCGACCGTCAGCTCCTGGGGCTTTGTTATCTCCCCTGAGCAAATCATGCAGACCGCGAAAGACATCGGTGAACCGTCCATTCTGAACCGTGCCGGTGGCGCACCTACGCTTGCCGTCGGTATCGCACACGTGTTCCACAAAGTGCTGCCGTGGGCGGATATGGGCTTCTGGTATCACTTCGGGATCCTGTTTGAAGCGCTGTTCATCCTGACTGCGCTTGACGCCGGTACCCGTGCGGGCCGCTTTATGCTGCAAGACTTGCTCGGTAACTTCGTGCCGTTCCTGAAGAAAACCGACTCTCTGGTCGCCGGTGTTCTGGGGACAGCAGGCTGCGTCGGTCTGTGGGGTTACCTGCTGTATCAAGGTGTTGTGGATCCGCTTGGCGGCGTGAAGAGCCTGTGGCCACTGTTCGGCATCTCTAACCAGATGCTGGCGGCGGTTGCCCTGGTACTCGGCACGGTTGTCCTGGTGAAAATGAAACGCACCAAATACATCTGGGTGACCGTGGTTCCAGCGGTGTGGCTGCTGCTTTGCACCACCTGGGCGCTGGGTCTGAAACTATTCAGCACCAACCCGCAGCTGGAAGGCTTCCTGTATATGGCTAACCAGTACAAAGAAAAAATCGCGGCGGGCAGCGGTGATCTTACGGCTCAACAGATTGCCAACATGAATCATATCGTGGTGAACAACTACACCAACGCCGGTCTGAGCATTCTGTTCCTGGTCGTGGTTTACAGCATCATCTTCTACGGCATCAAAACCTGGATGAAAGTGCGTAACGCCGACGGTCGTACGGATAAAGAAACCCCGTATGTGCCAGTGCCGGAAGGTGGCGTGAAAACCTCTTCACACCATTAATCCCTCTCCCCTCAAGCTCTCTCACAGGGGAGAGCATGAGGGGAACAAAGCCCGGCGGATCCCCTCGCTGGGCTTTTTCTTATCAGGATGCGTTATGTTTGGTAATTTAGGCGAAGCAAAAAAATACCTCGGTCAGGCGGCAAAAATGCTGATTGGCATTCCGGACTATGACAACTACGTTGAACATATGAAGACCAACCATCCGGATAAGCCGTACATGACCTATACCGAATTTTTCCGCGAGCGTCAGGAAGCGCGCTACGGCGGAAGTGGAGAAGGCGGCGTACGCTGCTGCTAAAGGAGAAACCATGACACCGATTGCCGTTACCCTACTCACCGGTTTTCTCGGCGCGGGCAAAACCACCCTGCTGCGCCATATCCTGAACGAACAGCACGGTTTTAAAATCGCCGTCATCGAAAACGAATTTGGCGAAGTCTCCGTTGACGACCAACTGATTGGCGATCGCGCCACCCAGATCAAAACCCTGACCAACGGCTGCATCTGCTGCACCCGCTCCAGCGAACTGGAAGACGCGCTTCTCGATCTGCTCGACAGCCGCGATCGCGGCGACATTGAATTCGACCGCCTGGTGATTGAATGCACCGGCATGGCCGATCCCGGCCCAATTATTCAGACCTTTTTCTCTCACGACATCCTCTGCCAGCGCTATATGCTGGACGGCGTGATCGCACTGGTCGATGCGGTCCATGCCGACGATCAGATGAACCAGTTCACTATCGCGCAGTCGCAGGTGGGTTATGCCGATCGCATTCTGCTGACCAAAACCGACGTCGCGGGCGACAGCGAAAAGCTACGCGAACGCCTGACGCGCATCAACGCCCGCGCCCCGATTTACACGGTCACGCACGGCGATATCGATCTGGCACAGCTGTTCAACACCAACGGCTTTATGCTGGAAGAGAACGTCACGTCGAAGCCGCGTTTTCACTTTGTCGGCGAGAAGCAAAACGACGTGTCATCGATTGTGGTCGAGCTGGATTATCCGGTGGATATCAGCGACGTGTCGCGCGTAATGGAAAACCTGCTGCTGTCATTTGCCGACAAACTGCTGCGCTACAAAGGCATGCTGTGGATTGACGGCGAGCCAAACCGCCTGCTGTTCCAGGGCGTGCAACGTCTGTACAGCGCCGACTGGGACCGCCCGTGGGGCGATGAAACGCCGCACAGCACAATGGTCTTTATCGGGATTCAGTTGCCGGAAGAGGAAATCCGCGCAGCGTTTGCAGGCTTACGTCACTGACGTCTCCTCTGCCCGCTACCGCGGTTTTCGGCCAAAGGTTTCACCTTTTTAGCCAATCGTCACAGTGCTTATCTTTATGCAACACAAAAAACGGGCGACATCTCTGTCGCCCGCAGTGTCATCGCACGGTGAGGTTACTGGCGAACCACCACCAGTTTCTGGTTCACAAACTCTTTAATCCCCAGATCTGACAGCTCCCGTCCGTAACCGGAGCGCTTCACGCCACCAAACGGCAGCTCGGCGGCAGTATCCGTCAGCCAGTTGATGTACACCATTCCGGTTTCAATCTGCGACGCCATTTTCTTCGCGCGTTCGATATCACGACTAAACACCGCGCCACCCAGCCCATAGTGCGAATCGTTCGCCAGGCTGACCGCTTCATCATCGCTTTTCACGACATAGACCTGTGCGACAGGGCCAAAGAACTCTTCGAAATACGCCGGATTGTCGCGAGAAATCTGGGTCAGAATCGTCGGCTCGAAGAAGTTACCTTCGCGCTGCACCGGTTTGCCGCCAAAGTGCAGCTTCGCGCCATTTTTCACCGCCTCGTTCACCTGTTTGGTGAGCGTCTCCAGAGCATCTTTCGACGACAGCGGCCCTAACGTGGTGCTTTCGTCAAACGGATCCCCCACCTTCACCTTGCTGAAGGCTTCGGTAAATTTCGCCAGGAATTGATCGGCGATTTTTTCGTGAAGAATAAAACGCTTGGCGGCGGTACAGACCTGCCCGGCGTTAGCGAGTCGGGCCTTCACGCCGATCTCCACCGCGTTTTCCAGATCGGCATCGTCCAGCACCATGAACACATCGTTACCACCCAATTCGAGCGTTGATTTTTTGATGTGCTTCGCTGCCTGTGCTGCCACCACGCTACCGGCCTTCTCAGATCCCGTCAGCGCCGCACCCTGGACGCGCGGATCGGCGATAATGTTCGCGACCTGATCCGACGAAATAAACAGATTGGTCCAGGCACCGTCTGGCGCACCCGCTTCGCGCACCAGATGTTCAAAGGCCTCAGCGCAGTGCGGCACGATGCTAGCATGTTTCGCAATCACTGGATTACCCGCGGCGAAGTTAGGCGCCAGGACGCGCATAAGCTGATAGAACGGGAAATTCCACGGCTCAACGGCCATCACCACGCCGATAGGGTGATGTTCAACCCACGCATCGCCGAGTTCCGTTTTGTAGGTCACCGGAGCCAGAAACTGCTTCGCATTATCCGCGTAATAACGCGCGATTTGCGCACAGAGTTTCACCTCGCTGCGGCTCTGCTCGATCAGTTTCCCCATCTCCTGACTCGCGATTTTCGCCAATTCTTCTGTACGGCTGTCGATCAGATCGGCAAGTTTATGCAGCACAGGAAGCCGCTGGGAAATATCCCCTTTCGCCCATTCGGAATGGTAAAGCGTATCGGCGGTTTTTAACGCCGCTTCGACATCCGCGTCGGTATGAGAGGGATACGCTTTGATAAGCTGGTTGTTAGCAGGATTCACTGTCTGATAAGCCATTTGGGTCTCCTTAATTTACCGCTCAGGGGGATAAGGGTAGTCAAGATGACTGGCTTTTGACGTAAAGTTGGGTATATCCAGAGGTTTCTGATAACGGTCTGGATAACGTTTTTTGCACTTTCCCCTCGCTCCGCTCTATCCTTAATCCATGGAAAAATTAGCTGAACTTAAACGCGCCAAGCTGTTGGCGCTGTCGCTACTGCTGATTGCAGTGGCCACTTTTATTGTCACCCTCTTTCTGCCACAGACCTTCTGGGTGCGGGGCGTGAAGGCTATTGCCGAAGCGGCGATGGTCGGCGCACTGGCGGACTGGTTTGCGGTGGTGGCGCTGTTTCGTCGCGTGCCGATCCCGTTTATTTCGCGCCACACGGCGATTATCCCGCGTAATAAAGATCGGATTGGCGACAATCTCGGGTTGTTCGTGCAGGAAAAATTTCTGGATACGCAGTCGCTAGTGGCCCTGATCCGCCGCTATGAACCGGCGCAGATGATCGGCAACTGGTTCAGCCAGCAGGACAACGCACAGCGCGTCGGACAGCATTTAATCCAGGTCATGAGCGGGTTCCTGGAACTCACCGACGACGGACGCATTCAGCGCTTACTGAAACGCGCGGTGCACAAAGCTATCGATAAAGTCGATTTTACGCAAACCAGCGCAGTGATGCTGGAAAGCATGACCAAAAACAATCGTCACCAGGTTTTGCTGGACGCCATCATTTCCAAATTGATTACGCTGATACAAAAAGAGAGCTCGCGTGAATTTATCGCCGCGCAGATCGTCCACTGGCTCAAGACTGAACACCCGCGAAAGGCGATGATGCTGCCAACCGAATGGCTCGGCGATCAAAGTGCGGAGCTGGTGTCGGATGCGGTCAACGCGATCCTTGATGATATCAGCCACGACCGCACCCATCAGATCCGTCAGGCGTTCGACCGAGCCACGCTGAAGCTTATCGACAACCTGAAGAACGATCCGGAAATGGCGGAAAAAGCGCAGAACATCAAACACTATCTCAAAAATGACGAGGCGTTTAACCGCTATCTGGGCGAGATGTGGGCCGATCTGCGTGCCTGGCTGAAAACCGATATGCAGAGCGACGATTCCCGCGTGAAGCAGCGTATTGCTAACGCCGGGCAGTGGTTTGGCGAGACGTTGGTCGCCGACGCCAGCCTGCGCGCATCGTTGAATGAGCATCTGGAGCAGGCAGCGCATCGCGTGGCGCCAGATTTTGCGGCATTCCTGACGCGCCACATCAGCGACACCGTAAAAAGCTGGGATGCCAAAGACATGTCGCGCCAGATTGAGCTGAATATCGGCAAAGATCTGCAGTTTATTCGCGTCAACGGCACGCTGGTGGGCGGCACCATCGGACTGATTCTGTTCTTGCTGTCGCAGCTGCCCGCCGTGCTGTCACACTACTCGTTCTTCGGCGGTTCGATAACGTAACGCGTCGGTTCAAAACAATTCAGAATCAGATGCACCAGGAACACCAGCGTCAGCGTGGCCACCAGCGCCACGGTGACGGACACGATGCGGTACAAATCGCTAAACACCAGATCGCCATCCGGATGCATGTTCTGACCAAACATAATGCCGATGGTGGTGATGCTGGCAAATCCCACGCCCGCACCGACTTTTTCCATCACATGCAGACGCGCACCGAACGCCAGCCCAAGGCCTATCAGCGGCATCATGAGCACCATATGACTGGTGTGATCGTAGAGCAGCAGCTGCATCACCAGAATGTACAGGCAGCCTAACACCACGCCGACCACGCGCCAGAGCGAGCTCATCACCGCGCCGCGATAGTGCATCGGGAATAAAATCAACACGCCCGCCATCAGCGCCGACAGGGAATCACTCAAATCACTTATCTGAAAGACAACAAAAATCAGCGTCGCCACGGTGCCTGAAAGCAATGACTCGTGGCGCACGCGGGCGGCGTTTTTCTCGATGAGCGGCGGGCGCTGGCGCGGCTCGACGTCAGGCAGTAAAAAGTGCATCAGCGCGCTCAGACACACTGCCATCACGCTGGCTTCGATGTTGGAAAACAGCAAAGTGTGCCAGTTGGTGCTGGGATAGCTCATAAAGTTGAGCATTACGCTTTGACATACCACACCCATCGAGCCAAACAGGAACAGCGGCCCCTGGCTCATAAAGCGAAAACGCATCACGTACAGGCCGAACACCACGAGCGTCATGATTACCGGCCATTGCGACAAATAGCCGATGATAATCACCATTTCGACGCAATTTATCGACGCACTAAACACAAACTGTTTTGCCACGTGACGATTAAAGACCGGCACCAGCGACAGCAGCATGATGGGATACACCACGTAAAACACGCCGTAGGTGGTGTTGTAAAAGCTCGACACGCTGAGCGCAATCATCCCGGCAAAGACGATGCGCAGGGTCTGGCGAAAATCATTGGCCGTATAAACAATATTGCCGTGCGGGGTAAATACCCGCGCAAGAGTGTTAATAGACATAATTAATAAACATAGTGCAGCAGGCTGACGAGATGAATTTGCAGCCCTGAGAAGAAGCGCGCAAACGGCCCTTCGCTGTTATACAGCTGCACAGTGGCGCGTGCACCGGTCGGCAGATGTTTAGGCAGCGCTTCGTCCAGTGCGATGTGAATGCGCATACGCTGTGCGTCACGCACCCAGCGATTCGACGTTTCTGGCTGCGACAGCTCCCCGTTTACCGCTTCCTGACCGGCCAGAATCCCGGCGTCACTGCTGGAGACGTGGGCGCGGAAAACGTGCCCCGGAAACGCATCAAACACCACGGCGGCGTCCGTTCCCTGATGGGTATGACGCAAACTTTTCTCGCGGAAATCAGCCACGATATCAGTCTGATTATTCACCAGCGCCAGTGCGGCTGCGCCGGACGAGGCGTAAAAACCGGGGCTTAGCTGAACGTTACTCACCGTGCCGTCCGCCTGGGCGTAGACTTTCGTCCAGCTCAGATTCAGCTCAGCCTCTTCCAGCGCATTGCGGTATTTCTGCAGCGTCACGTTACGCTTTTCATCCCGCTCGCCGCGCTCAATGCGCAGGTTATGAATATTGGCTTCCAGATTTGCCACCGACTGCTCGCTGCTCTGCCAGGTGGTGCGAACTTTATCCAGATCCGCCTGCGACACATTCTGCATCGTGCTGAGGCGCTGATAGCGCTCAAACGTCACGCGATCGTTGCGCGCGGTGAGCTGCGCCGTTTTCAGGCTGGCCTGGGCGGCGACAATCTGGGCATCCAGCTGTTGGTTAGCGAGTCGCGCCTGTTCAAGCGCGATTTGCGCGGCCTCGACTTTATTGCGAAACGGCGTGGGATCGAGTTCAAACAGCACGTCACCCTTTTTTACCTGACTGTTATTGTGCACATGCACTGCCGCTACGTAGCCGGAAACGCGTGCAGAAACCGGCGTCACCACGCGCATGACGGTGGCGTCCGGCGTCAGCGGGATCCAGATATCGGCAACAATAAAATAGACAAACATCAGCAGGAAAGAGGCAATACTCACCCTTACCCAGCGGGCAAATTTTTGTTCAGGAGTCATGTTTAAATCTTGTTATCTTCTTCGCGGATTGTCCGCAAATTGCAGGCGATTTGATTTAATGTTGCGCTGAAAATATCGAGATGTTCAGGCGCAATATTTTGCGATACGCGGGCCTGAAATTCCTCAATGACACGCGTGAGGGTTTTCAGCACCGCTTTGCCGTCAGACGTGAGTTTCAGCAGCCGGATGCGCTTGTCATAAGGCGATGTGGTGCGCAGCAGATAGCCCTGCTTTTCCAGCTGTGCAAGCGTGCGCATCAGCGGCGGCAGTTCAATACCCTGCACTTCCGCCAGCTCGCTCACTGAGACGTTTTCTCCCAACTGCTCAAGCTGCATCATCACCGTCCAGCTCGACTGGGTTAACCCCGTATCGAGAATGGCGTCGTCAATGACCGCGCGCCACTGACGCACAATCATTGCCATCCGCATGCCCATCGGCCTGCGGCAGAACAGATCTTCTTCGCTCATGGGAAACCCTCTCATCACTCGCGGACAAGATAATAGTTATCAGGGTAAGTATCAAGAAACGAAGGATGAAAGAGCAGGAATTGCCAATACTGGATCGCGAAGATCGCCCGAAAATTTTACCCCGTCACACGCCGCTGGCTCGTCAGGTAGTTTTCGATGGCGATCCACTGGGTCAAGCGCATGAGAAGCGTTAAAACAGCCATCGCCAGCGCACTGTCATTCAGGTATTCAGCGGTTACCGTATGCTGCCTGGCCGCAGCAAAAGAGACGCCTTCCACGACAAAAAGCCCCTCAAAAAATCGCAAAAGATGGTAGTAATCTTTCCGAATACAATGCGGGATGGCGTCCGCTTTGATGTCACATAAGCACTGGTGATAAACAGCCACCTTCTTTTGCTGAAAATCCAGGTTCCCGGTTAAGATCAGCAGCGCCGCCTCCAGCTTTTTTTGTGCCGCCATCATTTTTTGCATGTTTTAACCCTCACACCTTTTTGCATTATGCGTTGTGATCCAGTTTCTTATAGAGACCGGTCAAATTGGTAACCGCATATTTTTTGTAGATATTTCGTCGATGATGACTGACCGTTTTCCCGGTCACATTCACGAAGCGTGATATCTCTTTATTCTTTTTACCCGAAACAATATAAGGCAGCAGCATCGTCTCCATTTTCGTTAAGCTTTGCTGCTTCTCAAGCTGATACCAGCGCCTATTTTTGAAAATAGTAATTTGCTGCTCTGCCTGCGCAAAATGCGCCAGGCAGGCACTTAATTTGCGAACAGAGCTTTTACAGTCGATCGTTAAATCAGCGACAGTATTAATTAAAATATTTTCAATCGTGCTTTCAAAACACGAGTCACGCGTAATAAAAATAAGATAACTTTGTGCATAGCGATTCTTTATTTCCAGCAACGTATTTAACGATTTTGTATCAGACTGACCATAATCAACAACAATTGCCTTCGCCCCTTCTATCTTATCTTTACTGACTTTTTTAATATCATCCACGTAAAGTACATTACGGAAGGCCGGCGCTTCCGACAAATGCATCTCCACCAGCATTTCAAAGCCTTTAATGAAATAGCCACAGGAGGTTAATACAATAATCATCGTCCATAACCCTATTGTTTACACGGATTAACTCATAATCCCCATAAAACTGTTTAATTACAATTAACAATATTCCGGATGATTATAGGAATATTCCTAAGCCATTAGGGGCGAATTGTGCGATTCCTCACATACCATAAACAAACCTAGAATTAAAAAACTTTTAATACAGACAGATAGAATTATTTATAAGATTTATCCAGGGCACCAAAGACCCTTCTGAGATCCCACCTGACTTTATTTTGATAAGCTGCGAAACGTAACGAAGGATTAAAGAATGTATGGATTTTATTTTTCAGTAATTCCGAAAATAAAGCCATCACGGGAAATTAGAGGGACACTTTATGAAAAAAACATTTCGTCTGACTCAAATTGCGACAAGTATTAGCCTGCTGTTCGGTAGCAGCGTAGTCATTCCAGGCACTGCGCTTGCCAATAGCTGCACCACATTTTCGCCAGCCGGAACGTGCAACTTAACCGAATATCAAATGACGTCACCATTAAATCCACTGCCGACCGCTTGGTATTTCACGTCGCCCACTCAGGATGCGGCCATTAATGCCACCGCAAAAGCGCAAAATATCTATTTTGCCAGCGGAACGTCATCGCGTCAGGCCAATGATATTCAACAACTCCTCGTCGATGGCGCAAATTTGGGTGGCTATTACATCAACGCCAGCAAAACAGGTTCGGCGGCCATTACCCTGGCGAATAATGCCGTGGTGGACTGGATCGAAGCGGGCGGTGCACTCACCAACTCCAGGATTATTATTGATCATTCAACCCTGAACGGGGCTAACGCTGCGGTGGATTACGATAAAACTAATAAAGCCACCTACAGCAAAAACTATGCGCGTGGAAACGCTATTTATCTGGCACCTGCCGATAGCGGCAATACGGATATCGATATTATCAACGGCAGTCACATTACGGGCCGAGTCTATGCTGGCGGCGCCGGGACGCACGATGTCACCCTCGAAAACAGCGCCATCCAGGCGGGTGGCATCCTGCTTTACAGCACCAAAAACAGAAATGACGTTCATGTCGTAAACAGTGAGATCAGTACAACTGGGGCAGTCATCGCGACCAGCAACGCCATTGAGATCACCAATTTAGCACGCACGGACAGCACCAATTCCATCGCGATTGAAGACAGTCAGATCACCGGGTCAGTGGCAGTGAGCAGCACTGGAAGCAATAATATTCTCGCGGTAAATGATTCAGCGATAACAAAAACCAACCAAACCGATGGCAACGCGATTAGCCTGAAAAATGGTGCCACCACGCAACTCACGCTGAATAAGGCGCAGATCGCAGGCCACGCAGTGCTTTCCGGGTCGGACAGCACCACTGCGACAATCGATCACTCCCAAATCGACGGCAACGTCATCGCCAACAACGCGGCGCTGATCGCCTTTGATATCACCCATTCTGTGCTGAACGGCAATATTGACGCTAGTACCGGGAGCGGCATTGTCGCCCTGCACTTAACCGACAGCAGTGTGAGCGGTGACGTAAATCTTAATGGCACCAGCGTGAAGGAATCTAACGTCTGGCTTAATCGTTCAGACGTGCAGGGGCACCTGTACGGGAGTGATCAAAACAGCACCCTGCATCTGGACGGTTTCAGTCAGTTTAACGGCGAACAATTCAGCCGGTTCAGCGATCTGAACATCACCGGCAACCTCAATCTGACGGGCGGTTTCACCGATACCAACGTCGGCACGGACCTTTCTGTCAAAGGCGAAACGCTCACGGCGCCGGTCAAGCTCACTGCCGGAAACCTCACCTTTGATAAGACCAAACTTATCGCTGACACCCTGTCGTTATCGAGCGGCGCAACGCTTGTCATGACCGATCGCAGCCAGCTTCAGACGCGTTCCGATCAGCTCTTTAAGCGTGCTTCATCCGCGCTTTTGCCAGAGGGTTATAACGAAACCGGCGAGCGCGTCTCGCTGCAAGACAGCACGCTGCTCCTGACTGATAACACCTATCACCTGGATTATGTAAAAGCCGTTAATCAGCTGATTAGCCCTACAGACGGCAACTCGCTGGTGATGCTGGGCACGCTATTGAATGCCGATAACGTCGCGGGAACGGCGAGCGTCACGGACGCCTCCATCACCCAGGCCGTGCTGGCCAATACGCAAGTTACCGCCGGTAAAAACCGCCTGATTATCGGTGCTGAAAATGCCACGACTGCCGATTATATTGCGGTGAGTAACGGGTTTGGCGCGGCGCAACTCCAGTTCGAGGGCGAAGGAAAACCGTCCGTAGAAATTGGCAATGGCCAGGCGTTAACCCTGACGGGAGCCCTGGGCGGCGCACTGATTCACGTCGCCGGATCGCCCGCCACAGCCGTTGATGTTGCGGTCAATAACGGCACGCTCAATTTGGGTTCCACCGCGGTTGAGAATGTCACTGCGCATCTTAACGGCAACGTGTCGGTCGCACAGGAAGGCGCGCTGAACGTGGTGGCGGGCGATCACACCATTACCTCTGGGTCGGCCGCCGCAGGCGTCGTCAGTAGCGGTCTGGTCACTGTTCACCATGATGCCACGCTACATTCTGATGTCGAAATGCGCGATGCCGGGCAGTTAGTCGTTAACGGTTCATTGCAGGCCGGACAGCTCACCGCCAGCCAGGAGGCTGAAATTACCGTCGGTGACGCAGCCGCCGCCGGATCGCTGGTTGTTGATCGTATGGATCTCCAGGGTGCGAGAATGTTTATCGACCCGTCATGGGGTGAGGGCGGAACGCTGGCAGATGCCTCACGGGTTGCCAGCGGCGGCACAGATATCAACGGGCGTATGACCGTCGGCCAGAATGCATTACTGGTTTTAGGTGGAACCACCACCGCATCAGCAGAACAGCATTTTGCCGCGACCGGCCTGAAATGGGGAAGCGAGGGGATCACCGCCGCGCTGAGCATTCAGGCACCTCAGACGTTATCAGCCACTCAGGGCGGGTTACGCGTCGACGGCTCGCTGACCCGCACTGCAACCTCTCGCGACGCGACGTTTAACACTGCCGAATTTGCCAACCGCTCGCTGTTAATGGTGAACAGCCAGGATATGACGCAGGGCAAAGCGGCGCTCAGCGCTGAAAACGGCATATTAAACGTCGCTGATTCCGCCGCGCTTTACGTGGCGAATGCCAAAGCGAATCAGACCTACGTGGTCGCTAAAGGCTTTAGCGATGTGCGCATCGAGGGCAACGGCTGGCAGAAAAATAATCTGCTGCTGAATAAATTGTTGAACGCCACTACCCAGGAAAATCACGGCGAAGTGACCGTGTCTACCCGAGCCAGAGCCGCGCAGGACGTACTGCCAGGCATCGTTACGCCTCACGCGCTGGATAGGTTGATTGCGACCGGAGAGAACTCCACCACCGCCACACACGCGGGCCAGCGCTTCCTTTCTGTTGCGATCGATTCCCCAGAGGCAAGCGTTGAGCAGGTGGTCAAAACCGTCAATAGCGCGGCACAAATGGCCTTTGCGGGCGGCGTGCAAAGCAGCACGCTGGCGGCAGGAAGCTCGGCGGTCGACGCGATTTTCGACCGAAACTCGGTGTCCAATGCCGCACGCCAGGGCGTGGAACCCGATGCCAGCGTATGGGTACAAACCCTTTACGGAAACCAGCGTAGCCGCGACCTGAGCGCGGGATCCATGCAGTACGGGCACGATACGGACTTTTACGGCCTGATGCTGGGTGCGGATAAAGCGTACGAAACCGCGCAGGGCGTTATGCGCAGCGGTGCGGCTTTCCATGCGGGTAACGGCAACGTGGATTCACGCGGGGACTTTAACGCCACGCACAATGACTTCAGCTTCTGGGGCGTTTCGCTGTATCAAAACTGGCGTCAAAACTCGCTTAACGTTACCGGCGAAATCAGCCTGACGCAGAGCAGTAATGACCTCTATCAGAAACAGCCTGGATGGGTGAATATGGGCGGCACGCTGAAGGCAAATGTCGATTCACGCCTGTTCAGCGCCGGTCTGCGGGGAGAATATCTGATTGAGACAAACGCGGTGGATATTATTCCCCACGCCGGAGTGCGATATAACCAGCTGACTACGCAGTCGTTTGAGACCAAAAACAAACAGGGTGAAAACGTCTTCCATACCGATAAAGGCACCCAGAATATCTGGCAATTCCCGGTCGGTGTGAAAATGAATAAAACCTTCGCCCTGGATTCGGGCTGGAATATGACCCCTCAGGCAGATATTGCGGTGATAGCCGTCGCGGGTGATAAGTCTGCGAAGAACACGCTTCATACCGTCGGTATTCAAAGCCGGGATGTTATCTCCGCCGACATCATGGATGACACCAGCTTTAATGGTCAGGCCGGGATGAAATTCCAGAAAGGCAATATGACCTTTGGTGTGGGTTACAGCATCAACGCTTCCCGCCACGACACCGGGCAGACCGTCAGCGCCAGCTATAAACTCGCGTTCTGATAGCCAACGCCGCATGTTTCAGCATGCGGCGTTATTTCACGGCAACCATTTTTGTTAGTCCCGCTTTCCCCGATTCCGTCACTCTCACTTCTCTGAATCCCGCTGTGCGCTGGATCCACGCTTTGGATTCAAGATGCGTCAGCAACGCCGCACCCGCTTCACCGCCAAGATGAAATCGCCGTTCGCTCCAGTCGAGACACGCGCAGCAAATCCGACGACGAGACGAAGTATTCAGCGCAATACCGCGCTGTAAAAACTGCTCACGCCCACGAACCGTCAGCGCTGAACCGTCCGGCTCCAGCCAGCCATCGGCCTGCATAAAATCATAAAGCTGCACAGCCACCGTTCCCGCCAGATGGTCGTAGCAGGTCCGCGCCTCGCGCATGGCTTTCGGCGCTGTCGTTTCCGGCGGCGTAATCCGACGCCACGAAAGCCCCATAAGCTGTTCGACCAGCTCGGCCACGTCATGTCCGGCCAGTCGATAATAGCGGTGCCGCCCCTGCGATAAACAGGCGATCAGCTTTCCGTCCAGCAGGCGGGATAAATGCCCGCTGGCCGTGGAGGCAGCAACGTCCGCCACGGCGCTCAACTCCGTCGCCGTCCACGCGCGTCCGTCCATGAGCGCGCACAGCATTTTGACCCGCGAAGGATCGGCCATTGCTGCAGCAACAGCCGCCACCGCTCTTTCCAGCGCATCGCTATCTTCTGTCGGTAAGCTTTTTGTCAGCATTTGCGGCCCATTTCTCAGTGATCTCTGCTGCGAGCTTATCATTATCCGTCAGCAGAATAAGATGGTTTGCGTGGTCGCTGTACTGCGTCAGAATCGCAATCCCACGCGCCGCCAGCGCGGCGGCGATCTCTCCGAGTTCGCCCGGTTTTTCCTGTCTCAGTTTGCGGATCAATGGCGCGCGAACGGCCTGAACGTTAAAACCTGCGGCTAACAACACCTGACGCGCTTTTTCGCCCTCTTCCACCAGGAAATGCGCGTGCACGCCAAACAGCCCACCGCCTTCAAGCCCAATGCTGTGCTTGCCCAATAGCTGTCCAAATCGCGCCAGCTCGCCCGGATCATCGTTGAAAATCACGTGTACGTCATACATTTGCGCGTCCCTCTTTTTCAGGAGCGTACTCTCTGATCATCTGCACCACGCGAATACGGTAGTCAGCAAAAATCGACTCACGCCCTTCTGCCTGGGCGGCTTGATGAAAAACGTTCTGCTTCCATGCCCGCACGGCGTCTTCATCCCGCCACCAGGAGAGCGAAAGAATTTTGCCCTCAGTGGCCAGGCTCTGAAAACGTTCGATGTCGATAAAGCCGTCGATATCCGCCAGCAGCGGTTTAAGTTCAGCGGCGAGTTGCAGATAGCGTGCCTGATGGGCCGGTTCGGCCTGGGCTTCGAAAATGACTGCGATCATAAGGGTCTCTCCGTCGTGGTGTGACGAAGAGAATGGCGGAGAATGAAACGCGATGCTTCGGTGAAGAGCGAAATGACCCTCTCCAGAAGAGAGGGCATGAGGCGTGTTATTCGAGATTCGCTTTGTTCAGGCCGTACGCCACGTCCATCGCGCCCGGTTCCATGCGCGAGGTGATGCCCAGACGGTTCCAGGCATTGATCGCCACGATGGCAAAGTTCAGCTCAGAAATCTCGATGTCAGAGAAATGTTCTGACACGCTCCGGTACAGCTCATCGCTCACCCCTTCCGGGCTAATTTGCGTCAGCGCTTCGGTGAAGGCCAGCGCGGCTTTTTCACGGGCGCTAAACAGCGGCGATTCACGCCATGCCGTCAGGTGGTAAAGGCGCAGTTCGCGCTCACCGGCAATTTTCGCCTCTTTGCTGTGCATATCCAGACAGAAAGTACAGCCGTTGAGCTGGGAAACACGGATGTCGATCAAGTGCTTGAGCGCAGGATCGAGGGACGTTTTGCCGATCGCCATGCTCAGATCGGACAGCGCTTTAGCAAGTGCCGGGGTGGCTTTGTGGTGATTGACGCGAGTGCTCATGGTCTTTCCTCTTTTTTGTGCGGCATGTGTCATGCGATAGAGCAAATCTACGCCGTTCATGACATAGTAAAAAGATACAAAACACATAAAACTAGGTAGGACATGAAATCGGGCTATCACGCTATTTACACCCGCTATCGCGACAACATTGCGCGCGGCGTGCTGAAGCCCGGCGATAAAGTGCCTGCCATTCGCGTGCTGGCCGAAGAGCTGAAAGTCGCGCGCAAAACGGTCGAAACGGCCTATGCCATTTTGATTGGTGAAGGCTATCTGGTGAGTCAGGGCGCACGCGGCACGCGGGTCAATCCGGATCTTAACCTCCCTGCAAGCCAAAACGCGCCAGCAGAACAGGCGACCGGAATACTGCCTGAATCGCTGATAAGCCAGCGTGAACGCGCCGGTTTTCTGCGCCCCGGCATTCCGGCGCTGGACTGTTTTCCGTATAAAAAATGGTTGCTGCTGGCAGGCCAGGCGACGCGCTCGATGCGCCAGGAAGAGATGCTCAGCCCGCCCGTCATGGGCTGGTATCCGCTGCGCCAGGCAATCGCCCGCTATTTGAATATTTCGCGGGGATTATCCTGTACCGCTGAGCAAGTGCTCATCACCAGCGGCTACAGCGGCAGTCTGCGCCTGATTCTGGATACCCTCGCCAGCCGCAGCGATAAAGTGGTGTTTGAAGATCCGGGCTATTTTATGGGTCAGCAACTGCTTAAACGCATCGTTCCGCGCCTGCACACCGTGCCGGTGGACCGCTTCGGAATGGATACCGATTACCTGCTGCGCCATCATCGCGACGCCCGGTTTGCTATCGTCACGCCTTCGCACCAAAGCCCGCTGGCGGTTACGCTTTCTCTTCCGCGCAAGCAGCAACTGCTCGACTGGGCGACTCAGAACAACGCGTGGATTATCGAAGATGATTACGACGGCGAATTCCATTACACCCGCAAAGTACTGCCATCGCTGAAAAGTCTGGATAGCCACGATCGAGTCATTTTTATGGGAACCTTCAGCAAAACCGTGATGCCGTCGTTGCGCATGGGCTACGTGGTGATGCCCGCCAGCACGGTCGCGGCGTTTACCGATTGCGCGGATATCGTCACCAGCGGTCAGCCGGTGTTAACGCAAAAGATCCTCACGACGTTTCTCAGCGATGGGCATTTTTTCCGCCATCTCAAAAAGATGCGTGCGCTGTATCAGCAGCGGCGCGACTGGATGATCGCCGCGCTCCATGAAGTCTACGGCGAGAGGTTTTTCACCGAGCAAAACGATGGCGGCATGCACATTGTCGCGTTCCTGACCAAAGGCAGCGACGATCGCGACGTGGCGCGCATCTGGCAGCAGCATCAGCTCCAGGTCAATGCATTATCCGAATGGTATCGCGGTTCCGGTAAGCGTTATGGCCTGGTGATGGGCTATAACAATGTGCGCAGCTATGAAGAAGCGTTAATCCTTTTACGCAAACCGTTGGCCGAAACATTGCGCTTATTAGAATGAACGCATCTGCCTGGAAATATTTGTAGGTGTGCGCACCCGTACATCTCTTTATACTCTGCGCTCTTTTGTCGATATCGACTTTATTATAAGGACAATAAAATGAAATCAATCCTGGGATTTGATTACCTGCTCACACCGCGCGTATTAGTCTTTTTCTACTGGATCGCCATGCTGTTTATTCTGCTTGGCGGCCTGTACTCCATGTTTACCGAACATCTGTTCACCGGTTTTTTTGGCATGATCTTCAGCCTGATTGGCTGTCGCGTGATGTTTGAATTAATTATGGTGGCCTTTAAGAATAACGAGTATCTGCGCCGCATTGCGGATAACACCACCAAAAATCACGCAGAATAATCGTCAGGCATTTATCTACCGCCGTGCAGATAAATGCCGTTTCCACTCTTTTACGCGTCATAACGGGTTAATCCGACATCCCGCAACTGTTCGTCACTCATTGCCCGCAAAATACGCCGCGTTTGTTGGCGGTGACGCCATTTTTTAAATGCCCGCCAGATTAAAACGAAGCCAATAAACGGTCGAGCTGAACGATTTTCGTTAAATTCCATGATGTTTTCCTCAGGTTGCCAGAGGCCTTATCATCAACGAAATACACGCCTACAATACAGATTCAAAAACAACTTTTCTTTAACATACAGATGCGCTAAAACAGGTTCTGAATGCCGTTTTCTGCGGCGATCTGTACTGGTTTGATAATCTGTATGGTAAAAACAAAGGATACAGCATGACGCGCTATCAACATCTGGCCAATCTCCTGGCGGAACGTATTGAACAAGGGCTGTATCGTAACGGCGAGCGTTTGCCGTCGGTGCGCGCATTGAGCCAGGAACACGGCGTCAGTATCAGTACCATTCAGCAGGCCTATCAGATTCTGGAAAATCTCCAGCTCATCACCCCGCAGCCGCGTTCAGGTTATTTTGTTTCGCAACGAAAAGCCCAGCCTCCCGTGCCCGCCATGACGCGCCCGGTACAGCGCCCCGTCGACGTGACCCAGTGGGATGAAGTGATGATGCTGCTGGATGCGCGTGGCGATCGGGAGATGATCTCTTTTGGCGGCGGTTCACCGGACTTGACCCAGGCGAGCCTGAAACCGCTGTGGCGCGAAATGAGCCGGATTGCGCAGCACAACCCGTGCGAAATGCTGAGCTACGACGTGCTGGAAGGGCGGCAGGAACTGCGCGAGCAGATCGCACGCCTGATGCTCGACGGTGGTTCGACCGTTTCGGCGGATGAAATTGTCATCACTAACGGCTGTCACGGTGCGCTGTCGATCGCGCTGCTATCGGTGTGCAAGCCGGGCGATATCGTGGCGGTGGAGTCGCCGTCATTCCACGGCACGATGCAGATGCTGCGCGGGTTTGATATCAAAGCCATTGAAATCCCGACCGATCCGCAAACCGGGATCAGCATTGAAGCCCTGGAACTGGCGCTGGATCAGTGGCCGATCAAGGCGGTGATTCTGGTGCCTAACTGCAACAATCCGCTCGGTTTTATCATGCCGGAAGCGCGCAAACGGCAGGTTCTGGCGCTGGCGCAGCGTCACGATATTGTGATTGTCGAAGACGATATTTATGGCGAGTTGGCGGCGGAATATCCGCGTCCGCGCACCATTCACTCTTTCGATATCGATGGCCGCGTGCTGCTGTGCAGCTCGTTTACCAAAACCGTTGCGCCCGGGCTGCGCGTGGGCTGGATTGTACCGGGTCGCTATTATGACCGGGTGATGCACATGAAGTATGCGGCGGGCGGGTTTAACGTACCGGCCACGCAAATGGCGGTGGCTGCGTTTATTCGCGACGGGCATTACCATCGTCATGTGCGACGTATGCGCCAGATTTATCAGCAAAATATGGAAACATTCACCTGTTGGGTGCGCCAGTATTTTCCGGCTGAGATCTGCGTGACGCGCCCGCAAGGGAGCTTTTTGCTGTGGGTGGAATTGCCGGAACAGGTGGATATGGTCTGTGTCAGCAAGCAGCTGTGCGCGCTGAAAATCCAGGCCGCCGCGGGATCGCTGTTCTCCGCCTCCGGTAAATATCGCAACTGCCTGCGCATCAACGTTGCCCTGCCGGCGAACGAGAAAAACCGCGAGGCGCTGAAGAAAATGGGCGAGGCGATACATATTGCAATGGAGGAATAATAGCGGCTTGCCGCTCTTGGCTTAGCCGTTAATCGGCACAGTCGGCCCCCCCTCTCCACTTTGGGGAGAGGGGAATATGTGGCTGTAGAGGTTTTTCCGTTCACTTTATGATTATTGCTACTCTTTCAATAGGTTACCGGTGAACGTGCTGGGGCGGCTCAATCGCCACCGCCCCAGCGCCCCGGGCTCCCGGCAAGAAAATCGCCGCTACGCGGTGCCCTCAGCTTATTCCTTACGGCTTTCGGGTCGGGCGCGATGAAACGTCCCTGTAAGTCGCGCCCTCTCGGCGCATCCATGCGCCTCGCCCCGGCCTTCAGGAAACACCTCGGCGATTTACAGCCGGACGGGTTATCGCTTTTATTTCTGCATCCCTGGAAGCACCATTCACGCTGATAACAAAGCGTGTAAACATAATCAGAACTTCCACGACACACTGCCGACGATGCTGCGCTCGGCACCAAAGTAGCAATAGGAGAGCGAGTTACACGCCGCCACGTAGCTTTCGTCGGTCAGGTTATTGACGTTAAGCTGCGCGCTCACGCCCGTCAGCCCGACCTCCGACAGATCGTAGCCCACCGCCATATCCACCAGCGTATAAGACGGCAGCGTGTGCGTGTTCTGGCGATCGCTGGTCACGCCATTCACGTAACGCACGCCAGACCCGATCGTCAGGCCGTCCAACGGACCGGTTTTGACGTCGTAACTCAGCCACGCGCTCGCCATATTGCGTGGGGCGTACACCGCGCGCTTGCCCTCTTCTTCCGGGCTGCTTTTCTTGTAGCGAATATCAGTATAGGTATACGCCGCCTGCATACGCAGGCTGTCAGTCAACTGACCAATTGCCTCAAGTTCTACGCCTTCGGATTCGATTTCGCCGATAGAACGATACGGATCGGTCGGTTCCTCTTTAGTGGCGATATTTTTCTGGTTGATGCGGAACACCGACGCGCTGAACTGGCTGTTCATCCCTTCCGGCTCATATTTCACGCCCGCTTCCCACTGCTTGCCCTTCATTGGGTCCAGAATTTGGCCGTTCTCGTCGGCAAAACTGGTCGGGGTGAAGGCGGTGGAATAGCTGATGTACGGCGCAACACCGTTATCGAAGAGATACAATAGCGCCGCACGGCTGCTGAAGTTGTTCTTATCCAGATCGCTGCGGGTATTATTCAGCTTATCAATGTTTGAAACGCTCACCTGGTCGTAACGCCCGCCGAGCGTCAAACGCCAGCGATCGATGGACATCTGATCCTGCAGGTAATAGCCCGTCTGGCGCAGCTTGTGTTTCTCCTGGCCGTACATCGTGATGTAGTCCGGGCTCGCGCCGTACACCGGATGGAACGCATCAATCGCCGGGAAGCCACCGTAGTAGCCGGTGGTGTTATTGCTGCGATCCTGATAATCCATGCCGATCAGCACGCGGTGATTGACCGCCCAGGTATCAAAGCTGCCGTCGACCTGGTTATCCAGCGTGATGGCATCCATTTTCTCGTCCGAACCGGAATATCCCCGGTTCAGCTCAGTGTCATTCAGCCAGCCCGCGGCATATACCTGATTCAGCTCAACTTTGGTGTGCAGATAGCGCAGTTTCTGACGCACTGACCAGCCGTTATCGAACATATGTTCAATGTTGTAGCCCACCATGTTCTCGCGGCGATCGTATTTGTCGTAATCGTCCTCGCCTTCAAAGAACGTATTGGAAATTTTCTTGCCGTTATGGGAAGCAACCGTGCCGTCATACGGTAAACCGGAGTGGCTGCCGCCTTCAGGATCGCGGTGCAGATAGGCCATAAGATCCAGACGCGTGTTATCGGTGATGCGCCAGGTGAGGCTTGGCATCAGCGCATAACGCTCTTCTTTCAGCGGATCGAACTGCGAATCAGCATAACGCGTCATGCCGCTCAGGCGCACTGCCACGCGGTCGTTATCGTCCAGCGGGCCGGTAACGTCGAACATCGCGCCGCGCTGGTTATTATTCCCGGCGAACAGTTTGATCTCACCGCCCGGATCAAATGACGGTTTGCGTGAGGTGAGCGCCACAATGCCGCCCGGCGATGAACGGCCATACAGCACCGAGGCCGGACCGCGCACCACTTCAATATTTTCCAGGAACCATGGGTCAACTACCAGCGAGCTGTGGGAATTGGTGTCGCCCATCATTTTCAGGCCGTCGAGATAGATATTATCGAGGCTACCGTCGGAAAAACCGCGCAGGACGATGTAATCAAAACGATTCGATGCACCAATCTGATTGCTGTAAACTCCCGGCGTATAGCTCACCGCCTGACGCACGCTGGTTGCGCCCTGCTCTTCGAATTGCTCGCGCGTGACAATCGACACCGCCTGCGGGGTTTCGATATCGGGCGTTTCGAGTTTGGTCGCGCCACTTTGCATTTGCGAAGTGACCACAACGGTTTCGGTTTTTTGCGCATCCTGCGCCAGCAAAGGGAACGCGACGCTCCCGGTAACGCAACCTATCAGCAAAGCCAGCCGTGAATGAGCGAACATGAAAATCTCCAAAGGCATTTCTTATTGTTAATAAGAATTATTACCTTTTTGAGATCGCAAATAGCTATGCGCAGCGCCAGGTTACGTATGCGCAGTGCCAAACCGCACGCGAAGCATTCGCGCGAAAGGGAAAAGTGCGTTAGCCGCGCTGGCGAAGATCGCCGGGGGAGATGCCGTAGCGACGACGAAATGCCGTGGAGAAATTGGTCGCATGCTGATAGCCGGACATCCATGCCGCCTGCTGAACGCTGTGGCCTTCAAGCAGATAGCGGCGCGCCAGTTCAAGACGGCAATCACGCAGATAATCAAATACCGTGCAGCCATACGCCTGGCGGAATTTACTGCGCAGGCTGCTTGGGCTCATCGCCGCCTGAGCCGCCAGGTGCGCGAGCGTGAATTCCTGTTCCGGTGACTGTTCCAGCATCTGCCGGATATGTTCCAGACGCGCACGTTCACCGCCCATCGGCAACGCACGACGGCTCACCTGCTGCTGGCGCTGATGCAAACCATGGCCGAGCAACTGATACATCAAGCCTTCCAGCAGCAGCTTGCGCGACAGCGCACTTAAACCGCGCTGCTGCGTATGCTGAATCCCCGTCAGCACAAAGCCCGGAACCTGCCAGACAAACGTCGGCGCATGCAGACACTGCCATTCCTGAAGCAGCGATTCCAGCAAACTCTCGCGCTCGGCATCGTTGGGATAGACGCCAAAAGAGAGCGTTTTCAAGGTGCTATCGGCGTCGTGGCGCGCACTCATTACCTGCTGCTCGCTCAAACATGAACTGAACGCCATCCCGGATCGTACCTGATATTCTTCGCCGTTCAGCGTCAACGTGACGCACCCTTCCAGCACCACCAGCATATACAGCGGGCTGCTGTGGCGGGAGGTGGTTTCATAGGGCTGAAGCACGCGCACATCGGAATGGGTTAACGAAATACCGGAGGAAAGGGTCATCTCTTCGACGTCGCCATGCAGCACCGGGCTGTTATGCGCGGTCGCCTCGTTGAGACGCGGAAAGTGATAATCAATGCCGTAGCGCTCGCCAAAACCAATAAAGTCTTCAACGCAAAACAGGCGTTTATTGGACGGATATGACGGCGAGGCAAGATTCATAGTGGCGTTTGCGTGGGCGGAAGACGGTGAAACCTTATCATTGCGACGGCGCAAACGCTACGCCGTCGCATGTTTAGCGGAGCGGCTTACTCGTCGAAATACCAGTAACCCTGGTTAATCAGGCCGGTCAGTTCTTCGATAAACGCCGGATTTTGCAGTGCGCCCCCCAGTTCAGCCTGGCCAAACTCGGTGTAACGGCACAGCACGTCGGCGGCTTTCGCATCCACAGTTTCGAGCTGTTCGCTGTTGATAAAGAAACTGTCGCCGATGTTCAGCACGCGCAGGCCGCTCAAACGACACAGCGTTTCGCCGCCCATTAATGCGTCAAGCACCTCTTCTGGCTCATAGGCGGGTTCCGCCGCGGCGATATCCAGCTCATGGCGCGGCGTAGAGACAAAGCTGCCGAACCATTTTTTGAAATCTTCCGGCTGGCTGATCATCTCGATCATCATGCTGCGCAGGCGATCGAGTTCGTACTGTTCGATGCGGCCAGGATGCTCGCGGCAGGTCAAATCCGGATCGCTGTAGTGCTCGCCGCCCAGATCGTTTTCCAGCGCGTAATCCGCAAAGCTGCTGATCAGATCGCGTCCGTTCGGCCCGCGGAAACCAACGGAATAGTTCAGCGCAGTTTCATGGGTAAAGCCGTCGTGCGGGAATCCTGGCGGAATATACAAAATATCGCCCGGCTCCAGATCTTCATCAATGATCGGCGTGAAAGGATCGACGTGCAGCAGCGCCGGATGCGGGCAGAACTGACGCATCGGCAGCTTGTCACCCACGCGCCAGCGACGGCTCCCCATCCCCTGAATGATAAACACGTCGTATTGATCGATATGCGGACCCACGCCACCGCCGGGCACGGAATACGAGATCATCAGATCGTCCAGACGCCAGTCTGGCAGCACGCGGAACGGACGTACCAGCTCAGCGGACGGCATATGCCAGTGGTTCACCGCCTGCGCCAGTAGCGACCAGCCGGTTTCACCGAGACCATCAAAGTGCTCGAACGGCCCGTTGCTGGCCTGCCATTGATTATTGAAATGGGTCACCAGACGGCTATCCACTTCAGGCTCCATCGCCAGGCCTGCCAGCTCATCTGGCGTGATCGGATCGATAAAATTCGGGAAGGCATTTTTCAGCACAACGGGTTGTTTTTGCCAGTATTTTTCGAGGAATTCTGGCCAGTTGAGATTCAGTTGATACGCCATGGAAAGCACCAGTGAGATGAGAGACAGGCGCGATTATGAAAGAGCCGACGTTGCGCTGCCTTGTCGTGGGTCAAGTGGCCGCGAAAAGCGCATCTTCAGCCATTCGCATGACACACCGTGACAGTTTCATTCTTTATCGTGAGCGCCTGATTCACTGCGACTTATATCGTTAATTAATAAGAGAGTGTTTTGATGAGGTCAGATATGCGCCCCTTCACCGAACTTCCTGTCACGGGCAACGTGAAAACCCTGATGAGTGTGTATGCGCGTAAAGAAAGTCCGTCGATTTTCTCACCTGTCGCGCGTGAACTGCTGGTCGGTAGTCAGGTGGTTGTTCAGGGAGCGGTTGTGGGCGACGCGGTGGAAGGCAATGCGCATTGGTATCGCATCGACGAGGATACCTATATTTGGGCGGGGGCGTGTACGCAGCTCGATCCTTATCCGGCGTTTCCGGAAAATACCCGAACGAACTGGATGGCCGTGGTGTTTGACGTGCGTTAGCGCCCGAACATCGGGCGCTAACGGGGACGATTAATCCAGCTTTAAATCATCATAATGCGTGATAATTTTACCCACGATGCCGTAGTCCAGCGCCTCCGCAGGGGACATCCAGAAGTTACGGTCCGTGTCTTTTTTCACTTTTTCCAGCGGCTGGCCGGTCGCGTCAGCAATCAGTTTGTTCACGCGCTCCAGCATGCGGATGATTTCGCGCGCTTCGATTTCAATATCCGTCGCCTGACCGCGCACGCCGCCCAGCGGCTGATGGATCATAAAGCGGGTGTTTGGCAGCGCGTAACGGTGCTCTTTTTTCGCCGCCAGGAAGATGGTGATCCCCGCGCTCGCTACCCAGCCAGTGCCGATCACATGCACGTCCGGGCGGATAAATTTGATGAAGTCGTGGATGGTGTCGCCCGCTTCAACGTGGCCGCCCTGGCTGTTGATGTACAGCTTGATCGGATCGTTGCTGACGCTTTGCAGCAGGATCATCTGGGTGATCACTTTTTCCGCCAGCGCCTGGTCAATTTCGCCGGAAATAATAATCGAACGTGACTCGAGCAGCTTTTGCTGCAAAGCGCCCGCGCCGTTTTTGCCTTCTGCTTTATCCGTGTTATCGCGATCTTTCTGTAAGTAGTGCATTGTTCTTATCCTCGGCTCTTAGCGCTCAAAATCAGAGTGTAGCCTGTTTTGCCTGTCAAAGTCCTCAGGCGCACACAATGCGAACATCATGAGTCGCAAACGCGTCTAAAACCGCTTTGTCCATGCTCGCTTCGACGATCAGCACGTCAATGTCGCTGCTTTTCGCCACCACAAAGCGCGCCACGCCAGGGATTTTATCCGTTGTCAGCGCCACCAGCGTCTGGCTGCTCTGTGCGATAACCGTTTTCTTGAACTCACAGTCGGCAAAATCAAAGCCGGTCAAACCCGTTTCCGGATCCATTGCGCAGCCGCCAATAAACGCCTGATCAAAAATAATCCCCTGGATCTGACTCACCGCCGTCGCGCACACGGCTCCACCAGACGCGCGCTGGATCTGCCCGCCGGTCATGATCACTTCGCACTGCGGATGACGCAGCAGTTCCGTCGCAATCGCCGGTGAATTGGTCACGATCGTCACGCTAAGATCGGCAGGAATCGCCTTCGCCAGCGCGAGATTGGTCGTACCGGTGTCGATAAAAATACAACTCCCCGGCTTGATAAATGTTGCCGCTTTCTGCGCGATCGTGTCTTTTTTTGCGCTATTTTTCTGCTCACGACTAAAGAAATTTCCGGCATCCGGCAGCTGAAGCACTGCGCCGCCGTAGACTTTTTTGCAAATGCCTTCTTTGCTAAGTTCATGTAAATCACGGCGAATTGTATGCTCTGACACCTTCATCTGCGTTGCCAGCTCGGCACAGACCACTCTGCCATTATCCTGAAGGATCGCGCGGATCCGATCTTGCCGTTGTTCCGGAAAAGCAGCATAATCGAGCATAATTAATCCTGTTAAAATCTAAATCGAGCATCAATGCGCATAATGTTGCATGACGCCCGGCCTGTCAATCAACGGGAGTTTCAGTATGAAACTGACGCATCAGCCCCCACAAATTGTCGCCAGCAAGCCCACCGATGGTTTCTGGTTTCAGCCCCTTCAGGCAGAACGATCGCGCGAGAAAGTGCAGCAGGAAGAGCTGCCTGCCCGACTGGTCGATCGCCACGCCACGGTTAACAGCAAACAACGAGGGTAAATATGAACATTGCACACGTCGCACTCTGGACGCGCCATCTCGACGCGCAGGTTACGTTCTGGGAAACGGTTTTTGCCGGTCAACGTAACGAGCGTTACGTCAGCAAAAATCGTCCTGGGTTTGAATCGCATTTTATGACGCTGAGTGACGGCCCAACGATTGAGTTAATGGCGTTACCGGAACTTGCCGACGCACCGGCGGCTGCGGAATATGTCGGTTGGGCGCATATTGCCATCAATGTCGGCGGCAAAGCGGACGTCGATCGCATGGCGGAAAACGCCCGTCAGGGCGGTACATTGCTAAGCGCCCCGCGTATGACCGGTGATGGCTATTATGAGGCGGTGATCGCAGACCCGGATGGCAACCGGATCGAGCTGGTTGGCGAGTAATCCGCTACACTGATTGTCCACCAATCACGCAGGGACACTCGCCATGGGACTGACCGCCGTTAGCGCGCTTCACTTCAGTTTTGCAGAACTTACCGACATTCTTGGGCGCTGTTTTGAGGACTATTTTGTGCCGGTATCGCTCACGCCAGACGCGTTTGCGCTGCGCTTTCGGGCCGAAGGGATGAGCGTGGAGGATTCCTGCGTATGGAAGGTGGATGGTGAACCGGCGGCAATCGCGATCATGACGCGTCGCGCCAACACGGCGCGGCTGGCGGCATTTGCGATTAGCCCGGCATTTCGCGGAAAAGGGCTGGCAAAACCGATGCTCGCGCCCCTGTTTGATGCACTCAAAACGCGCGGTGTAGAGCGGTTTTACCTGGAGGTGATTGCGGAAAACACGGCTGCCGTTGCCCTGTATCAGTCACTGGGTTTTCGCATCACGCAGGGTTTGAATGGTTTTAAAAGTGCCGAAACGCCAAACGCGCCCGTGGATGAACTCTTTTCCGCTACACCCGACGCGCTGCTGCGCGCGGTGTTTCGTGCGCCGTCTGAGTCCACGCCCTGGCTGCTTGATCCACAGATGTTGACCGTTCTTCCGAGCGTGATTTTGACGGACAATGCCGGAAGCTGGGCCGCCATCACCACGCAGACCCCTGCGCCACAATTGCGCTTTCTGTTTGTTGAGCCGGTGATGCGAGGCCAGGGCAATGCGCGCCGAGTGCTCCAGGAACTTAATAGCCGCTATTCGGGTCTTTTTACCCCCGTCGCAGTGCCGGGTCGTCTTGCGCCTCTTTTCACTGAGAGTGGGTATCAACCGTTTTCGATGGCGCAACATGAGATGATTTGGGACCTCTGAGCCCCGCTTTACCCCTGCGCTCAGCCATGATACGGTAATTTTATGAACACAAATTTCAGCGTCAACACAATCAACCGCTGGTGGCTGCCTTCTTAAAGGCGGCTCGAATGTGTTTTCCCATTTTCCAAAAGCCGCCGAAAGGCGGTTTTTGCATTTCTAAAGACGCCTTTCGGCTTTTAAAACATAAGGAGTCTTTTATGCACAGCAAAATCACCATTCTCACCGGCGATCGTCCAACCGGCCCTTTGCATCTCGGCCATTATGTCGGTTCGCTGCGCCAGCGCGTGGCCCTGCAGCATGAATATCAGCAGTATGTTTTGGTCGCCGACCTGCAGGGCTTGACCGATAACGGCAGCAATCCGCAAAAAATCCGCGATAACATTCCCGAAGTGCTGGCTGATTATCTGGCGGCGGGCATCGACCCTGCGCTCACCACGATTTGCCTGCAATCCGCCCTGCCCGCGCTCGCCGAACTGACCGCGCTGTACATGAATATTGTCACCGTCGCCCGCGTGGAGCGTAACCCGACGGTAAAAAACGAGATCGCGCAGAAGGGTTTTGCCCGTTCGCTGCCGGTCGGTTTTCTGGTGTATCCCATCAGCCAGGCGGCGGATATCAGCGCATTTAAGGCCGAAGTGGTTCCCGTTGGCGACGACCAGTTGCCGATGATCGAGCAGACCAATGAAATCGTCCACAAGATGAATAGCCTGCTGCCCGCGCCCGTGCTGCGCCACTGCAAAGCCATGCTGAGCGACACCAGCCGTCTGCCGGGCATCGATGGCAGCGCCAAAATGTCGAAATCACTCGGCAACACGCTGCTTCTTTCCGCCAGCGAAGAGACCATTCACCGCGCAGTGAGCGCCATGTATACCGATCCCACGCATCTGAAGGTCAGCGATCCAGGGCAAATCGACGGCAACGTGGTGTTCACGTATCTCGACGCGTTTCATCCGGATAAATCCAAAGTGGCCGCGATGAAAGCTCATTATCAGCGGGGCGGACTGGGCGACAGAACATGTAAAAACGAGCTGGAGGTGTGCCTGCAGGAGCTGATTGCGCCCATGCGCGAGCGGCGCGCCACCTATATTCAGGATAAAGGAACGCTGATGTCCCTGCTAAAAAAAGGTAGCGAACGCGCGCACGACATCACCCAGCAGACATTGCGTGAAGTGAAGCTCGGGCTGGGCGTGCCGGTGTTTTAGCGCCTTTCGTCAGGCGCGGTTAATGGGAACGTATCGCGGTATAAAGCGAACAGAGCTCCAGCAGGCTTTTCGTCCCCGTGCGCTTCATCAAACCGTTACGCTGAACACTCACGGTCGTAGGGCTCACGCCGCGGATACGCGCGATATCATCGAGTGAATGCCCGCGCAGAATTAATCTCATGATCTGCTGTTCAGCGTTGGTAAATTTAAAGGTATCAGGCAGATAGCATGAACTTTGGTTCTGCGCAGACAGCAGGCTCATCACTCGCAGCGCCTGACGCAATTCTTCGACCGTCAGTTTTTCTGACAGGCACAGCTTCATCAGGCCCGGAAACAGGCGGTTGAGTGAATCAAAGTACCGCTCAGAGGTGATAAATATCGAATAGTGATCCGGCGGGGTAGTGAAGAACAGAGAATACATTTCCTGAATATCCATCCCCGACGTGACATACACACAGGGGGGATCGCCGCTTGGCCCTGCGTGCTGCTCCCGACGCAGTTGCTTCAGTATTTTCTCTACTCCATAAATGAATAAATGATCTTTTCCATAGATAGTCATTTTGAGGCTCCAGAGGTCACGACACCTTTTTATTATTCCGCCAATTCGTTTAGCGTTTGTTTAACTTAAATCCCTACTAAACGCCTGATGTGTCTTTAACGGTAATTTCTGCTGATAAGTTTACGGCATTTTTTCATCGCTGTGTTGCCATTTATCCAGGAATAAGTTTATTCACCACAGGTGATATATCTTAAACTCGGTATTATTAAAAAATAAAAAAACCCTTCAATGTCGCGTAACCCATTGTTTATAAATCTTAAAACACCATTAGGATTATCTTTATAAATACAGAATGAAATAATTCATCGCCTCTTATTAAGATTCCGATCTCGATCTCAAAACATCATTTCATTTTGTGTAAAAGTTAATTCCACAAAATTACAAGACTGACTGAAAAACACCAATAGCAGGGAATAGCAGAATTATGTGTGGTGAATCCCCCTAAGCGGAGGGGTCAAGCTGACATGAGGGAATCCTCAATGCATTTCGTTTTTATGGACGGATTGAGAAATCGGCGCTCAATTCACCGGGAGGCACCCGGCACCACACGCCTATTTTAATTATTTATTTTATCGACCCAACTGCTTAGTGGCAGAGAATATCTTATACCTTTGGAAAATAAAAATAGAGGATCTCTATGTTGCGCTCATTGTTATTATTTACAGTCCCTTTTATGAGTATTGCGGCACACGCAGTCACGTTTGATTATCGTCATGAAATGAATGACGGCGGCGGTAATAGTCATAAAGACAGGTTATTAATGTCACACCGTTTTGCCAGTGGCTTTGGCTTATCCCTGGAAGGGAAATGGAAAGGTTCTCAGGATAAAGATAAAGCCTTTGATGAAACCGTCAGCAATGGCACCGAAGTGGTCGCAAGCTACGTGTATAAAATTAATAATACCTTCCAGATTGAGCCGGGCTTCTCGCTGGATACCAGTTCGTCATCGAATAACTATCGCCCTTACCTGCGCGGTAAAGCCAATCTGACTGATGACGTTAGCGCCTCCCTGCGTTACCGTCCTTATTTCAAACGTAACTCCGGCAATATCGGCACGGCAAAAGACACCTCGGAAAACGGCTATAACTTAACGAGCGTAATGTCGTGGAAATTCCTGAAGGATTACCAACTCGATTATGAGATTGACTATAAAAAAGCGAACTCCGCGGGCGTGGTATTAGCCGACAGTGAAAGTTACGACTGGACGCATGATTTTAAACTTACCTATAAGTTTGATAAAAACTGGTCCCCTTATATGGCGATTGGGAATGTGTCCGGCAGTAAAGTCACAGATGAACGACAAACGCGTTACCGCGTCGGCGTGAAATATTCTTTCTGATGAAAGCGTAATAATCTGATGTCAATAAATAAGGGTTTCTTGAAACCCTTATTTTATTATGGGGACAATAATGAAGATTTCAAAAATAGCGCTGACGGTGGGTTTTCTGAGCGTCTTCTCATTTTCTGCTCTCGCACAGGATAGTGAGCGTTTGAGCAGCGTGAAGCTGTTCGCGGACACGGTTCTCGATAAGGCAGGCGATCGATACGGACATAACACGCCTCTGCTGGCAGACGGCGTGGATCCGCGCACCGGCAAGCAGATGGAGTGGATTTTCCCGGATGGCAAAACGGCGGTGCTGTCCAACTTCTCCGCCCAACAGAACCTGATGCGCGTCCTGGTGGGATTAACCCACCTGACCGGCGAGGCAAAATATAAACAGCGGGCCGAAGAGAATGTGCGTTATTACTTTGAGCACTACCAAGATCCGACCGGCCTGCTGCTGTGGGGCGGGCACCGTTTTATCGACCTGAGAACCCTTGAACCACAGGGCCCCAGCGAAAAGGAGAAGGTTCACGAGCTCAAGAACGCCTACCCCTATTACGATCTGATGTTTGCCGTGAACGACAAAGCCACCGCGCGATTTATCAAAGCTTTCTGGAACGCTCACGTTTACGACTGGAAAACACTGGAAACCAGCCGCCACGGAGAATACGGCAAAACGATGGGATCCCTGTGGCAAAGCGATTTTGAACAGCAGCCGCCTTTTTTTGCCACCAAAGGACTGAGCTTCCTCAACGCCGGGAACGACCTCATCTACTCCGCTTCGCTGCTCTACCAGTACGATCGTGACGCGGGCGCGCTGACCTGGTCGAAGCGCCTTGCCGAGCAGTACGTGCTACCGCGCGATAAAAAAACGGGACTGGGCGTGTACCAGTTTACACAGCCGCTTAAGCGCGCCGAAACCACCGATGACAGCGACACGCACTCAAAGTATGGCGATCGCGCCCAGCGTCAGTTCGGCCCGGAACTGGGCGCCGACGCACTTGAAGGCAATATGCTGCTGAAAGGCAGAACCAGCACGCTCTATTCCGAAAACGCGCTGATGCAGCTGGCGCTGGCAAAACAGCTGGGTAATGACGGTAACGATCTCAAAAAATGGACGCTGGATGGGCTGAAAGCCTTCGCCACCTACGCCTATGATGAGCCGACCAATAGCTTCCGTCCGATGTTGGCCAATGGAACCGATCTCTCCGGCTACGTCTTAAAACGGGACGGCTACTACGGCAAAAAAGGCACAACGCTGAAAGCCTATCCTGCGGGCAATGAGTTCCTGCTTTCCTACGCCCGTGCGTGGACGCTGGAGCCGGACCATGCCATCTGGAAAGTCGCGCGCGGCATCGCCAAAGGCCAGAAGCTTGGCGATATCGGCGAGCCGGGCGGCGCGAAGCTCAAGCTGAATATGCAGACGGATAACCACGAGCCCTACGCCATTTTTGCGCTGATCGACCTGTGGCAGGCGACGGGGCAACAGGCCTATCTGACGCTGGCGGATCGCGTGGGGCAAAATATCCTCAATACCCAGCGGGTGAACGGTTTCTTTGTTGACGATCCGCAGGCTGAGTTTGCCAACATCGACCATATTGCGCCGTACGCGCTGCTTGCGCTGGAAGCGGCCTTCAACAATAAACCTGACGCGGTGGCACCGTTCCTGAACGGCGCGGGATTCACCGAGGGCGCTTATCTGATGTCGGACGGGACGGTTCGCTACTCCACTCGTGACGACGAGCTGTTCAAGCTTAAGCCGGGCGATCTGCTCAAGCCTAACGGCAAGAAGTAACCACCTCCCCCATCACCCGATGGGGGAATTTTTTTGCACGACGCTCTGCCAGTTAGCGACAAATCTCCGCATATTCTTCGGTGAATATAAAGGGCGACATGTCGCTCCCAAAGAAACCGAGATGGGGAAACGGGCTCGTGAAGTTAGAAAACGGTCATTGGGTAAGCAAAAGAAGGTTGTGGATTGCGTTGGGGTTATAACCGCAAGGCGGTGAAAAACGAATAAATCAAATGGGTGAGGAAGGCATTTGTTTGTTGTGAGAAGTGAGTAAGTTGATTGGGTAGCGTTTTGCGAGCATCATCGCAATTATTTAGCTTCTTATATCACGTAATGACTTCCAGCAAAAATCTCGAACAGGCAATTGCCGGCATCACCATCTGGCGCAAGGGCGAACAGCGCGCGCCACATAAACCTTTATTGCTTCTTTATGTTCTCGCGAACTATCAACGCGGCCACGCTCGCCTGTTTAACTACGGAACAGAAGTACGCGATCAGCTACATAGCCTTCTGGAACGTTTTGGTCCACAGCGCGCCCAATATCGTCCTGACATGCCCTTCTGGCGTCTTAAAGGTGATGGCTTCTGGGAACTTCAAAATGACGGCTATTGTTCAACAGCTGGAAGCAAGCAGCCGCCAGCGGGAGAGCTGGTCGAATACAACGTTGCTGGCGGATTTGATGAAGCACATTACGCGCTGCTGACGAAAAACAAAAACCTCATCGGTTCACTGGCCCAGCAAATTCTGGAAACCCATTTTCCTGAAAGCATTCAGGAAGAGATCGCTGATGAAATGGGTTTTGATATTCAGCAGATCCGCAAGGTTCGCGATCCGTTGTTCCGACAGCAGGTCCTTCGCGCCTATAACTACGAATGCGCCATCTGCGGGTTCAATATGCGACATGATAATGCCTCCGTGGCGCTCGAAGCGGCACATATCAAATGGAAACAGCATGGCGGTCCATGCGAGACCCCGAACGGACTCGCGCTGTGCGCGATTCACCATAAGGCGTTTGATAAGGGTTCGATTGGGCTAGATGAAAATATGCAGGTGTTAGTATCTGAGGCAGTAAATGGCGGTGGGATTGTTGAGAGACTTTTCTGGGATTTTGCCGGGCAGCAGATTGCGCTACCGATGGTGAAAGGGAATTACCCAAGAGAGGGGTTTGTCGATTGGCATCGGCGGGAGGTGTTTAGGGGGTGAGTGCGAAGGCCGGACTCGAATTTCACACCTAATAGGCTGATATCAATGTAGTTTAAAATCAGGAATAAATGGTTGTACCCGCACTTGTACCCACAAATTAAAATCCGTACAAAAAATAGACATTACTAGTGGGGTATAAAGCCATACCAGTAGAACACCGATATGGCTGTCAAAGCAAGACTCAGGCAGGCAGGAACGTTTTCTTGAGAGGCACCAAAAGTTTGGTCTCGATATCAACTTGCTCATAGTTCTCAATAAGAGCACGGACGAGATCATCAAGCGTCCAGAGCGTCAGTGGTATCGTCGAACGATCGGCCTCATAGCGAGCATCTTTTGTAAAACCACCGGTACTGACATAAAGCCCGCGATCGTCTTTATGGCGACCGCCGATAAAGCTGCGTATCTGTTGGCTTCCCATCTGTTCCCTGCGGTGCTTTACTTCAACGATGATACGCGGATTTTCAAAACCGAACCCATCAGGTGAAGCAATGATGTCTTTACCCCGATCAGCTCCCGCAGGTGAGACCTGCGTTTTATAGCCCATACTGCGTAAAACTCCGGCAACAAGATTTTGCATCTCATCCCAGTCAAGAGAGTTGATACGATCTTTGATACCCTCAAACGCCAGCATTTCCATATCGCGAAGCGGATCAGAAACAACCTCATCTTCATCCATCGCAATTGGATTCTGAGTAATTACATCTGCAGTGGGTTTCTTATCCTGCAAAAGCTCTTCTAGCGCATATTCTGGAAGCTGGAAAACCGTCAGCGTAGAACCCAATGTGTTTTTGGTAGCAACAGACAGTCTATCGCGGTCGATTTCTTGAGTATTCCATTTAACCTGCCGAGCGATACCCATCCCCTCTTCCACCCATTCAGGATGATACTGGAAGTCTGAAGTAACTTTGCCTAGCAAATAAGTACGGTTGGCTGGCGAATAGGTAATAACCCAATCACCCTTTTGGATCTCATTCACAAAACGCCAGACCTGCGATGCGCCAGAACGGGCTGTTCCGAGCTTTGTTAAGGGATCAGCCTCCTGGTATAAGGCGAGTAACTGGGCTCGGGATAGGCCGGGTTTGACTAATGGAGCCAGCTGAGACCAACCGATGCCTACAATTTGCTTATCGCGAAAATCGTCATAGAGCTTGCCGCCGTCACCGCGGATCATCCACATTCTGTTGCCCATACCAGTCCCTTCATGAGGAAAAGAAATTATGCTGGATCATAAGCTTGTTAGCCGCATGCGTCAAAACTCGCAAAAATTACTTCGCTAACATTCCGGGGTAGTGTTTAGCGATAATATCGTTCATCCTCTCGACCAAATCCAGGCGCTTGAAAGTCAAGTGCGCAGTGCCCTTCTGAAAGTAGCGAACACGGAAGAACTCATCCTCATAAACATCCTTATCTGGGTTATCTCGAATATGCGCCATCAACCGAGTAGTTATATCGCTACGGTTGTCAGGTATTGATTTACCACTCAGCAAAAAGAGCATTCGCTCCAAGTCAGCCAACTGATCCCTCCGCCAACCCCAGTTAAGGCTAAAGCCCCAGCGGTTATGAGTTACCAAATTGTTAATGATTATCTTCTTACCAAAGCTGCAGGGGCTATTAGTTTTGTAATCCCACGACAGGCCTTTGAAGACGTTAATGATCCCGCGCTCAAAGACTTCCATTTTGTTCAGATGTAACTGTTCAAAAGTACTGAGAATGTTCGCCTCACTGATAGCTGGAAGATCGCCCGCCTCCAGGTTTTTGTGCCACTGGTCGCGAGCCTCTGCATCCATCAAGACCATCATGCCGGACTTCAGCATCAAATCGCGCCAGATACTGCTGTCGATATTGCGGGTAACGACAGGCATCGCTTTATCAGCCTTCTCAGTCAGCCAACTATCGTAGCGGTGCCCTGACTTCATCGCCCAGTCTTGCGCCGTACCACCACCAATTTCTGAGGTTAGCATTGAAATGGCATCAAGCTGCTGGATGAGCAGTTCAATCTGCAGCAGTGCTGCATCGCGGCCAGAAACGACTCGTTCGATATTGGTCGAAAGGATGAGTTCATTGTGTTCCGTTAACACGTCGGGTTCTGTTTGCATCGTTTATCGTCCATAAAAGCAAACACGCCTGCCGGGAGTGGCAGGCGCATTATGCGATGAATAAAAAAGGTGGGAAGTTCAGAGGTAAAAATCAGGAATGAGGCTCGAAGAATTTAAGTATTTAGTAATCCGGTAGCTCGCTTTGCTCTGAGAATATCGGTGGCGGTCAAGAATGGCGTCTGCTCATGCCATGTAAATCCTTTGCGGTCGATGCGTACCAGTTCATAACGTTCCACCAGAAAATTAACAGCATCGGCGAGCGTGATTCCTGCGTCGATATGCTCCTCAATGGCCGCGTCGTCATGGAATGGCGTGTCGTTAAGTGCCAGGCCGTAATGATGTTCCAGCAGATACGTTAACAGTTGCTTCCACACCTGTACGGGCGACAGGCGTGACGAAACCGGCACCGTGGCCGGTACAGATGAAATGTGCATGAGTTGGGTCCTGATAAAAAAGAAGAAGAGAGAAGGTGTTACAGGGTGGGATAAATAGAAATGTAAACGTAACCGCAGCTACCACGGGTATCAGCTATACAGGTTAAACTCGCAAGTTGAATGTTTACCTGACGTTGCTGATGTGGATTTAGTTCGCCAGCACGCAGCATATCTTCCAGTTGTTCTACAAACAGCGGAAAAGCCAGATCTAATTTCTGCAGGTGTATCGGGCTAAAACTGCCCGTCAATCCAGCCCTGTCAGCCAGGTAATACAGCCGGTTGCCTTCCTGAACTAATCTTGCGCCAAATCGTGGGGTGATATTGCTTTGTAGCCCCCATTCATAATGGTAGTGTGAATGACATAAAAATCCCCGTTTAAAGCAACCCCTGCTCAGCAAAAGAAACCACTCCATTTCCAACAACCAAATGATCCAGCACTCGCACTTCTACCAGTGCTAACGCTTTCACTATCCGCTGAGTGATGTGTTTATCCTGCTGACTGATTTCTGTCGTACCTGAAGGATGGTTATGGGCCAGAATGACCGCAGCGGCGTTGTGCTTCAGAGCCAATTTAACCACTTCGCGGGGATGCACTTCGGTATGGCTGAGTGTGCCGGTAAACAATGTTTCGCATCCCAGCAGGCAATGCTGATTGTCGAGATACATCACGATAAAGACTTCACGCTCCTGATGAGCCATCCGTAATTGCAGCCAGGTCTTAGTGAAGCTGGTGGAAGTAAATGGCTCACTCGGTTGACGCTGATATTTCTCCAGCAGTCGTAACGCCCGACGAATGATGCGTTGCTCGTTTGCAGGAAATACCGGGGATAAATTGAATACAGACATATTTGCTCCTTAAAACAAAAAACCTCGCCGGTTTATTGGCAAGGCCTGGGAGAAGGGATAATAAAAAAGGTTCATGAAGCAAGCTGCAGCATATTCTCAGCCATCACCCATAGAGCGCGGTTAAGCTTCACATCACCGTCGATACCTTTTACAGCACGGGTATGGGCACGTTTGCCTTTAGTCGTTTGTCCAGACAGACCGCCTTTAATCAGGTTTTCCTGAATGCGCTGATAAGTGGTCCACAGGTCATTACTTTCATCCTGCCAGCGGCGCGGGGATAGGATTTGCAATTCCGTCACCGGTTGATGCTCTTCACCAAAGCGATAAGTTAATGCCGCTTTTGCCATCGCCTGCTGAGCAGGTGACGGTAACATCAGCGACTGCATGGCATCGCGTTTCTCTTCTACGCGATCAAAAATCCCCAGCACTTCGTAAGCTCCTTCAATGACTTTCTCCACCACGTTGCCTTTGTGTGGCACACGTACCTCTCCAAAACTCTCACCGCAAATTAGTCCATTCTGGCAAACCGATCTGAATAACCCCGGTAGCATCTGGTATGAGCTGGAGCCGTCGTGGCTATTAAGCAGTATAATTTCAGGCACCTGCTTGCCAGTGATCTGGCCTTCGCGACGCAGACGTAGCATGTGCTTAGTATGTTCGCGTTTGCTCTGATCTCGGACTCTAGTCTGGCACGCAAAGAATGGCTGAAAGCCTTCACGTTGCAGATTATCAAGCAGGGTAATGGTCGGAATGTATGTGTACCGATCGCTGCGGGATTCATGCTTTTCTTCGCTGAATACACTCGGCACATAATGCGCCAGTTCATCGCGGGTTAGCGGGCGGTCGCGTCGAACGAGATTGACCGCACCGAAGCGGGATGCTAATCGGGTCATGATAGTGCTCCATATAAAAAATAAGTAAGAGAGTTCATATTTGTTATATAGAGCTAAGTTTCTTTCTAAATGATATCAGCGCTGCTCGTCATAAAATTTTTCGCATATGAGTTTTTCAAGAACCTGACTAAGTTTCATGTTATATTTTTGGGCTAAGAAATCCAGCTGTAATTTTGACTCATCGCTAACAAACGTATTAATCGCTTTCTTCCCTTTTCGGCCCTGCCTGACTTTCTTTTGATTCCATGCCTTATTAATTTGAATCAGGAAAAGCTTTTTCCTCTCAAAAGTAGTTTCCCATAAATCGTACATAGCAAAAATGGAGTGATATAACTCAACATTACTACCGGGCTGGCTAACAGTTACGGAATAAGAATTATTCTGTTCAGTAAGGCTGAATGCATCTGATACATTAGCCCTATCATTTTCTGATGTTTTTTGTTGAAATTGAATAATGTAACTATAAGCCCAGCGGCACATATCAGCATTCTGCTGATCCAACCATTTAAAGGGTTGTTCAGACATAAACTTTAACTTCCATTCGTTATATGCTGTTTGTAGCATACGAATTTTTCCATCAAAATTAGCTTCCACCTGAGTATCAAAGAAAAATAAAATAGAATCATAACGACTAAAATGGCAGAACCGTGAATGGTTATTTACATAAAACTCATTTGTCAAAACACCATTATTAACAGCATTCTGGAGTTTAAGCGAAAACCCATTAATATTACGCAGCAGATAGTACTTTCCCCATAACCAGTAAGTTGCTCTGGGATCAGATTTTAACCAGTCAAAGTGCAATTCGGGAAGAATGCTATCTGCTATTCGACCTTTCAGAAATTCGATATCTATTCTCTCATCTACATTACCCCTCTGATTTTTATGCAAATCAGAGTTTATATATTGCCTCACCAATTTCATGTTTGTACTGATAATACCCGACGATGAATAGAGAGATGTGTCAATTCCTCTTCCTCTGAGAAAATTAATGACAAACATTGCTACTCTTTCATTTGGTATATCAATCAAATTTTCATAATTAAGAGCCAAAACCTATACCCCATCACAGTTATTTTCCTCATAATTGCATAATAAAACCATGTTAAAAATGATTTCAATCACGTTTAATTCACGTATTGATACCATAGATAACTCCGTAGTTGTATCGTGTGATTCTCATGGTTATACCGAGTAACATTAAAATTCAATTTAAATAAAAATCAATTGGTTACGAAAACAAACAAAGCCACACACTGGAATATAGCATCTATCCAATATTCACTGGTTAACTTAAAGGCGTAACTTGAGAGTATAAAAAGATGACTTTAAGAAGTAGGCCCTGGAGCCAAAGGCCCTTGCCTGCAAGGTTTTTAACCGATTGATGGTTCAGGTGCATTGATTCTTTACTGCCGGATACTAATTATATGTTTATTGTTGTTCTCTACAGTATGTAACAGTACATCCCGGAGAGAGGGGTATATAGAGATCCACAGGGAAGTGGGTATAGAACCGTTAAGGGAGAGTAAAGCTATCAGCAGAGGCTCAAGCCAGTTGTAGAGTGAGGCAGTGTTTTCTTTGATCGTCCTGTACCTACGTTAAAAGTTACCGAGGCTCTCATGGGTATGTCACCAACAACATGAGAGCCCGGATATGATACTCAAAGCATGTAACAGCGAGAAGAATGCTTACCATATGCAGCGTCTGGAAGCGCTGACAGCTTTCGTAATGAAGGAGCATGCCCGTGTTCTAGCCTTCGGGCTGGATTTAAGCCTGCCGCAGCATAACCAACATAAGGGATATGAATCTGCGGTGATAACCCGTTTTATTGCCTCACTGAAAGCTCAGATTACCGCTTATCTGAAAAGGCGTAGCAGAGAAGGTAAACGAATATACCCTTGCCCGGTGTATTACGCGTGGGCCAGAGAGTTCGGTGAGATGAATAGCAACAAGCATTATCACCTGGTGCTCCTGGTTAACCGCGAGGTGTTCAGTTGCATGATGCTTAAACTGGGGTTTAAGGGGACCGGAAGAGGGTTATTGCTAACGATGGCAGCTAAGGCGTGGTGTCACGCGCTGAAACTGAAGGGTAAAGCGAAGGAGAGTGTAAGTTATCATCTGGCAGGCATATTTGAGCTGAACCGCAGAGAGGGAACCAACAGCCTTGATTATGAGAATTACCTGAATCGGATCTGCTATCTCGCCAAAAAACGTTCCAAAGAAAATGAGGACGGCGAGCGTAACTTTGGCTGCAGTCAGTTTAAGACCAAAGCAAAAAGTAATTTATTACCGGAGAAGTGATTGTAATGACGGAGCACGCAACATGACCTTAAATCAACAGGTTATTGCTGCTGCTCCTGTCTTTTCCCCACTCAAAGACAGAAGGATAATCGTCATGAACAATCAATTGACACCCGAGACCGAGCTGATGAACGATAAGCTGGTGGATATGGTCTTTATCACCACCTTCACTGGCTTAACCGATAAGTGGTTCTACAAGCTGATTAAGGACGGGATGTTTCCCAGACCTATCAAGTTTGGCCGCAGTTCCCGCTGGCGGGAGAGTGATGTCAGGCGCTGGGTGATGGAGCGCATAGAAGAATCCCGCAAATAATGCCCCTGAGGCCACCTCCACACGCCTTATCCGTAAACAGTAACCCGACAAGCGCTATGTCAGAAACGTCTGGCAGGGCTGTTACTGCGCGTTATTTGCTAAGGAACGCTGTGGTGATGAAATGAATGGCATCTCAGCGGGGTTAAATATAATTAAAAGGGGGGAAGTGTCGGATTATTGAATGACACCCGCTCCCCCACGCTCACCACAGGTAAATTTAATTATTGAAGGTCCAGCTACCAGAATCGGTCCCAATACTGGCTTCGATAATACGGTCACATTTCATATATTTGAACGTGGCCACATCACCGAATTGATATTTGGCTGGCAGGGTTCTGTTACCGACGCTCTCCATTTTACAGTTCCCCCGGTTAACCCGAATGGATTTCAGTACCACGTTGTCATCAGTGATAGTGAGCTGAATAACGCCATATCTGGTATTCCAGCCTTCATTGCTGACTGCGCTGCCGAACTGTACTTTAAACGGAGGTGTCGTAGATTGCTGTGCCTGCTGTTGTTGAGAAGGTGCAGGTTTATTCGCCTGCTGGCTACCCACGCCATTAATACCATTCTGGAGGAGGCTTTTGGAAACATTAATGGTACCCGGTTTGCAGGATACGGTGCTGGTTTCCTGCCCCAGTGAATTCATGGCCGTGTAATAAGCATCGCCTGTACCATCATATTCCGAATAATTGACAGCAACAGCACCTTCGATATCGTCACTTTCTCCGCGCAGCGTGAAAGAAGCGGTTCCCGCCTCTGATTTAGTGATGATAGTTTGCTTCGCCTCACCGGAAGAAATATCCAGTTTAATGACTGAACCTCCCTCTTCGGAATCACCACCGGGCTTTTCAAAACTGATATAAACAGTATGGCTGGCATGACTGAGTGTCATTTGCTCGCCGTTTTCAAGCATGCATTGCAAGTCGTAGCCTCCGTCTGCATGAGCAGATTGGGCAGCAAATAACGATATAAACAATGCAGGAACAATTAGTGGTTTCATTAAATGCTTCCTTATCCAAAAAAATGGTCCCAGACGTTACCCGCCCACTCGATAACCTTATCTTTCCCCTTACGGGCAAGCTCTTTGACGGGCTTTGGTAACGGAACAGAATCAATAACGTCGTCAAGTATCCCGGAGATCACGCTGGCGAAGCCGCCTTTCGCTTCCGTCTTTACTTCTTCGGTTTTGAACTCTTCCTTAAACTGCGAGGCGGTGCTGCTTTTAGCCCGATCGGGCAAAGCGCGGATCATCGTTTCGACCAGACGAAGGATGTTGTAGCCCTCATCAGCGGAAATGGGGATCACCGGATAGTGCGTAAAGCCAAATCGTTCAGTAATGTAGGCTTCTTTCTTTTCGATGTTGATGCGCTGTGCCGGGGACGGCTGATGCAGGTGTGTATCCCACTCACGGAAGGGCTCGATTTTATCCACCTGGTTGAGGACAAACAAAACGCGCTCACCACCACCTGCAGGCAGCAGGACATTGTTGTAGAAATGCTCATCTGCAGAAAAAGCTCGATCATCGCCTTTAATCACCCAAAGGATGAGATCCAGTGAGGGAAGCAAAGTACGGTAAAGATCTTCGTACTCTTTATCCCGTAAAGCATTCTCACCGACGCCGGGGATATCAATGATCTTCAGCGAACGTTTACCAAACCGTATGCGCAGTTCCTGGGCCTCACGCGTACAGGCTTCAACGTCACTGATCGCACACACTTCGCCCTGGAATAGCGCATTACACACGCTTGATTTACCTGCGCCGGTCTTTCCCATAACACCAATAACGGGTTCATAGTCGATAGCTTCACTGATTTTGTTAACCAGGTTTTCCCGCAGTGACTGAGGGAAAACATCGAGAATATCCCTGATGTCAGGTATGAGCGGCGGGCTGTCAGCTTTTATCGCATTGCTATCATTAAACATATTGTCCCATATCCCTGAAATCCCCCCTTCTCTTCTGGTGATGCCATTAGCATCAGTAATCATCCGGCCTTCGCCCTTTACCGGGTCATCCATAAAGGTCTCCTTGCTTATGTTGAAATGAACGTTGCCAGTTACTCTCTGAAGGTGTGAATAACGTCGCTGATGAAACGAAAGTGAGGAAGAGCTGAAATAAACTCCTCACTGGCGGTGAGTGCATCAAGTTCAGGCTTTCTGCGAAAAGAGGTGTCAAGAACAGTCACAGCGTTAACGTCTTCCATCCGAAACACCTGTAGCTTTCTCGCTCGAGTAGCCACAAGGAACCAGTTTCTGGACTGGAAGATCAGGCGGCGAGGAGCCACTCCTTCGTAGCTCTTACCATTGACTAATAGCGTAACGGCCCGGTAGTCACGGATAGCTTCGGCCAGTTCCAGAAAACAGGTGGTCTGCGTGATTGGCGATGGCAGCCCTCCATGCCCGATAAGACATGGAGAGCCACCAGAGCTGCTGGTAATCAGCCGGATTAGTCTGCGGTTCTGAGCCGGAATGATCCCCGAAATGCCAGAGTTGAGGATAAACGCAAAGGTATTGGGTAAATGCTCTCGACCCGTTCGCCGGATAAGTCGATAGCAGCCACTGGACTGTTCAAGATCCAGGTGGATTAGACGCTGTTGAAAATCCCGCTGTAGAGTGCGCTCTGAGACACCAAACTCATTTGCCAGTGCTTTCAGCTCTAGGGATTGGCCAGCCAGTAACCGGCTGATAATGACCGATAACCTGACGGACAGGCGGTCATAATGATCATGTTGTGTTTTCATGATGAGAACAGTCCTGAACTCCCAAAATAACCAGATATTGATATGGGAGATTATGACGTACTGGTTCGACACGTTATGTCGTACCAAAGGGAGGTGGATTGAAAAAATGGTGGGGATGACTACTGCTATCTAACGCTATGAAATATAAATTAATTAGTTGATTCCAAAGCTAAGTCATCATCAAAAAAACGACACGACCTGTCGCATTCCGCATTGTCAGAAAGGGAATATCTGCTGCTCACGAAAATGATTTAGTTCTGAAAATAGTTATAAACCAAATAAATATCCGTGCAGTGATTGCGTTGTTGAAGGTGAACTATGGTGGGGTTTCTTTTCGCTACATAGTTGAGCCTAATACCGCTACACTTTTGCCAGACCATACTTTCCTCCCGGGAATGGACAGACAGTTTTCATCAAATGGTGAACTTTTTTCAACAACGGCCACATCGAACGGCACTGATGATTACGGGTTATCGTATCGTGAAGTACCTGCCATAACAGCTCAACGTGATTTACCCACGACGAGTAAACCAGCTGATAGATCACTTTGAACTTTGGATTAGCTTTCAGCCAGCGTTGTGTTTCATGACACTTGTGGATGATGTAGTTATCCACGATAAGCGTGATGGTTTTTGCCCGTCGGTACGTAGCTTTCAGCCGTTTCAGCAGGCTGATGAACAACGCCGAACTTTTACTGTTGCCACCAACGTAATTGACTTTCCCGTACCATTGTGTAGTGCAAAATTTATCGCTCTGGCCCGGCGTAACAACGCGTTTTTGCATGCAACTGGCATCCGGTTATCTCTTTGATTTTTATTGCCAGCAGTTCTGTACTCCAGCGTGAACGCTGATACCCGATATCGCCGGGAGAGTGCTTTATCAGTTCACGTAGCAATGTGCAGATATGCTCAAAGGGCCAACGACGGGAACGTCCTGCGGGTAAGGATTTCAGGCCTTCAACACCCGATAACGTAAACCAGTTAATCCAGCGCCCGACTGATGAACGAGCACAGCAGAGCGTTCTGGCGACATCGCTGACCCGGTCGCCCCGGTGTAGCATCAGCATGGTGTCTGTCTGCCCTTTAGGGACGGCTTATATCTGTCTGCTGGAGTCTGATTATGTTCCAACGTTAATGGTCGTCTGAAAGGGGGCATAACTACACAGGTCGCGCCCAACGACAACTATATCTGATTTCTCTGTGGCTGTACGTTGTACGACTGCCCTTATGCGAAGCCAGACACCAGTGAAATCCAGCTGATTTATCGTCTGCAACATCTCACTCCCAATGGTTAACAGAGACGATCGGCACTGTACGCAATCTGGCACTAATTATTAAGGGGCTGTCGCTGCCATGCCTACCACACCGGAGCTTCAGCAGTGATGTAGAACTGAAATCAGCTATGCTGGATTAGCCTGTTCTATAATCTTCTGGTCACCGGGAATTACTATAATGTTTTTTGCATTCATCTATCGCTGAAAACATATCTCGCGCAGGACGCATCTGATAAGTAATCGCCATTTGAAATCCACCCTCTTGGAATCCGAGATGGTCCAGACTGATAATTTCATCCGTTTTGGCCCAATACTTATCGCCGTTCGTCTCCAATACCTTCTCACGATAAACCACAATTTTTGCTGGATAGTCAGGGCGCTCTCCTTCTTTTGAGAATATTTCATAACGGACATACCCATCGCTGTCGTCCCCTAGCAGGAACACCTTGGCAAGATTAAGTTGCAACATTTCTGAGTCCTTATCGTCATTTACCCGTGAGACAACTGTCAAATCAGACTAGATACTCGATTTGACCGCGGTGAATCACCGGGACATACGTTGTTTAATTACTCCGAAGAACATTCCCCAAAGATGTTCTGACATCCCCTCGTTTGTCAGCAACTGTTCTCGTGAGTTGCCACTACTATATCCACCCATAAAGGCACGAAAACCAAGAGTCTGGCCGTTATCAGCAAGGCTCAAGCTTTCGTTATAGCTGTTTCGAATAACGTTCTCTTGGCTATAGCAGATGTCCCCCATTCCATGATGTTGATTGCCACGCCAGATGCCACATTGACCAACCTTGCTCCCGTTGAAGTACACCGCACACGTGAAAGAATCTGCATCAGGCCGATAGAAATCGATGTCTAACCCAGCATGGCGTTTTTTGAGTTCGTTCAACGAGTTCTCAAAATAATGGGAGACATACTCAAAACCTTCACGTCGGGCCCGATCTTTATCAAGGTCGGTAAAGGTCTTTGGCAAAGAAAGATTGCTGGAACGCGGGGTAAAAACTGTCTCTGCTACCGGATTCCCCGGAGCAGGAGAAGGGGCATGCACACTCTGTTGTGGCTTTTTCGCATCCATACTGGTAATAGCGCGGGAGACGGCTTCAACGACCTGGACATAACCTTCATCGTGGCTGGCAAATTTGGTGATGGGTTTACCATCGATTGTGGCCGCCATAATGCTGCCGAACGGCAACTGGTGCCAAGCGCATTCTCGTAAGATAACCGGAATGACCACTGCCTCGCCCCGCTTGTGACGTTCCATCGCGTTGATCATTTCAACCTGATAGCAGTAATCGGAGGCGATGAAATCGCTACTGATGAGCAATAGAATAATATCGGCTTCAGAAAAATAATGATCAATCTGGTATTCAAATTCCAGCCCAGGAGCGATGCGGCGATCGTGCCATGTAGTGATCTTCCCCATCCGCTTGAGGGGCGATAGATGTTTCTCGAGCTCATTGCGTAGTGCTTCATCTACATGGGAATAAGAAAAAACAAGGCTAATCATAACGGTGCAGACTCCTGAGGCGCAGCAATTGACTAATTCTATTCTGCCTCAGATGTATGTAAAGGTCACTTTTCTCACTATTTTTTATGGTTATTACTTTCTCGATTTTTTTGCTTTTCACACACTTAAATAGTGAGGTTAGCAATACGTCTTCACTGGCATTGCATCCAGTAATTTTCTTGTTTTCACACCTCGAATGAGGTATAAAAAACAGAAAATCCATAAGAGGCACTGCCAATGTACTCTCATAATCTCGCAAAAACTGTCGTGCTGGCTGACCCTGGTGACGTTGAGTCCTATCTGCAGCCTATGAATCTTAGCCAAAGTGATCTTGGCCGTATCCTCGAACGAGGGTTATCAGGCCGTTACTCAACGACACAGAACCACCCTGCAATTTCACGTGGGCAGTATTTTTATGGTGAGGGAGTTAGCGGCGCTCGTGAGATTCTTGCGCCAAAAGGGTACAAACGGCTATCTATTCGAAATGTTGAATTAACCGTTAGCGATAATGTTGCAATTTACCTATGCCGTGGCTGCGATCAAACTGGGCTTCTTCATGGATACCCCGAATCTCGCCTGAAGAAAGGTGACTTTACTTGCGATCTGATGGGGTTGATTCACAACAATACCCCAGGACAAGGAGATCTCAAGTTCGACGATCACCAACTTAAGTTGGACCTTGATCTACCCGAAGGTGATGTTGTCCCTCTCTTGCCGAATAAAATCGGAATGGACTTATGGTTTTTACTCTACGATTTTTATGAAATCGATGACTTTCACCGTGTAGGCATCCGTGCAGAGCTTTCTCGACCGATCTCGTACAACGATAAAAATGTAGTTAATAGCTTTTCTACGCGTTTGATACTTGATATTCACGGGCCAGAGCCGATTATCCAGAGTAATGATGCACCACTATTTACGCCAGATATCGACCTCGACATTTTAAAAGTAGGCTAAGTATGTACCATGTTTAATTCAGAGCGTTTACGTATAGCAAGAGAACGAAGAGGTCTGACACAAAGAGCTTTAGCCGAAGCAGCTGAATTGACCAGCAGAACGATTTCGAACTATGAGAAGGCAGGTATCTTTGACGCTGTAGCCAGTGACAGTATGGATAAAATCTCTGCTGTTCTTGGTTACCCTGTTGAGTTTTTCCTCGACAGAGACGTCCCTTCTCTTTCTCCTGAATCGGTTAGTTTTCGAGCAATGACTAAGCTAAGTGCACAGAAGAGAGATTCCGCGCTTGGAGCAGGCAAACTTGCCCAAGAGTTATCAATCTGGATTGAAGAACAATTCAAACTACCGAAACCCAATATTCCTGATTGTAGCTTCGATGGTTATTCGGAACCTGATCGTGCCGCCCGAGCAGTGAGAGAACACTGGGGAGTCGGTGAACTATCGATTTCTAACTTAATTCACCTTCTGGAAGCTAATGGTGTACGTGTATTTTCGCTCGCTGAAAATTGCGTTGAAGTTGATGCTTTTTCGTTTTGGATTGACGAAAAACCATTTGTTCTTCTGAACACAATGAAAACACCGGAGCGTAGCCGCTTCGATGCAGCTCATGAATTAGGTCATTTAGTTCTTCACAAACATTCAAGCAATAATGGCAGACAAGCTGAACTAGATGCCGACCGCTTTGCATCAGCTTTTTTGATGCCTGAACGTAGTATTTTGGCGACGGTCCCAAGAATACCATCGCTGGATCTACTTATCTCATTGAAAAAAAATTGGAAAGTGTCACTTGCAGCTTTGGTCCGTCGCACATTCGATGTGGGTTTATCTACCGAATGGCATTATCGACAGTTATCAATTGAGCTAGCTCGACGGGGATATCGAACCAGCGAACCACAAGGTATGGACGATCGTGAGAGATCACTTGTATTAGAAAAGGTGTTTTCAGCACTTCGTTCAAATGGGACCAAACGTAGTACGATCCTCGAACAACTACGGTTCCCTGCGGATGAAGTAAGTGCCCTTACGTTTAGCAATAGCTTCTTTATGGGCTCCATCACTGGGGAAGGCTTGACTGAGCAAAACTCAGGTAAACGTCCTCCACATTTAAGTTTGGTTAAATAGATTTGAATGAATATGGTAAACAGATACCATATTCATTCAACAACAGCTACAAATTGATCCCTGAATATTAAAAACCGCGCATGCCATCAATAAAAGTATCAATCACGCTACGCACACGTTCGTAAACGCGCGTACGAACCGTTTTACGTTCCAGAATTTTTGGTTGCCAGGTGAGAGTATCGGCAACCTGATCCTCACGCGGGAGTACATCGGTGAAAATGTAATTTTCCAGTAGTCCTGTGAGCTTAATGGCATCCAGTCGTTCTTCTTCACACAGTACTGAAATGGCTTTACTTTTTTCACGTTCAACATAGGTTTCAAATGTCTGAGTGACATCTTCATCATGGGTGACGTGCAGCAGATTTTCTTCAATAAAGTTTTCAATCAGCTCACGTTTACTGCGCAGCGTGACATCGCTGTCGACGATATCCATGATCTTTTTCTTCTGCTCTTGCTGCTCTTTCGGCGGCATTGCCTGAATACCAGCCAATAGTTTCAGAATGTAGCCGACGTTAATCTCATCGCGGTGGATAAGCGACACTTCAAAATCGATATCATCAAGAATGGATACTTTCTCTTTGCTGGAATGCTTTTTCACCTTGTCGTGAATATCGAGGTACTTACTGGTGTAGTCTGCCAGTGTCTGCTCGGATAAAGGTTTCGCCGCGTCATCGAAATCAGCAAAGCTTTCAAGAATGTTTTTTAGCCGCATGACGTCGCGGAAAGCGGTCACAAATTCCAGCTGCGCTTTTTCATCCGGCAGACTATCCACGCTTTCTACTGTTGGCGTTAGCGTCAGCAGGCGATCAACAGCATCCTGATAATCACTCAAATATTCTTCAAACGGTTTAACCAGTACGACGGAAGACGCATCTTTATTGGAAAACAGCGCAATCGCCTCGTCTGTCGCCTTTTTCAGGTTGCGGAAGCAGACGATGTTCCCGTGGCTTTTCTTCTCGTTAAGGATGCGGTTGGTGCGTGAAAAGCCTTGCACCAAACCGTGGAAGCGCAGGTTCTTATCCACATACAACGTGTTCAGTGCGGGGCTGTCAAAGCCGGTAAGGAACATGTTCACTACCAGCAGAATATCGATACCTTTTTCTTTGGTGCGCTGGGCGATGTTTTTGTAATAGTTATAGAAACTTTGTGAATCATTGGCTGAATAGCTGGTGCCGTACAGTTCGTTGTAATCCTTGATAAAGCTGTCAAGGTGGTCGCGGCTGGATGTATCAATCTTCGCCCCCTGCGGCAGGCTGATGTCTTCTTCATCGAACAGGCCGTTAACCTCTTCTTTATCGCTTTTGTCTGCTTCGTTAGCGGCATAGGTAAAGATGGTCGCCACTTTCAACGGTTTGTAATTTGGATTTTCCGCGAGCATGGCGGCTTGTTTTTCTTTAAATAGCTTGTAGTAGCGGATCAGCATATCCACTGATCCGACGCAGAACATGGCGGTAAATTCACGGTTGCGGGTCTTGGCGTTGTGGTGCGCCAGAATATAGTCGGTGATTTTCCCCAGCCGGATGTCGCTTTCCATCACCTCTTTGGTATCGATATCTTCCACCTCGATATCAATCTCATTACTGCTTTCTTTGCGTTTGTAGGTGCCAACATACTCCACTGCAAAACGCAGCACGTTCTCGTCACGGATAGCATCGACAATCACGTATTTGTGCAGGCATTTCTCAAACAAAATTTCTGTGGTCTGCTTGATGCCATTGGTGATATTGACGTTATCGGCGAAAATCGGCGTCCCGGTGAATCCAAACAACTGAGCATTTTCAAAGAAATTCACAATCGCTTTATGGGTGTCGCCAAACTGGCTGCGGTGGCATTCATCGAAGATAAACACGATGCGTTCTTTGCGAAGGTGTTCCAGTTGTGCTTTATAGCCATCGTGCGTGATGGCGTTATTTAATTTCTGAATAGTGGTCAGCGTCAGTTTGCTGCTGGTGGTTTTCAGATGCTTAATCAGCGTGCTGGTGTTATTAGTGGTATCTACGCTGTCTTTGGCAAAGCTGTTGAATTCTTTCGCTGTCTGGTAATCCAGATCACGACGGTCGACTACGAAAATAACCCGATCCACTTCGGGCATCTCCATGATTACCTGGCTTGCCTTAAACGAGGTCAGCGTTTTACCTGAACCGGTGGTGTGCCAGATATAACCGTTATGTGGTTTGCCCCGAAGATGCAGGCTTTCCTTAACATGGCGAATCATCGCTTCACAGGCGTAATACTGATATGGGCGCATCACCATCAGGCACTTACGGGTTTCGTTCAGCACCGTGTAATGGGTGATCATTTTGGCGATATGGCAGACTTTCAGGAACGCTTCGGCGAATTTATCCAGCGCTTTTATCGGTTCGTTTTTTTCATCGGTCCAGAAATAAGTTTGTTCAAAGTGATTGGCGCGGTTGTTGGCGTAGTATTTGGTGTCCACGCCGTTGCTGATGATAAATATCTGCACATACTGGAACAGTCCGCTGCCAACCCAGAAAGCATCGCGATGGTATCGGTCAATCTGGTTAAAGGCTTCTTTCAGGCCTAAGCCACGGCGTTTAAGCTCAATTTGTACGAGCGGTAGGCCGTTGATTAACAGGGTTACGTCAAAGCGAGTTTTACGTGTGTTTTGCTCGGCATTAAATTGCTTCACCTGGCGAGTGACCTGAAACTCGTTCTGGCACCACTCCTCTTTATTAATAAAGCTGAGCCACTTCTCTGTGCCGTCTTCACGCAGTAACTGGTAGCGATCGCGTAGCGTTCTTGCGCGATCGATAACTTCGTTACCTTTGGTCAGGTGCAGGAAAATACGGTTAAATTCGCTGTCAGTCAGTGGCACAGATTCCAGACGGTTGTGGATCTCAATCTGTTTTTTTAGGTTGGTTTTCATGCTGTCTTCATCAGTAACGAAAACATGCTCGTAGTGCATGCCAATCAGTTGCTCCACTAACTGCGTTTCTAATTCGTACTCGCTTTGCGTTGCCATCAGGATTTAGTGCCTTCTGCTGTAATAGAAGCCCGACACTGACCGGGCTGAAATATATTTAGACGAACATTTGCTGGAGTAGACCTTGCTTCCAGATTTTTAGCTTGTCGAGTTGTACTTTTTTTGCGGTGATTTTATCGTCAATGGCGGTGAGAAAGTTGGAGATTTTTATTTGTTCTTCCATTACCGGAATAGTAACAATGAGCTTCACAAACTGGTTTTTTGAAATATTATATCGTGTGCTCCCCTGCGCTAGTACCTTAACGCTTGCCCTGAAATAGTCGCTCCTGAATAATAAACTAAGAAATACTGGACTAGTCTTCATTATGTTTTTCACTCTATAACCAAAGCAAAAACTATTAAGATAGTAGTCTACAGACTCAGTTTCTAAAAATAGTGAACAAAAAGCCACTTCATCAGGAGTTTCAGAAGAGGTAGTGAAAAATAAATCCCCATATTCGACTTTGTTTTGTTTTTCATCTTTCAATATATTAACCAAACCAAAATTACCTGGATTAATAATCCGGCTATCAAATATTTGTTTATAGGTTACATAAAAATTCCCGCTCCCAAAGTCTTCAGCTTTTTTCCCTGTTAATCCATTGTAAGTGTTACCTAAATCACTAAGTGCATTTTTTTCCCACTGTGGAAAGCTTTCCCCATTGTCATCCTTGAACCGCAATTGTTGACTAAAAATCTTCTGCATCATGCCTTTTTTATACTGGCACAGCAGTTCGTACTGCTTGCTAAGTAGCGTGATTTTTTCGTCAACAGAGGACAGAAAATCGGCGATTTTGGTTTGTTCTTCATCGCCTGGGAGATAAACATCTAAACTTTGAAGTTCTTTTGTATCAAGTTTGCCTGCACCGATTCCTGTTCCTGTGACCATGCTTAGTAAAAGTGGCTCTTTTGCTAAAAACCATTGTAATGCAAAGGTATGATTAAAGTTCTTCAGGCTTTTAATAGCTTTAACATCCTGATTAAACGCTGCGTCGTTTAATAAAATACCTACAGGTATTTTATTAAATAGCATACTACCTCTGACTAAGAGTAAAATATCATCCTTGTTTGCTAAGCGGCTACCATTTACTAGACCTGAATTAGATATTTTGGTTGGAGAAACTGATAGCTCATTACTTTTCATCGAAGCGGCAGTAAACCAGGATATATCACCGTCCCAATAAGATTTATTATCTTTAGATGGCGTACCACCAGAAGACCACTGAGTTAGCGTACCTAATTTATAAGGTAACAGTGCTGATTTGAATGAAAAGCGTAATTTTGGCACCATCACTTATTTCCCTCCACCACTGTAAATGGTGCTTCAATCCCCAACTCGTGACAGAACCCAGCAATGGTCTTATCAATCTCTGCCACTTTCCCTTCCAGCTCGCGAATTTCTTTCGCTACAGCATTCAGATCGATTTCGTCTTCTGCTTCAAAGGTATCGACATAGCGCGGGATATTGAGGTTGTAATCGTTAGAGCGAATATCTTCCAGAGTGGCTGCGTGGCTGTATTTCTCAATAGCTTTCCAGTCGTTATAGGTATCGGCGATTTTGTCGATATGTTCCGGTAGCAGGCGGTTCTGAGTTTTGACCTTCTCAAACTCATTGCTGGCATCGATAAACAAAATGCTGTCGTTGTGCTTACGGCATTTGCGCAGCACCAATACACAAGTCGGGATGCTGGTGCCATAGAAAATATTGGCGGGCAGACCGATTACTGCATCAATACAGTTCAGCTTCTCAATCATGAATTGACGGATATGGCCTTCGGCCGCGCCACGGAACAACACACCGTGGGGTAGAACCACTGCCATGGTGCCGTCATCTTCCAGGTGATGGAACATATGCTGCAAAAACGCCATATCCGCTTTACTGGACGGAGCCAATTTGCCGTACTGGGCAAAGCGCTCATCATTCATAAACAGCGGACTGGCGCTCCATTTGGCAGAAAACGGCGGGTTGGCGACAATGGCATCAAACTTCAGATGCGTATGCTGCGGATGCTCCAGCGTATCTTCCTGGATGATTTCGAAATCCGCGTAGTGAACCCCGTGCAGGATCATGTTCATACGTGCCAGGTTATAGGTGGTACGGTTCATCTCCTGGCCGTAAATTTTACCCACCGACGACGCTTCACGTTTTACGCGTAGTAGCAATGAACCGGAGCCACAAGTCGGGTCATAAACGTTTTTCAGCTTCAGCTTGTGAGTAGTAACGATTTTCGCCAGCAGTGTTGAAACAGGTTGTGGTGTATAGAACTCACCGGCTTTTTTCCCTGCGCCCGAAGCGAATTGCCCAATCAGATACTCATAGGCATCACCCAAAATATCGGAGCTGGCTTCGCTCAGGTTAAAGCTCAATCTGTCGAGCTCAGTAATCACTTTTCCAATCAGTTCGTTTTTCGCTTTTGCAGTGCTACCAAGCTTGCTGGAGCCTAAGTCCAGATCCTCAAACAGGTTGCTGAAGTCATCTGCAGAATCGGTACCCAGCGTGCTTTGTTCGATATTGCGCAGCGTTGCCGCCAGGTCTTCGAGAATAAAACCAGTGCCAGCACCTTTGGGATCGTTGGCGATACGTTCGGCCATGGTGTGGAACAGATCGGTCGGTGGCAGGAAGTAGCCTAATGTGCGGATGCTGTCTTCTTTTACCGCGTCTACAATGTCCTGATAAGCTGGATGTTCTGCGGTCAGCTCGTTGTATTGAATTCCATCTTCAGCAAGGATTTTGTTTGCGTAGGCGACAAACTTCTCGGAAAGATACTTATAGAAAACAAAGCCGAGACAGTAATCACGGAACTCATCGGCATTCATCTTACCGCGCAGGGTATCGGCGATATTCCACAGGCGGCTTTGCAGTTCACTTAAATTTTGCGCTTCAATTTGGGAAGACATAATAATTCCTTATTCATTGATTATTCTAGTTTATTTTCTATCTGAGCAAGAAAATATCGTTGTTTCAGCTCCATTGAGCGGTATTGGAAGTAATCCTTCATCCGTAGATGGAGATATAACCCACCAATTTCTTGCTGCTTTTTTAAATCTGGCAAATCAATCTCAAATTGACGTACCATCTGTAGAGACAACTTAGGTACAGCCGAGCCCTGAAGATGAAATAATTTTTGCTGGGCAACGGCTTTACTTTCATTGAAATGCCAAATCCAAAAAAGCGGAGATACTCTGCTTACATCCAGTTCTACCCTCACAAAATTATTGCTTATGACTCTGCCAGCGTGGGCTCCCTTGACTATGACAGCTTTAGCATTAGCAAGGTTAATAACTACATCATTCTCACAAGTCACCTTTAGTTGCTGGGTACTTACTACCACCTGTTCTTTGTCCGAAATAGGCACTGCAGGTTGCCAGTCATCTTCCTGATGTAATTGCGCTGTATACAAACGATACTTTTCACCGGATTCTTCAAGCTCTATACGTGACAAGTTCACTCCGGGGATAAAATTTGCGATGTCGCTATAGACGATTTTTTCCATTTTTTATCCTCGTAAAAATGGGGGAGAGGTCCCCCCATATCGGTGGGTTAGTGGCACCAGCAATTGGCGCTCTCACTGTCGAAGAATTCGACGATTAATCCTTGACAAAAAACCATTTTTAGACGTCGTTCAATTGCATCACAATCAGAGGTATCAGGACCATAAACTGAAATCGCAATCCTTGAAGGCTTACTTTTTTTCAGTGCATCAAGGATATGGGAATCATTTTTCCCCATACTCCAACCGTAAATAACAATACTTTCCTTTTTTTCAGGCAGCACTTCACGGTAAACAGTATCAAGATACCGACTACGCGCAATCGCATTAAGCTTTTGCTGGCTCGTTCCTTCAGAGACGAATATAGGTGTTGCCTCTCCAGCAACCCAGTGTTGTGAAATTTGCTGAAGATAATTCATATCAGACTTCTGATTTGTATGGACTTTTCCCTCTTGTCCATTGAAGTCTTGTGCAAGAATTAAAGAGCCATGAGGATAGAAAACTAAGCTAGTGGACTGATAGCCTCTATATCTATCATTTGGGTGTAGTTTTCGAAAATCACTCCAACTGTAGAGATCATTAAAGAAATGGTTGATAAAACAATCCTTTACTTTTCCCGTCTTTACATCTTCAAGCAAAGACGCCCAGTACACAATTAAATCGTAATTTAGGGAAAGCACTGTCTTAAAGCCGCCAATAAAAGTACGGATGTTTGCTAATACTCCTGATACCTCAAAGTGCTCAGGATGGTTTTGGTTCACGCACTCTATTAGTAGATTCCTGAGCAGGTTATACTTCTCTGTTGTTGCATTTTCAGCCACACCGAGTTGTTGGTTTACTTGTGTGGCAATCCACAAACGATGCAGAATCAACTCAAAATCCTGCGTTTCAAATTGTTTAAACAAAGCTGTCAACTGCCCGTCTGAGCTAAGTTCTGTCAATTTCTGGCATAAACTACGATATGCAAAATTGGCGTTAACGGCGATACTTGCACCGTTCCCCAGAAGTAAAGTATCATCATAGTCAGAGCTGATATCGGCCCACTGTTTAATTGTTGTCATGTCAAATCCTCGCTTTGCAATTTTAGCTATGTGGGTATTCCGCCAAGAACTGCCCCACCCAAGTTCAGAGTCGGTAATTTTTAAAAATTACCAACCCCAGAACTAATGCTATTAAACATCGAGATTGGTATGACGTCAATTACTTATTGGGTAATTTTTAAAAATTACCCAATAAGTAAGTTTCGGCTCAACACAAAAATCATAAAAACAGTGTAAAACCAAATACTTAATGCAAACTTGGTTTGTTTTAGTTGTTTGGTCGTTTCCTACCAAGCTGTAATGTATTGCTCATCAAAGCAGTGAGAGTAAGAAAATGGCAATGCGCAAATGCCATTTTCTTATCAAAAACAAACCAGCCAATCTAGCTTTGCTCAGCGATTCTCTCAAGTGATCGGGTGATTCCCCC